>BNJU01003461.1_pt1 | contig 387448 bp, 467 predicted proteins | sample 8539281 | NCBI WGS metagenome assembly BNJU01 (sample SAMD00202456, study PRJDB9452) | human saliva metagenome | isolation source: human saliva | place: Japan | reverse complement strand
ATAAAAATTGACAGGGAGATATTGTTTGTCTCCCTGTCAATTTTTGGTTAATAAAAGCCTTTTTCTTTATTGTTAAAATAGTGTATAATAATTACAGTTTGTTTGATTTGATTCATTTTTATTGGGATAGTTTGCAAAAATAAAGAAAGGAGGCAGACTTGCCCAACAAATTGAATGAAGAAAGACTTAAGGATATTTTAGCTGACCTAACCCTCGCTTGATGATATTATGATGTCACAGGTATTTGATAACAACATACCCTGCAGACATCCCTATTGCTAAAAGGTTATACTTAGAAAAATGATACAAAGTAATATCGGTGGTAGGGGCAGAAAGTTTCAAAAAGCAATGAGATAGGTGGGAAGAAGTATTAAACTTGATATTCTTTGCAGAAGATAGTGAGGTAAAAGTTACAATGTGGAAACCAAAGGAGTAAAGATGGAGCAGATGAACATGAGGCCAGGTTTTACAGCTGTATGCTTTGATACAAGGATGTTACAAGCAGGCTGAGATTTTAAGGAGTTAGCGGACTCCTATGTAATTTTTATCACAGAAAAGGATTATTTTAAAGAGGGACTTCCCTATTTATAGTATTGATAGAGTAATTAAAGAAACACAGAAAAATTTTTCTTGACGGTTCGCATATTATATATGTTAATGGGGAGTATGAAGGAAATGACGAAGTTGGAAAAACTAATACGATGATCTTAAAGAAAAGAATTCAAAGGATATGTATAACAAGGAATTAGCAGAAAGCTTGGAATATTTTAAGGAGAAAGGAGATAGAAGAGTTATGAGTTCAAAATGGGAAGAGTTTGTCGAGGAAATTCGTGAAGAAGAAAGGGAAAAGGCAGAAAAAGAAGATTGCTCAAGCAGAAAAAGGCAAATAAGGAGAAGACAGAGGCATCGTCGCTACTACAGTGACAGCAGGAATAGCATATGGCGTGGGAAAGGATAAAATAATAGAAAGCTTCCTGTATACTATAAATAGGGTCAAGAGATTGACATAAAAAATACCTCAAGTAAATTTTAGATTATTACTGACCTGCCAGTTGGTAAAATCTAAAAATACAAGAGGTATCTAAAATGAATATTAAAGGCACAAAAGAAAAATCAAGTAGTAACAGCAAATATTTTTGAACAGCAGGAGCTTTTTGAAAAAGCGGAGGTGATTAAGGAAAAATCTCACAGCTCAACCTGGCGTGAGTTGGAAACCAATGGTAAGTTCGATAAAAAATAAAAACTCTCTTTTATCAGCGATGACATGCTTTATCTTGGGATGATGTAGGCAGCAGAAACGCACTATGTGAGAGCAATTGATACCAGAGGACGGGAACTCAGTAAGTCCGCATATTCTTTCAACAATGATTATGAGGGATTCCAGAGTGCAAAAAGAATGGGCAGTAAAGATAGCGCATGAACATGATAAGAGTCAGATAGTACTTGGCTTAGAGCCGACCGGTCACTACTGGTTCTGCTTGCTACCTGGATGATTGCAAATGGAATCAGTGTTAGTTCAGGTAAACCCTTATGCTGTTAAGCAGACAAAAGGAGGTTGAAGATAACAGCCAGCTGAAGGATGACAGGAAGGATCCAAAACTGATAGCAAATCTTGTCAGGGATGGCAACTTTGGTATGCCATATCTTCCAGAAAAATCTATGCTGAACTTCGTAGGTTATCCATGTTCAGAGACCAACTGAATGAAGACAGAATTCGAACAATCAACCGGATGCACAGGGAGATGAAGATATATTTCCGGAGTATAAGGAAGCATTGGGGAAAAGTCGATGGAGCATTTAGCCTGAACTGCTGAAAGAGCACCATTTCCGGATGAACTGACCGCACTTGGAGAAGAAGGATAAGACAGATTTGGGATGTCGCTAAACTTAGAGGACGCGGCACAGCAGAGCCAGAGAAATCTTACAGTACGCAAAAGCAAGTGTTGGGATTATGATGGATCTATTGCAAGCAAGACAGCTGTAAAGTGGTTCGTGCAGAAAATCATGGAACTGGATGTTGAACTTGCTGTTATAGAGAACCAGATCAACCAGAAATGTCAGGAGATACCGCATACAGGTAACGTTCTGGAGATATCTGGGATTGGAGAAAATACACTTTCCGGTATTCTTGCAGAGATGGGAGATATTTCAAGATTTGATGATGTTAAGGAAATACAGAAATTAAGTGGATTAGGCCTTGTGGCATGCAGACTCAGGAAAGCATAAGGGAGAAACCAAAATCAGTCATAGAGGACGCAAACGACTCAGATATTGGTTATTCCAGAAAGCAAAAGTCAGCAGTGGCCTATGCAGAGAATTCAAAGAACTCCATATGTATTATACGACTACGAGCAGATAATCCATTGAAAAAGATGCAGTCATTGATTGTGATAGCCTGCAAGCTTCTGAGGATTATCTATACGATTCTGAATACTGGTACGAAATATGCTCCGAAGAAGATGTTGATGGACATCAGACGTCCGGAAAATAAGGAAGCTACTGTAGCGTAAAACAGTCGACAGCAAAATTTATTCCAGAGCCTTGCTGGTGTCGGATTCTTCCGAGATCGGGCAGGGTTCTGAAGGAAACCTGATAACGATGGAGTGCTACAAGGCTACATCATCACAATGACCAGCAAAGCGAGGCAGGGTAAGCGTCCACGGAATATCCGTACCCTGCGTGGAGTAGACAGGTCAGTAAAAATCAAAAACAAACAAGAGCTGTAGCTTGCAGTAGTTCTCTCCGTAGGGCATGACCCTGTTAGAAAGCTTAGCAGGCACTCGGTGTATGGACAGGTGGGACGAAGGAAGTTGGGACACGATCCCTTTAGACACGGAAGGTTCACCATCATAGTTAGCAGAGGATTTATAGCCTTTATAAAAGCAAAACAATGGGATGCTTTATAAACCACACTCTCTTTAGCTGTTCAGTATAAAAATACAATGACTGTCATCATTTTTGTTCTGTTTTACGAGGTATATTTAAAGAAAAGCCTAAAAATTCAATGATTTAGGGCTTGACATTATAGGAAGGCTTTGCAAGGAATTTAAGCTCACTAAAAATGCAGCAGAGAAAAAGTATAAAAAATATGCTGTAGAGACTGCATAAGTCATTATATAAATTGTGAATCCCTCAAGTCGTAAAGATAGAGGGACTCTTTGGAGGAAAAATGGCAGATAAAACAATATGAATTTGCTACCCGCCTTGCAGACCTTGTGGCTCAGGCGCAGATTAGGGAAATAAGGTTCACGAAAGTGATATAAAGAGAATTTTTGAAGACTTAGAACTTGATGATGCTCAGTTTGACCATATTTTTGCATACCTTACTGCATCACATATTACAATTGAAGGTTTTGAAACTAAAGAAGAAAATCGAGGCTGAGGTTAAAAATATGAAAAATGTCTGAAGGAACAGCTTGAAGAAAGCGACAAGAGAAGGCTACGAGAAAAAAGCAGGATAAAAGAAAAACAACAGGAAGGACCTTAAATTCCATTCTGAATTCTTAAATATGTATCTGGAAGAATTAAGAGACATAGAAAAATGACTGCAAAAGAAGAAGAAAAGCTGATTAAACTCATACTTTGAAGGAGATGAAAAGGCTGAGGCAGACTATATAGAAAGAAAACTCCATAAAGTAGTGGAAATAGCGAGGGGCTTTGAACTAACGGAAGATTATTTTTAAGGAGCTGATAGCAGAAGGAAATGTAGGACTATTACTTGGACTTTCTGAACTGAAAAGACTAAAAGAGGTGAAAGAGAACCAATAGAATTTATAGAGAGCAGAATAGAAAGTGCAATGCAGGACTTTATCGAAGAGAGCCTTGAGATAGAAAGCACAGCAAATGCTATGGTAGCAAAGGTAAACTTTGTCAGTGACGCGAGCCCAAAAATGAAAGAAATAAACGGTTCATCACCCTACACTTAAAAGAACTTGCAAGCTATACTAATTTGACCGAAGCTGAACTAACTGATATCATAGAACTGTCTGGGTGATGAGCTAAAAAGTAACGAGTGATTTGTGAATCACTGAATGATAATTTTTTTAGTAAGCTCTCAAAAAGAACAATTAGCATCTTAAGCAAAATTATTCACGAAATATCAAGAAAGCACATAATTAAGCCGCAGGCTTAGAATTATGTGCTTGCGCAGATATTTTGATGAAATCACATTTAGCCGAAGGCTAAATGCGTGAATAATTGAGCGGTAATTTGCAGAAATCACGCTAGCAATTCCGTATCAAACGAAATATATGAGCCATCAATTAAGTGTGAATAATTGAAGCGTAAACTCACAATAATTACGGTAGCAATTCCTGCCACAATTACAAGTTAGCAATTTTAACACCATCTACATACAGGAGGATAATATGAGTACAGACCGTTATATCAGCCCACTTTCAGGGAGGTATGCAAGCAAGGAAATGCAGTACATATTTTCACAGGATAAGAAATTCACCACATGGCGAAGACTGTGGATTGCCCTTGCAGAAGCAGAAAGAGAACTCGGCCTTAATATCAGTGAAGAGCAGATAGCAGAGCTAAAGGAGCATGTAAACGATATCAACTATGATGTAGCCATAGCTAGAGAAAAAGAAGTCCGCCACGATGTTATGAGCTATGTCTATGCCTACGAGTATCAATGTCCCTAAGGCAAAGGGAATCATTCATCTTGGAGCAACCTCCTGCTATGTAGGGAGACAATACAGACATTATCATAATGACTGAAGGGCCTAAAACCTGTTAAGAAAAACTTCTAATGTAATGAGTAAACTTGCTGATTTTGCTGATAAATATAAGGCGTCGCCAACTCTTGCCTTTACTCATTTTCAGCCTGCACAGCCTACTACTGTAGGAAAGAGGGCGCACTTTGGCTTATGGAGCTTACGCTTGACTATGATGATATCTGCTACCTTATAGACAGCATGAAATTGCTTGGTTCAAAAAGGGAACTACAGGTACACAGGCAAGTTTCCTCGAGCTTTTTGATGGAGACCAAGAGAAGATAAAAGAAAATAGATAAGTTAATTGCCAAGAAGATGGGATTTGCAGACTGTTACCCTGTATCAGGACAGACCTATTCAAGAAAAGGTGGACTCAAGAGTTCTTAATGTACTTGCGGGAATTGCATCAAGTGCCCACAAATTCTCAAATGACATCAGACTGTTGCAGCATCTTAAAGAGGTGGAAGAACCATTTGAAAAAGAGCCAGATAGGTTCATCTGCATGGCTTACAAGAGAAATCCTATGAGAAGTGAGCGTATCGCATCCCTCTCAAGGTATGTGATGAGCGATTTGATGAACCCTTACATAACTGCGGCTACCCAGTGGTTTGAGAGAACTTTGGACGATTCTGCCAACAAGCGTCTGTCTGTACCTGAGGCCTTCCTTGCTATAGACGGCATCCTTGATTTGTATATGAATGTAGCTGACGGCCTTGTAGTTTATGAGAAGGTGATTGAGAAGCATATAATGGCTGAGCTTCCATTTATGGCTACTGAGAATATAATGATGGACGCGGTGAAAAAGAGGAGGAGACAGGCAGGAGCTTCATGAGAAGATAAGAACCCTGTCTATGGAGGCTGGAAGGAATGTAAAGGAAAGAGGACTTGACAACAATCTCCTTGAACTAATTGCAGCCGAACCATCCTTTAACATCACTCTAGAAGAGCTTAAAAAGCAGATGGATCCGTCCAAGTATACAGGCCGTTCCAAAGAGCAGGTAGAGGACTTCTAAAGGAGGTTATAAGGCCTATACTTGAGGAAAAATAAAGCACTGCTTGGACTTGAGGCTGAGATAAATGTATAATGACTGTATAATTTAGTCATATTATATATAGATATTTATATAAGCCTGAGAGGAAGAGAGATATCAATATATACACATACCGGCAGAGATATGAGTTTTATCCTCTGCCGGTTTTCTTATACCCAATACTAGACATGGATGTTCTACATCGAGTGTATGAATAATATGCCGACTGCGATGGAAGCGATAATCCATATAGAAGCCGAAATCAAAACCATAGGAAGATTAAGATTTTCTGTAATTGATGTGCTTCCTGCTCCATATATCAGTAAAGAATATGGCGTCAGAAAGTATAAGCCCTTCATAATGAAAGCAACTCCGCTTAGGCACTCCAAGGAAAGCTATGGCAACAGGTAATGCAAAAAGAATGTAATATAAGTGACAACAAATTTTGTACTGCTGTAATCGCCATCACAGAGATAAGCATTGCAAGAATCCTGCTCCAGAACAACGTAGGTATGCTGTCAGGAATACCAAGAATTTTCCCGGTAGCGATATATATAACTACCAGCCATATAATACATGAAGATACAAAAGGAGGTGGCGATCACTTATCATCAAATACTTAAAAGGAGATGTCACAGATAAAATGAGGTTCCAATTGCTTCCCAGATGTTCCATCCTCCACTGAAGGTCGATACAACTCCTATTAACGCGCAAGGAAAAAGAAACTTAGGAAAAATGGAGTGCTGTGTCCACAAATCACCCCAGGTAAAATGAAGAATACCTTGATTCTGTGTAAAATTAAATGTTCCAATTATGGCGGATATTACAGGAATCAGAATAAAAGGAATCCATACAGGATTGCGCTTTAATTTAATTAGTTCCGCAGGAATACCGCTGTGTAGAGAGTGTTTGCCCTCACACGTCAGCTTACTTCCAAGTGCTTCTCCGAGCTCTATTGCAGAGAAAAAGGTACAGGCCGATCAAAAATGTACAAAGAAGATAAATTAGTGCAACAACAATCTGTGGAGTTGCAGGCAGTTCCCAGAATACATTCGTAGTACGGGTTGATTCCTCATAACCATTCTTACACAGCCAAGAGAAATTAGAACTGACCAAGGAGTCCATAGCGTTATCTTGCTTATAAAGGCAAAGGAATAAACCTGTGAGGGTGCCTCCAAGCCTGAGGAGAGGCTCTGCAAACTGGCTTGGAAACAAGAGAAATCAGACACTGCACCTGGAAACAAAAATCATCTACTTATAACTTCTGCAAAAAGGTAATCATAATGACCGAATTAGGTACATTTCCGTGAAAACCAAAGGTACCTGCCTAAAAGACCTACACAACTCATCTGTATGATACAGAATAATACAATGTGAATAAGTCCATACAGATTTTTAGACAGAAATATATTGCGTTTAGCCGACAAGGTAGAAATAAGATTCCACATAGTGCCTTTGTTCTCGACATCAACAGCCTGACTGGCTAGGATTGCCATATAAACTGAAAGTAAAAATGCTGTTAACTAAAGGAATTCCATAAAAATACATTCAACCATTGCGACCATCATTTTTATACCCTTAAACAGAAGAAAGTAATTTAATACTAACATTACAATAAGAAGTAGAAAATGATGTTTATGACGGGATTTCATAACTCAATATGAACTAATTTTTGGAAGTTCAACTATATGTGCTCATAATGACTCCTTTCCGCCTGTAAGCTAAGAAGGCATCTTCAAGCCCCTCACCTTTGTTTCTAATTCTGCAAGAGTTCCCTGATAGAGCATTTTTCCTTTAATATCATGCCAACATAGTCAGCCATCTGTCTCGACTTCACCAAGAAGGTGGCTGGAAATAATCACCGCAATACCCCTTTCTTTTGGCAGTGAACTAATCAGCTCTCGGATTTATGTATTCCTGCAGGATCAAGGCCGTTAGTAGAGCTCATCTAATATTAGAAGCTTGGGACCTCCAAGCAGTGCCATAGCAATTCCCAGTCTTTGTTTCATACCAAGTGAATAGTTTTAACTTTTATCACGTTGCTCAAAGAGCCTGACTGTCTTAAGAGAGCGCTCGATTTCATCCTCTTTGACTCCTTTTTAGTTTCTGTATGATTTGCATATTCTCAAGACCTGTAAGGTGCCCTGTATCCACCCGGGTTCTCTATAAGACTTCGGTTTGGCCAAGATGAAAGCTTGTTTGAAGAGTTTAATTTTTGATTAAAGACCTTGATTTCGCTCTGAGTCAGGATGAATGAGCCTCTAGTATCATCTTAAGAGTAGTACTTTTCCTGCGCCATTAGGGCCAAGAAAAAACCATACACAGAGCCCTACGGGTACTTTCATGGATAGCTCCTTTACACGGTATGTGTTTCCGCTTTTTGCTTAGATTCATTGTTTCAAGAATATAATTCATAACCTTACTCCAAAAATTTAAGATGTATTATGTTTACGAGTGATATGATACATTAAGAAGATTATGTAAACATTGCGTTAACATTAAGCTTTACATTAAGAAATGCAGGATTCGTTGAGTATTGATATAAAATGCTGTATAGTAAATGTAGTTATATATAAGAGGTGAAAAATATGGATAAGACAACTTGAAATATTGTTAGTAGATGATGAAAAAAAGCTGCAGACTCGTAGTAAGTATATTAAAAAGAGGGTTATTCTTCTATAGATGTGGCAGAGGACTGTAGGGGGCCAGAAGATAGCATCATTAGGAACAGTTATCACTTAATTCTGTTAGATGTGATGCTTCCGGATGGAAATGGCTTTGAACTCTATGAGAAACTATGCCAGTTAGGTTATTTATCAGAAATACCGGTTATATTTTTATCTGCAAGAGATGAAGATACAGCAAGGCTAAGAGGACTGGGACTTGGCGCAGATGACTATATCACAAAGCCTTTTCTTACGAAAGAATTACTTCTTAGGATTGCTGCTGTTCTTAGAAGAACATATAAACTAGAAGAAGGTACAGGCTTGCTTAGGTGTGGGGATGCATTAGTGGACCTTGATGCGGGAGTTGTAAAGCATGAGGGCAAAAGAGGTATCACTTACATCTAAAGAACTTGCCTTGCTCCGTGCACTTTTACCGCAACAGAGGAAAGATTGTAACTATGGATGCACTATGCAATGCGGGATGGCCTGAAGGCAACTATGGACTTGAAAAGTTCATTGATTGTTCATATGCGCCATCTAAGAAAAAGATAGAAAAAGATCCGTCAAAGCCCGAATTTCTTACTACAGTACGCGGACTTGGATATAAATTGGAGAAAAACAGATGAGACAAAGGAAAAAGAAAAATTTCAGTTTTTTTCGCAGGGCATAATACTAATGGCATTTGTGCTTCTTATTTTGGATACTTTAATATATGTAATTATAGTTTTTAAATATACCGGATGATCACTGGAATGAGAGCAATCTTATAGAACATATCCGTGTAGAAGATGGGAATTACAGTTTAGATAATAAAGAAAAAGAAAGAATCGTAAAGAATAACCAATTATGCATCTTTTAAATAAGGACGGTGAGATTATTTGGAGTGAATCACTACCTAAAGAATTGCAAAAAGAAATATAGTATTCAGGATGTGGTAAAATTTGCTAAGATACTACCTTGATGAATATCCGGTTCATACTTATATAGTAAAAGCAGGGGATTCTGGTGATTGGAGATAAAGAAAACAGGTATGGAAGTATATTTTAGAATATAATAAAAATGATATTAGAAATGTTATTCTTATGACACCTCTTATACTGTTATTAATGCGCTGGTTCTAATTATTGTTCCCGTATTGCAACAGAAAAAATACCAAAAGCGCAGGGAAGGGGAGCGGACAGAGTGGATTGCAGGCGTCTCTCACGATATAAGGACACCTCTTGCCATTATTCTAGAGAATACTGATATGATTATTGATCCGGAAGCAGGAACAGACATATCTAAGTACGTTCAACAGATTAAGGTACAGGGGACTTCGCATCCGCAGATTGGTTGAAAATATGAACCTTTCCAGCAAACTTGATTTTAGCTTTGGTAAGTTTGAAAAGGATAAAGTCATAATTAGCAAATTACTTAGAAAAACACTTACTGAATTTATAAATCAGATTGAGGATGAACATTTTCAATTTGACATGAAATAGATGAAAGCCTTGACAATCTTGAACTTTCGGTAAATGAAAATTTGATGGAAGAGTTTTGGTTAATCTGGTTCACAATTCGATTGTGCACAATGAAGATGGTGCAATATCATAGTCAGACTGTATAAGGATAAGAGAGGTCAGATTTACTGGAAGTAGGAGACGATGGAAAGGGAGTCTCAGGAGAGGTTATAAACAAGCTAAAACAGTAGAAACTATGCGAATGAACCTAGTAGCAGAAATCATGGCTTGGGGCTTAAAATAGTCAAAAATTGCAGTCTTACACAGATGGAAAGTGTCTTTTGAGAAAAGAGAAGGAGAGGGCTTTATCTGCATTATAAGGCTTGCATAGCCCTATCAGTCTGATACTGATTAGTTTCATAATTCCTAAGTATAAGTAATATTCCAAACTGTTATGTTTAATAAATGCTACACCCTTGCATTTAAGGCGGTCATATTGTATTATTATGGGAAACATTTGTAAGCTAGGGAGGAAGAAAGGTATATGAGCTAATATTACCCTTATAAAAGGAGACGGGATTGGTCCTGAAATAGTGAATGAAGCCGTCAAAGTACTTGACAAAATAGCCTCCGTATACGGTCATAAGTTTATCTATAATGAGATTCTTATGGGAGGATGTTCAATAGATGAGTACGGGATTCCTCTTACAGATGAGGCTGTAAAGACTGCAAAGGCTGCTGATGCAGTACTGCTTGGTGCAGTTGGAGGCAATACCGATACTTCACCTGGTATAAGCTGCCACCTGAAAAAGCGCCCTGAAGCAGGACTTCTTAAGATAAGAAAAGAACTTGGGCTTTATGCCAATATAAGACCAGCGATTTTATTTGATGAACTAAGACATTCCTGTCCATTAAAGGAGTCTACAGGAGAAAAAGGCTTTGACTTCGTCATCTTCAGGGAACTGACCGGAGGACTCTATTTTGGAGAAAGAAGCACTACAGTAGTAGAAGGAAAGGAAAGGCAGTAGATACCTTGGTATATACCGAGGATGAGATAGAAAGAGTAGCAAGGAGAGCCTTTGAGGCGGCACAAGGGAGAAGAAAAGAGGTTTGCAGTGTAGATAAGGCAAATGTACTTGATTCTTCAAGGCTTTGGAGACAGGTGGTAGCAGAGGTCGCAAAGGACTTCCCGGAAGTAAAGCTTACCAACATGCTGGTTGATAACTGTGCCATGCAGCTCATAGCCAATCCTGCACAGTTTGATGTTATTCTTACTGAAAATATGTTTGGAGATATACTCTCAGATGAAGCAAGTATGGTGACAGGTTCCTTAGGAATGCTCCCTTCTGCAAGCCTTGGAGAAGGCAGGTTTGGTCTCTATGAGCCAAGCCATGGTTCAGCTCCTGACATAGCAGGCAAAGACAAGGCCAATCCCTATTGCAACCATAATGTCATCAGCTATGCTCCTTAGATACTCATTTGGACTAAGTAAAGAGGCAGAAAGCATAGAAGATGCAGTGAAATCAGTGCTTAAAGAGGGCTATAGGACAGGAGACATTTTCAGTGAGGGTAATACCTTAATTGGTTGTAAGGAAATGGGAGACAGGATAGCACAAGAGATAGAAAGGATATAATAGATGAAAAGTGATAACGCTAGAGCCGGTATGAAGCAGGCGCCGGCAAGAAGTTTGTTTAATGCACTCGGCTTTACTGCCGAGGAAATGAAAAAGCCAATGGTAGGTATTGTAAGCTCATACAATGAGATAGTACCGGGACATATAAATATTGATAAAATAGTGGATGCAGTTAGGCTTGGAGTGGCTGAAGCAGGCGGTATGCCTGTGGTCTTCCCTGCTATTGCAGTCTGTGACGGTATAGCCATGGGACACGTGGGAATGAGATATTCCCTCGTTACAAGGGATTTGATAGCTGATTCTACAGAATGTATGGCACTTGCACACCAGTTTGATGCCCTGGTTATGATACCTAACTGTGATAAAAATGTACCCGGCCTCCTTATGGCGGCTGCAAGGGTGAATGTGCCTACAGTCTTTGTATCAGGCGGCCCTATGCTTGCAGGTAAGGTAAAGGGCTGCAAGACAAGCCTTTCCTCCATGTTTGAGGCAGTAGGAGCCTATGCAGCAGGGAACTTAAGCGAAGAAGATGTACTGGAATATGAAAATAAAGCCTGTCCAACCTGTGGCTCCTGCTCAGGTATGTATACGGCAAATTCAATGAACTGCCTTACAGAGGCACTTGGAATGGGACTTCGTGGCAACGGCACCATCCCTGCTGTATATTCAGAGAGAATAAAGCTTGCAAAACACGCAGGAATGGCAGTCATGGAAATGTTTAGAAGAGACATAAAGCCTCGTGACATCATGACTCGTGAAGCTATAATCAATGCACTTACAGTGGATATGGCACTTGGCTGTTCTACCAATTCCATGCTCCATCTCCCTGCTATTGCGCACGAGATAGGCTTTGACTTTGACATAGCATTTGCAAACCCAATTAGCGAGAAAACCCCTAACCTCTGCCACCTTGCGCCTGCCGGCAATACTTATATGGAGGACTTAAACGAGGCAGGAGGCGTATATGCGGTAATGAAGGAACTGGCTGACATTGGTCTCATCAATACCGAATGTATGACAGTTACAGGCAAGACCATAGGTGAGAATATTAAAAATGCTTACAATAGGGATGAAGAGGTTATTAGGCCTGTGAGCAATCCATTTAGTAAGACAGGCGGACTTGCTGTACTTAAAGGCAATATTGCACCTGACGGAAGCGTGGTAAAGCGCTCTGCAGTTGTAGAAGAAATGATGGTACACGAAGGCCCTGCAAGGGTGTTTGAGTCAGAGGAAGATGCCGTAGAGGCAATCAAGGGTGGAAAGATAGTGCCCTGGAGATGTAGTGGTTATCAGGTATGAAGGGCCAAAGGGAGGCCCTGGTATGAGGGAGATGCTAAATCCTACCTCTGCAATAGCAGGTATGGGACTTGGCTCGACTGTAGCCCTTATAACTGATGGAAGATTCTCAGGTGCATCGAGAGGAGCCTCCATAGGTCATGTTTCGCCTGAGGCAGCAGTAGGAGGACCTATTGCACTCATTGAAGAGGGAGATATCATTTCTATAAATATTCCTGAAATGACACTAAATGTAAAGCTTTCAGATGAAGAGCTTGAAAATAGAAGAAAGAACTGGAAACCAAAGAAAATGGCTGAGGTTACAGGCTATCTAAAGAGATATCAGGCTATGGTTACTTCCGGTAACAGAGGTGCCATCCTGGAAGTACCTAAGACGCAGTAAGAGATTCTATTTGATTGAAAGAGAGATTTATAATATACTTAAGTCATTATCGTTCTTGTTAGGGGTTTGTGCTCTAAAATGATAAGTAAAATATGTTAGTACAGCCCCCAGCAAATAACTTAGGAAAAGGAGAATTTATGGCAGAACTTAATGGATCACAGATACTTGTTGAATGTTTGAAAGAGCAGGGAGTAGATACTATCTTTGGATATCCTGGCGGAGCAGTATTAAATCTCTATGATGAGCTTTACCGCCATCAGGATGAAATAAAGCATATCCTTACTTCTCACGAGCAGGGAGCTGCACATGCAGCTGACGGATATGCAAGGGCAACAGGTAAGGTCGGAGTCTGCCTTGCGACAAGTGGTCCGGGTGCAACCAATCTTGTAACCGGTATTGCCAATGCATATATGGATTCTGTTCCTATGGTAGCAATTACAGGAAATGTAGGCACCAATCTTCTTGGAAAGGATTCTTTCAGGAGGTAGACATAGCAGGCGTGACCATGCCTATTACAAAGCATAACTTCATTGTAAAGGATGTAAAGAAGCTTGCAAAGACTATAAGAAGAGCATTTAAGATAGCTGCAAGCGGAAGACCCGGCCCTGTGCTTGTGGATATAACCAAGGATGTAACAGCCAATAAATGCGAATACAAAAAAGAGGATATAAAAAAGGCAGATAAGGCTAAGAAAGAAAAAAGCTTTACTGAAAAAGAGCTTGATAAGGCAACAGAGATGATATCTAAGGCAAAACGCCCTGTCATCTTCCTTGGTGGCGGTGCCATCATCTCCGAGGCTCACAAAGAAATAAAAGCCTTAGTTAACCTTATGGATGCCCCTGTTTGTGATTCTCTTATGGGCAAGGGAGCATTTGACGGCACTGACAAGCGTTATATGGGAATGATAGGCATGCATGGCACCAAGACTGCCAATTTCTCAGTTACTGAATGTGACCTCCTTGTGGTACTTGGAGCGAGATTCTCAGACCGAGTTACAGGCAATACCAAGAGCTTTGCAAAGAGAGCCAAGATTCTCCATATAGACATTGACCCTGCTGAGATAAATAAGAATGTTAAGGTTGACCTAAGCATAGAAGGTGATGTAAAGGATGTACTTAAGGAGCTTAATAAAAAGCTTACTAAGCAGACCCATGATGAATGGATGGAGCATATTGCAGAGATGCAGGCAAAATATCCACTCAGATATCACGAAAATGAACTTACAGGCCCATATTTCATAGAGGAGCTTTACAGACTTACAAAGGGCGACGCCATCATTTCTACGGAAGTAGGACAGCATCAGATGTGGGTCGCGCAGTTCTACAAGTATAGTAAGCCTAGAACCTGCTCACATCAGGAGGTCTTGGAACTATGGGCTACGGCCTTGGTGCTTCCATCGGAGCACAGATAGGCCTCCCAAACAAGCAGGTTATTAACCTTGCGGGAGATGGCTGTTTTCGCATGAATATGAATGAGCTTGCAACAGCAGCACATTATAATGTACCTATAATTGAAGTTGTATTTAATAACAATGTTCTCGGTATGGTAAGACAGTGGCAGACTCTTTTCTACGGCAAGAGATATTCACAGACCATGCTTTCTCAGGATATAGATTATGTTAAGCTTGCTGAGGCAATGAGCGTAACTGCTTTTCAGAGTTACAAAGAAAGAGAAGTAGACGAGGTTATTAAGAAGGCTCTTAAGGCTAAGGGACCTGTATTTATAGAGGTAGTTATAGACAGAAATGAAAGTGTATGGCCTATGGTTCTGCAGGAGCTACTCTTGAGGAGACATTCTCTGAGGAAGATGTAAAGGAAAAGGAAACTAAGGCTAAGAAATAAAAACAGTAGCTAAAGAAACAGACTTGCATAAAGTAAGGGCTGTTTCTTTAACTATAAAGTTGAATTTGTGGAGGAGGACATTTGAAGGAAGAGTAGACCCAATTTTTAGAGATATAATATCATTTGAAGAATTTAGTAGATACTATTGGTATCGAGAAGAACTAGCTGAAATTTGTAAGTCTCTTGAATTAGAATACAGATGTACAAAACAAGAACTAAATCATATTATAGAACAATATTTTAAGGGAAATAGAGTAGAAAAATCCGTAAAGAAATTAACCAAAAATCAAACCAAAGCGATAACCTTAAACACGACATTGTTTGAATGTGGTTTTTCCTTCAACCAAAAATTTCGAGAGTATTTTTCGGCTGTAACGGGTGTTAATCCATTTAAGTTTAATGCTGATATGGCAACTGCATGGAGAAAAGTAAAAGCAGAAAATGACTTAAACTTTACAATTCAAGATATGCTTAAAGTATATTATGGCGAGTCAGACTACGCTAAGTATGATAATTCAGCCTGTCAATGGAATCAATTCCCTAAAGGACTTTTGCTCAGATGAATTTAGCGACTATTATTCTGACAAGTTAAAAGTTCTGCTATTCTATGGAAAGAAGTTAGAGACTCAAAAATGAAAAATTTATTCGAGACAACTACTAAAATGAGTATGGAGATAAAATAGAGGAGTATCATAAATAACTCAAATTTGTAGCAAAGATAATGTTGTAATATTATTTGTTAAATAAATAACAATACATAGAGGAGGGAATATTTATGGAAAGAGTATATAATTTTTCAGCAGGGCCTGCAGTGCTTCGGAGGAGGTACTTTGACGAATGTCAGGAAGAAAATGATGAATTATGGCGGAACCAGCATGTCCGTTATGGAGATGAGCCACCGCTCCAAAGCCTTTGAAAGCATTATAAATACTGCGGGAAGCTGACCTTAGAGAACTTATGAATATACCTGATAACTATAAGGTACTGTTCTTGCAGGGCGGAGCTTCACTCCAGTTTGCTATGATTCTATGAACCTTATGAAAAACAAGGCAGCTGACTACATTATCACAGGTCAGTGGGCAAAGAAGGCATTTGAAGAAGCAAAGATATATGGTGATGCCGTAGCCGTGGCGTCCTCTGCCGATGAAACCTTTTCATACATTCCTGACTGTAGCGACCTGCCTATAAGGGACAATGCAGACTATGTATATATGCGAAAATAATACAATATACGGAACCAAGTTTAAGACTCTTCCTAATACCAAGGGTAAGACTCTTGTAGCTGATGTATCCTCCTGCTTTTTAAGCGAGCCTGTGGATGTAAGCAAATACGGCATCATTTACGGAGGAGTCCAGAAGAACATTGGACCTGCAGGAACTGTAATTGTGATTATTAGGGAAGATTTGATTACGGAAGATGTACTTCCCGGTACCCCTACAATGATGAAGTACAAGATACATGCAGATAATAAGTCACTTTACAATACTCCGCCTGCATACGGTATTTATGTATGTGGCAAGGTATTTAAATGGCTTAAGGCTCAGGGCGGGCTTGGCGTGATGAAGGAGAAAAATGAGAAAAAAGCTGGTATTCTTTACGATTTTCTTGATAATAGCAAACTTTTTAAGGGCACAGTCAGAAAAGAAGACCGTTCTTTAATGAATGTACCTTTTGTAACAGGGAATGAAGAGCTGGATGCAAAATTTATAAAAGAGGCACAGGCAGCAGGCTTTGTAAACCTTAAAGGACATAGAAGTGTTGGTGGAATGAGAGCAAGTATATACAATGCTATGCCGATAGAGGGAGTAGAGAAACTTGTTGAATTTATGAAGAAATTTGAGGCTGAAAAACTCATAGTCTAAATGATAACGGTTGAAACATTTGTAATATTTTGGACTTAAAAAAATATTAAACAGGTACAACTGAAATATATCTGTGGAAATATTAAAATTACAGGACATAATATGAGCATCCGGGAGCTTGTTAGGGGATACTATGTAGAATAAAAACATTAAACAAGATATCATGACATAGGACTTAAAGAGTTGAATGAAAATTATAGCTTTTGTAGAAGAGTTGATTGAGGCAGATGCTGTTCTTGTAAGAAGTGCAGATATGAAGTCTCTTGAACTTGGTGACAATCTCTCTTGCCATAGCCAGAGCAGTGCCGGAGTTAACAATATCCCTCTGGATAAATGTGCAGAGCAGGGAATAGTTGTATTTCAATACTCGAGAGCCAATGCTAATGCAGTTAAGGAACTTGTTATAGCAGGACTCTTCCTTTCATGCCCCGTGACATAGTGGGAGGAATTAATTGGGTACAGGATAACAAGGAAACAGAGGGCTTTTAAAGCTGAGAAAAGGAAAAAGGAAACTTTGCAGGCAATGAGATAGAGGGAAGAAGCTTGGAGTAATAGGGCTTGGTGCCATAGGAGTGCTTGTTGCCAATCGCAACAAAGAGACTTGGAATGGAGGTTTATGGCTGTGACCCTTATATCTCTGTAGAGCATGCTCGATCCTTTCTAGAGATGTAATCCATAAAAGACTGTAGAAGAGATATATAGAACCTGTGACTACATTACCGTATGCATGTGCCTCTTATGGGATGCAACTAAGCACATGATAAATGTTTACACTGGGTCTTATGAAAGACGGAGTAGTTATCTTAAACTTCTCAAGAGATGCCCTGGTAAATGATGAGGATATCGAAAAAGCGCTTGCCAGTGGTAAGGTGAAGAAAGTATGTAACTGACTTTCCAAATGAAAAAAACAGCTAATATGAAGGGTGTTATTGCCATACCTCACCTTGGAGCCTCTACGGAGGAATCAGAGGACAACTGCGCAGTTATGGCAGTTAAGGAAGTTGTGGATTACCTTGAAAAAGGGAAGTATCAAAAACTCTGTCAACTACCCAAACTGTGAGGTAGCAAAGCATACAAGTGTTTCACGAATTACCATATTACATAGGAATATCCCAAGATGATAACTAAATTTACAACTGTGCTTTCTTCTACAATGTAAATATTGAGGAGCTTGTAAACAAGAGTAAGGGAGACTATGCCTACTCTGTATTTGACATAGACACCACAGTTACAGATGAAATGAGAAAGGCACTTAGTGAGATAGAGGAGTGCTTAAGGTAAGAAGTATTTAAGAGTGTAAAATGGCTGAAAATATAAATATCATAATCTATAAAAGAGGCTTTTTATTTGGTGAATTATATAGATATATTTATCAGGTAAAAGCCCTTAATTTTTGTATAAACACTTTAATATATATGACATATATATCTATATTCTGCAAAAGGACATCGATATCTCTTTTAAATTAAATAATTTTAGATATATAATATAAATAGAGAAGAAATGTAAGGAGAAGCATTTATTATGGTAATGCTTGTATCATAGACATACTTTTCATTTTTAGATGAACAATGATACAACATAATTATCTCGCAATAAACTTATGGAGGTATTGGTATCATCAAATTGTTGAAAAATCCATGCTTTATTATGTTTAAGTTGGGTTTGTAGTTTCGCTAATACTTATTGTAGCAGAAAAATGCGTTTTATATCATTAGAATATGAGATAGCATTGCTTACTAATATCATATTTGCAGTATGCTATTTGGATTTTGCTATATTTGTAGCATATAATATTAAAAGAAATAATTTAATAAAAAAATGGTTTAGTCTTTGATGCTATAGTGCTGGGAATAAATGATCATATTTGGGCTTTAGGATTGGAGGATTTGGATATTTTTAGGTTGAATTATAGCTACGTAAATCAAAATGATGAAAACTGTATACAATATAAGTCGATTTAATATATATCAATAGATATGATTTTTCGTATATAAGAAAGCTAAATAATTATGAACTTAATAGGTTATTTAGAATAAAAATTTACGTGGCAAAAGATGACTCAAATAAATATTTGGCAGAAGTTTATAGAAAGTAGGTGGTATTTATGAAAACAGAATTATAGGGATAATAATATGTCTAATGGCATGTAGCTGGAGTCCTTCTGTTTCCCCTTAAGAGAAAGTAACCTTAAAAACCAATAAAACATTTTATTAAAGGTGTGCTTTAGTGAACAAAGTGAAATAATAATAGATGGTGAAATTAAATATAACCTGTTAAGCTCAAAGATGAAGTTTATTGGTGATATTAATATTGAGGAATTCCATAGTCAATTAAGGGATGTAAAGGTTGAAATCATTTTAGATAAAAAGAGGATACTGTTGAGGTTCCTATTATTCGTGCGGGTATTCAAGACACCTCAAACAGAGCAGAAGCTGTGAATGAGTCTGTAGGTATTATGCGTATTAAAGGCGATTTTTGACAGTTTGATACTTTACCCTATAGACAAAGAAAAATAGCGGGTCAATTAATATCAATAAGGATGACTATTGGACTTGTGATGATTTAGGAGATGTATAACTGTTTAATCCAGTTGTTGTGATATATTATAGTTGTAACACTCTCACCCTAATAAGATATAATCTAAATAGGATAAGAACTATGTTACAAAAATACTTGTCCACGACATTTTGATGTAACTACTATAATTGCCTATTTTTAGATAAAAGCCAAGGGGACAGGAAACATGGGAAAGCCGGAAAAAGGGTAATATTACGCCGCAATAAAGTTTCGAAAATATACAAAAAGTGGTATCACGACAGACAAAAAGCACTGTCAGGGGTGAGTCTCAGCTTTCAATGAAGCTTTCGATTAATTTGATTTACGGAAGAGGGCAGTGGAAAATCCACGTTATTAAATGTTCTGGCAGGCATCGATAATGCTTCTGATGGAGATATTTTTCTTTCAAGGAAAAACTATGCTGTTATGACAGAAAGAGAGATGGCAAAACTTAGAGGGGATAACTATGGATTTATATTTCAGGCATATCATCTTATACCGCATATTACCGCAAAAGAGAATATTATGTGCCCGTCTTATGTTAATGGGAAGCCCATTGACGCCCAGTACTTTAGCTCTTGGTTCAGGAATTAGGTATTACTGACCCGGTGCTAAATGTCCCTATGAATTATCAGGAGGAGAGCGACCAAAAGAGTAGCGATAGCAAGAGCAATGCTGTTAAAGCCTTCAATAGTGTTTGCTGATGAACCGACAGGGAATTTGGATAGTGAAAAATACAAAACTCATAACCAACTTATTCGATAACTCTGAATAGTATGGGACCACATTTATCATCGTTACACATAGAAGAAAAATCTCATGCAAAATCCTGATCAGATTATAAGGATAAAGGATGGTGAAGCTTTGCCGATGAGTAGTAAAAGAACAAGGTAAGTTAATTCATATACTATTTCAGAATAATAAAGCACTATTTATAATATCTTTATTGACTTCAGCAATTGGATTTTGCTTTATTTTTACAGTAACATGCACAACCAATATGCTCATACAAAGCAACAGGGATAATCTTATAAATACATATGGCAAATTTCTGGCTGTTATATCTGATGTTGATGAGAAAAACTGAAAGCGAATATAAAAATGAGTTAAATGATTTTTAGCATACAAAAGGTTCGAAGTCGGAGGAATGCGGTATATTCAGGCAAAAATTAACTTTTGGCTCGATGGAAAAAGAGTATTGGAGATGTCTTGGCTTTCAGCCTTATTAAAGGAGAATGGCCGAAGAAAAGAAAACGAGATTGTAGTTGAAGAGAATACCTGACAGAATTATTTAAGATTAAAAAACAACAACTTGCCATCGAAGATAAGCTTTTGAGAAAAATGGGATAAACACTGATTTTATAATTACTAGCATAATTTCTAATTATTCAAGTGAGACTGTCTATATCAACTTTTATAGAAAAAGGATATAAATGTATATCCCGCAGTAATATTTGCAGATGGTATGCTAAAAGATACAAAGCAGTCGTTGATTGTTTTGCAAAAGAAACTTAGATTCAATTCTATTGAAAGAGATATAAACACGATATTGAATTGGGAAGTAATTATGACATCAAACATTATGATAGTAGAGTATTAATTCAAAAACTAGCCTCAAAAAGGTTATAGGTGAAGACTTGTTTACCAGATTATTATATCTTGTACTACCAATTTTTCTGCTATTAGCTCAGAAGTTATCATAATAAGAACATCTGCTTATTTGGAACAACAAGACAATGGCTTTGATTTAAAGCGCTTGGACTTCACTCTAAGCAGGAAAGATACTGTGGTTTTACCTGATTGGAGTACTTGCAGTAATAGGATTAAGCGTGATTTACTTCATCAGCTATATTGGGAGTTTTATACTAAAAAGGAACTTTGTGGGATATCAGTATTACAGTCGAGAATTGCTTCCATACTTTTTATTGGAAAGCGGCTTTTATCAGTGTAATAATTATACTGTTTTTGTGCTGATTCAGCCAGAAAGAAAGCGGTTCACTCCATAAATGAAATGTTGATAGATCTGCGGTTTATGAGTCAGAAAGTATAGATTTAGAAAAAGTGGATATATGACGTTGTTATAATGCAAATGATTTGTATGTATCATAGCCTCATTTAGTTTTTCAAAATAGATTTGAGATGGAAAAAGGGTGACATAAATTACGATTTATAGCAAGGCAACAACCACAAGCAGTATGATTAGAGGGTATAGCATAACTCGAGAACAACGAAAGTTATTTTGACTTTGATGTAGTGAATGACCCTACATAAATACGGTGATATGATTAAAGCTCCAAATGGAAGCTGAAACTAATCAAAGCTCTATATTGATGAGACAAGGACGATAAGACTTCCAGCTTTAATGAATATTTGAGAGTATGAAGCAGTGAATGGAAAGATAATGAGAATGAGGAAAAGGTGGTATGAGGTATCAAAAGAGGCTGAGAGGTATAATGTTTTACCTGATAGGACTGTTAAGATTATATACTAACTGAAAAAGAATTCGTATTGTGGTAGATAAACTGGGAATAGGTGAGAATGATGTTAGCTCAGACAAGGATAAAGAATTAGCAAGCGTTTCTACCTCAAGATTGGTTACAGCGTTTCAGGTAAGAATGAAATTATACAAGTGGGAGGAATTAGAAAGAGCGAAAAAGGGTTACGGTTTTATAAAGAAAAATTTTAAGGCAATGCTTTTGGAACGCTGAAAATGAAGAGGATAATGTATACAGCTTGTAATGAAGGAGAATACAGCGAGTAAGCTGATTTTTAGGATATGATAAAATCAGCATCAACTGAGAGCAGATGCACTCTTTATCGGTAAAACGAGATGTGGATACAAGATCAGTAATTATGTCATCACATACGGGAGGTATGCTTGAACTCATCAGTTCTAAGGAATAAAGAAAAATAAATTGATGGGAGATTATACTGCTATGCTGTCAGGTTCTATGGTATACTTTTCTTTGATAGCAGCATGTCTGTATATGGTTTTAAAGTAGCTTTTATCGATTGGGAAAAACCATAAAGCATGAGTACGGGCATATTGCGAAGCTTTGGAATGAGCTATATCAGTCTATGGAGAAAAGATATTTTTAGATATTTTAGCGACATTTTTATAGCCTGTATAGTTTTAGCACTCGTTGGTAAGAGGAGCTTTTTCGGTGGAGACGCTAAGCAATGCTCAAATTTTTGTTCTCAATTATGATAAACATACCATTACCTGTTTGTGTGGAGAAGTTGTATATCATGGCGGTATAAGAGCAAACTCCGTAGTAAAACATATATGATTAAAGACGCATCAACAGCCTATCAGCCTATGCACCCATTACTAAGTTCACACCTTTAGAAGAGATAAACTTTTTATCCGTTCTAAGGTGTGAGTATTTCTGGCCTTATGCTTTGCAAAGATATCACTATTTATTTGACATACGTCAAATAAAATACTGTAATAATGCTAAGAAGAGAGGAGAGAATTATATGGTTTTTGCTGGTAATGCTACATTTTTCTCTGACTATCTCGTTCGAATACAGATAATTATATAGTTGTGAGACATTGTCAAAGTAGAAAAGAGGTTATTTTTACTGGGTAATTTATTTAATATGAACAATTTTTCTTCCGCTTTATGGGGAAGCTTTTGACAAGTGGCACTTTAGCATAGTCTATGTTTTGGTCTGTATTCCTCATTGAACTATAGGACCTGCTACCTCGGCACTCTATTATTCAACAGTTAAATCAATAAGGAGAGACAGGAGCTATCCTATCAAAAGAGTTTTTCAAGGCATTTTAAGAGATTTTAAGCAAAGCTCATAGTAGGGCTTATTCTTGTAGTAGTAGGACTGATTCTATATGTGGACGTTAAATTTGCTATTAATTACATAAAAACAGCCTTACCTATATGCGCTATCTATACATTGTTATCGGTATAGTTATGTCATTTATAGCAATATACATTTTCCCGCTTATTTCAGGTTTTTCGTTAAAGCTGTCAGGGCTGTTTAGACTGTCATTTTATCTGGCTATAAGACATCTGCTTACAACAGTTGTTTCTATCATTTATTGTTTGGAAGCTTTGTTTTTAGTATATATTTCAGCTGGACTTGCGATGTTATTTGTGCCTGTGACTCGTCAATTTGCTAATTTCGATAATGATGGAGAAGGTGCTCCAAAAATGCATGACATGGTACAGACAGACGGAGAGAATGAGAATAAGGACGAGTGGTATCTGGAGTAATTGTAAAATATTATCGGAAAAGAGGAAGAGTATGTCCGAGGAAAAATTTGCATGCCAAGGATTTTTGCAAAAATGATTTAATGACGAGTAATGAAAGACAGGCTCCCAAGCTGATGTATACAAAGGAGCTTAGAAAGACTATAGATAACGGCGAAGACCTTAACGAGAAGATAGCAAGAGCGTAGCACTATCTATGAAGGCCTGGGCTATGGAGAGGGGCTACCCATTTCTGCACTTGGCTTTCAGCCTATGACGGGGATTACGCTGAGAAGCTGACTCCTTCCTAAAGCCTGAGGGCAAGGGCGGATAATAATGCGCTTTCTCAGGCAAGGAGCTTTCGATTAAGGGAGAGTCAGATGCCTCGTCCTTTCCGTCAGGAGGCGCTTAGGGCAACCTTTGAGGCGAGGGGCTATACAGCCCTGGGATTGTACCTCTCCTGCTCTTAAAGGAGGATACAGCGGGTGTAACCCTCTGCATACCACGCATTTTTGCTCATATACAGGTGAGGCACTTGACGAGAAGACTCCTCTGCTTCGCTCGATGGAGGCTATAAGCAGAAGCAGGCTACAAGGATTGCAAGACTTTTGGAGATGAAGATGTTGACGGGAGTGAGCTGTTCTAGTTGGGCCTGAGCAGGAATATTTCCATAGACAGAGAAGATTAGCTAGAGAAGGCCTCCTCTTTACAGGCAGCACTCTGTTTGGAGCTATGCCTCCCTAAAGACTCAGGAACTTGATGATCACTACTATGGCAATATTCCTGAACGTATAGAGCTTTTTATGAAGGAGCTTAATGAAGAGTGTTGGAAGCTTGGTATCTACGCTAAAGACCCAGCATCATGAGGTGGCTCTGCCCAGCACGAAATGGCTCCTGTGTTTTACTACTCGCAAATATTGCCACTGACCACAATCAGCTTGTTATGGAAACAATGAAGAAGGTGGCAAAGCGCCACGGGGCTTGAATGTCTGCTTCCACGAGAAGCCTTTTGCAGGTGTAAATGGTTCAGAAAGCACAATAACTGGTCTAGCAGTGACCGATACAGGAAAAATATGTTGGATCGGGCAAGACTCCGCACGAGAATGTACAGTTTATGCTGGTGCTTGCCGCCTACTAATCAAAGGCTGTGGATGAAAATGCCGTACTTTTTAAGGCTTTCAGCTTCAAATCCTGGAATGAGCACAGGCTTTGGTGCAGATGAGGCACCTCCTGCCATTATATCCATTTTTCCTTGGAGACCAGCTTGAAGACCTTGTTGAGCAGATAATAGAGACTGGAGAAGCTACTTCGAGCAAGCAGGAAAGGAAGCTTGATATCGGCGTACACAGCCTGCCAAATCTCTTCTTGGATGCAACTGATAGAAACAGAACCTTCCTTTGCATTTACAGGTAATAAGTTTGAGTTTAGAATGGTGGCTTCCTCAATGTCAATTGCAGGAGTAAATACCGTACTCAATACTATAGTTGCAAGTGTATTTAGGGATATGGCTGACAAGCTTGAAAAGGCAGAGGACTTCAATCAGGCTGTCCACGATCTCATCATAGACACTCTGACTGAGCATAGGAGAATCATATTTAACGGAAACGGCTATTCAGAGGAATGGGTTAAAGAGGCCGCAAGACGTGGACTTCCCTAATACAAAAGTCAATGGTGGAGGCAATTCCGTCACCTCATTGATGACACACTATAGAAGTATTTGCAAGGAAAAGGTGTTGAAACCGCACTGAGCTTGAGTCCAGAGCTGAGATTCAGTATGAGAAATACACAAAGACCATCAACATAGAGGCAAAGACCATGATTGATATGGTAAGGAGGCTTTTTCATCCCTGCTGTCATTAAGTACCAGACTGTACTTGCAAGGGCTATAAATGAGATGGTAAGTACAGGCTTGGAACTTGAGTGCTCTATGCAAAAGATTTACTTAAGAAGGTTTCTATCACTTCGTCAGCTGAATCAGGCAGATGAGATGGGAAATATGATAATAGTCGCAAAGAAGCTTCCTGAGGGGAAGGGAACAGGCTGAAGCATTTAATACTAAGGTAGCTCCGGCCATGACAGAGCTACGTGAGAGTATTGACAGCCTTGAAGTTATTGTTGGCAGGATTATTGGCCTGTAGCCAACATATAGTGATATATTGTTTGAAGTGATCAGTATGAGCTACCGCCACATTTGAATAAATAATTATTGATTAGCTTTTATTCGGCTATAAAAATAGATTTATCTGATGATCAGCCTTTATATTCTTATGTGACAGAAAATTGTTATTGGCCATTTCAAGTAAAATTTTCGGTATGATATCTGACTTAAGAGTAAGAATGTGTCCCGAAGATAGATTACATAAAGTTTTGAATTCAGATTTTTGTTTTAATACACAAGGAGTATTTATGAATATAATTGATATATTGGTTATTGGAGTAGGGCTTTCTGTGGATGCATTTTTACGGTATCCATCTGTAAGGGCTTAGCTATGAAAAAGATGAATGTAAAAAGGCTCTTGTCTGTTCTGCTCTACTTTGGAGTATTTCAGGCATTAATGCCACTTATCGGCTTTTTGCTTGGAAGCGGATTTAAGAATGTGTTAGCTCCATCGACCATTGGATAGCCTTTGTGCTTCTTGGTATCATAGGCATAAATATGATAAAAAGAGGCGAAATCCTGTGACGTTGTAAATGACTCAATGGATGTAAAGACCATGCTGACACTTGCGGGTTGCAACCAGTATAGATGCCCTCGCCATAGAGTAACCTTTTGCGTCTTAAGGTGAAGTATAATTCTGCGGTATCCATTATCGGTCTTATTACCTTTGTCTGTTGCTTCATCGGAGTCAAGCTTGGAAGCGTATTTGGAGAAAAAACTAAAACCAAGGCAGAGATAATGGGCGGAGTCATGCTCATATTTATTGGCACTAAGATACTGATAGAGCATCTGTTCTTTCAGGGGTAATGAATATAAAAATAGAAGAAAAATCACTCCGGCTAGGAATAGTCTGAGTGATAAGAAATTCTGAAAATCACACAGTATAACTAGATTAAACTAAATGAATATTTATGCAACTATACTTTAAATATCTCACTTTATGTAGATATAATCTATCTCATAACATAATCAAATGAAGAATATTTATTCACAGAGAGGAGATACACTATGAAAAATCAGTAAACTTGTTGGCACTTTTAACCCTCACTCTTACTATACTTTACTCGCCTCGTTCAGGAAGCTCTGCTAAGACAGGCAGTACAAAGAGTGCTTCAAAGACAGGCCTGGTTACTAGATCGACAGCCAAGACAAGCAGTGCCATAACTGCAGAAAAAGTGCTGTGTGCAGGAAGCACACATCGGCTAATACGCTCGGAGCAACGAAGCTTGATCTTTCAAATATTGCAGGTGAAGAGACAAGCTTGACAAGACTCCTTGAGGCAGGAGTTATAACCCGTGCAACCAGCCCTGACTTTGCTCCCAATGAATTTATAGATATAAGCAACAGAAACCAAGCATGTAGGCTGTGATATGGACCTTGCTCAGTACATAGCTGACAGCCTGGGAGCAGCTTTGAGATTGTGCCCATGAAGTTTGATGCGATAAAGGTCAGAGAGTTACCACTCGGTCAGGTAGATGGCAAATAGCAGGCTTGCTTTATACAGAGGATCGTGCAAAGAATATGCGCTTTTCAGACCTTTTGGTAACACTGATGCAGATGAAGGTCAGGGAATTGTTATTCTTAAAGAAAATGCAGACAAGTTAAAGACTGCTGATGATTTTGTGGAAAAGACAGTACTTGCACAGAATGGTTCAGCACAGTACGACCTAACAACAACGCAGCCTTATCTAAGGCTGCACTCCTATTGCTGATGTGAATAATGGAGATGGAGATTATGACTGGTCAGGCTGAAGGACTTACACTTGATCTCGCAGCTGTTAAGGTGATGATTAACACTCATAAAGAGCTCAGCTATCAGTGGTTTTAAGTTTGAGTATGAATCTAAAGGAAATGTTATTGGCTGTACAAAGGGTGAGACCAAACTGTAAATGCTATAAATCAGATTGTTAAAGAAGTAAATGATAAGTGACTTTATAAACAGGGAAGGATAAGGCTGTAGAGCTTGCAAAATCACTTGGAGTAGAGGTTGATAACTCAATGGATAAAATGGTTGGAAACATTTAGTAAGATAGTATTTCATAGAACATTATGGGACTTTATTTTTGTAGGTACAGGCTACACACTTTCTTTTTGAGTGTGATTACAGTATGGTCTCTATTATAGGTTCTGTACTTGCTATACTTAAGAACAATAAGTTCTTGCCTATAAGATTTTTGATTACAGCCTATACGAGATAGTAAGAGGCACACCCATACTTTACAGCTGTACATATTTAAGTTCTATGCTTCCTGAAGCTATACCGGGGTTTAAGCCATCTACCTTGTGTGCATACTTGTAGCACTTATATTGAATCGGCCGCCTATGTATCCGAGGTAACTGCCTCAGCACAGAGGCTGTAGACAAGGACAGACTGAGGCTAAGAAGTACGCTTGACCTAGTAAAAAGGCAGACTATGTTTAAGATAGCATTGCCTGTGCTGTAAGATATATTCTTCCTGCCTCTGGCAATGAGTTCATTATGATGATTAAGGAAACCCCTTGCATCTGTTTTCTTTGTGGAGACCCATGACTCAGTTCCAGACCATAATAGGCAACCTTCCTAACAATGGAACCGCTTATTATAATCGGAATCATATATTTTTGTACTTACATTCAGCCTCTAAAGGAGTTGCTGTACTTGAAAGGAGGATGAAGGCAGGTGAGCGCTAATCATAACGAATATTTAATTGATGTTGTGGATTTACATAAAAGCTGAGACCTTAAGGTGCTTAAAGGAGGACTGAGCATATCAAAAGGGTGAGGTAGTATCGTAATCGGACCATCAGGAGGAGGAAGTCTACCTTTCTTTCGTCGCTTTTAATCTCCTTGAAGTACCTGATATGGGTGAGATATATTTTGAAGGAACCAATATAACTGATAAATCGGTAACATAGACATCCACCGTCAGAAGATGGGAATGGTATTTCAACATTTCAATGTCTTCCCACATCTTTCTGGTTGGTGAAAATATCACTTTGCTCCCACCTTACTTGGTAAGAAAACCCAAGGAAGCTAAAGAAAAGGCAAGGAGTTCTTAATAGAGTAGGGCTTGAAAAATATGATGAGAAGCCGAACAAGCTCTCAGGTGGTCAGAAGCAGAGGCTTGCACTTGTAAGAGCTCTATGATGGAGCCTGATGTAATGTTTTTGATGAGCCAACCTCAGCCCTCGACCCTGGAGATGGTAGGAGAGTGCTTGCTGTTATTAAAAAGCCTTGTTAGCGAGGGTATGACAACGGTAATAGTCACCCACGAAATGGGCTTTGTAAAGAGAGGTTCTGACAGTGTTCTCTCTTTATGGACGGAGGCATCATAGCAGAAGAAGGAAGCCTCGAAGAGATATTCGGAAGCCCTAAGAATGAAAGAACTAAGGACTTTTGAGTAAGCAATGTGTAAATGATATAGTGATGGAGGTTAGGCTTATGTTTGGCCTCTTTTTGTTTAATTTGAATTAAGAAGCATAGTATAATTACATACTACTCGGTTCAAAACCGGAGTCGAGGTAATCAGTAAAAATAATTAAGGAGAGATAATGATTATGAGTAAAAATATTTATATGCACAACTCTTCAATTGTTTGTGTCTGTTGTAGGAGTCGTACTCAATAATAATGAACTTACTTGAATCCGCAACACTGATAATTTATTTATGTTTGTATTTTTTACAATCTTAGCGATTACCTCAGAGTATGACAATATCGCTAAAATTAGAGATAAAAAGTCATAACCAATGATGACTAGGAATGAACAAGGAAAAGGACTGTTTTTATATATATTCTTTTAAGCTCACTCGTGAAGTTAGATGAAAAATAATAGTCTTTTTCGAAGAGAATAGTATCGAGAGCAATTTGCAATACAGCCTCATGGCACAAATATGGATTATAGCTTTTATAGAGAAAGAAACCGAATTGTATATTATATATTATAACTCATATCATTTCCAAATGCAGGTGGAAATTGATTGTTTATTTATCAAACATAAACCGAATGTACCTGTTCTGGATGCGTTAATATAAGTTCGGAATTATTTATTATATTCATCGTAATTCCTTAGCAGAATTATAACGTTTAGCAGAAGTTTTCCTGACATTATCATTTTGCTCATTTATTGCAAACAGTAGTTTCAGAATTAAAGTTAGGTTGTCTTTAGTCATGACGAAGCCACCTTCCATTATTGATTTATGAAGATATTTGATAGCATCTGTAATGGTAATACTGAAAACTTGGAAAAAGTTTTTCTGCGGTTTTTGTCTCAGGCTCAATGCGGATATTGATATTTGCAGTCTTTGCCATAGCTTACCCTCCTTGCTTAAATCGATTATATCACGTTGTATGAACAAAACGCAATACAAAATAAAACCATCATGAAAGTCTAATGGCATATTCCCTAGTGAGCCCTGAAAATATTATTAGAGCGGTTATTATTTGAAGCTATATTTATCTAACAAAAGTATAAAACTAAGCAGTATTTTTCATCTCCATACGAACCAAATAACAAATATCCGGCTACAGCCGTAGCAAGGGTGAAAGGAACACTATTTTACAAAGTCCTTAAATGATACCGTAGCCTTCCCTTGCGAAGAAGTCCTATACCTGCAATATTGGCAGAAGTCTGATAGGGATATTACCACCAAGGCAGAACCTATAAGCAGTCCAAGAAAAGCAGATGGGGCAACGCCAAGCTCACCCGATACGCTTGGTTATTACAGGAAGAGTAGCTACATATGATATTGTCTACAAAGGCAGATACAAGAACTGAACCCACACTGTGATTGTAAAGAGAACGAAGATGTTGCTACTTCCTCACATGCTAAATGATATCAGCTAGGTTCAGATGATGCCCTGCCCTGAATGACCTCCTATTACAGTAGACTGCAAGAAGTGCTATAGTAGCATAATCCACATATATATTCTCTATCATAGTCTCTTTGTCTTTTGGTTGCGATGTATTCATCACAACACAGACAACTCAGACCATACAGATGACACCATTGGTTGGTCTCTCAGGCTTTAGGATGAAGGAAGCAAATAAGGAAAACTATGTGTCCGACCATTGCGATGGTAGGTATTATATCCTAACCCTGTATGCTCACCAGAAGATAGCAGGGTTCTTACGGAAAATTAACATCATAACAGGTAAGTAAAGAGGGCTCCAAGTTCAACTGCAAAGAAGATACCGGGCCACTCTTATGATGAAGAAACCATAAAGTCCATCTATGAAAGACCTGCAAGCATAATGGAAGTAGATTCTGATAAAGAGTAGCCGCACTTGAAGATTCGAGGATACAGCTATTGAGATTATCATAGCAACAGAGATATCTAGCTTTTTACATCGCAAGTGCCACAGGGCAACCATATACAGTAGCCACATTATCTATAAAGGCTGAGATAATGCCGAAAAGAGGACATAACATCGTAGTCCAAGACATTTGGTCAGAAAGATTAAGTATGTGGTCCGCTATGAGGTTTCACATCTTGACTGGATAAAATAATCCACTATGATAACCGTACCAAACATCATAAGCAGGATATTCCAGTCTATGGTGGAAAGTCGCCTATGGGAAGTATTCCAAGCGCTAGAAAATGAGTACAGTCCCGCAGGCAATGTATGGTCTCGCTGCATGAAGGAATATCATAAGCATACATTAGACAAAGAGAGCAATTGCGATTGTTTTTAACATAGATCTTTCTTATAGATGCGTGATATTTAAGTATCATACACTATAGTGAGGCACCACAGCAAGATGTTTTATTATGAAACCATCAATCAAAATCTTCAAAAGCCAAATTATTGAAAGCAAGTTTTGGGGAAAATTTCTTTTAGCTCTATTCACTAAAACTACAATTGTTTGTTTACAAAGTCCGCAAATGATATTATAATTGAATTGACTATTCTAAGATTCACCAATAGGAGAGATTATGTTTTTCGTAAAAAGTAAAGTTGCCTTATCCGGTATCAACGGTATTATTACAAGCGTAGAGGCAGATATCAGAAATGGACTTCCATCCTTAATATGGTTGGTTTTCATGCACGGCTAAGAGAATCGGGAAGGGTTAGGGTACTGTTCTAATTCGACATTATTTGGAGCCCAAGAGAATTTTGCAAATTTATCCTGCAGACATTAAAAAGATGGGGACTGTTTGACCTGCGGTGAGAGTGCCACTTACGTTTCAGCTGGCTTTGACAATGACTACCTCTAGAGACGGCCTTTGTAGTGAACTAAGTCTCAGGGGCGGAAATGTCTGTCACAGGTGCTTCCTGCAGAGAGGCCGCAAGAGCAGGCATTAGAGGTTTGCTCTTCCTGTAAACTACAGGAGGCAAAGCTGGTTGATGGAATTGAAATCATAGGGTGTAGCATCGCCCTGAAGCTATTGAGCGTGCAAAGAGAGTAGAAAAAGGGTAGAACCATCGACATAGAGCCAGCATACGATGATAACAGTCCTGGTCCTGAGGATGGACAAGAGGGATTAAGGGCAGTAGAAATAGCCGTGAGCGGGATGCACAACATACTTAAGGATAGGCCAGGCAGGCTCAGGGAAAGTATGCTGGTGCGTCGATCTGTCTATTATGCCGCCGGCATGTCGGTGGATGAGCCCTGAAGCGATCAAGACATACAGTATATCAGGCCTTTTAGAGGAAGGACGGGGGCTTATAGAAACCAGCCTTTAGGTCTCCTCATAATCCTATATCACTTCCTGCCTTAGCTGGAGGTGGAAGCAGCAAGGGCAGGAGAGATTAGTCTTGCATAATGGAGTCCTTTTTAGATGAGTTACCTGAGCTTAACCGCCAGACCATAGAGGCACTGAGGCGACCCACTGAGGAGAAGAAGATAACAATAGAAGGATAAGTGGAACTGCCACCTATCCAGCTGATTTTCTGCTTGCATAAGAATGAATCCTCTGCAATGCAGCCTATCCTGACAGGAAATTCTGCTGTTGCAATGAGGTTCAGATAAAGAACTATCTGTCAAGGGTGAGCAGACCGCACGATTGACAGATTTGACATAGTTGCTGAAGTAAAAGAATAAGCTTTGACAGCATCTTTAATAAAGAAGAAAAGTCTGGTGAGAACTCAGATGAGATAAGGAAAAGAGTGTCTGTCGCATGATATACAGAGGAGAGATTTGAAGCATCGAATCCACTACTTAACTCTCAGATGGATTCTAAGATGACTGATGAATTCTGTGAAGATTTGACCAAAAAGACCAAAGCCCCCTTGAAGAAGCATATAAAAACATCAATCTGAGCCTTAGAGGATATTACAGGGTACTAAAGGTAGTAAGAACCATAGCCGATATGAAGCAAAAGGGCTGAGGTTGGTGAGTTTTGAAGTGGCTGAAGCTATCCACCATCGTGAAATGATTGAGAGGTTTTGGGGATGAGAGAAGAATTACTATGTTTTTGGCCTCTTTGAGGGGCATATAGCCAAGATCAAAACTTGACATACTTGAAGCAAACTTTGGGAGCTTAGTGAGGCTCACTCTGCCAGTAAGCAAAGCGAAATACGGGCAACAAAGGGATTGAGAAAAACAGCTTGAAAAGCTCAGGTTTCTCTAATATGTCCTGGAAATAGAAAATAAGTATGCAAAACATGGTAGAAAAAGGGAATAAAGTATACTCATTATTTTAATAAAGACTATCCTGATAAGCTTAGGAATATATGTCTGTCTCATAGGACTATTTTATAAGGGTAACTCACCAAAAATGAAGAAAAATAATAAGCGTGGTGGGCTCAAGGGATGCTACTGAGAAAGGCTTATATTATGGTAGTTATCTGAAGAGCTCAAACCATGGAGTAAGCGGTGAGCGAGTATGGCTTTTGGGATTGACTTCTGCACATACAAGGTGCGCTAAAGGGGAAAAAGGCAAGACCTATGCAATCCTCGGTTGTGGTGTAGATATTTTGCTATCCTGCAAACAACATAGAGCTGTATCTCGTCCATTATTGAAAAAGGAGGAATAATCTCTGAATTTCCTATAGGAACGACACCTGTGAGGGCGATTTCCACAAAGAAACCGCATTATAAGTGGACTCATCTGATGGAGTCTTGTGGTAGCCAGAGAGAAAAGTGAAGCTTAATCACTGCAGAGGGGACTTGAGCAGGGAAAAATATATATGCCCTGCTCGAAGAAGTGAGGAGCCTCTAGCATGGTACCAACAAACTTATTCAGTATGGAGCCAAGTTGTAAGCGATGTAAATGATATACTTGAGGACTTTTGATTTTATTTTAAATGCAAAAACAGGAATGCCTTTCAAAATTTAACACTTGAAAGCAACGAAAAATAGTGATTTCTACCCTCTGTTTGATACCAAAGCATATTTCTGAAATTTTATCTGAAACGGACTTGATGAAGGAGAGCTTTTACTATACTACTCAGACTGGAATTTATGATATGTGAGGCGGAGCAAGCTTTTGAGTACTATATAGTTATTCCTGTCTTATATATGATACAAGAGTAAAAAGTATGGAATTTGATTAAAGATAAGTTTAAGTACTCCTGCATCATAGGGTGTCTGAAGTTTTGATAAGGATTTATGAGAGGAAGAAACATTAGGGATGTCTCAAGTATTTTGGTAATAGTTGAATCACCGGGCAAAAGCAAAGACGATTAAAAATACTTGGTACAAATTATTACGAAGTTTATTGTCGATGATGATGAAAGGATGTACCTAAGAGTCAGCTGGGGAATCGATGTTGAAATGGATTATGAGCCAAAGATATAACCATAGGCAGGGGGACTTGCTCCAGACTCTCAGAAAAGCGCAGTAAAAAGTCTGACAAAGTTTATCTTGCAACTGACCCGACCGCGAAGGTGAGGCTATTTCGGCATCTGTTAATGCTCTTAAGCTTGAAGAAGGAAAATACAAAAAGAATTACTTTAATGAAATCAAAGACAGCAGTTAAAAATGCTATAAAGTCTCCAAGGACATAGATATGGACCTTGTGATGCACAGGCAAGGCGTGTGTGCTTGATAGAATGGTGGGCTACAGCATAAGCTCCTCTTTGGAAGAAGGTAAAGAGAGGACTACAGGAAGAGTACAGTCTCGTCGACTTAAGCTTATATATGATAGGGAAGAAAAGATAAATGACTTTATCCCTGATGGAATACTGGACTTTAGACGCTCACCTTTTTAGCTAAGGGAGTAAGAGCCTTTTAGTCGCCAAGTCTATCTGGAGATGAGATGCGTAAGCTTGCTATCAATTCCAAGGTCCAGATGGACAAGATAATGAAGGAGCTTAAGAAGTTTTACAGCATTACTGAGATTAAGAACTCAGAGAGAATGAGAAAGGCAACTCTTCCTTTACAACCAGTACTCTTCAGCAGGAGGCGTCAAAGAGCCTTAACTTTCTCACCAGAAGACCATAGTATAGCATGTCATCTCATGAAGCAGAGTTGAGATTAAAGGACAGGCTTAGGACTTATCTCCTATCTGCGAAACCGACTCTACCAGAATATCGGAGAAGCTGACAAGGCCGCCAGAGAATATATAGATATGTTTATGAAGCAAGTACTCTGCAGACACGCAGGAGTCAAGGAACAAGGGCAAGAAGATTCAGGATGCAACACGAGGCTATGCAAGACCTGCACATACTGATCTTTCGCCTGTTATTGTAAAGGAGTCTCTTCAAGAGCATTCAGTTTAGGCTGTACTCTCTGACTTTGGAAGCGTTTCATAGCAGCATGAATGAAGTCTCGCGATATATGACATGAAGAGTGCAAAGATAAAGCGAGGCGTTAAGACATTTTTACCGCTTCTGCATCTAAGCTTAAGTTTGACGGCTATGTCGGTATATGTGTAGAGTTGACTTTGGAGAAGGAAGAGACAGTATCTCTGCAAGCATAGATGAAAAGACTGAGCTTAATGATAAATTTGATGCCATCCGTCATTTTACTCAGCCTCGGCACACTTTACTGAGGCTTCGCTTGTAAAGACCTTGGAAGAGCTTTGGCATAGGAAGGCCTAGTACCTATGCACCGACAATTACCACACTTCTGCAAGAAGGTACGTGGTTAAGGAAAACAAGGCAATTTACATTACTGAAATCGGCACTATAGTAAATAGAATAATGATAGCAAGATTTCGGAGATAGTAGATACCAACTTACTCGCAACTCAGTGAAGGACTTCTTGATAAGGTTGAGGCAGGAGATATCATGGAAGGAGATAGTAACGTAACTTCTATCCGGATTTGGGAGCAGGAGGTCAAAAGGGAAGAAAACCTGAGAAAATCGAGATTCAGGATGAGGTTACGGATGAAATCTGCCCTAACTGCGTGAAGAAACCTCGTTATAAAATATGGCCCTCACGGTAAAGTTTCTTGCCCGCCCAAGCTCGGATTGCCGATTTACCAAGCCCTATCTTGAGAAGATTGGCGTAGCTCGCCCTATATGCGTACTCAGAGGTTGTTATAAGAAAGACAAAAGAAGGCAGACCTTTTCTACCTTATAAGAGAAGAGCCCTGACTGTGAATTTATCAGCTGGCGTAGCCTTTCGAAGTGAAATGCGCTGAGTGTGCCTGTATACAGTTGAAAAAGGCAAGAAGCTCTGTATGTGACAATAAAGAGTGTCATGCAAAGTTGGGAGAGATCTCAAAACGCGGATAAATAATACCATCACTCTGAATGACAATTGCACTTTTCGGGCGTTTTAGCACTTAAAAATTGTGTGATTTTGGCAGAATTAAAATGTTATTATAAGATATTAATAAATGCTTTTGATCGAGGCAAATAAATTAATAATCTGGGCACTAATTAATTTATCTTGATTATTAATCACAATTGTGTGGCACAATACTGTGTACAAACATATTCATTCTAAATTTGCTAAGATGAGAAGTTTTATATTATCATAAAACAATATTGAATGAATGGTAAACTTCAATTTATCTCTTTTAGAGAACATCAGGAGGGGCCAAATGAGTGTTCAGTTATTGATAAGACCAGAAAAATCAACGTTACTTCACAACAATGATTCTCGTATGGTGGTTTTCAATGATATTTGGTGGAAAGTTAAGCGAGATCTGACTCAAAATCATCGTACTCAGCAAAAAGGGAAAGGTTTTCAGGAATTAAGAACAGAGATGACATCGTGCTATCCAGAACTGATCAAGGACAATGTCGGCTCATATATAGACAGTGACCTTAGAGAGACTGCTTAGTATTCTGTCAACAAAAGAAAATGCTAACCTCATTACTCTTGGGCTTTGAATTCACAGGAAGATGATTATCAGGCTATCATCATCCTATAGACATAGCCAGTGATAGGTTTTGGAACACTGTTTATTTTACGTTAGTTAAAGAACCTTACAACATTGACGACATTATCCTTGCAGAATACGGTACTACCGTAGTCGGACCTGAGATTATGAGGTCTGTCAACAGTTGAAAACGCGAAGAGAGCAGAAAGATTCAGATTGTTAAGTCAGTTGTAATATTTTCTTTCTCAGAGCTTGAGGCACTACCCATATCTCTAGTGAATCAAACGGCAACGAGGTTTTGCTGCAGCAAGGTGGCTGATAGAGTCGGAATCACAAGATCGGTTATTGTCAATGCTCTAGAAAGCTGGAAAGTGCGGAGCAATCGAGTCAAGGTCTTCGGGCATGAAGGGTACCTCATAAAGGTGCTTAATGATGTAGTATTTGATGAATTAACCAAGGTTAAAAACAAGTAATAAGGTATTTATGTACAGAGGAGGTTTTAGCTACAACCTTTGTATATTTTGAAAACTACCTCATTTTAGGTTGTAATTTTGAGAAAATATATTATAATAGATATGTTAGGGTACAATTAGCATGCCTATATCTATGCGTTTTGTGACAGCTATTTTACCCTTTAATGGTATATAAACGTATATAGTATAGGAGTTATGATTATGATTGGCATCGGATGCATATACCTATCAATGTCATGGGAAAGGCAGAGATGCCAGTTGGATGAGAAATAATATTATCTCAATAATATCGCCAACAATGACACCCCGGATAAAGCGCAAGGATGTGCAGTTTGAGTCCCTATCTTGCAATGGAACTTATAAGAGGCAGCAATCTTAGAAGCAGGGTCGCAAACACAGACCTTGACAGACTCTGACGGCATTGCTTATACAGACTGATTCAAGTCTTAGCTATAGAGCTGACGGGAAACAACGTAGATATCCACAGAGAATACTCTATCTGGCAGAGAACCAGCTTAGATATTATACTCTCTAGATTCTATGACACAGGAGTTTTTCCAGACTTAAGATAGCGTTAACTTCAACCAGCCAGTAAAAATTAGTATTGGAGATATTATAAAAGCGGTATAGGAAAATGTCAGTTTTTGGAGCCATGGATATAGCGAACAGGTATGACTGCACAGCGACTTTAGAACAGATATAATTGCGCAGAATATTGCTAATATAAAATACTACAAGAGACGAAAATGGCTATGGTATACAGAAGAAAAATGTAGTATTCGTTGAAAAAGATGTAACGGGGCTTTTCACAGATTCTTCTCTAGGACTGCAGGAAGAGTTGGCAATGGAGGAAGGTATCAAAGATATACACTGATACCGAGAGCCCTGTAAGGCTAGTATACGATCCTTCACATCCTGATGCAAATGAAGATGGATATGTAGAGGATCCTAATGTGAATACTAGTTCAGGAAATGACTGATATGATAGATGCTACAAGATCTACGAAGCAAATGTAACCGCTTTCAATGCGACTAAAAATATGATATTAAAGGCGCTTGAAAATGGCGTGAGGCCAGTAATCAGCTAAGCTTTACCGTAATTTAATTATATTATATTGGAGATGATTGTAATGGATATTGCCGCAATAGGTAGTTTAGTTCCACTTAAAAATATTAACTAGGTTATTACTAAGAGTTCCGAGGCCGGTAAGTTCAGGAAGCACAGAAGGGCTTGAAAGTATATTCAAATCAGCCCTTGACTATGGTAAAACAGACCAATGACCTCTACCAACGCGCGGAACAGGAAGAAATGAAAATTTGCACTAGGCAATTCAGACAACATAGCGGACCTTATGATGTAATAGAGAAAAGCTATCTTTCTCACAATATACGGTAGCCATCAGGAATGCAGTAATGAGTGCTTATAGAGAGATAATGAATCTTCAGTTCTAATTTTAACTTATATACTGTTGAGGAGAAGATTGTAGATGAATACGCTTTTAGAACGATTGAGAAAGATTCCGGCAAGATTCTCAGAATTTTGGAATAAATATTCGCCTGTGCAGAGAATACTGATGATAGCTGTGGGCGGGTGTCTTTCTTTGCAATCATATTGGTATCCTACTTTGTCACAAGACCGGTAATGAAGACACTGGTCAGGGCTGAGAAAGCCGCTGATACAGCAAAGATTACCGAACTCCTGACGGATAACGGGATTTCTTATGATCTATCATCAGATGCACTGACAGTATCGGTAAATGAAAAAGATTATTCTAATGCCTTATTGGTGCTAGCTAAGAATGATATTCCGTCAATTGGGATGTCAATCGATGAACTTTTGACAACAGCTGACCACAGAAAGTGAAAAAGAAGCTAAAAGCCAATATATAAAACAGGATTGGCTGAAACAGGTTCTCTAAATATGGACAATATCGAGAATGCCTGTTGTTTTCAATCACATCACCGACCACAGGTAATACTCTTTTGCCGAAACTACGACACTCAGTAAGTGTTATTCTTACCGTAACCAGTGATTTTAAGCAGGAGAGATGCAAAGACTATTGCGAATATTCTCTGCAGGAGCTGTAGGTAGTGATCAGCACAAAGGCGATTACCATAGCAGATCAAAATGGCAATCTGCTTTTTAATGGTGCAGATAATGATGTATTTAGTGGAGGCATTAACTCAATAAGTGATTATGAGAAAAATGTCACCGGAGTGAAGAAAGAGGAGATACAAGTCGCCGTTGGGCTTCCCTGCCTATGATGATGCACAAGGTAGCACAATTTTGCATTTGACATGAATAAAATCAGCTCTGTATATACTGAATATACACCTGCTGAGGGTGCTGGAGCAGGACTTAAGTCACACGACTATACCTATGATGCCCAGAATTCCAACGGTAACGGAGGAACTCCGGAACGGATGCAAACAGTGAGACAGACTCATAGGGTTCAGGATGGCGCAAACGCCAGGGCAATGTGGCAACTCCGAAAACGACTATTTGCCAAATAAAAAGGTAACCAATACAGAGGTCGCTGATGGGCGCAATCAAGGCTAATGAGTCTTCGATTGCTATAACTCTCATTTCCTATAAGAACTCACACGAAGCAGAGATGAAGAAGAACGGACAGTTTGACGGCACAACCTTTGATGAGCTGATGTTTTGCCAATCAGGTCGCCATACAGAACTTACAGTTCCGGCAAATGATAACCCTTATCAAGGGGCTACGGGAGTTCCTGGGCTACACATTCAGATACTGGCCTGCAGGTACCTATATTCCAGCCTGAAGAGGAGGAAGCTTTCAATTTACCAACATATTTATGTTAGTATTAGCAATTCTCATTGTTGCTCTCTCATCTTTGTGGTATTGCGACTTGCACCTGTTGAGGTTGTCGAACTTGAACCCGAACTTTCGTGAGCCTTTCTGCAGCAACTCAAGGAGAATCAGTCACTTGACGATATTGAGTTCTGCTGAAGTCCGACACCAGAAAGATGATAGAGAAGTTTGTTGATGAATCCTGAGGCTACAGCTCAGCTCCTTCTGCAACTGGCTGAGTGCATGAATGGGGTAAATAATGTCTAACAAGACTTATAGCGAATATACAGGTATTGAAAAGGTGCAATCTCATGATTGCGCTCGGACCTGAAAAATCATCATCAGTGTTTTAGGTATCTAAAGATGAAGAAATAGAGTGAGCTTACACTCTGAGATAGCCAATACAAGAAGTGTGGCTCCGGATATAAAGGATGCTGTCTTAGATGAATTTTGTGAAAATGTCTGGCTCAGCAGTATATCTCAGAAGGTATCGCATTATGCAGAGACCTTCTTGAGAAGGCTCTTGGAGCAGACAAGGCTCAGACAGTTATTATGCTTACTGCAAGCTTTTGCAGGTTAGGCTTTGAATTTGTAAGAAAAGCAGACGCATCACAGCTCTTAAGCTTTATACAGGATGAACATCCTCAGACCATAGCATCTATTCTTTCTTACCTGCAACAACATCACAGGCTACCGCGCAGTAGTGTCTTCATCCTGCCTGAGAAGCAGCACTGACGTTGCAAGGCATGTAGCTACTATGGATAGGACTTCCCGATGTTATAAAGGAAGTGGAAGACGTGCTTGAAAAGAAAACTGAATCTCTTGTCAACCGTGATTATACTATTGTTGGTGGTGTTGACAGCATTGGAAATCCTCAACACAGTTGACCGTGGTACAGAGAAGCATATTAGGAGACTTTGAAATTGAAGAACCTGAGCTTGCTGACCAGATCCGCAGGAAGATGTTCGTATTCGAGGATATCCGTCGCTTGACAACAAGTCAATTCAGCGTGTACTTGTGACGTTGACAACAACGACCTCAATTTTCTATAAGAATGTAGCGAAGAGGTTCAGACTGCAATATTCACCAACCTTTCAAAGCGCCTTGCTTTCTATGATAAAGGAAGAGATGGAATTTATGGGACCGTGCAGTGTTAAGGATGTTGAAGAGGCACAGCAGAAGATTGTTAACATCATAAGGAAAGCTTGAAGATTCAGGAGAAATGTATTTCACGTGGTGGAGGAGACGAGATAATTGTCTAATATTATAAAAAGGCTCAAGAGCCAGAGAAGAAGCCCAAGCTTTGTAATAGACTCTAATTCAAGGGGTTGGTTCTTATTTTTCAAATCTTGTTAAAGAACAGGAAGAATCGGGCATCAGATGAGCCTGAAGTAAGAAAGATAGAGCTTTCGGCTGAAGTTTCGCCTGAAATGGCAGTAGAAGAACAGCTAAAGCTTTCTCTCCGAGGAGATTGAGGAGGAGGCAAGGAGGTGTCGTTTGAGATTATAGCAGAGGCTGAGGAGCAGAAAGAAAGCAGATAATGAATCAGGCTGTAAAGAAGCCAAAATAAAGGAGAAAAAGCCTTAGAGAAGCCTCTGAGGAAGGTTACAAGGAAGGACAGCTTTAGGCTGGCGAAGAATATGAACAAGCTCCTTGAGATTTTGAGGATGAAAAAGCAAAAGCTTAGGAAAGAATTTGAAGGGAAGTTGAGAGGCTTGGCCTATATTTTGCGGAGCTTGTCATCAATTACGCTGGAGAGGCTTACGGAATGAGCTGCTACAGCGAGTCATGAGGTCGTCATTCCACAATATGCAGTTGCGCTTATCACTAATGTGGACTCCAGCCGTTTTATGCGTCATCTATGTGCCTAAGGAACAGTACGAATATGTTAGCCTCTAGAGAGGGTTATATAAGAGAGATAGGAGACCGTAAATATCGAAATCATAGCGGATCCTGTACTTCTCTTAATAGTTGTAAGACAGACTGACTCTGTGTTATTGATACCGGACTTGATACAAGACTTACAACTCTGTCAATTCACAAAGGCTTCTTGCAGGAGGAGGCAAAAGAAGGATGATTAAAATGATAGGAGGGTAATAGTATTGTTCAACGTAACAGTATTATTCCCTTTTAGACCAGCCACTGGAAAGCGGTCAAGGTTATGAGACTCATAGGGCTTACAATTGAATCCTCGGGCCTAGTGCCAATATAAATGATTTATGATAATATATTCAATAATAAATCGCAAGGGAACCTCATGCAGAGGTGGTTGGATTCAGAGATAACCGTATTTTGCTGATGCCCTATGGAGATGTTGAGGAGGTGGTATAGGGAGCCTTTGTTGAAAGTACAGGAGCCCTTTTCACGTTGCGTAGGCTACGATATGCTTGGAAATGGCTGTAGACGGACTGGGAAGGCCTATAGCATCTGATAGGGCCTTTGAGAAAGAGGGACAGCTACTCTGTTGAGGCTGTCGTACGATCCCTCGCAAGACAGATGATGGGAAGTTCTACCTCTTGGAGTGAAGGCAGTAGATTCACTCCTTACCATGGGTAAAGGGTAGAGAGTGGGTATATTTGCCGGTTCAGGTGTAGGCAAGAGTACGCTTATGGGTATGTTTGCAAGAAATACCAAGGCAAGCATCAACGTAATCGCCCTCATAGGAGAGCGAGGCAGAGGTTAGGGAATTTATAGAGTGACCTTGAGGAAGAGGGGGCCGAAACGCACGTAGTTGTTGTGGCTACCTCTGACCAGCCGCTCTTATCAGAAAGAAGGCCGCAGCATCGCTACTGCGATAGCGGAATTCTTCAGAGACAAGGGTGAGATGTGTTTTCTGCGATGGACTCCTTTTACCCGTTTCTTCCATGGCTCAGCGAGAGATAGGTCTTGCGAGCGGCGAACCGCGAGTAACCAGAGGATACCCTCCAAGTGTGTATTCGGAGATGCCTAAGCTCCTTGAAAGAGCGGGAAATGGAGACAAGGGCTCGATTACAGGCTTATACACAGTGCTTGTAGACGGTGATGATATGAATGAGCCCATTACTGATACCGCAAGGAGGTATACTAGATGGCATTTTCATCCTTCAAGGGCATGGCCCAGAACCATTATCCCTGCCATAGACGTACTTCAGAGCGTCTCCAGATGTATGTCATCCATTGTAAACCAAGGAGCATACAGACTTGCAGGTACGATGAAGACAGTACGGCTACCTATAACGGAGCGGGAGGATCTTATCAATATAGGGGCGTGCGGCTAGTGAGCCAACCCTGATATTGATTTTGCCATTAGTAAGATTAAGGTAAATGCATTTTTAATGCAGAGTACCGATGAAAAGTTTTTGTTTGAAGATGAGATAGAGGGGTTGAGGATGATATGCCGAGGCTGAATAAGTCTTTATCCCATCCCGAAACATCAATTAAAGAATAAGGTGAAATATGGCGAAAGTGAGTATAGGGATGCAAAACATCTCGAACTGAAAGATGAAGCTTGAAGAACAGCAGAAAATGGACTTTGGTCACAGCCAGAATCAACCTAAATGAGGAAGAGATGTCAAAGCTAAGATTTATAAGGAAAGAAAAATGAATACCGCAAGTCTTTGCGTGAATCCTGTACAGCTAAAATGTCCATAAAAATAAGGATGAGTACCCTTTGCTATGCAGGAGAGCATGGATGATGTTATCGACGCAGAAGATAGAAGTAAAAAGGCTCATGGCAAGAAGTTGCTACGAGACAGGACAAGATGGGTGAGGCTGAAGGAGAGAAAGATTCAGGAAAAGCTTAGAGAACGGAATTTTAACAGATTTGTAAAAGAAGTCGCATACGAGGAAGCTGCTATGGTAGACGAGCTCAGTAGCGAGTATGGATCTGATGTAAATTCAGAAAAATGGAGGGTAGATGGCTGATATAGATGAGATGGATGAGCTTTGATAATCTGGATGAAGTAGAAGATTCAGGCCAGTCTAAGGAGAAAGACAAGAAAAAGAGTGAAAAAAGAAGGGCATATTTAGCAGATACTTACCATCATTATCGTGCTCATTGTAGCCATTTGGCTTGCTATATTTGCCCTTATAAAGTACGATGTGGGTGGCTTTGGCTCAACTGTGCTTAGGCTGACGCGCTAAAGACATACGGGCACAGATCAGATATTACCTGATATTCCTGATGAGCAGGCAGAGGAGAATAATTATCCTACAAAAATCTTCCTGAGGCAATGGATAGAATAAGTGAGCTTGAGGCCGAGCTTGCCGTGAAGAAACGGAACCAAGAAGGGCAATGCATCATTTTGCCCAGCTGGAGGCTGAGGTTGCAAGGCTCAAGACCTTTGAAGAGAATCAGCTCCAGTTTCAGGCGAGAAGCAAGTTTGACAAAGAGGTGGTCTTTTAACGATAAGGCACCTGATCCTGAAGACATACAAGAAATACTATGAATCGATAGATCCCGATAATGCCGCTGAGATACTACAGGCAGGTGGTTGAACAGCAGGATACTGAAGAAGTTTATAGAACAGGCTGAAATGTATAGAATATGAAGCCGGAGAAGCGAAAGAATGTTAAAACGTAAGGGTGGAGACCTTGACTTGGTTGCAGCAATATCTCTACTATATGAAGACTAAAGATGCCGGAGCCATACTGGCTAAGATGGATACAAATATAGGCGCCAAGATCAACGATTTCAATAATGCAATCAAGATAAACTGTAATATTCTTTGATCCGATATAAGTTGTAGGGTATATTATATGCCCTGTGATAACGGATAGAAGGAGATTTTTCATGGTAACAGCTCAGATTAATGCTGTTTCACCGGCGGTTTCTTCTAAGCTAAAGTACAGTCCGTCAAAGCGGATGGCTCATTCTCTGGACATCTTAGGTAAAGAGAGTGTCGATCAGTATCTAAGGGCGGTGCCAAGGAGTCTAAGGAAACAACAGCATAGTTCTGAAAAGTACTACAAGGAAGACAGCAGCAGAGGCTAGATGAGCAATCAGACAACTAATAAGCCAACACAAGATGAATACTGACAAGAAAAACGAGACAGGCAAGGCGAAAGATGATAGTTATGGCACAACAAAAGGATAGTTCGTTTGAAAACGGCTGTCGAAGAGACAAAAGTGGTGAAGGGCAGGATGAAGCACAAAGTCTTTATGCATATACACTATGCAAAGTATGTTTACAGATTTCTAATAATACAGGAATTGATGAAACTGCAGTTAAAGGATTATATTGCCACTAACAATTTAACATCTGCAGATTTGCTGGACATTAACAGCTGAAAGGTCTTGTTACTGAAGCTAACGGACTTACGGATATTTTCAGCTATACTCACAAATGATGAGGCATTTACGGGATTTTTAGAAGCATATCTGATATAATAATGCTCACCTTTGCTGAGATGGGGCAAATGACTTCCGGAATGACAGAAGGAGTCACAGATGAAGCGCAGATGCACGGAAACAGATCACACCTGAGGAGGTTGCGGTTAAAACGACAGAGCTCCTTACAAAGAAAGCTTTGGCAAAAGAGTGATAATGGTAGAGCGGTACGCACCTAAGAAGGATGAGAGACTTCCGGTGAGGAAGTAGATGAGACCAGCGCAGAAGAACTTGTCTTGCATTTTCAAGGCGTATGTCAGATAAAATGCGGTGGCAGGTGCACATACTCAGTCAGGACGTGAACATGCGCAGTTTCTGACTCGCAGAACACAATCAGACCACTGTAGAAGGATTTCGACTCCTGCTCAGAACCTATTTGACAATATTGTCAGCAAATATAGAAAAGCTGAAGGAACCAACTCACTGCCTGAGGAACTACAACAAGAGACATACTTAATCAGGTTACAAGCCAGATAAGAACCTGATGCACCTGATAGGACAAGTCTTGAATTTATGCTTTACACCCGCATATGCTTGGTAAGGTGAGCAGTCAATGCATCCTCTAAAAATGGTATATTACAGGCAGAGTTTAGGGTGGAAAATGCACAGGCAAAGGTCGTATTGCAGAGAGCCAGATTGCAGATCTTAAATTAAATTTTTGAAAAATCAGGGGACTTAAGGTATCAGAGGTTTCATTATGATTAGCGATGGAATTGGAGCAAACGGATCAGGAAAAGAATACAGGTGAAGAAGGCAAAAGAATTCCGGCAGAAAGAAACAGGTCTCTTTTGCAATTGACGGTGATGAAGGAATAGATTATGGATGACTCACCTGAGGAGGCAATGAGACTATATGACGGAGATGCAGGAAGCAATATTAACCTCGGTGCATAATTATAGAAAGGTAGACAGGCGATTTTAATACTAATTATAGTTCTACAAGAACTGACCGGGTTCTGTCACAGGTAATAGATGAAAGAAAGTTATTAGCAAGACCAACAATATAGAGAAAAACTAAAAACTGCTGATGAGCTAAATAAGCTTGGTAAAGATCTGTTTTTAAACTTCGTTGCACAGATGGAGAATCAGGATCCAATGCGTCACAGAGTAATATCGAGTGGGTATCTCGGCTTGCTACCTACTCTACACTTGACAGATGCAGAAATTATAGAATGTGTCTAATTCGCAGGCTTTTGGCCCTAATTGGTCAGGATGTAATAGTAGCCACCAAGAATGCTGATGGCAAAGAATCCACAGTAAGCGGAAAGGTTGACTTCTAGCTCTGTTAAGGGCTAAATGCTCACATGTCTTTCAACTAGACGGCACCCTCTATCCGTCATCAGACCTTCAGTCAATCATCAACCCTGACTATAAAGGGCAATGATTCCTAAGGTAGAGAACAAGATTTGAAGTTTAATAAAGACCACCCTGAAGTTAGTGAAGTTTCAGTACATATGGGACAAGGCGCGGAAAGGCCACAGGACTTGCACTTAGCATAAACGCAATGACATCCCTGCTAAGGACTTTACTATTGACGAAGAAGGAATGGTAACTGTTTATCCGGATGGTTTAAGGACTTAAAGAAGGGATATTATCAGATAGATGTTAAGTTCAACAATGACTTTGGAACACTAGCAGCAATACCAGTCTATCGGTGACTATATCGAGGCGATCTTCAAAGAAGGCAGAGTCTGCCAAAGCCTGTTGAACCGGCAAAGCCAGCTGAGACCACTGACCAGGCAGAGCCTGCAAAACCTGCCGAGTTCCCGCTAATCAGGCAGAGCCTGCAAACCGGTAGAGGTCGCAAAACCAGCAACCTTCTGAGCCCATCTCTGCAGATAACAACCCCTTAATTATATAAGGAAATATGTCCCTACCCTGCTTCAAGAGTACATGAGTCACTTTTGTGAAAATGAACGAATAACGAATATTTTGATGTCAGAAATATACCCAAGAGTTTTCATAGGAGATTGCACATATTTCATGAAAATATTTTGAGTAAAAGGTGGTAGAGTTAACTTTTGACACAGATTAGCTGATATTATCTTTGTGGAGGTGAGGATGAATATAAATAATGAAGTTTGGGCTCATTGAGCAGATTAGAGGTGTATCTTGGCAAGCAGGAAACACAAAACCAAGATGCGCACGCCTTAAGGGAAATAGCTTTTAGAGACGTACTTCTAAGTCAGGCTCAAAAACAGACGAAGGACACTCAAGTTTTCTAAAGATGCTAATGAGAGACTTGCACAGTCGTAATATCAATCTTTCAAATGAACAGATGTTAAGACTTTCAGAAGGAACTGACAGAGCAAGGCAGAAGGGAATCAAAGAATCACTTAGTAGTTGATGAGCTTGCATTTATAGTAAAATGTAAAAATAACACAGTAGTAACGTTGTAGGAGATAGTGAAGATAAGATTTTTACAAATATTGATGGAGCTGTGATAAGCTAAAGCCGGACCTTTATGGAGGCTTTTGCTTGAATGACAGATGAAACACTTATCATAAAACAATAAAAGTTTAATATGGAGGTCATTTATTATGATGAGATCACTTTCTGAAAGTTGCAGGTCTTAAGGTACACCAGACCAAGATGGATGTTATTGGTAACAATATTGCAAACGTTAATACAGTAGGATTTAAGTCCAGTTCAGTAGTATTTTCTGATGTTTTCTATCAGACTACTCAGTCTTCATCAGGTCCCAACAAGGAATCAGATGTAGCAGGTAATAACTCAAAGCAGATCGGTCTTGGTGCAGGAGTTTCTGCTATATCTAAGAATATATCAGGAGCAGGCGGTTCTCAGGCAACCAACAACGCATCTCGACTGTATGCTTACAGGAGATTCATTCTTTATTACCAAGAATGCGGGAAGAACTTATTTTACAAAGAATGGTGCTTTTACAGCAGATGCTGACGGCACACTTACCACTTCAGACGGCTAAGGTTCAGGGATGGCAGATCCCGATGACAGAGACAAAGACTAAGCCGGGCCTGTATCTAACCTTAATATCATGGCACCTGAAAATATGTATACAGATCCAGAAGCTACAGCGGCTTATATGTCAGGAAACATAGATAAGACTGACACAGCTTGTATCAGGTTCTAGCAGGCCGTACCTTTCCAGACTAACTTCTATGACAACTTAGGATATGAGTATACAGTGAAGTTTAATATGAAGCAGAGTTCAGTATCTGACAATGCTTACTACATCGAGCTTAAGGATATACTTAAAAGATGGTAAGTCTATACTTTATACAGCTACAAACTAATGACACTGGAACTACAGAATATACGGCTACAGGCTCGGGGTGCAAATGTTACCACAGAAAAGCAGGATTTAAGTGGTGTTGGAGCACCAGATATAACAGACGGCAAGCTTACTTTTGCTGACAACTTTGCATTTATGGCTGTATTTGACGGAACTACAGGTAAGTTCAAGAGCCTTGTCTGCTGACGGAGCAGATCCGCTTTATGATTCAACAGGTCTTGATGAAAACGCCAAAATTAAGAAAAATGTCTTAAATATCGGTGGTAAGTCACCCAACCCATTCAAGAACATCGAGATTGATTTCTCACAGATGACAATGTTTGCAAAGCTCAACATCATCTAAGATTGAGTCAAACCATAGGGTGATGTAGACGGCAACGGTAAGGGTAAGATGAAGGGTACCTTAAAGGGTGCCCATTGATAGCTCAGGTAAGATGACGGTTTCTACGACAACGGAGACCTTAAGTTCTTTGCACAGATTGTGCAGTTGCAAACTTCAAGAACCCTGCAGGTCTTGAGTCTGTAGGTAACAGTAACTTCTGCAGAGACTATGAACTCAGGCAGATTTGATAGTGTTGGAAAAGACGTTACACTCAGAAGGCGGCAAGATAAGCACAGGTATGCTTGAGATGTCAAACGTAGACCTTGCGCACAGTTTACAGATATGATTACTACACAGAGAGGTTTCCAGGCTAACTCAAGAACAATCACAACAACTGATTCAATTCTTGAAGAGCTTATCAACCTCAAGAGATAATAGATATATTTAATAACTTTGCTCAACAAAACTTCCCTATAACGAAGAAAAAGCCACAAGGCAGCAATAGCTAGGCTCTTTCCATGTTTACAGACAGATGTCTATTTGATATACTTATAATGCTGACAGAAAAGATATGACAGAAGAAAAACAATCTTATCGAAGATAGGGTATCAGACGTAGCCTAAGCCTAACACACAAGTGAGAAAGGAAGAATACTATGACCTTTTGATATTATTATACCCTACTACAAAACCGGGAGAAGAGCTAAAGGCTCTACTTATGAATTTTCATCCAGACCTTAAGGCCTGATAATATTTATATAATCAATACAGAAGAAAAATTCTGGAAAAAGAATTTGAAGATATACTTCCTGTAAAGGTAAACTCATATCAAGCAAGTCAGAATTTGACGATGGTGCTACCAGAAGACTTGGGGCTAAAGATGTCTGAGTTCGATATTTTGTCTGTATGACGCAGGATGCAAGACCCAGGATGGCAGGCTTTTTCTAACCTGCTTTTCAGCCTTTAATGACGAAAAAGGTTGCAATATCCTATGCCAGACAGGAAACTGATGAAAAAGGCCGAGAGATAGAAAGATACACGAGAATTTAATTACCCTGACAAAGACAGGGTGAAAAAGTAAGTCAGATATAGAGACTATGGGGATAAAGGCTCTGGTTTTTGCTCAGATGTCTGCGCCGCCTACAAAGAAAGCAGATTTATGAGGAAGCAGGAGGTTTTGTACATCCTACGGTGTTTAACGAAGATATGCTGATGGCTACTAAGGTTATGGAGCTTGGCTACAAGGTGGTATATAAGGCAGATGCAAGGTGGTTCACTACCACGAATACAGCCTGTGGCAGCAGTTTAGCAGGAACTTTGATTTGGGAGCTTCTCACAGGGAAGTACAGAGAAGTATTTTCAAAGGTATCTCGAGATAAGGGAAGGTGGCAGGCTTTGTAAAGGATACCGCCCTCCACCTATTAAGGAAGGGAAGTTTTATCTGCTTCCTAAGCTTGTATTTACAGCGGTGCTAAGCTGATAGGTTATAAGTTTGGCAAGAACCATGACAGGCTCGCCAAAGAAGCTGGTGCTAAATTCTGTATGAATAAGGATTATTTTAAAATGATTGCAATAATAATGGGTGTGTATAACGGCGAAAAATACATCAAAGAGCAGATTGGCTCTATAATAGCGGGTGACTGTAAGGACTGGAAGCTTTTCATCTTTGATGACGGCTCTAAGGATAATACTGATAATATAGTTAAGGAGTTTATTAAAAACTATCCTGACAAGATATATTTTTGAAAAAGAACAGAGAGAACCCTTAGGGGCAGCAGGGAATTTCTTTAATGGGATTAAGAGGGTTGCAAGAGAACTTGCGCCTGAGGCAGAGTACTTTGTTTTTCTGACCAGTGATGATGTATGGGTGGAGGATAAACTAAGTCGCCACTTGCTAAAATAAAGGAAATAGAAGGGGAGACCCTGCCCTTGTGTTTTCCGATGTGGCAATTACGGATAAAAACCCTTAAAGTGACGGCAGATTCTTATTTTTAAGGCAGAAAAAGGTTGATAATACTAAGATAGCCCTTAATTACCTCCTTATGGAAAAATAAATTCATAGGTGGAACTGTTATGGTTAACAAAGCTTTGGTGGATGCAGAGCTAAAAGCTGAAGAAAAGGGACTTCTCCCACATAAAAAGGCTAAGATGCACGACTGGTGGTTTGGACTAATTGCTGCAGGACTTGGAAGAGTAGGAGAAGTTAAGGGCTTTTACTGAATACTACAGGCAGCATGGAGGCAATGTAGTAGGTGGAGAGACTTTTGGCTCGTATTTTATAAGCAGAATCAGCAAACTTAAGGAAATAAGGCAGAGGATATACCAGAATGTAGAACAGGCAGAGGAGTTTCTCTTATACTTTGGAGACAGCCTCCCTCCCGATAAGAAAAGGATAACTAAGGAATTTGTAAAGCTTAAGGATAGGGGATTTATAGGAAGAAGGGTGAGTCTTATTAAGAACCGCTTTTTCAAGTCAGGATTTATAAGAAACATAGCATTATTGATATTTATATAGCAGGGAGAACCTGTGAAAAATAGGAGATTTAAATGAAGATTTCTACTAAAGGCAGGTACGGGCTCAAGGCCGTGCTTGATATAGCTATGCATGATGAGGCTTCGTCAGTTAACAGCATAGCTGCAAGACAGTGTATTTCGGAGAATTATCTTGAGAGGCTGATTGCCATGCTTAAAAAGGCAGGGATTGTCAATAGTCTAAGAGGTGCCCAAGGAGGCTATGTGCTTGCAAGGCCTGCAGAAGATATATCCGTAGGCGAGGTGCTTAGAGCTCTTGAAGGAGACCTAACCCCGGTTGACTGTACGGAAATAGATGGCTCAGGCGACTTTTGTGAGGGTGCTGATACCTGTATAACCAAATTTGTATGGAAGAGGATATCGGACAGTATCAATCAGGCGGTTAACAACCTGATGATATCCGAGCTTGCAAGAGACGGCAAGCATCTGATAGAGGAAAAAGGTGTAGACAAGAATACCAGTCCGGTATGTAACAGAAGATAAAGGAGTAATATGTCAAAGAAAGTAGTAGTTGGAATGTCTGGAGGAGTGGATTCATCAGTAGCTGCCTATCTCTTAAAGGAAGAGGGATACGAGGTCTACGGAGTTACGATGGATATATGGACAGAAGGAGCTATCGATACGGTAAACGGAGGCTGTCTTGGAAGCAAGGCAAAGGAAGATGCGGCTAGGGTTGCCAGCCATCTTGGCATACCTTATGAGATAGTTGATGTAAGAGGAAAATTCCGTGACAATGTAATGGATTATTTTGCAGATTCGTATAAGAATGGGCAAACACCAAATCCCTGCACCCTTTGTAACAGAATGGTAAAGTGGGAGGCTCTCTTTAAGGGGGCGGAATTATTTGGAGCTGATTATGTAGCCACAGGACATTATGCCAAAATTAGGCAGTTGCCAAATGGGAGATATTCCATAGCAAACTCACATACGGCTGCAAAGGACCAGACCTATGCTCTTTGTAACCTTACTCAGGAACAGTTAAAGAAAACCCTGCTTCCTATAGGAGATTATGAAAAGAGCGAGGTTAGGAGGATAGCAGAAAAGGCAGGAATAGAGGTAGCCTCAAAGCCTGACAGTATGGAGATTTGCTTCATACCTGATGGAGATTATGCAGCCTATCTTGAAAATGAATATGGAATAGTGGCTAAAAAGGGCAATTTTATAGATGTGAGTGGCAAGGTTTTGGGAGAGCATAGAGGAATAGTTAATTATACTGTAGGTCAGAGAAAAGGCCTCGGTATCACCTTTGGCAAGCCTATGTTTGTAAAGGAAATAAGACCTGAGACTAACGAGGTGGTTCTTTCTGACAATGAAGGTCTCTTTAGCACTAGAGTAGTGGCTGAAAGAGTTAACTTTATGGCTGAAACCAGAGAAGAAATTGAAGCGCTAAACAAGACCTATATGGCAAAGATAAGATATAACCACAAGGGTGGTGACTGTAAGCTCTCCTTTGATGGAGAGAGGGTGGTGGCAGAGTTTCTAGAGCCACAAAGAGCATCTGCCCCGGGGCAGACCTTAGTAGTCTACAACGAGGCAGGTGAAGTTGTCTGCGGTGGCAGGATAGTTAGAAGTTGATTTTTATTGGCTTTCTATTTTCAAAAATATAATATCCGTCAAAGCCCAGTTCTTTTAAGAGGGCTTCACATTTATTAAAAATCATAGGCAAGATGTTCAGGTTTGTGGCCATCTGAGCCTATGGTTATTTTTGTGCCACCAAGCTTTATGTAGCGTTTAAGGACCTCCGGCTGTGGGTTAGGTACTCCAAGACCGTATTTATATCCTGCTGTATTTACTTCAAGAGCCTTATCAAGCTCGATTACCCTCTTAAGTATCGGATCTATGAGACTTGCATATTCCCTGTACGCATAGTGGGATTCACCGGGGTTCCCTGCCTCATCCCTTATGTATCTAAAGATATAATCAAGATGACCTAGGGTATCAAAGTCGGTAAACTTGTTTATCATTTCAAGCATTATAGTAAAATATCTCTGCACAGCCTTTTTACTGTCATGGTATAGCCAAAAATTCGGATAATAAGGATCCATTCCGTCTATCAGGTGAATGGAGCCAATGACAAAGTCAAAGCTATTCTCCTTTAATAACTGACTGTATTTAGGCAGAGCCTTTTCACAGAGTCCAAGCTCTATGCCTGTAAGGATGTTTAACTTTCCGGCAAAATTAGTCTTAACCTCTTTTATCTTAGCGATATAATTAGGAACATCGAGCTTAAATATGTTGACGGGATTACCATTTTCATCCTGAACCTCAGGGTAATACAGGTCTTCATGGTCGGTAAAACAATAATGTTTCAGACCTAGTTTAACGGCTTTTTCAGCCTGTTTTTCCATAGGGGTTTCCGAATCTCCCGAAAAATCTGAATGTGTGTGCATATCTGCTATTATCATATCTGCCTCCTATATCTGTCTAAGTTCTGATATATCAGAATCAGTTGTTAGAGAGTAATTGGTGTAGTAAACCACAAAGCCGGGCTTTTGCGCCGTTTGGCTTCTTTATCTCTTTTTCTGTACATAGTCCACGTCATGCTTAGTTCCATCACCTTTAAGGGAGGATGAGGTATTTATACTTGAGTAGTGAAGGGCAAGCTTTCCCTGCCTCTTCAAAGGCTCTGTCAGAACCTCTCTGCCATTTGTCACAAGGAGGATGATGAGAGCCTGCACATTTTTTAGCATGGAACCACCAGTCATTGTTTGTGGCTAACTTAAAGGTAAGATAATCATTTTGTATATTATTTTTCCCTACATAGATATCAAAGCCATCACTTGATACAAAGTGAAGTGGAGTACCCTTAGCTTCTTTTGCCTTACCCTTTTTAGAGTTTATTCCTGTTTTCTTGGCATAGCCTGCACTTTCAAGCTCTTTTCTTATTTCTGCAAGGTCTTCCTCATTTTCTGCTATATCAAGTGACATCTTGATTGACTCTAAGTGGCTTAATTCAGCCTCGGCCTCCTCTTGCTGTGAAATCACAGCCTCATAAGTTCTTTTAAGACGGGCATATTTATCAAAGTATTTCTTGGCATTTGCCATCACAGGGATGGTGGTATCAAGGCTTATATTAACTTCCTTACCTGAATAGTAATCGGTACAGGTAAGCACCTTATCTCCCTCCTTTGCCTGATAGCCGTAGGTAGTTATCAGTTCTCCGTATATCCTGAATTTATCTCTATTTTCGGTATCTCTAAGCTGCTTAGCAAATATATCCAGCTTGTTTGCAGTCCTAGATATGGCGTTGGTTATGAGCTTTCTTAGGTCTGCTGACTTTTGCCTTATTCTGTCATTCTTATCCTTTGAATTGTAGAATTCTTCAAGGAGGGAAGAAAGACTGGAAAAAGGTCTTGCTCTTCAAGATTCTCATAAATGCTGAGAGAAAAAGCAGCAAAAGGCTTTTAGGGCTCGAGGTTACTACCATAGTATATTGTAGGTGTAAACCTGCTGTTTTGGATGAGACTTATAAATTTACTAAAATTCTTAAAAAGCTCATTTACATTCTCTGCATTAAGTGAGGCTGTAGGCTGGTCTGCGTCAAGCCCTGAAAGAGAGCAGATTTCATTAGCTATCTGAGGTGAGAAGCCCGTAAGTGAGGTATAAATTGCCTTTCCTATGGCATTTGGCTTCACTGCTATCACATTTACAAAGTAGTCATAATCAGCATCAAAGGGGTTTATCCTACCCTCCTGTTCAGGCACAAAGTAGCTTCTCCCCGGCAGTATCTCCCTGACTGAGCTAACAAGAAGGGATACATGCTTTATACTGTCTATTACTTTTTCTTCATCATCGAGGAGGATGATATTGCTGTATTTTCCCATTAGCTCTATGACTAACTGTTTCACTGAGAGGTCGCCCATCTCATCCAAATGCTCGGTCTTAATTCTTATTATTCTCTCAAGTCCCGGCTGTGAGATGTCCAGTATTTTAGCACTTCCCAGATGTTTCCTAAGAAGCATGCAAAAGTTCGGAGCTGTCATAGGAGACTTGCGGCTCTCCTCTGTGATGTATGCAAGAGGAAGAGAAGCATTGGCAGATAAAAAAAGTCTATATTGAGTTCTGTTGTTTTTAATCGTAAGCACAAGTGCGTCCTTTTCAGGCTGTGCTATTTTTGTAATATAACCACCGGTAAGGCAGGTTCGAAGCTCATATGCTATGCCTGCCACCACTGTTCCATCAAAAGACATAATATTTCCTTTTCTGGTCCGAACAAAATAAAGTAAAAATTCTCAACCTAATTATATAACAATCATAAAAAGTAAATGTACAAATATGCAAAAATATTGAGAAAAACAAGAGATGGTATTAATTACTTTGGATTATCATCCGATATATAATTATGATATTTATGTATTTTTACTAAAAACAAGTCTTTATGAAGGTGCGCCTAAGAAGTCCATAATCTGTATCACTATAATATGACTTACTATGATAACTAGAGGAGAAATTTATGTGGAAAAAATAGAGGTAGTTTTTAAGCTCATACTTATAATCGGATTAGTTTTATCAGGACTTAGCGTGCCTTCATATGTAAGTGCGGCTCCCTGCAACGGATAATGTAACCAATACTCCGGTCGTTCTAGACCCACAGCATGGTATTTTTCCAAAATGGACAGGAAATCACGCAGACTGGTAATAATAAAGTAGATTTGACTACTGATATAACGGCTACAATCAGGATAAGTTCAAATTTGACAAAAATGCTGCACATCATATAACTGATAATTCGTATGTAGAATATGAACTTGGTGCACCGTTTATACTGCCTAATGGAGTTCTTAGTAAAGAAGAGTACACTAAGCCCGACATTGCTCTAAGTCCTGTTGAAATTAGAGGTAAGAATATATGTAAGACTTCTTTTGTGACAGACGCACAAGGTAAGGTTAAGGTGAGATTTGATTTTTCTGAAGCTGATCCTATCATGTTTGACCAGGATGAGATCGAGATAAAAGCAGTAGTTAAGCTAAGAGTAGATGTCAACAAACTAGAGGCTCCTGCAGGTAATGGTAAGGTAAAGATCTCAGACTACGAAGTTGACGTAGATGATACCAAGGAAGACCTAAGGACTGAGAAAAAAGCTGAACTAAATATTCCTAGCGGAACTGTGGACTGGACAGTAACCGTCGATAAAAAGATACTTGGCTCAGTTAATTATCAGCTAAGCCTTATGGACTATGTATTTAGTGACGACCTTTCAAAGGTTGGCGAGTATAAGAGTGGCTCACTGACTATCAATGGACAGGCAGTAACTCCGAGCTATACAGATAAGGTGCTTAAATACACCATACAGCCATCTGATGTACCTGCTCCTAACATAGGAAGGGCAGTGATTAAATTCAGTACCAATATATCAAATGATGAATACAAGTATGGCAAGGTTTATAAAAACAGCGCAGAGCTATACAAGGATGGAAAGTTAGAAAGTAAGACTAATGAAGCAACGGTAAAGCTCATTCCTTTTGGAAAGAAGGAAGGTCTTACATCAGCAGATAACAAAAGCATTACCTGGAGCATTGTGTTCAATGAGCCTGATGCAAACCTTGGAACGGTAACTATTAAAGACAAGCTTGCTAATTCAACTATCGGAAACATTGCTCAGACTAGAAAAGAGAGCTACTATCAGGTATGGGATGAAACTAAAGGAGATTGGTCAGAAACCAAACATAACGTTAATCCTACCGGTACTGATAATGATGAGTATACCATCCCAAGCGTGACTAAAAAGACAAGACTTACCATAGTTACTAATGAATTAACCCTTCAGGACAACTATTATGAATTTAAGAACGATGCCATCATAGGCTGGGGCGGAGTGAATGAAAGAGTCAAGCTCCCTGCAGTTGCCAAAATCGGTAAGAAAAAGTTAGAAAAGATAGCCAAAATATACGAGCTTGAACCTGGAGAGACTGAAAATGAAGCTGATAGAAGACTTGAGGAGAATTCAGGTGTCAAGATAAGAAGGGCTGCATTTGAAACCGAGTGAGTGCAAACTTTGTAAGAGAAAATGCAGATACTAATATTTACTACATTTACGATACCTTTATCTTTGACAATGATGTAAAAGCAAATAGAAAGGGTCTGGAGACAGGCTACAAGATAACAGGCTTAAATGACACAACCATAAAAGACAATTAAAACAAATCTTAGCTTTGACAAGGTTGTAAGTGTAGATGCACAGAATCATCAAAGGCTGGTAAATCCTTCTTCACCGCTTTTCGAAAATAACTCAGGAATTGAGTACGAAGTGTACGCTATAAGAGATAATACGGATAAGCTGGTAGGACACCTGCTTGAATTAAAGATGGATCCTGCAAAAGGTGAGGCACTTCCGGATAATAGGACAAAGACAGTAGTTAAGTTTAAGTCAAAGCTTGTGGAGCCAAAGCAGGTTATGGATACAAGGGATACAGCGGCATATAACTTTATGAATCTCTTTAAGCCTGATGGAACCCTTATAGAAGAAGCAGCGAATGCAACCAAGTATAACACCAAGATGCTTAACAAGCAGGCACTTTCAAAGGATGCAGCAAAGAGATTTGTAAACAATCTAGCTGTATCCGCTGGCAACAATATAATAAATGATGATGTCTTTGACTATGCTGCAAAAACAGCCAAAGACAATAATGCAGTGGCTTATAACAGGGAAGATAAGTCTATCATCTACAGAATAAGTGTAAATGCAGCAGGAGTAAACGATGTAGACGGAGACCTAGGTGCAGTTACCCTTACCGACATCATCCCTGAGGACTTTGAACTTGCTAAGATAAACGGGAACAACGATTACCTCATATATGGCGGTAAAGCTGCAACAAGTCCCTGCAAAGGCTGATGCAACTGTACTTGCAGAGGGTTCACCACTTTCCCTTAGCACTGACAAGCTTACATTTACAAATGATGCTTCTCATAATAAGCTGATATTTAAGTTTACAAAGCTTGATGGGACCTATGTAATCCTTTTTAAGCTGCGTATAAAGCCTAGTAAGGTAGATTCTTACCTAAACAAAAGGGAAAACATAGTAAACAAGGCTGAAATCACCGCTGAAAAAAAATGGATAGATACCAATGACGGTGACAGAAAGAAAGAAGTAAAGATAACTGACAATCAGGGAGTGGACGTAAACGAAGAATTCATCTGGAAAACCTATGATGAAAATGTCTCAAAGTATGCTGAAAAAGGCTTTATAAAGTGGAGTATAGTTTACAGACCATATAAGACCTATAGTGCAGGTGAAAAGGTGCATTTTGAGGATGGCCTTAGTAACAATATCATGGTAAGGAAGAAAAAGAACAGCCCTGAGCTCGTATTCCAGGGAGATAACTTTAGGATATTTGAGGGAAGTGTAGATGACAATGGTAAGTTTATACCACAGCGTGAAATAAAGGATAATCTTTCTGAGATATTTAAGTATGAAGATACAGGCAGAAAGTTTATTATCAACCTGCCAAACAGTAATGCAAACTACAAGATTACTTACATAACGGATTTCAGTGCTCCGATTAATTCGGGTGAAGAGGTAAGAAATACTGTATCTCTTTTTGAAGACTCGGCTGAAAAGGCTATAAAGAAGCCTGATGTAGGCTATGCTGTAAATGTATCCTCAACAGGAAGGGTATGGGGCTTTGACAAAGCTTACCATATTTAAGACCAATCAGGCTAAGGATAAGTTCCTCTCTGGTGCAAAATTTGAGCTTCAAAAGGATGGAGTACAGGTGTATGGCTCGCCTAAGACGACAGATGCAGGAGGAAGGATTGAATTTGACAGAATAAGTTCAGGTGACTATGTGCTTAAGGAAGTTGAAGCTCCTGAAGGATATAGGTTAAATCCTACAGAATACAGAATAAGAGTTACTGAGCTTCAGGTAGGCAGGATGATAGAGTTACTTTGGCTATTATGGCAATGTCACTCAGGATGGCAATGAACTGACTATAACCAACTTGTCAACATCAGAACTGGAGGCGGTGGAGGCGGGTGAATTGCACCTCCTCAGGAGGTGAGACAGACCCTAATGATCCTAAAGATCCTTCAAATCCTCCTGGTGAAGATAAACCAAATGCTCCAAAGAAACCGGGTAAGCCAAGCGTACCTAATACGCCTGTAAAACCTACACATCCTAATCAGCCGTCAGACCCGTCAGATCCTGAAAGCCCAAGTGAACCGGGTACTTCGGAGAAGCCTGAGAGCCACATCCTACACCTGACAATAATACAAACCCTAATATACCTACCTACAATCTTGATAATGTTCCTGATCCAAACGATCCGGACAGCAGTTATGAGATTATTGTCATAGATGATGACGGCTACCCTCTTGGACATTTTGTAAAGAAGACAAAGCCTGACAAGCTTAAAGAGTACGTGCTTAAAGATGATGGTACCCCTCTGTCTCATTTTTATACAAAACAGAGCTAAGAAAAAGACTCCCAAGAACAGGTGGAGCAGGAACTCTTTTGTATTATGAGCTTGGAGCAGGACTACTCTTAATAGCTGTGTTTACAGGAAGAAAGCGTAAAGAGGAAAGAGAATAATAAGCAGTTTAACTCCCTCTGTACAGAAATAATAGACCTAAAGTGTTAACTTTTTAACTTATTAGCCGATATAAGTAAGTGTGAGGAGTTATAAAAACATCACAAATACTGTACTTTTATTGCTGCATATAAGCTTTTATGAATTGTGGTAATAAAAGAAAAAATAAGTTGAAGGAGGACTTTATGTGTCGAAATTATAAATGCAGTGTTGTACGATTTATACTCATTTCAGTGATTATTTTGGCAGGATTTACAAGTCCTGTGTATGCGAAAATCAAGTCTTCTGCGGCTTATGATGAAACAAATACCGGAAAGGTAACGCAGTACAGTACTACCGCATCAGGAAGTGCTGTAAGAGAGATAAAGTCAAATGGAGACAATGAATATGAGGTTACTGAGGATGGTACTCCTTTAGCCGGATTTGATGCAAATAAGGCTAATACATCACCATCAGGCTCGATAATACCTGATGGCTGGTACTACTCAGTAGGAGCAATCCTAATTCTTGTTGCAACCTTTGCAAAACGAAAGATGGAAGTTGAACATTAGTAATCAAAAGCCCTGCACTTATATGTGCGGGGCTTTTGAGTGGTGGCATATTTTCGTGTATAATGGTAAGTAATGATTAAGAAGATGAAACTATAGCTCTTAAGAGGTAGAGTTATATTAGTGAAGTTAATCAGAGTATGAGGGATTTATGAATATAGTAAAAATAGGGGCAATTTATTAAATATGAGCGTGTTAAGCAAAAATATTAGTATAGAAAAACTAGCGAAAGGAATCTGCTCAGAGTCTGTCATAGAAGGACTGAGCTGGGGAAAGAGGGGCTGACTTTTTGTGCTTGATATGATTGTAAGCAGGTTAGCAGGTCTGATAACAAAGTTGAGCTTATACAGGATGAAAAGGACCATGAATTGTATGAACTTAGAGAAAAACTCACTGGAGAAATTGAAATCAAAAGCTATGATCAAAGCATCCAAACTACTTGACAGAGTATGAAAGCGTTAGCAGACATAGAAAAGCCCTTTACATTTTGCAGTTTATTAAAATGATAAAAGGATTTATCTCTGAAGAAAAAATACTGATTTTCGTAGAGGCTGATAGAAGTTACTATCAAGCATTAACACTAACATTGCCTGAGTTTTCTTTAGAGAAACTGGAGAATTATCTATTAGGAGAAAATGAGCTAAATATTGCTTACTTTATATCTTATAATAAAGAAAAAGCTGGGTGAGAATCTGTTTAAAACATATGGAATTACCATACTTTGACTATATTAGAGAGGCATTTTTACGATGAGGAGATAAAGTGTAATTTAGTATGGCAGAGTTTCATTGATTGTAGGAAAACAGCTATAGAAAATAATAGACCTGATGAGGCTTTTGCAGATTATCTTAAAGGCTGAGCAAATGCTTACAGGTAACGGACTTTTTAGCAAATATATCAAAGCTATTGGAGAATATCCTTTTCATATCTAAAAACATAAATACAACATTGTACCAAGACTATAAGAAGATGCGGGATGCACTGAAAGATTTATATGAAGAATATGGATTTGAATGGAATACTAATGATATTAATTTGCTTACCGATACAAGCAGAGAAATGTGAATATTATTTCAGAGATAGTTAAGCAGGAAAGGGTGATAAGAGGAATATCTCAGCAAAAGCTTGCAGATGATTTGGATATAGATGTTAAGACGATTTCAAGGATAGAATGGTAGAGGCTAGCCTAAGAGGGGAACAATACAAAAATACTGGACTATTTTAATATAGAGGTAGAGACTGTAGAAAGTAGGATTATAACTGATGATTTCGCTTGCTTTGATATGGAAAGGGAGATAGCAAAACCAACTACCTTTCAGAAGTATGGGAAGCAGAGCACCTGTTTAACGAATTGAAAGCAGAGGATACTCAGATAATAAGAAGAACAGACAATATGTAGAGTATATGTCTGCTATTTGATCTAAGAATCAGGCAATGTGATGTTAATGAAGTAGCAGACAGATTAATAAAAGCCTTTAGTATAATAAGAGGAGAAATGGGACCTGATAATGTCGGTAGATTTGTGCTCAGTAGAGCAGAAGCTATTATAATCAATGGTATAGCAGTCTGCTATGAAGCCATTGGTGAGACTGATAAAAGTATAGAATTGCTTGAAAAACTGTTTATGGCTTACGAAAGAAGTAAAGTTACTATGAAATATCGTATATACCTCTGGCGTTGCTTTATGTTACCTTATGCTCGGCTTATGAAGAAAACAAATCGTTTTTGAAAAAGGCGATACAGTATGGATAAGACAATCAACTATTCTATTAGCTCGTTGAGGGAGATTTTTAGGATTTTTGCTTGAAGAAAAACTTATACCTTAGATAGAATGACAGGGGATAACACGAAGAGTAAGTCAAAGTACATTCAGAGCTACAAAATTGAGATGTTTGATGAAGGCCTATGAAAGACAAAAAGCCCCTTTAAGGAGGGCTTTTCAAAAGTGGTATGGGGAGGAGCTAAAATAAGTAATTACACTTACGCGAATAAATACAGATAGGTTTATCGGTATTTTCGATGCTGCAGACATTAGTTTTGACTTTTTGAAGTTATCACCATTAAGTGTGACGAAAACAATGTAACTAGTGTAATCAACAGAGTAGATACTAAAACAGAGTAAATCATTTTTGTTCATAATTAAGTGCTCCTAATTTGATTTTTATGAAAAGGTAACATATATTTAATTAGAACCATACCAAAAGTGGACAGAAAAATATCCACTTTGGTATGGTTTTATTCCTAAACACAGCATATAACTATAAGTAATAGGTGACAAAAATTTAAGCGCTTTATAGTAATGTGTTACCGGAAAGCAATTTGGTAATATGTCAAGAGGCATTTTGAAAGATTTTTAGATAAAGGGTAACTTTAACAAACCTATGTACACCATAGAAATGGAGAACATAAGTTTAATATCTCTATTGATTACCTACCCTTTCCAGAGAGTAGAGTTGGCTTTTCGTCCAGCAGTCCAAAAAGCATACGTAAAATTTACGGGATGTCAACGCGAGTGCTCTTTTGTGCTGATGCGTAGTAGTCTCAGCAAACTTTTTGTCATAAAATCTTATATTCCGGACAGTTATTGATAACGCCTGCAGCCTTCTATGACATAGTAACGCAGGTAACGGTTTCCGGCTTTGCTCATTTTAGTATCTTCGCACGGAAGTTGCCTGACCGATTTTTCTTTCCAGACGATGCCTAATTTAGCGAGTGCACCATTGCCGGTAAAAGCTTTGATAGTGCCTCATTTCGCGCGGTACCAGCCGCATATAGCATGACCCATGCACCGATTGATTTCAGTACCCGATATTCGACAGGGCTTAGTCCTGCACGGTATGTTCAATCGCCTTTTCAATTGCCTTGAGCTCTTTCTCAAAAAGCTCTGATGCAATTAAAAGAACTGCTGATAGACAACGTAATCGGTTCAGCAACGACTTTTGTCCAGACGGTGATGACCATGCCATACTTTTAAAAATCTTTTGGAAGTTTCTTCCGGATCAGTACATGCGTCCACGGCTTTGGATTCAATGAGTTCGACCGTTCTTCAACAGAAGCCTCTATGATATCATCATGGTTACGTATTGTTCCAAGATGGCTTCTGCGGCTTTGCAATCCCATATTTGTTGCTGAACGGATGGTCTTCCTTTTCACGATGGCAAACCTACTGAATTTGAGGAAGATGTTGTTAAAGCATAGGTTTTCTCACGTGCAATGCATTCAGCGATGTGCAAACGGTGTCTTGTAAGCCTCTGAAGAGCCAGATACTGGGCTCCACGCCACGGCTTTTACACTGATACGTCCGACCTCTTGCAAAGTCGGCTAGTGACAGGAATCAATGCCATCATTCTTGTCAGAGAATTGAATGATTCTTTAGTACTGCAACTTCTTTCTCGGATTGAGACAGTATACCTCTGTCCCAAATGAACAACAAATCACTGGCTGAAAGATAATTGGCAATATGTACACCGTAAAATCCGTGACTCAAGCCCGATGATTACGATGGTTGAACCTGAGTAGGACTGAAAGAAGTGTCCACAAGAAGGGATTCAAGAGTCTCTGCACTTTTGGCATTAGGCACGGGCTTCATATGTGATATCCTGCTGAAATCAATGGCAGAAAACAACATTTGTACGATCCTATATCAATCCCAACAAACAGCGTTGACAGGTAATCGGTTTTCTTATGTTAATCACCTCCTCATCATCATAGAATGGGCGTGAAATAGAGGACATAGCTTATCCCAAACCAATACACCAGTCTAAACCTCGCGTTAGAGCATTGTCCGGTAGAAACGTCCTGCTGGAGACTTTAGAACCGGGATGCGACAGATTTGTGTAATAGATCGCAGTGTATCGTCCGGAAGCTTTCAAGCTGTAGCAGTAGCATAAGCTCTGCAGGAGGTGTAGCAGAAGTGACCACAGCCCGGATTCACTAAGGAACCATTATAGCATTTGGGAGTTTATGTCGCAATGGGGAACTGCAAACCGTATAGATGAGAAATGGACGTGCCAGCACTTGGTGGAGGAGAATCCTCCGGACATGATAAGAATGTCCACACATCTATATCTCAAAAGAAAGTTTGTAACCTGATTTTTCTCTTGCACAAACTTATTATACGAGGAGGTAGGTTAAGATGAAATTAAAAGAGTGTATAAAAACCAGAAATAGTTAATCTTGCAGATAGAAAGCATAGCATGGTTGCAACTTAGAATAATTAGATTGTGCATTTAGTAATTGCTTTTATTTATGCCAAAAAGCTAACTATTATATTGATATCTATGATAGTTAGCCATTATGAATTGGGAGATGAGTTAATGAATGAAATAAGGGATCCATATTATGTAGATTTTTCAGTTACGCCTTACTGTATCTAAAGTGTAGTTTTGTTCAGCAAGTGCCTGTGGTAAGTATTCAAAAACTTACGAAATCATCCTTTGATGAAGTTAAAGATATATTTAATCAATTTTGATGAAAAATAATATTATGAGAGTTAGCATCGAAAGGTGGAGAGCCTTTTTGAGGTCTGACATATTAGATATATTGGGAACTTGTCAACCATGTTTTCGTTATATTAATACTAATGGTACACTTATTACCGAAGAAATAGCAAAAGGATTTTCGACTTCAGGAGTTGAAAAATATGTATTAGTATTGACGGACCAGAGAAGTCTCATGATAGATCTAGGGTATTAAAGGAACTTTAAAAAGTAAAAGAAGCGGTTGGATATCTACAGAAGTATGATGTTCCGATAGATGTATTATCACTTTGACAAAAAATAAATGCTAAATATATGATTGAAACTTTTTGATGTTATTAAAAATATGAATTAATAATGTAGCAACTATGTTATTAGCAACTGTAGGAGAAGCATCGAAGAACTATGTTTCAATAGATTATGGTGAGTGGAAAGCAGTACTATAAATCTAACTGATTTAAAAAGAAAATAAACTCCCTGTGAATTTACAAATAGTGCATACGGGAGAGTCTCAACTGCTATGGGGAAACTATATCTACCTTTGATGGAGGCTGGTAGAGAGGAAGATTTATCAATGTGGATTCCACCCAATATCACGTCGTCTTTAGAAGAGAGTGATTTTGGATGTACTGCGGGTAGAGATAATCTTGCAATTGATGGCTTTGGAAATGTTTTTGGTTGCAGTTTAATGATATCTAGTATGGAGCTTAGTGCAGGGAATGTATTAAAAGACAAATTATCTCAATATATGGAGAAATTCTGAGATTTTTCAAATGATGAGAAGTAGTAAACTAGACAATATTGAAGGAAAGTGCAAAGATTGTAAATTATTATACAAATGTAAAGGTGGATGCAGGGCATGTGCCTATGCAAAGTCATTAAACTATAAATTTTCAGATGAAAGGTGCCCAGTATGTAGAGGTGAACGAATATGGAGCTAATACAGTTAGAAAGAGATAATAAAAACAAAATAATTTTTACGAGAAGAGAAAGATGGCTCAGGAAAAATTTGCATTTTAGGAGGAATTTATATAGTTAATGAGATATCCATAGCATTATAAAATCATAAACAATAACAACAGTATTATTGTTACTATGGAACAAATAATGGAACAGTACGATATATCGTATGGTGATTTAGCACAAGATACAAAAAGAATTTTTAAGGCAGTTACTTAAAAATAAGGGTAATATCTGAAAAATTATATAAAACCTACATTGAGGAGATAGATAATAATGCTGGACAAAGAAATAATTAAAACAATGAATACTATGGCACTCCCGGTATTAGCCAGTGCGTTTGGACAAATGATATTTAGTGTTGCCGACCAAGCAATAATAGGAAGACTATCTGTAGAAGGCTTTGCAGCAGTTGGTGTAGTGGCTAATTTGATTTATTTACTTACGGGAACATTAGGAGCACTATCTGTAGCTTTTGTAATTATTTTTGGGAAAGCCATAGGTAGTGCAGATAATATTAAACAAAGTAGGATTTTTTTCGACAGCTTTTAGTCTTGCGTTAATTATAGGAGTTGGCTTTGGTATTATTTCGATAGTATTTGGAGGTTGGTTTTTAAGAGAATTCTATGGGTTGAAAGGACAAGTGCATGAATATGCTTATGATTACTTAGCGATAGCGGGTTGGGGATTAGGGCTAAACATGCTTATATTCTTATTCTCATCATATTTTTAAAAATTTGAAAAACGAATATAAGCCTTATAGCAAATCTAATTTCTTTAACAGTAAATTTTATAATTGATTATATACTCGTGTTTGGTAAATTTGGAATGCCAAGGTTGGGAGTGAAGGGAGCTGCAATTGAACTGTTGTAGGGCTTGCTTTGAATGTACTAATATTTATTTTCTTTTTCAAAAAGGCATAAGACAGTTAATTTCAGATTTATGATAAAACTAAATGAAATAAAGGAAATGATGAAATTATATTTTCCTATTATGGGACAGGATTTTGTTGAGTCTACTCTGTTTGTTATGCTTATCACAGCAATCGTAACAAGATTGGATACATATTCTATTGCTGTATACAATTTACTTGAAGTAGTCGCTTCAGTTATCATACTCCTGCATATTCTTATGGTGGAGTCGCAATGGCTTTGGTATCGCAAAATTTTAATAATCAATCAAATACTGAAATTAAATCGATATCCAAAGACAGCGGTCATATGTAGTTTATTCATTATTTTAACTTTGACAGGAATTATTTTTGTTTTCCTGATATACTTGGGATTATTACTGATGATTCTAAATTATTGACTGAAGCATATGGGGATATGTATCTTTGCATTATTAATTCAGTTAATCAATGCAGTAAGCCAGGTTTACAACACACTTTACAAAGTATAGGGTATGAAACTTGATTTTAAAAATACTCTACCATAATATCCTTATTATCCTGTATAGTAATTTATTTTGCAATATCCGTATTTGAACTGGGGGCTGGTGGGGCTGTACATAGGAATGGGCTTAATGTACTTTTATGCTGGCCACGGGGTATACTGGTAAAACAATAATGAGATGAATAAACTATTGCAAGATTTCATAGTAAGTGCACAATTGCCACAAAAATACAAGTGAAAATGAAAAACATGTTTATGATAGCTTTTTGGTGAAGTTTTTACAACTAAAAATAAAAAAACGCTATAGTCAAGATTATAGTTAAAACCATATCCCGAAGTGGACAACAACATCCACTTTGGTATGGTATTTTTTTAGTTGCTTGGTATACTTTAGTTAAAGCGGTTTTGCACCTTTTGAGAAAGGAGACAAAGTTGGTAGAGTAGCTCTATCAGCAATTATAATTAGGGAGAAATTGATTAAAACACTATATAAAAAGAGGTTTACACTATGGATAAAAAGAAAATGCATTTGTTATAGGATTAGTTGTCATGATGGTGTTTTTTTACGGTTGTCAATTTCATAATAAGCAGGAACTATACCAGGGGGATAAATTCAACTAAAGAAACTGAAACTAATGTATCACAGTCTTCTGTGTCAGCAAAACAGTCTTCAAATTCATCCTCATCAGAAGAAAAAGATAATGCTGTCTTTTGGTGAGTATCAGAAGTTTTATGAATATATGGCTGAGAATCTAAGGCTAAAGGTTATGAAAAAAATATGAGACAGGCCACAATTTTCTGCTCTATATTCGAAAGGAATGGACATTTAACTCTCGTGACAGCCTGATTATGAAGAATTCAGGGTACTGTTCCTGACCCAACATTTGAATACATTATATATGAAAACAAAGAAAGCACAAGTCAAATTAGGTTAGGTGTAAGTTTCAATGAATACTACATTGGAGATAATTTACATTCTTTTATGCTAAGGATAATGATTTAAGCAAAAATCAATAAAAAAGTTGGCTGGGCAGGCTGTTGGAGCAGTAATGTCATACCGCAATTTATTATTCCATGTCCAAGTCAGCCAAGAGGATGAAGCAAAGAATGTGTTAGATGATACCTTAACAGCCATAAGCAAAGAGATAATTAAGTATTTTTAACTGATCTTAAGTAGCCGGTGATACTACTTCCTTCGACCCGCAGCCACATATTTTAAAAAACCTATTGACATTTCTCCCATAAACATTTATAATACCCTTGTTGTTTTGAGAGAAGTCTTGAAACTGATATGGCGAAGTAGCTCAGTTGGCTAGAGCACACGGTTCATACCCGTGGTGTCGGGGGTTCAAGTCCCTCCTTCGCTATGATACAGGGTGCCTGAGTTACAGCAATGTAGTCAGGTACCTTTTTTATAAGCTTGAATAGTGGGAGAATGTATGGAAAGAAGAGATAAGATAAACTATTACCTTGATATAGCGGAAGTGGTATCGCAGAGAAGTACCTGCCTTAGAAGACATTATGGGGCAGTTATAGTAAAAAACGATGAAGTTATTGCAACGGGCTATACAGGGGCACCAAGAGGTAGGAAGAACTGTTCGGACCTGGGCTTTTGTATGCGTGAGAAGCTAAAGGTTCCAAGAGGAGAGCGTTATGAGCTCTGCCGCAGTGTGCATGCAGAGCAGAATGCCATTATAAGCGCCTCGAGGGATGAGCTTATTGGAAGCGACATCTACATAGTAGGGATTGAGATGCGTGGCGGCGGATATGTTGAGAATGCCAACAGCTGTGCTATGTGTAAGAGGGTAATCATCAATGCAGGCATAGAAAGAGTCTACATTAGAGACGATAAGGACAACTTCAGGGTAATAAGCGTGAATGACTGGATAGAGAATGATGACTCCCTAAGTGGTATGTTTGGCTACTAGATATAAGGAGAAAAATTGAGGTATTATATTTCAGATTTGCATTTTTTCCACGAAAAATTAAACGACGAAATGGACAACAGAGGCTTTAGAGATGTAGAAGAAATGCATAATTACATTATAAAGCGATGGAATACCAGAGTAAATAGAAAGGGATGAGGTCATCATACTTGGAGACCTCTCTTATGGCAAAGCGGAAGAAACCAACGAACTCCTTAGCAGACTAAACGGAAAGCTCTGTCTTATAAGGGGGAATCACGACAGTCTCTACCTTAATAAAACAGCCTTTGATGAGAGCAGGTTTGAATGGATTAAGGATTATACTGAGCTAAAAGACAACAACAGAAAGATTGTGCTTTGCCATTATCCTATTATGTGTTACAATGGGCAGTACAGACTTAACACTGAGGGAAAGCCAAAGACCTTTATGCTCTATGGGCATGTTCACGATACTCACGACCAGAGGCTCATAGAGGAATTTATAAGGATTACACGTGAAACCAAGTCCTGCTATAAGGACGGTACGGTTAAAAATATTCCCTGCAACATGATAAATTGTTTTTGCATGTATTCAGACTACACTCCCTGGACTTTGGACGAGTGGATAGTGTACTGGAGAGAAAGAGGAACGGTTGAATAATGAGAATAGGAAACGGATATGATGTACATAGGTTGGTAGAGGGCAGGAAGTTGATTCTCGGAGGTGTTCTGATACCCTTTGAAAAGGGGCTCCTTGGCCATTCTGATGCCGATGTGCTAACCCGATGCCATTATGGATGCCCTGCTTGGGGCAGCGGCTGAGGGTGACATAGGCAGACATTTCCCGGATACAGACGAGAGGTATAAGGATGTGGACAGCCTTAAGCTCCTTACTGTAGTCGGTAAAATTATAGAAGATAAGCTTTATGTAATAGAGAATATAGATGCAACCATTATGGCTGAAAGGCCAAAGCTTGCACCTTTCATACCCGATATGGTCAAAAACATAGCAAAGACCTTGGGGATAGAGGAAAGTCAGGTAAATATCAAGGCTACCACAGAGGAGGGGCTTGGATTTACAGGGACAGGAGAGGGTATGAAGGCTCAGGCGGTGTGTCTTCTTAAAGAAGCAATCAATGAAGATGATTATATGATGGGCGGCTGCGGTGGCTGTGGCGGCTGTGGAGGGTGCGGCAGATAATGGGATTTATTAAATTTTTTAAGGAAGAATATGCTGCCATACTTCAAAGAGATCCTGCCATCAAATCAAAGCTTGAAATCCTGCTTTATCCGGGATTTAGGATAATGATGAGGTATCGCATTGCTCATAAGCTTTACTTAAAAGGACATTTTTTTCTTGCCAGAAAGATAATGCAAAAAGGGGCTGACAAGACAGGTATAGACATCCACCCGGGTGCAACGATAGGAAGTAACTTTTTCATTGACCATGGCATAGGGGTTGTAATCGGAGAGACTGCCGTAATCGGTGATGATTGTACCCTTTATCAGGGAGTTACCCTTGGTGGTACGGGAAAGCAGACAGGAAAGAGGCATCCTACCATAGGCAACAATGTGATGATAAGTGCAGGAGCAAAGGTGCTTGGCAATATTACCATTGGCGATAATACTAAGATTGGTGCGGGAAGTGTGGTGCTTAAGGATATCCCATCTAATTCTACAGTTGTAGGAGTACCCGGTAGAATAGTTAAGCGAAATAATATCAAGTGCGAGCAGATTGACCTCGACCAGATTCATTTTCCGGATCCGGTACAAAATGATATAATAGCCCTAAGAGAAGAGAATAAGAAGCTTAGAAAGAAACTGGATAAGCTTACTAAGAGATTTGATGAATATACGAAGGGAAGAGAAGATGAAAATACATAATACACTTACAAACAAAGAAGAAGAATTTACACCGATTGAGCCTGGTAAGGTAAAGATGTATGTGTGCGGACCTACAGTGTATAACTTTATGCATATAGGAAATGCAAGACCTATCATTATCTTTGATACTATCCGCAGATATTTTAAGTACAAGGGCTACGATGTAAACTATGTGTCTAATTTTACTGATGTGGACGACAAGATAATAAAGCGTGCCAACGAAGAGGGTGTAAGTGCATCAGAGATATCAGAGAGATATATAAAAGAGGCAAAGACTGACATGGAAGGCTTAAATGTGCTTCCTGCGACCAAGAATCCTAAGGCTACCGAAGAGATAGACGGTATGATAGAAATGATAGAGGAGCTCATCAAAAAAGGCTATGCTTATGCTAAAAACGGAAGTGTATACTTTAGAACCAGAAGCTTTAAGTCTTATGGCAAGCTGTCAAACAAGAATATAGATGACCTTGAAGCTGGTGCAAGGATTGCCATCAATGATGAAAAAGAAGATCCTCTTGACTTCGTACTCTGGAAGCCAAAGAAGGAGGGAGAGCCTTTTTGGGTATCACCTTGGGGTGAAGGAAGACCTGGCTGGCATATAGAATGCTCTGTGATGAGTAAGAAGTACCTTGGTGAGCAGATAGACATACACGCAGGTGGAGAAGACCTTATCTTCCCTCACCATGAGAATGAAATAGCCCAGAGTGAAGCCGCAAACGGCAAAGATTTTGCTAAGTACTGGATGCACAACGGCTATCTTAGGATAAATAATGAGAAGATGAGTAAGTCTCTCGGAAACTTTATTACCATAAGAGATGTAAGCAAGGAATACGACCTTGGTGTGCTTAGATTCTTTATGCTTGGAGCTCACTACAGAGGACCTATCAACTTCAGCCACGAGCTTATGGAGGCGGCTAAGACAGGACTTGAGAGGATTACAAATGCTGTATCAAACCTTGATTTTCTCCTTGACAATGCTGTATTAAGAGAGCTAACTGATGCAGAAAAGGAAACTAAAGAGAAAGCCTTGGCTTTCAAAAAGGACTTTGAAGCAGCAATGGATGATGACTTTAATACTGCTGACGCTGTGTCTGCTATATTTAACCTTGTAAAGCTGGCAAATTCTGAGATAAATGCAGAGTCTTCAGCAGAGCTTATTAAAGAGGTAAGAGGAATAATAGTGCTTTTATCAGATGTACTTGGCTTAAAGGTAGTAAAGCAAAAGGAGATTCTTGATGATGAAATAGAGGCTCTCATCAAAGAAAGGACAGAGTCAAGAAAGGCTAAGAATTTTGCCAGGGCAGATGAGATAAGAGATATACTTACATCAAAGGGTATAGTTTTGGAAGATACCAGAGAGGGTGTTAAGTGGAAAAGGATATAGATATATCGGTACTTTCAGTAAGTGGGATTGAAGGCTTTTTTAATGTTAAAGACAAGGATATAAGGAGTTTTTCGCCCCTTACTCTTGCCTACATAGGCGATGCCATTTACGAGGTTGTGATTCGTACTATAATTGTAGAAAAAGGAAATGCCCCTGTCAATAAGCTTCACCACAAGGCAAGCTCTCTTGTCAAGGCGACTGCGCAAAAAGAGTCTATGGAAATCATCCTACCACTCCTAAGCAGTGAGGAAGAGGCTGTGTTTAAGCGTGGAAGGAATGCAAAGTCTTATACCTCTGCTAAAAACGCCAGTATCATAGACTATAGAATAGCTACAGGCTTTGAGGCTTTGATGGGATATCTTTATCTTACAGGTAAAAATGAGAGGATGCTTGAACTAATAAAGGCAGGCGCGGGTTCAAGGCTATGAAGATATTAGGCTTATAGCTTACGGAATTTAAGGATTTATTGCAAATAATTATGAAACTGTGCTTTTTGCTAAAGGAGAAAAATGAAAGAGAAATATAATGATAACGAGGAAACAAGCCTTGTTATTTATGGTAGAAATGCTGTACTTGAAGCTTTTAGGTCGGATAGGACAATTGACAGGCTCTATGTACAGGAGGGAGTAGCAGATGGAACCCTGCAGTCCATACTAAGGGCGGCCAAAAAGACTGATACCATCATTAGCTTTGTAAGCAAAGACAGGCTTAATAAGTATGCTGAGGGAGACAAGCATCAGGGAGTTGTAGCTATGGCCGCAGCCTATGACTATGCAGAGGTTGATGACATCCTTAATGCCGCAAGTAAAAAAGGAGAGCCTCCTTTTATCATAGTTCTTGATGATATCGAAGATCCACACAACCTTGGAGCCATAATAAGAACAGCCAATCAGGCGGGTGCTCACGGGGTTATCATTCCAAAGAGACATGCTGTGGGACTTACTGCCACTGTGGCAAGGACTTCAGCAGGAGCCATCAATTATACCCTGTAGCTAAGGTGACCAATATCAGCCGTACCATAGATGAACTAAAAGAAAAGGGAATCTGGTTTGCCTGTGCTGATATGTCAGGAGAACTTATGTATAACTGTAACCTCACGGGAGCTATAGGACTTGTTATAGGGTCTGAGGGAAGCGGAGTAAGCAGGCTTGTTAAGGAAAAATGTGACTTTGTAGTAAGAGTGCCTATGTTTGGACAGATTGATTCCTTAAATGCATCAGTTGCGGCAGGAGTGCTTGCATACGAGATAGTAAGGCAGAGACTTAATACAAAATAATAATGGGGATATTATAGTTTATGAATTTTGAAAAATTCACAGACGAGGAGCTCTGTGAGAAGGCAAAAGAGGGAGATGTAGAGGCTGAGAGCTATCTTATAAACAAATATAAGAATCTGGTAAGGGGTAAGGCTAAAACCCTGTATCTGCTTGGAGGAGACAGGGAAGACCTGATACAGGAAGGGATGATAGGACTTTTTATTGCGGTAAGAGATTTTGACAAGTCAAAGAATGCCATGTTTTCAACCTTTGCTAATCTGGTCTGCGAACGAAGGATGTATAATGCAATAAAGGCAGGGCAGGCAGGTAAAAACCTACCTCTTAACACCTATATTTCGCTATATGCAGGGCAGGCTACAGGGAGAGGATGCAGATGATATAAAGCTCATCAACAATCTCCGTGCAAGCAGTCTCTTTGAACCGGAGGGCTTTGTGGTAGACAAGGAAAATACTATATTTTTGCTTGAGAAGCTTAGCGAGTCCCTATCAAAGCTTGAGGAAGAGGTGCTTGACTTCTATCTGTCAGGAAAGGACTATGTGGAGATAGCAGAAGCTCTTGAGAGAAGTCCTAAGTCCATAGACAATGCGCTTGTAAGGATAAAAACCAAGTTTAAGAATATAATTGAAAGCGAGAAATAGGAGAAGCTTATTTAATGAGTGACAAGTTTACTATAAAGCTAAATGACTTAAATCTAAAGCAGATAGCTGATTCAGGCCAGATATTTAGAATGAATGAAGAAGAGGAAGGGCTGTACAGGGTTTGGTTTAGAGAACACACTACTCTTGTAGAAGAAAAAGACGGAAGCTTTGTATTTCACTGCAGTGAAGAAGAATTTAACAAAGGTCTGGTATGACTATTTTGATTTGGGACTGGACTATGCTAAGGTCAAGGCCCTGGTGGATGCGGAGGATGAATACTTAAAGACTGCCATAGAGCATGGCTATGGGATAAGGATACTGAGACAGGATCTTTGGGAGATAATTATTTCTTTTATAGTTTCACAGAATAACAACATTCCACGCATTAAAAACAGCATAGCGAAGCTCTGCGCCTTAACAAAAGACGGAAGCTTTCCTTCTGCAGAGGTTTTAAGTCAGGTGTCTGTGGAGGAGTTACATTCTTATGGTCTGGGTTACAGGGATGAATATATACATAGACTTGCTCTTAAGACGGTAAAGGGTGAGTTTGTACCTGAAAGCCTCGTTGGCCTTTCCTATGAGGAGGCAAAGAAGGCGCTTATGGCAGAACATGGCATAGGTAAAAAGGTGGCTGACTGCATCTGTGTCTTTGGCCTTCATCACCTGGATGCCTTCCCTATAGATACCCATGTAAAACAGATACTTGCAGCACATTATAAAGACGGCTTTCCTTTTCATAGATATGAAGGCTATGCCGCTATCATGCAGCAGTACATGTTCTACCATGACCTCTTAAATTCTAAAAAAGCTGCAAAAACAAGCCCACAGAAGGTAAAGAAAACAAAATCCAAATAAGATATACCGCCTGTGGGAGATAAAATTATGGCTAGCACCAGCCGCCATCAAGAGAAATAATCTGACCGGTTAGATAATCATTTCCTGTGGCAAGACTATAGGTAAGCTCGGCTACTTCTTCGGGCCTTCCTAGTCTTGACGCAGGAATTTCGTCTATAAGTAAGGCAAGTTCATCAGAGTCTAAAAAGCTGTTCATTTCTGTATCTATGGCTCCACAGGCTATGGCATTCACCTGTATGTTGCTTGGTGCAAGCTCTTTGCAAGCTCTGGTAAAGGAGTTCATTCCGCCCTTGCTTGCTGAGTAGGCGACCTCCATAGATGCACCTACATTTCCCCAGACAGAAGAGATGTTTATTATCTTACCTGCACTTTTTCTAACCATATCAGGAATGACCAGGGATGAGAGGTTGTATAGAGAGGTAAGGTTGGTGTTTATTACCTCATTCCATTCATTAGGCTTCATATCTGAAAGCAGTCCTATATGAGATATTCCTGCATTGTTTACCAGTATGTCGATGCTCCCAAGAGTGTTTTTTACCTCATCTACAAATTCCTTACAAAACTGATAATTTCCCACATCGCCCTGCTTAGCAAGCACTGACACACCTAAAGATATGAGATAATTTTTGGTTTCTCCGAGCTCATCTTTAGATTTGTTTGCATTTATTGCTATCTTATATCCCTCTTTTGCAAATCTTATGGCAATTGCCCTGCCTATTCCCCTGCCTGAGCCGCTTATAAGTACAGTCTTATTCATCTTTCCTCCGATGTATATAATCCATATTTTTACAAAAATGGCTGATTACTCATATTTTTGCGTATTAAAAGATAATAAATTCTCTTGCAAGCAATCCCCAATCGAATTTTTATACTTTTTGCACTTGTATCATATTATACTCTTTTAATACTTGTATCTATGTTAGCAATAATTTTTATAACTCTGCAAGTTAGTAGTGAAAATAGAAGTAAATTTATGTTATACTCTTAGACGGGGAATTCTTTCTCACATATTAACTTGTAGGAGGAGACTATGAAAAATAAATTGTTTGTTGTACTTCTAAGTGCGGCAGTAGGTATATCAACATTGTTTAGTACAGAGGCAGTAGCAGCTGCTAAGAACTACCTCTACACTTCAAAGAAACCTGTCACCAGGAAAACCATTTATGTGGGAGGAGGCAGTGTAAAGCTAAAGTATAATATCGGTGGTAAGACCAAGGGCATAAAAGGTACCTGGAAGTCGGATAATAAGGGCAGGGTTAAGGTAAGTAAGAACGGAAGCTGTAAGGCCGTAGGAAATGGAAAAGCCACAGTCAGCTTCAGATATAAACTTGGAAAGAAAACCTATACTCTAAGATGTAAGTTTACAGCAGAGACTAAAGGCAGGTGAAGTAAGTCTTTTCAATTCCGCTGGAACAGCTGATGATGTCGAGGTAGAAAGCGGCTCTACCTATAGGTTTAAGTCCAAAATCACCCCTGTGGATGAGGCGCTTGAGATAAACGAAGGCATTAAGTCAACTGACAAAGTGTTCTATCAGCTTTTTGCGGATGAAGACGCTGCGACTAAGTCTAATCTTGGAACCATAGACAAGAACGGTATCTTTACAGCGGGGATAAATCAGGAACCTTGTATGTGAGGGCTTCTGCAAAGAAGAGTACAACATCAAAGGATGATGTTGTAAGTGATTTAATTAAGATTAGCATTACAGGCGGCTCAAAGAGCGATGATACAAAGAAGGATGACAATACTTCCACTAGTAATAATGTGAATGGAAAGCCTGCAAGGATTGAACTTTCTACCAATGCTATTGTAAGGGATATGACTGTCCAAAACGGTGTATTATTCGCAGATGTATATTTTAAGGTCATAGATGATAAGGGAAAAGAAATTACTGCAAGTCCTGATATTCTTAACGACAGGTTTAGCGTAACCTGGAAGGGAGACAGCGTTTCGGTAAATGAAGCAGGCAAGGTAACGCTGATTTTCCCTTCCAATATACCGAACCAGCCTACGCCAATTGGATCCTCGGGAGAGCTTAAAATAAGCTATAAAAATGCTGACAACAGCGAGATTAGTGCTACACAGATTGTTAGAGTTGTACCGCCATCATTTATTATGTCTGCTGAGTTCAAGGGTATTTACAGATGTGTATACAGAAATACTGTAACATCTTCAGGTATATTCTACGAGCCTGTGGTTGACAAAGATGTAACAAAGCTTAAAAACGGTGATGTAATCAGGGACTTTGGGAGCAATGTCTGGGTAAACATGAATCCAGACAGTTATTATCTGCTTATCAAGGTATCAGACAACTACGGTAACAACATCAATACAATGGGGCTTAAGGATACTAAGCTTTCTGTGTCTGCAACAGGAAGTGCCTTAGTAAGTGTCGATACTGTACTTGAAAATGGTGTTGAAACCAAGGAATCAATTAGGCCTATAACAGTTGACGGTGTAAGTTATCTGACCTATCCTTTAAGTGCAGGAACTGTTAAGTCCGGTGATATAAACATAACCATACAGGGTGAGTCTGTAAGACAGGTCATAAAGAAAACAATAACTGATGGAAGTACTTTAAGTATATTCTACTTCACTGGCAACAATAATTACTTAGGTCAGGACAATATTGTGCCTTATGCCCTTTATACAAGCAGTGGGGCAGCAATAAAAGACTATAATTCAGTCCTTTATTACCTTGGACTTACAGATCAGTTCAATCAGGGAGTGATTATCCTTCCTACTGACTCAAAGGTTATGTCCTCTTCTAAGGGGTCAACTTTTACGATAAGAAGAAATGCTATTACCGGGGAGGCTGAGATTCACTATCAGCCAAATCCGAATGTACTTATAAACGGAAATGTGATGCAGGATTTTGGCACGGATGAAATCACGGTATTAAAGGGCTTTGGGCCAAATCTTGAGAAAAAATTACAACTGATTGTTACCAGAAAGAGGTAGTAAGGCGGATGACTAAGAAAGTAGCAAAGATATTCGTGTTAACAACAATCATAATTATGTTGTTAATTATTGCTTTATTACTTGTCTACATCTATAAGTTTAAGGATGCAGATAACGGGAGCGGAGAGAATGCAAACAATGTTAAGAAAGATATTAAAATAACTCAGACTACTCTGCTAAATAAAGCCCTGCCTGACGCAGACACCGAAGAGGTTATAAGAGGTGTAATCTTCATAGGTGATAAGGAGGACAAGGAACTTATAAGTTCTGCTTATTTTGTAAACTTTGACAAACAGGAGAATAAAATCAGTTTTTATAGTTTCCCGGGAGACATGAAGTTTGAAGTCTCAAATGAGCTATTCAAAGAGATATCCACCTCGCTTGCAGATGTGCCACAGGTACTTACTTTGTCGCACCTGTATAAGTACAGTAAGAATAAGCAGGGGCTTAAGGCTGGGATGTTGATGCTTGAGGACTACCTTGAACTGGGTATCTCACATTTTCTATTTCTAAGTGCAGAAGATGCCGACAAAGTATTCTACTTTAATACAAAGGGTGACTCTACGTTTTTACAGACCTTCATAAACAGTGTTATAAACGGGGATAAAAATGCAAAGTCCGAATTTGTTAAAAGCCTGTATAACAGCAAGTTCACCGACATTAAAAAGAACGCCTATGTAAATATCTTAACCACGCTCCAGAAAGTTAATCAAACTGATATAAAGTTTGTAACCTTGCAGGGGGAGAGATTTGATGGAGGTGTGATTATTAAGAAAGAAGATATAGTAAATATGCTGTCTTCGGGCAGTAAATAAAATTAGAGAGGTTGATTACTAAAATGATTCAGACAATTACACAGATGCAGAAATCCAAATATAGAAAGGTTATTTCGATGTATTTTCATTACTGCTTGGAACCTTTTGTATGTCAGCACCGGTAAAGCTTATCTATGAGCCAATGAAGATGGTAATGGGAGGCTTTGGAGGCTTCGCTATAGTTATAAAGTACTTTCGCACAGAACTTTGGAGTAGATATCCCGGTATGGCTAAGTAATGCAGTGCTTAATGTACCGGTATTTATCATAGCTTTGATTGTACTTGGTAAAGATTTTGTGGCTAAGACACTGCTTGGTGCAGTTGCATTTGCCGCCTGGCTCTATGTAATTCCTACCTACAATTTGTGTGGTGGAGACTATTTCCTTGCAGTAGCTCTCGGAGGCTTGCTTGACGGTGTAGGCATAGGACTTATCTTCCTTACCAACTCCACCAGTGGCGGTACTGATATGGTAAGTGCCATTGTCCACAAGTTCCTTAAACATTATTCAGTACCAAGTATACTCTTTGTAGTAGACGGACTTATAGTTGTACTCGGTGCCTTCGTGCTGGGCTTTAGAAATGCAATGTACGGCATTATTACTATCTACGTATTAACCAAGATATCAGATACCATGCTTGAGGGTGTGAAGTTTGCTAAGCTTGTATACATTATATCAGACAAATATGACGAGATAGCAAAGCTTATAATGAGTGAGATGGACAGAGGTGTGACAGCTCTTTCTGCAAAGGGAATGTATACCAACAATGATAAAAATATGCTTTTTTGCGTAGTTGGCAAGAAAGAGATAGTAAAGCTTAAGGAAATCGCATCTATTACTGACCCTAAGGCCTTCATCATAGTAAGTGATGTAAGAGAAGCCTTTGGAGAGGGCTTTATAGAGTATTCACACGATAGTGCAGTTAAATAAAATCAAATCAAGACACCTGACTAAGGAGAGAAGATTATGGGATATGTATTGGGTATAGACCTGGGAACAAGTTCATTAAAAGGACTTTTGATGAATAAAAGCGGTGAAGTAGTGGCCTTTGCAGGCGCAGACTACCCTCTGCTTCATCCTAAGAAGGGCTACAGTGAGCAAAATGGTGAAGAGTGGATAAAGGCCTGTGAGACGGTATTTAGCAAACTTATTGAAAAGGTTTCTGACTTTCAGAAAGAGCTTGAAGGAATAGCTATATCAGGACAGATGCATGGTCTTGTTACCCTGGATGAGAAGTATAATACAGTAAGGCCTGCCATACTTTGGAACGATACCCGTACTACAGCTCAGTGCGCAGAGATAATGGAAGACTTTGGAGAAAGACTTATAGAAATCACCAAAAACAAAGCTCTAGAGGGATTTACCCTGCCGAAGATACTGTGGATGAAGGAAGAAGAACCGGGGCTTTGGGAAAAGACAGCCCATATTATGCTGCCAAAGGACTATCTTATCTTCAGGCTTACAGGAGAACTTGCAACAGACTACTCTGATGCAGCAGGAACTCTGCTCTTAGATGTGGCAGCAAAGAGATGGTCTGATGAAATCCTTGAGAAAGTATGCATTGATGCAAAAAAATTCTTCCAAAGCTTTACAATTCGAGTAGACTGTGTTGGAAAAGTTAGTCCTGAATATAGAGAAAGATTTGGCTTTGAAAAAGAAATAAAGGTGATGGGAGGCGGTGCAGACAATGCCTGTGCCGCAGTAGGCTCAGGTATAACTGTAAGTGGACTCGGTATTGGTATGGTATATAGGCACATCCGGAGTATTCCTCTCATACGAAGAAGAGGCGCACAGCCACTATAAGGGACAGCTCCACCTTTTTAACCACGGTATCCCGGATGCGTATTACTCGATGGGAGTGACACTGGCAGCAGGACATAGTCTTAACTGGTTCAAAGAGACCTTTGCCCCTAATGAAAGCTTTGAAGAGCTGCTCTATGATATACACAGTATACCGGCTGGCTCAGATGGATTGCTCTTTGCCCCTTATATAGTGGGGAGCGTACTCCTTATGCTGACAGCAAGGTAAGGGGAAGCTTTACCAGGATAGATACAACACATACCAGGAGCCATTTTGCAAGGGCGGTTCTTGAGGGAATAACCTTTTCTTTGAGGGATTCTAAGGAGCTTATGGCAGGGGCTTACAGGAAGAAAATTTGACAAGATTCTATCTGTAGGGAGGAGGCAGTAAGAATAAAGAGTGGCTGCAGATTCAGGCAGATATCTTTGATACTGAAATTATAACTCTTACCACAGAGCAGGGGCCGGGACTTGGGGCTGCTATGATGGCGGCAGTGGGGCTTGGCTGGTTTAACAATCTAAATGAATGTGCCAAGGTATTTGTGCATTACAGATCAGCCACACTTCCAAAGAGCGAGAACGTTCATAAGTACAATGAGGTTTATGAAAGCTATAAAAAAGTCTATGCTGCGACAAAGGACTTGTAGATTATTAGGAAATTTAGCAAGAAAAAGCTCAGTGACAGTGATGATTCATTGCCATTGAGCTTTTTGCCTGATAGGAAATCTAAACGAACCCTCCTGTTAAATGATGTGGGTGTCAAAAGCATTTGACACCCAATGACTCAGGATTGCTACAGCTGCGCTTTCCGCAATGTGCGGTCAGTAAATGCCGCTTATGTCTAAGCCTCACCAAATAATGTCTGATTGAGTGCAGACTGGAGATATTCCTGTCTTCCGCTTCCAGGCATCTTAGGAGCTCCCATTTTCTCAGCATAGTCTGAAAGCTCTTTAAGGCTTGCAGTATGAGAGCGGATTTTCTTACCTATTTCGCTCTCAAAGCTTTCGTAGCGCTCCTTTATAAAGTTATCAAGTGTTCCCTCTTCAATGAGCTTTGCTGCCTTTATAAGGCCTAAGGCGAAGCTGTCCATACCGAGGATGAAGCCGTAGAACATATCCTCGTAGGTATAGCTTGGGCGGCGGTTCTTTGCATCAAAGTTAAATCCACCTGTAAGTCCGCCGTTTTTAAGAACCTCATACATACACATTGTTGTATCATACACATCAAATGGGAATTCGTCGGTATCCCAGCCAAGCAGTGTATCACCCTGATTTGCATCAACACTTCCAAGCATACCGTTTATAGCGGATATACGAAGCTCATGCTGGAAGCTGTGTCCTGCAAGAGTGGCATGATTTGCTTCTATGTTTAACTTAAAGTCTTTATCAAGACCATAGCTTCTAAGGAAGCCTATAGCAGTAGCAGCATCAAAGTCATACTGGTGCTTCATTGGTTCCTTTGGCTTAGGCTCTATGTAAAAGTCTCCCTTAAAGCCTATGCTGCGTCCGTACTCTACAGCCATCTTCATAAGGTTAGCTATATTTTCCTGTTCAAACTTAACGTCTGTATTAAGTAAGGTTTCATATCCTTCTCTACCGCCCCAGAATACATAGCCTCGTCCTCCAAGCTTAACTGTAATATCAAGAGCCTTCTTTATCTGTGCAGCAGCGAAGCAGTAAACATCAGCGCTGTTTGTAGAGCCTGCACCGTTTACAAACCTTGGGTTGCTGAACATATTGGCTGTTCCCCACAGGCATTTGATATCAGTTCCTTTCATTTTCTCGAGTATGTAGTCAGATATCTCATCAAGGCGGGCATTTGTCTCCTTTATGTCTCCTGCTTCGGGAACAAGGTCAACATCATGGAAGCAGAAGTATCTGATGCCAAGCTTCTCCATAAACTCAAATCCGGCATCTACCTTAGCCTTGGCGTGTGCCATAGTTCCGTTTTCAGTGCCAAAGTCCTTGTCTGCTGTGCCTGTCCAAACATATCAGCACCAATAGCACAAAGATTGTGCCACCAAGCCATAGCAAAAGGAAGATGTTCCTTCATTGGTTTTCCGAGTATTATTCTATCCGCGTCGTAGTAGCGGAAAGAAAGAGGATTCTTTGATTTTTGGCCCCTCATAGGCAATTTTTGGTATATTGTTAAATAATTCAGCCATAGTACTTCCTCCTATAAAAAAGTATTGTTGTTTACTACAATAAGAATTATAAAAGTTTGAATATCGCAAAGATGACTATTTATATCCTTATAATGCGAATTGCAGTTAATCACCTTATAATTGGATTATAGACTCAAGTAGTGCTATTTACAATTATTTTTATGCGATTTCAGTACGACAATCTTACGATTTCAATAAAAATTAAACTACTACAAGTTTGATTGTATTTAATTAAATTTAGCGTAATTGTTGAGTGAATGATGGGCTTTGTTTTTGTAAACTTAAAAATGGAGTAAAAATCACCTAAAAAACCTCAAAAAAATTGTGCAAATTTTCTATTCAGTGCATACTTTTAATGTTTTTAGGACAAATGTAACAAAAGGTTTCGATTTTGTGTAAAAAGAATGGTTTAGTTGACTATAATAGTGTATTATGTATTCATAAAGATTTGTTCACTATTATTACTTTACATAGATTGATTAAAAATCTGGTAAAAAGTTTATAAGGGAGGAAGTTATGGCAAGTTTATCATTAAGAAACGTAACAAAGAAGTATCCAAACGGTTTTGAGGCTGTTAAAGAATTCAATCTCGAAATCGCAGACAAAGAGTTCATCATTTTCGTTGGACCATCAGGTTGTGGTAAGTCTACAACACTCCGTATGATTGCAGGTCTTGAAGAGATTTCAGGCGGAGATCTTTATATCGGAGATAAGAGAGTAAATGATGTTGAGCCTAAGGACAGGGATATCGCGATGGTATTCCAGAACTACGCTCTTTACCCACATATGTCAGTATTTGACAATATGGCATTCGGACTTAAGCTTAGAAAGACTCCAAAGGAAGAGATTAACAGACTCGTTAATGATGCTGCCAGAATCCTTGACCTTGAGAAGCTTCTTGACCGTAAGCCTGCAGCTCTTTCAGGTGGTCAGAGACAGCGTGTTGCTATGGGACGTGCTATCGTTCGTAATCCTAAGGTATTCCTTATGGATGAGCCTCTTTCAAACCTTGATGCTAAGCTTCGTGTACAGATGCGTATCGAGATTAGTAAGCTTCATCAGAGACTTGAAACAACTATCATCTACGTAACACACGATCAGACAGAGGCTATGACACTCGGTACAAGAATCGTAGTTATGAAGGATGGTTATATCCAGCAGGTAGATACACCTCAGAACCTTTACGAGAAGCCTGTTAATAAGTTCGTTGCAGGATTTATCGGTTCTCCTGAGATGAACTTTATCGATGCTCTTGTTAAGAAAGAGGTCGAGGCAGTTACCCTTGAATTTGCAGGATTTAAGATTAAGCTTCCTAACGAGAAAGGCTAAGGCTCTCATTGAAAAAGGATATGATGGAAAGACAGTTGAGTTTGGTATTCGTCCTGAGGATATCCATGATGAAGAAGTATTCATCAACAGCTCACCTGATACAACTTTTGATGCTACTATCAAAGTATATGAGCTTCTTGGTGCTGAAGTATTCCTTTACTTCCCTGTTGGTGACGTAGAGTTTACTGCAAGAGTTAACCCTCGTACTACCGCAAGAGTAGGAGATGCTGTTAAGTTTGCTCTTGACCTTTCTAAGATGCATATCTTTGACAAGGAATCAGGTCTTGCAATCGTATTCTAATTAGTAAAATAATAAAATAATTATGCCGGTCTCATTAGAAATTATTAATATGAGACCGGCTTTTTCTTTACATTTTTGACAAATAAATGGTAGAATTAAAGTTAGGTTATTCAAATTACTCACAAAATGAAATTTGAATAGCTGATTATGCCTGTAAAGATTGGCATGTGGAACACTAAAAACAATAATATGCGGGGTGAACTAATGATATCAAATCAGATTTTACAGAGCACCATAGAAGGACTTAAGGGAATCACAAGAGTTGATCTCTGTGTGATGGATACTGAGGGAAAGAATCTTGCTTCTACTTTTGAAGGTGCAGAACAGTATGAGGAAGCAGTTCTTAATTTGGTGGAGTCACCTGCTGATAGTCAGGTGCTTTCCGGCAATCAGTTCTTCAAGGTTTTTGATGAACAGCAGCTTGAATACATTATCATTGCAAGAGGTGACAATGATGATGTGTATATGGTGGGAAAGATTGCAGGATTCCAGATTCAGAATCTTATTGTCGCCTATAAAGAAAGATATGATAAAGATAACTTTATCAAGAATCTTTTACTTGACAACCTTCTTTTGGTTGACATCTATAACAGGTCAAAGAAGCTTCACATAGATATTGAAGCAAGGCGTATTGTATTCCTCATTGAGACTAAGATAGAGAAGGATTCAAATGCGCTTGAGACAGTGAGAAGCCTCTTTACGGGAACAACAAAGGATTTTATCACAGCTGTTGATGAAAAAGATATAATTGTGGTTAAGGAGCTTGAACCGGAAGAAGATTATGCCGATATGGATAAGGTAGCAAAGACTATGCTCGATATGCTAAATGCAGAGGCTATGTCTTCGGTAAACATTTCTTATGGTACTATAGTTCCTGAGATTAAAGATGTATCACGTTCTTATAAAGAAGCTAAGATGGCACTTGATGTGGGCAAGATTTTCTATGCCGACCTCAATATAGTAGGTTACAATACACTTGGAATAGGAAGACTTATATATCAGTTGCCAATGCCTCTTTGCAAGATGTTTATTAGAGAAATATTTGAAGGTAAGTCTCCTGATGAGTTTGATGATGAGACACTTTCAACCATCAATAAATTCTTTGAAAACAGCTTGAATGTTTCTGAGACATCCAGACAGCTTTATATCCATCGTAATACCTTGGTATACCGCTTGGATAAGCTTCAGAAAATGACTAATCTTGATATAAGAGTGTTTGATGATGCTATTACATTTAAGATTGCACTTATGGTAGTTAAGTAGATGAAAATATATGGAGAATCAAGAATTCTAATGGCTAAAAATAGTAGAAGAAAAAGGCTTTCAGAGAATAAGAGATTATTCTCTGAAAGTTCTTATAAGTATAGGAATCCTGATGAAGACGTTCCTGCTATTATGCTTGTGAATGTCACAAAGGATTATTCATCAAAGAACAACGGTGAAACAAATTCACTTAAAGAGGTTAATATAACCATTAAAAAAGGTGAATTTGTTTTTGTAATCGGGAGACAGTGGTGCCGGTAAATCAACCCTATTAAAACTCCTTATGAGGGAAATAAGCCCAACCAAGGGGAAGGTGTATGTAAACGGCAAGAACCTAAAGAGGCTAAAGCACAATCAGGTAGCAAAACACAGACGGAATGTTGGTATGGTATTCCAGGACTTCAGACTCTTAAAAGACAGATCTGTGTATGAAAACGTAGCCTTTGCTATGCAGATAGTAGAGAAGGAGCCTAAGGTCATAAAAGAGACAGTTCCTAAGATGCTTGATATAGTTGGTTTGGCTGATAAGGAAAAGGCATTTCCAAGGGAGCTCTCAGGTGGTGAACAGCAGAGAGTGGCTCTTGCCAGAGCTTTGGTTAATGAACCGATTATGATTCTTGCAGATGAGCCTACCGGTAACCTGGACCCAAAGAATTCCTGGGAGATTATGAATCTGCTTGAAGAGGTTAATAAAAACGGAACTACCGTTGTCGTAGTTACTCACAATATTGAAATTGTGAAGCTGATGAATAAAAGAGTAATAGAATTAAAAAATGGCGAAGTAGCCGGTGATTGGATAAACGGTGTAAATGATGAAAATTCGAACTTTAGTTAATAGTTTTAGGGAGGGGTTAAAGGGTATTCGCAGAAACAGAATGTTTTCTTTAGCATCTGTGGGTACCATAGCCGCCTGCCTATTTCTTTTTGGCCTATTTTTCTTTATTGTAACCAATGTAGAAAATATAATGAAATCTGCAGAGGGTGGAGTGGGGATTACGGTCTTTTTTGAAGATGGCATCTCGGACGCCAAAAAGAAAGAAATAGGTGCTAAGATAGAGGCTAGGAAGGAAGTAAGGGAAGTTAAATATGTATCTGCTGATGAGGCTTGGAGACGGTACAAAGAGACTTCGCTAAAGCCTGAGCTTGTGGAAACTTTTGGTAATGACAACCCGCTTGCAGGAAGCGATTCCTATACTGTATTTGTGAAAAAAATTGAAAATCAGGCAGAGGTAGTTAATTATATAAGTTTTCTTGATGGAGTGAGGAAGGTAAACAGTAGTGGCAGCACGGTTTCCGGATTTACTGCCATTAATTCTCTTGTTGGAATTATATCGGTAACTATCATTGGACTTCTTCTCTCGGTCGCTATTTTTCTTATAAGTACGACTATAGCCATGGGTATATCAGTAAGAAAAGAAGAAATCTTCATTATGAGGATGGTAGGTGCTACGGATTTCTTTATAAGCGCTCCATTTATAATTGAAGGTGTAATCATGGGTGTTGTAGGTGCGGCATTGCCGCTTGTTCTGCTTTACTTCATCTATGAAAGGGCAGTTGATGTACTTACTGAGAGGTTCAATGCCCTCGTAAACGTACTTGTATTCATTGATATAAAAGATGAATTTGCGGTACTTGTACCGCTTGCACTTGCAATTGGTGTGGGTATAGGCTTTGTAGGAAGTTTCTTTACAGTAAGGAGGCATATAGATGTCTAAGAAGAAGGTTATTTTATTCTCACTGATTTTTGCACTTACAGCTTCCTTTGCTGGGAATATCGCCACTCCTATGGCAGATACTATTAAGGAACAGAAGGCTCAGAAAAAAAAGCTTGAGAAAAAGAGGGCAAAAGAAGCTGAGAAGATAGAGAAATTAAAAGCACAGAAAGTCGAGATTGAAGATGCCATAAAGAAGTTGGATGAAAAGAAGGAAGTTATAGAATTAAATATATCCGATTACAATACCAGGATTGACAAGATGGAAAAAGACCATAGCCAAGGTAGAAGTCGAGATAAAGGCGGACTGAAAAGGTCGAAAAAGACCAGTACGATATAATGAAGAAAAGAATCAGATATATGTATGAAAATGGAGAATCTGATTATTTTGATATTATTCTTGGTGCTAAGTCTGTTGAAGACCTTCTTAACCAGGGTGAGTATATGGCGAAGATATCCGACTATGACAACACTCTTCTTGACAGATACAAAGAGGCTAAGAGGATAGCCAAGGAAAAGAAGGTAGAGAAAGAGGAAAAGCTTGCAGAGCTTAATATGACACTATCTGAACTGGAAGTAAAGAAGGCTGAGAATGAAAGGCTTGCAGAGGCAAAGGGAGTTCAGATAGAAAAGTTTGCGGCCCTCATAAAGGAAGCGGGAAATAAAGTAAGTGAATATGACCTTGAAATAGGTAAAAAAGAGCAGTATATAGATAAGCTTATTGCAGCCGCAGAGAAAGCTGACAGGGAGAGAAGGGAAAGAGAGGCAAGAGAAGCAGCCGCAAGGCTTGCCAATCAGTCAAATCAAACCGGACAGATTGTAACAGGAAAGGCTTCTGCATCAGGTATGATATGGCCTATGCCTTACAGCACACGTATTACGTCCGGTTTTGGATACAGGAGTGAAGTGATGTTTGGCTCCGGCACCTTCCACAACGGGATAGATATAGCTGTAAATGCAGGAACGCCTATCATCGCTGCCAAAGCAGGCAGGGTAATAGGAGCGGGGTATCACTATTCTATGGGAAATCACGTTATTATTGACCACGGAGGAGGGGTATATACTGTTTATATGCATGCTTCAAAGCTTCTTGTGTCTGTAGGACAGGAGGTTAGCAGAGGAGAAACTATAGCGCTTGTTGGTAGTACAGGTATGTCTACGGGACCACATCTTCACTTTAGTGTAAAGATAAACGGAGCTTATGTGAACCCTCTTAAATATGTATCACCGTAATGTTTGGCTTATATAATGGAGATGACGGATGAAAGATAATAAAAAGTTTTTTTTAGGCGTATTTCATTGGAATGATTGTGATGGTGTTGATGGCTGTTGGGTTGGTAGACCTCGCATTTCAAAACCGTAATGTAAGAATGCTGCTCTTTGATACGGTAAAGATGATGTCGACCATTTCTTCTGAGGAGATTGAATCTGAAAAGTCAGGGTAATGTCTCAGGAGCTGCTATTGATTGGAACAAGGTGACTGATAAAGAGGAAGAAATATACAATACCATCGATGATTATTATCTTAATGGAATAGATAACGACAAAATGAAGGATGGAATCTACAAGGGAATGGTTGACAGCCTTGGAGACCCATATACAGTATATTACAATTCTGAAGAATACAAGCAGTTTACATCCTCTTCAAGTGGTACCTACAGCGGCATAGGAGTAGCAGTCAGTCAGAATGTGACCACAGGTGCCATCACTATAGTGAAGACCTTTAAGAAGGGCTCCGGCGAAAAGGAAGGGATGAAGCCTGGAGACGTTATCTACAAGGTAGAAGGAAAGAAGATTGAAGGTCTTGAGCTCTCCAAAGTAGTGTCTATGATAAAGGGCGAAGAAGGTACCTTTGTCAAGGTAACGGTCCTTAGGGATGGTAAGGAAATCGAGTTCAATTTGGAAAGAAAGAAGCTTGAGGTAGACACCGTTAATTACAAAATGGAAGACAGAAGTGGCAAGAAGATAGGCTATATATCTGTTTCTGAATTTGACGAGGTTACGGCTTCACAGTTTAAGAATGCGATATCTGAGCTTAACAAAGAAGGAATGGAAGGGCTTGTCATTGACCTTAGAGACAATCCTGGTGGACTTCTTGATGTGACCTGTGAAATGCTTGATAGGATGATAAAGAAGGGACTTCTTGTGTATACTGTTGATAAAAACGGCAAAAGGGTAGATGAAGACGCCACGGACAGCGACAGCTTCGATAAGCCGGTAGCCATCCTTGTAAATGGAAATTCTGCTTCTGCTTCAGAGGTCTTCTCAGGAGCCATGAAGGACTACAAGGCGGCTACTCTAGTCGGAACAAGGACCTTTGGTAAGGGAATAGTTCAGTCCATTGTTCCTTTTGGAGATGGAACAGCTATGAAAGTAACCGTATCAAAGTACTACACACCAAATGGTGTAAACATACACGGAACAGGTATAGAGCCTGATGTAGTGGTTGAGCTTAGTAAAGATGCAACTAAAAACGGAAAGTATGATAGAAAATATGATAACCAGCTGGATAAGGCACTCGATGTGGTTGTAGATAAGTTGAAGAAGTAAGGTAAAAGAAAGGATGCTATTCTGTGTTAAGCGGATGGCGTCCTTTTTTGTTTAGAGGAAAATATCTCTTCTACACAAGCAAGCATTGTTTTTGATGCCGTAGAAATCTGAGTTCTACAGCTTGGGTTAGCAGACCCGCACATATATATAGAAAAAGCATATGAACTTCATACGGATTTCATATCGCTATGTTAAAAATACAGTCACAAAGAAAGAGGAGAAAGATTATGGCAGAAATATTATTCTTAGAAGATGAAGTTACCATAAGGGAAGTGCTCACTGGAATACATGAATGTAGCAGGTCATAAGGTTACAGAATGTGGCAGTGGAGATGAGGCGGTGGAAAGCCTCAAGGATAGAAGCTATGATTTAGCCATCCTTGATATAAAAAGTACGGGAATAAGCGGTCTTAAGGTGCTCGAATATATAAGGAATGAGCTTAAGTCCGACATGGGAGTTATAATGCTGACCGCATACGAAGATATAAACACTCAGGTAGAAGCTTTTAACTATTTTGCTGATGATTACATCACAAAGCCTGCTTCCCCCATCATTCTCCTTAAAAAGAATAGATGTACTGCTTAGAAGGATAAGTCACGATAATTCTGTGAAAGATACCTCACTGGTCATAGATGACAAAGCATACAGGGTATACTATGAGGGCAAAAACTTAAATCTGACTGTAAGTGAGTTTCTGTTGTTAAAAACACTACACGACTCACCGCATCAGGTTTTATCAAGAGAACAGCTAATACTTAGTATTTTTAATGAAGACTACATAGGCAATGACAGGATAATAGATGCCTCACATAAAGAACTTGAGGAGCTTCCCTGTAAATGTAATTGATACCGTCATAGGCATCGGCTATAGAGTGGAAGGAGGATTAAATGAAGCTTGCTAACAAAAACTCCTATACAGTATGGTTTTGGCTGGAGCGGTAGGTGTATTTATAATTAGTTATCTGCTTCTAATGCTGCCATCGCTTTTATACAGCATATAAAAGGGAAGCAAATTATAATGATTTTAAGAATTCATTTGTTGGATATATCGAAAGTGAAGGAAATCTTCTGAGAGTATACCGACTAAAAAGTGTTGGAATAAAGATACCCCGGATGGCTATGTTATTGAACTTTCCAATAACTCCTTCGTGGGCAGAGGAAATAAAAGATAAGGACTTAAAGGGAGATGTTTGATAAAAACTCAGATCTTCCTTTAAGAATAATGGCTTTTACGAGAGTAATAAAAATAAGCTAAATGATATAGGTAAAGAATTTGAAGATATAATTGAAAAAGTTAAAAGGGCAAATTTAGTAAAAGGTGGCTTTGCAGACAGCGACGTGATGTCTGTGCATATTGAATATAACAGCAATTCCGCAGATTTCTCAGAAGGACATACAAGGCTTTAACAGATTGGGAAGTCATCCTTCATTGTTGAAAGCAGTGCTAAGGATGTGTAAATAAGATAGACTATACGACATTTTTAGGGGTAAGTAAGGGAGAAAAATATTATTTTATTGAGATGGCTGCTGCGTTGCACCGTCTGTAACTGATATTATCCCGGTAATATTTCAGTATGCTCCTGTAATAATCCCTCGTCATCATTCTTCTTATTTTCATTACCTCCGGCTATTATTCAAAGAACATCGTAGTTTATTACACTGCTTTGGAGGGATGCAGAAGGCAGAAGGGGAGGCATAGGGCATATTGAGCCTATTGCTGTTAAAGGAAATGACGAAATAGCGAGCTTGCATATTCGCTCAATCTCCTGTACAAATCACAGGAAGAAGCGTACGATAAGCTAAATAAGGAAGGTGAACGTAAAGAGATATTTATGAGAGCATTTTCCCATCAGCTAAAAACTCCTGTGGCAGCGGCAACTCTTCTTGCGGATGGAATGATATCCAATGTGGATAAATTTGCAGACAGAGATAAATATCTGCCTGAGCTTAAGAAACAGCTTTTGACAGTGAAGCAGATGACAGATGAGATACTTAGGATTAACCATATATCAGAGAATATCGCTCCTGTAAATATAGATGCAAAAGATGTGGTTATTGAAGCTCTTAACTCAGTGAGGACCATAACTGAGGCAGTAAATATCAAGGCAAGCTGTGAGGGCGGGGGAGTATGGTATTGTGATCCTTATATCTTTGAGCAGATTCTTATAAATCTGGTTGGTAATCGCACTAAATACACGGATAACGGTGGAGAAATAAGAGCTATATTACAGATAAATCCATAAAAATTACAAACCATCCCGCACATATAGATGAAAGCATAAAAAGATTCGCTGTTTGAAGCCTTTTGGTAACAGGAGAAGGAAGTAGGGATGGACACGGACTTGGTCTGTATGTAGCAAGGTATTTTGCAGAGCTTCTTGGGATGAAGTTAGACTGAAAAGCATTGATGATAAGGTTACATTTACTTTGACAAGAAAGGAAGAGCCATTATGCTAACATTAGACAGAGTTAGAGTTACGTTTAAGGACAAGATTGCTCTTGACCTTGGACGAATGGTTGAAATAGCTGATAATGACAGAGTGGGCGTCATTGGAGCAATGGAGCAGGCAAAACTACACTTATTAAGATATACTTGGAATAGTAAGCTATCAGGGAAATATAAAAAGGGGATAGAGATAGATAAGATAGCTGTTCATATGCAGACAAAATGAATATATTGATACAGTGCCACTAAGCATCATACTTGAAAATGCTTATAGGTGGTCCTATAAAAGAAAAATAAAAATCTATGGAAATGATGAGTTTTTGAATTTGAATCCTGTCTTAAAGAGGTGGAAACACTTGTCAGGTGGGCAAAAACAAAGATTTACCCTGATTCTGGTTATGTGTTCTGAAAGCCCTTTAACCCTCCTGATGAGGTGACCTCAGGCCTTGACTTTGAGACAAAGGCAGAAGCTTATGAAAAAGCTGACACAGTGGTATAAGGAAAGAAATACAACCTGCTTGTGACTTCTCATTATTATGAAGAACTTGAGCATCTGTGAACAAAATTCTCTATCTCGACAAGGGGAAGGTGGTTGATTTTGAAATAAAGATGAACTGTTTAGGAAGTATTGTAGGGAAGGCGGTCATCCTCTGTGAAGAAAAACGATGCTGTCAAAGAAATCCTAAAAATCACAGGCAAATCATAGCACCTGAGGAATGATGGCTCTTAGATGTGATGAAAAGAGGATGAAATTGCAGTCTCTGAGGCACTTAGCAGTATCAACGTAAACTACAGAAGAAGCAACAATGATATAGAGCTTATGACGATTAACGCTAAGGCTGTCTATTATGGAGGAGGAGAACGATGAAAAATCAATGTTTTACCTGATAAAATACGAGGTTCTAAGTAACCTGTACAATGGATATTCCTTCTTTTTCGGAGCAGTATTTCTATATCTCTTATGGTAATGATATCAAAGGGACATTAGGGGGATGTACCTGCAAGCTTAAAAGCCTGAACTTGTCACAAGTCTATTAATAAACATGTCGATGATAATTCCGTTGTCAACTATGTTTTTAGGCTACGCAGCTACTTATTCTAATGAGCTGGAAAAGGATGTGCCTACAAGACTTTGCCTCTTTGGATTCTCAGGAACAAGGCTGCTTATGGGTAAGCTTATAGCCAATTATATTTTTGACATTTTGCTCGGCTTTGTATCTCGTTGGAACCTTGAGCTTTTGTAAAGATTGCAAAAACCCACTGTGCCTGCTGTAATTATATGGATAATATCCATATATCTTATGTCTGCTCTATGCCTTACACTTGCACATGGCTTAGCAAATCTTATACGAAGATTTAGTATTACCTACGGAGTTGCTATGGCAATATATTTTACTATTATGGCTCTTGGAGGAATGATGGGAGTAAGTCTTAAAGACCAGCCACTTGAAAATGCAAACTGTCAGCAGGCTCTTTCCGTTTACATATTTTGGGAATGGCTACATTGACTTCTGGATGGGAAGAGAATATAACTTCGCCCCATATATCCAGTCTCTTATCTTCTTGGCCGCAGTAAGCATAGGAGTTATGATGATTTCATTCAAGGTAAGAGGTAGGAAGGATAACTGATGATTGACAGGAATTAAAATAGTAGATAAAAATATTAATATATGGGAATGATTATAAGTGAATTGAGACGGGGTGATAATGATTTGGGTTCAACAGATAATAGATACACTGTATTTAAAATTGGTGACTTGCTTTTTGAATATGATGAGAGTAACATCTCGAAAAACATGGATTTCTTTTAAAGTGGCAAGACGTGTGTTTTTTTCGATTATAATCGAATAGAATATTTTGATGAGGAGAACAGTGAATTTGAAGATAGATTTGATACAATAGGAGATTTATCTGCAGGAAGTGTAAATTTATATGATAAATATGATAATCTGATAGGAAACATTGAAAAAGACGATATTTTGTTTGTAGTGTATACTGAAAGAACAAGAAATTAATTATGAAGGTAAAGTAACTGACGTGATTAGATTGATATCTGCAAGATATGCAACTAGCTTTGAAAGGGGATATTATGGCAAATATTAGAGTAATAGACAATATTGTTGAAGAAGAAAATGACTTTCAACCAGAAAGAACTAAAAAGAAATAGAAAAAGCCAGAGAAATGCCTATTGTTTTTGATGATGATTGCCCGAAGTTACCCCGGAAAAAGGCAATGAAATTTCGTAGAGTTAATCCTAAAAAGGCAGATTAAGGTTAATAGTTGAGCATAGGTTACGTAGCTTGAACAGAGATTTATAATTAATCCATTTGATTAATAATGATAGCTAGGTTATAATGAATGTGTATATAAGTCTGTTGATGATTTCTTCTGTTAAAGGTATAGCGGTAAATACATAATATACTGTAACAGAGGGATGTCAACCAATAAAAACACATAAGGAGGCAATGCTATGTCAATTGAAGACAAGCTCGATCAGGCTAAGGGTGCAGTAAAAGAAGGATTAGGACAGATATTAGGTGACAAAAAGACAGAAGCATGAAGGAGCAAACTGAAAAGGTAGCGTCTAAGGTTAAAGAGGTAGCTGAGAATGCTTCTGAGAATGTTAAAGAAACAGCTGAGGATGTAAAAGATGCTGTAGAAGGAGCAATTGACGGCGTTAAAAATATTTTTAACAAAGACAATAAGTAATTTAATCAGCTATTAGTTTCTAATAGCTGTGAAACAACAAAGGTCTTCTATGACAAGAGTTTAGTCATAGAAGGCTTTTATTGTTAATAGAAAAATGGACTAAAAGTCTGGTAAGGGTATCTTATAATATATGCTGAAAAAGGTTAAATAGTGATGAAATCAAAATGCAGGCTTTAAAATTTGCTCAGCTTGTTATACAATAGAATAAAAATAAACCGGAAAGGTGATATGCTATGAGAGAAAAATTGGAAATTTAGTGAGCTTGAATATGTACGTCCTGATTTTGAACAGGCGAAGAGAACTTAAAGTCATATATTAAAAAGTTAAGGGAAGCAGATAGCTTTACGGCAGCCTTATCTGCCTATACTGAGTCAGAAAAAGAAATAGACCATCTTATGATGATGTATACACTTGTCTATGTCAGACATACTCTAGATACCTCTGATAAGTTCTATGAAGAGGAGCACGAAGTGTTTAACGCACAGTTCTCTACCTTTGGGCCGATAAGCGTTGAAAGTGGAGAAGCATTAAATGAAAGCAAGTACAGAGCTGATTTTGAAACCAAATTTGGCAAGCAGTTCTTTACAAGTATAGAGCTTGAAAAGAAGCGTTTTTCAGAGAAAAACATCCCTCTTTTGCAGGAAGAGGCTAAGCTTACAAGCGAGTATCAGAAGATGATGGCTTCCTGCAAGATTAAGTTTGACGGAAAAGAGCTTAACCTCTACGGCATACAAAAGTATTTTGAAAACGACGACAGAGAAGTAAGAAAGGCAGCCTTTCAGGCTTATTCTGACTTTTATCATGACAATGAAAAGCGCCTTGAAGAGATATGGGATGAACTTATTAAGCTAAGAAATGAGATGGGAAGGAATCTAGGACTTTGAAAACTTTATTCCTCTAGGCTACCTCAGACAAAGCAGAACTGATTATGGGCAGAAAGAAGTAGCTTCTTTTAGAAGACAGGTAGAAAGCTATCTTGTACCGCTATGTACGGAGCTTTATAAGGCTCAGGCAAAGCGTATAGGGGTAGACCCTCTTTATGTATACGATGAGAAGATGACCTTTGCGGATGGTAATGCTGTACCTGCGGGCGATGACGACTTTATGATGGAAGAAGCTAAGAAGATGTACCATGAGCTAAGCCCTGAAACAGCTGAATTCATCGACTTTATGATGGAGCACGAGCTCTTAGACCTTAAGAATAAGCCTAATAAGGCATCCACAGGCTATATGACAAGCCTCGCACCACTTAAAGCACCATTTGTATTCTCCTGCTTTAACGGAACCATATTTGACATGCAGGTTCTTACACACGAGCTGGGGCATGCTTTTGCAGGCTATATGGCTATGAGAAACCAGCCTATATCAGAGTATTACTCAGAGTCTACAGACATAGCGGAAATCCATTCCATGAGTATGGAGCAGTTTGCTTATCCTTATGCGGAGAGATTCTTTGGAAAGGATGCAGATAAGTACCGTTTCCAGCATTTACAGGATGCCATTACCTTCGTGCCTTTTGGGGTTGCTGTAGATGAGTTCCAGCATATCTGCTATGAGAAGCCTGAGCTTACTCCTAAGGAAAGAACCTATGAGTGGCATAAGCTTGAAGAAAAGTACATGCCTTGGAGAAAATATGATGAGGCTGATGAGTTTATGAAGAGAGGCGGTTATTGGTATCATAAGCTTCATATCATCCAGCATCCTATGTATTATATAAACTATACCCTAACTACTATGGGAGCGATGGAGTTTAAGAAGAAATACGCTGAGAATAAGGAAAAGGCTTGGGAAGACTATCTTAAACTTTGCAAGGTGGGAGGAAGCCTTAGCTATCTTGAAACCCTCAACTACGCCAATGTATCAAGTCCTTTTGAAGCAGGCTCAGTAGAGAAGTCCTGTTCATATGCAAAGGAGATTTTGGAAGAGACCATTAAGTCAGGTAAGTGGGATTAAGCCCAAGCGGTTTGAAGCTGTAATGTACTGATAGGAGAAGACATTGAATAAAGTCAATTATCAAAAACTTTTAGATGAAAAAATAGAAGAGTTTACTAAAGAGGGCAGGGTTCCTGCCCTCTTTCTCCACGCCTGCTGTGCACCTTGCAGCAGCTATACTTTGGAGTATTTGAGTAAGTATTTTAATATTACGATTTATTTTTACAATCCTAATATTGACACTAAAGAGGAATATGAAACCCGCATACAGGAGCTTAACAGGCTGATAAAAAGAGATGCCTCTTGAACATGAGGTAGTGCTTTGTAAGTGGAGCATATGAGCCTGAGAAGTTCTATGAGATAGCAAAGGGCAAGGAAGACCTTCCCTGAGGGCGGGGCAAGATGCTACCGCTGCTATGAACTGCGTGATGGAGGAAGCGGCTAGGGCAGCTAAGGAGTACGGAGCTGATTATTATACAACAACTCTTTCCATAAGCCCTCATAAGAATGCAGACTGGCTCAACTCACTGGGGAAAAATTTTGGACAGAAATACGATATTCCATACCTTTATTCAGATTTTAAGAAAAAGGGCGGATATCACAGGTCTATAGAGCTTTCAAGAGAATACGGTCTTTACAGACAGGACTATTGTGGGTGCGTCTATTCAAAGGAAGAAGCGGTAAAAAGAAATGAAGGTAGGGCAAATTGATGACCTACCTTCTGCTTATCTTCATCTTGATGAAAATATAAGAAATAAAGCGAAATGCAATAATAGCCGCTGTTAGAGCCAAAGGGAGAGGGCGCAGAGTTGCAATCTTGATTGGAAGCTTGTATAGGAAGCCGTAGCAGAGTACCAGATGAAGCAGGATGCCGGCAGTAAAGGTAAACTTCAGTACGGTTAATTCAATTATGTCGTTATCGCTGTCTTTCTTTGACTTATATTTACTTTTAAGGCTTGATAAAAGCAGCCAGTGGAGAGCGTTGTAGAATATGAGAGTGAAGGCAGATGGCAGGGGTTATAGTTTCCCAAAAAGAAGCACGAGGAAAATTATAAAAAGCTGATATTTATCAGATTTCTAGTAAGCTTGAGGCTTTTTATACAGGGCAAGCGTGTTTTTATCTTCCATAAGTTGTTCCCTTTGTTTTACTTTATATCCGCATTATACAACATTATCCGTCCGGATTCAAATTTTCACAAATTCATTTAAAGAATATACTTAAATTTCACTATCTGTTATAGAGGTATAATAGTTAAGTGTGACCTAAAATTAAGAAATGATAATAATTAGTGTAAAATAGATTGTTGGGTTAGGAAAGGAGTCTTGTTTATGTTGGGTAGTGATATCGGAATTGACTTAGGAACAGCAAGTGTATTGGTTTATATAAAGGGTAAGTGAGTTGTACTTTAAAGAGCCATCAGTTGTGGCTATAGACAGAGATACCAAGAAGGTAAAGGCTATAGGTGAGGAAGCAAGGTTCATGCTTGGTAGGACTCCGGGCAATATTATGGCTATTCGTCCTCTGAGACAGGGTGTTATATCCGATTATGATGTGACTGAGAAGATGATGAAGTATTTCATCCAGAAGGCGGGTGGCAAGAGATTTTTCAGAAAGCCTAGAATAAGTGTATGTATCCCTTCAGCTGCTACAGAAGTAGAGAAGCGTGCGGTTGAGGAGGCTACTTATAATGCAGGTGCTAGAGAGGTTGCCATCATAGAAGAGCCTATTGCAGCAGCTATTGGAGCGGGTATTGACATATCAAAGCCTTGTGGCAATATGATAGTTGATATCGGTGGTGGTACAAGTGACGTGGCAGTTATTTCGCTTGGAGGCTCGGTTGTAAGTGCATCAGTAAAAATTGCGGGAGACGACTTTGACGATGCTATTATCAAATATATGCGTAAGAAGCACAGCCTTCTCATTGGTGAGATGACTGCGGAAGAGATAAAGATAAAGATTGGTTCTGCATTTAAGCGTCCTGAGCTTGTTACCCTCGATGTAAGGGGAAGGAACCTGCTTACAGGACTTCCAAATACAATTACGGTTACCTCTGATGAGACTCTTGAAGCACTTGAGCTTCCTTGCAAGCAGATTGTGGATTCTGTACATCAGGTTCTTGAGAAGACTCCACCTGAACTTGCGGCAGATATAGCAGACAGAGGAATAGTGCTTACAGGAGGCGGTGCCCTGCTTTGGGGTATGGAGCAGCTCCTTGAGGCTAAAACAGGTATAAATACTGTGACTGCTGAGAATCCTATGAACTGTGTAGCTATAGGTACAGGAAAGTTTGTAGAATTTTTAAGTAATACAACAGGATTTAAAGAATAATAAGGGTTAAGAAATAGTTTCATATTGCCGATATATCCATGTGAAGAAAATTTATCCGATTTATGGAGGAACTTAAATGCTAAGAAGCCTTTATACAGCCTACACCGGCATGATAAACGAACAAAGAAGAATGGATATAATGACCAACAATCTTGCCAATGCAACAACTGCAGGATATAAGATGGAAAGTTCTTCAAGTCAGTCATTTGATAAGGTTTTGGGTATAAAAATCAGGGATGTATCGGAAGCTTACAACGACCACGCTATAGGGCAGATGAGCCTTGGAGTGAAGATTGGTGAAGTATTTACCGACTACTCACAGGGAGCGCTTAGAGAGACAGCTGGAAAATATGACCTTGCACTTTCGGGGGAAGGTTTCTTTGCAGTCAGATATGTGGATAAGAACGGTAATGAATCAACTAAGTATACCAGAGATGGCAACTTCAGACTTACAAAAGACGGTCATGTAACAGATGTGTATGGCAATCAGCTTAGGACTGAGAGCGGCGTATTACAGGTTCCGCTTGATTCTGAAGATATTTCAATAGGTGTAGACGGAACGGTTTCAGTGAATAATCAGGTTATAGACAAGGTAAAAGTGGTTGATTTTGAAAACTACGATTACATAGAAAAATTCGGTGATAACCTTTATCAGACTGTAGCAGGAGCTACAGAGAAAGGAATCTGAGGCACAGGTTTTACAGGGCTACATAGAGCAGTCCAATGTAAACTCAGTTCGTGAGATGGTCAATCTGATAACTATAACAAGGGCTTATGAAGCCGGACAGAAGATGATTCAGAGTTCAGATTCAATTATGGATAGCGCAGTTAACTCTGTAGGTAGAGTTAGTTAAGTAAGAGGAGACTATTATGCTTAGATCTTTATGGAGTGCTGCATCAGGAATGATGGCACAGCAGGTAAACTTAGATACTATTTCCAATAATATAGCAAATATAAACACAACAGGATTTAAGACGCAGAGTATGGAGTTTAAGTCTTTGTTGTATCAACAGATTAAAACAAAGTCAACTGACAGCGAGGGTAATCCAAAGCCTATCGGAGTGCAGGTGGGACTTGGTGTGCAATGCATCCGTTACTGCCAAGTTTACACAGGGTGCAGCCCTTGATACAGGAGAGAAGTACGACCTCTTCATCCAGGGAAACGGTTTTTCGCAGTTAAAATAGCAGGAAAGACTGCCTACACCAGAAACGGTCACTTTAATCTCTCAGCGGTAGCTGACGGATGGGAGCTTACCAATACAGACGGTAATCCTGTTCTTAGCACTGCGGGTACCCCTATTAAAATAGACAGTAAGGCTGACCCAAATGCAATAAGCGTTGATTTAAGCGGTAATGTACTTTATAGAGTGGATGATAAAGAGGCAAATACCACAAAATATGAAAATCTAGGTAAGATTGCCCTCTTTCAGTTCAACAATCCTGCCGGACTTAACAGGAGCGGTGGCAGCTTTACTACGTAACTCCTGCTTCAGGCGAGGCAAGAAGCGAGGATACAGATAAAGGACTTAACAAAAGCCTTATAAAGACAGGTTATCTTGAGGGCTCTAACGTGTCTGCTGCTGATGAGATGGTAAATATGATAGTTACCCAGCGTGCTTACCAGCTTAACTCTAAGGCAATCACAGCATCTGACGAGATGCTCGAGCAGGCTAACAATCTTAGGAGGTAAGAATGGATTTCCTATCTATAAATAATAACTATTACAATGGACTTATGGAAAACACAGCCACAGGCATGACCACTAAGAAGCTCACTGATTCCGTTAAAAAGGCAGAAAGCACTACTGATGATGAGGAGCTTATGAAGGCCTGCAAGTCCTTTGAAGCTTATATGGTTGAGCAGGTTATGGCTAAGATGGAAGAGATTTCACATATAGACGGAGCTGACTCGGAAAACGACAATGAGTATATGTCTATGTTTAAGGACAGCTTCATCAAAAGATAAGGCGGAGTTGCTTACTGAGAATACTGACCTAGGTATAGCAAAAGATGCTTTATGAGTCAATGAAAGAAATACTACATCTGCGGTTGCAGGGTGAGAGTGTTTCCGAAAAGTAAATATATTAAAACTAACGCCTGCATACGGGTAAAGCTGTATGCAGGCTTGTTCACTGTAGGAGATTGTAGCATTGGAAAAAGAAACTATTAATGGGTTTGTGGAAAAGGTTGTGTATAGAAACGCTGAAAATGGCTATACTGTGGTAAATATAAGTGTAGAAGGCGATGATGTAGTGTGTACAGGCTACTTTTCGGATATAACTGAGGGGGATCAGATTATAGCGGAGGGAAGCTTTGTCGAGCATAAGCAGTATGGTATTCAGTTTACTGTAGCTTCTTACGAGATAAAGGAGCCTGAGACCTCTGTCGCCATGGAAAAATACCTTGGCTCAGGCATAATTAAGGGGGTAGGACCTGCCCTCTCTGCGAAAATAGTTAAAAAGTTCGGGGGATGAAACCTTCAATATCATTGAGAGAGAACCTGAGAGACTTGCAGAGATTAAGGGGATTACTGAAAAGAAAGCCATTGAAATAGGGAGTCAGTTTGAAGAAAAGAAAGAATTTCGCAATGCTATGATTTTCCTTAATCAATACGGGGTTTCCAATGCTCTTGCTATGAAGATATACAAGGAATACGGCATCAAGGTAATGAAGATAGTCCGCGAAAACCCATACAGACTTGCAGATGACATAGCGGGCGTGGGCTTTAAGACGGCAGATGAGATAGCCCTTAGGATGGGATTTTCACCAGAATCATCCATGAGGATGAAGGCGGGCATTTCCTTTGCTCTTAGTATGGCAGCTTCTAACGGACATACCTATCTTTTGTATGAGGACTTATATGAAGAATCAAAAAGGCTTTTGGGTATTTCAGAAGCTGAATTTGAAAATGATATATATGAGCTTACGATAGAGAGAAAAATTGTATTAAAGGAAGTAAAAGGAGAGAGAAGAGTCTATAATAACAACCTTTACTATATGGAACTCACAGTTGCCAGAAAGCTCCTAGACTTAAATGCCAAGAGTGAAAATAATTATAAGGTTATGGAGGCTAAGGTAAAGGAGGTTGAGGCAAAGACCGGGATTAAGCTTGGAGACCTGCAGAGAAAGGCTGTATATGAGGCTGTAGAAAGCGGACTGGTTATAATAACCGGAGGACCGGGAACCGGCAAGACTACTACCATCAATGCAATAATCAAGCTCTTTGAGATGCAGAATATGGAAATACTTCTTGCTGCGCCTACAGGAAGAGCAGCCAAAAGGATGACTGAAACCACAGGAATGGAAGCACAGACCATTCACAGGCTTTTGGAGCTAAATGGCAATCCTGAAGAGGGTGGTTCTATGCGCTTTGAGAGAAATGAGTTAAATCCTCTTGAAGCTGATGTGATAATAATAGATGAGATGTCAATGGTAGATATCTATCTATGTATTCTCTGCTAAAGGCGGTAACTGTTGGTACCAGACTCATTCTTGTTGGAGATGTCAACCAGCTTCCAAGTGTGGGACCGGGAAAGGTCTTAAAGGACATAATTGGTTCTGAAAAGTTCAATGTAGTGAGGCTAAGTGAAATCTTCAGACAGGCTGCAGAAAGTGATATCATCACCAACGCACATAAGATAAATGCAGGACAGAGCATAAGGCTTGACAACAAAAGCAAGGATTTCTTTATGCTTAGTATGAATAGCTCCCTTCAGATACAAAGGGCTTTGGTAAGCCTTATTGCAGAGAAGCTTCCTCCTTATGTTGATGCCACTAAGTATGATATTCAGGTGCTTACACCATCAAGAAAGGGTGAGCTTGGAGTAGAAAATCTAAACAAAATTCTACAGCAATACATCAATCCACCTGCACCTAGTAAAAGGGAGAAACAGTGGGGAGAAGTGATTTTTCGTGAAAATGACAAGGTGATGCAGATAAAAAATGACTATCAGATGGAATGGAAGATAGTTACTAAAAAAGGGCTTACCATCAAGGAGGGAAGTGGTGTATTTAACGGAGACTGTGGAATCATAAGGGAAATAAACGAGTTTGCAGGTACTGTTACTGTAGAGTTTGATGAGGGCAAGATTGTAGAATACACGGGTGCAACCCTTGAAGAGCTGGAGCTTGCATACGCAATCACCATACACAAGTCGCAGGGAAGTGAGTATCCTGCAGTGATTATTCCACTTCTCAATGCTCCAAGACCTCTGCTTAACAGAAATCTTTTGTACACAGCTGTTACAAGAGCGAGAAAATGTGTTACAATTGTAGGCAGTGAAAACTCTGTTAACGAAATGATTCAAAATGAAAGTGAGATGAAAAGAAATTCCGGACTGGTTGACAGTATCATAGAAATGGAGGAAGCCGACAATGTATACATTTAAGAGTACTGTAAGATTCAGTGAAACAGATAAGGATAACAAACTGTCGATATCTCAGTTGATAAGCTATTTTCAGGATTGTTCTAATTTTCATAGCAATAGCATAGGCTTATATAAGGATAAATTAATCGGCTTAAACAGAGCCTGGTTTCTTACTTCCTGGCAGATTGTTATAAACAGGAGACCGAGGATAGATGAAAATATTGAGGTTGAAACAAGAGCTTATGATATCAAGGGCTTCTACGGACTCAGGAATTTCATCATTTACGATGAAAATAAAGAAGTATGTGCTTATGCCAATTAGTTTGGTTCTATGTAGACACAACCAAGGGTAAGCCTGTAAAATATGAACAGGCAGAAGGAACCGGATTTGAGATAGATGAAGAGTTCCCTATGGAAAAGGCTGACAGGAAAATAACCATACCAGCTTCTGCAAGCAGGAAATAAAGGGAGATTCCTTTAAGGTCAGAGAGTCTCATCTGGATTCAAATATTCATATGAACAACAGGGAGTATGTAAGAATGGCTCTTGACTTCCTTCCTGAGAGGTTTGATGTGGATGAAATCAAACAGATAAGGGTAGAATACAAAAAGGCGGCAGTTCTTGATGAGGTGGTGCTTACGACTTATTATTATGATGATGGTGGCAAAAAAGTATATGCTTCACTCGACAGTGAGGATGGCGAAATCTTTGCAAAGGTAGAATTTGAGCTTAGATAGAGAGGGGAGATAATGAGATTAGGTTATATGCAGACGCTGGTGGCGGTTAAAAAAACTGACTTTGGCTTATTTTTGACAGACATTGACAAAAAAGATGATAAGAACAGAGATCTGGGAGATGAGGTTCTCCTTCCGAAGAATCAGGTGACTGAGGATATGAGGGTTGGCTCGGAGATTGAGGTATTTCTGTATAAAGATTCTGAAGACAGGATGATAGCTACAAGGCTTGTACCTTATATAAAAATAGGCGAAATAAAGAAGCTAAAGGTAAAGGAAGTAAATAAAATAGGTGCCTTTCTTGACTGGGGGCTCCCAAAGGATTTGCTTCTTCCTTTTAAGGAGCAGATTTATGAGATAAAACCAGGGGATGAGATACTTGTAACGGTGTACATTGACCTTAGCGACAGGCTTTGTGCAACCATGGACCTTTATTCAAGGCTCTCGCTCTTTGCCTCCTTACCAGAAGGATGATATGGTAAAGGGAACAGTTTATCAGGTGCATGAGCAGTTTGGAGCCTATGTTGCGGTAGACAACAAGTATTCAGCCCTTGTTCCTAAAAAGGAGCTGCACTGTGAGCTAAAGCCCGGTGATGAGATAGAGGCAAGAGTGCTTGAGGTTAAGGAAGATGGTAAACTTGACCTTTCTCTCAGGCAGAAAGCTTATGTACAGATGGATGAAGACTCAGCACTTATACTTGATAAGCTAAAGCAGGCTGGAGGAAGCCTGCCTTATCATGATAAGAGCAACGCAGAGGAGATAAAGGAGGAATTTAACCTCAGTAAGGCTGCATTTAAGAGGGCGATAGGGAGACTATATAAAGAGACGTGATTGTAATTGAAAAAGATGGTATAAGATTAGTGTAATTCTTATTGACAAGCATTACTGATTGTGGCATAAATTATTTATACAAAGTATTTTGATTTAAGAAGGAGAGTATTAAGATGGAAGAGATCGTTATAGACTGTGGAGAGATGGCTACGAAGGCAATGGCTCATTCATATCTTGAAGGGGTTTTTCAATTGGATGAGGATAGTATTACTGATATGGATACACTCTTGGAGTATCTGCTCTCGATAGAGGATTCGACTGAGATTACCTTTGAGGATGTAGATTTACTTGAAATCAATCTTGGAGACTATGGTCAGGAAATCTTAGATACATTTGAACAGGCTGAACAGTCGAATGAGAATATTAAACTGGTATGATGAAATTATTAGAGAAGTTTTATCCTGATGAGAGGCAAAAATCGATATATGAGGTTGATTTTGACAGCCTCTACAGGAAAGGGAATCAGAGGACTGATATTTGATATAGACAACACTCTTGTTCCTCATGGCGCCTCTGCAACAGAGGGGATTGAAAGGCTGTTTAATGAGCTAAAAACGAATGGGATTTAAGACCTGTCTTGCTTTCCAATAATAAATTAGAGAGAGTGAAAAAGATTCAATGAAAAATATTCGTTCTCTCTATATTTATAAGGCGGGAAAGCCGGGTATAGCTAACTATATCAAGGCTGTCAGAATGATGGGGACCAATAAAGACAATACCCTCTTCATAGGGGACCAGCTTTTTACAGATATCTGGGGAGCAAAAAAGGCAGGGCTTAAGAATATTTTGCTAAACCCCTATAGACAAGCATGAGGAGATACAGATAGTCCCTAAAAAGATTTCTTGAAAAAAATTGTACTAAAGAGCCCTATGAAAAGGGATAGAAAGGTTTCAGACTAAGATGGATATTACGGGACACACGAGGTTGCTTGCGCTATTTGGCTCGCCTGTAGCGCATTCAGGCTCGCCTGCGATGTATAACTATAGTTTTAAGAGGCTTGGGCTTGACTATGTATATGTAGCCATAGACATAGATAAAGCAGGCCTTAAGGAAGCGGTTTTCTGCAGCGAGGCTTTATAAGATGCGAGGATTTAATCTCACCATGCCCTGTAAAAATGATGTGATTTCCTACATAGATGAGCTCTCACCGGCAGCAGCTCTTATCGGTGCTGTAAATACTGTGGTTAATGAGGATGGGAGGCTTATTGGTTACAATACTGACGGTGTAGGCTTCATTAAGAACCTTGAAGCAGCATAAGGTGGCTGTTAAGGGTAAAAAGGTTGGGTTGCAGGTGCAGGCGGGGCTGCTACAGCGATTATAGTTCAGCTTGCACTTGATGGAGCGGGGACTATTAACATTTTCAATAAAAAAAGCAAGAACTTTGACAGGATGCTTGAAACCATTGAAAAGATAAAAAAAGAAGTACTGGGAGCTGATATCAATATCTATGATATCGAAGACGCTACGTTGTTTACGGATAAGATAAAGGAAGCTGACATCTTTGTAAATGCAACTGTGGTGGGGATGAAGCCACGAGGTGATGAGTCTGTGATTAAGGACTTATCTGCATTTAAGCAGGGGCTGGTCGTAGCCGATGTGGTCTACAATCCGCTAGAGACGAGACTGTTAAGAGAGGCAAAAGAAGCGGGCTGTATCTGCATAGATGGGAAAGGTATGCTGTTGTGGCAGGGTGTATATGCTTTTAAGCTTTATACAGGGAAAGATATGCCGGTTGAGGAAGTGAAAAGCATGTTCTTTTAGCAGAAAGGAGAACCGACTATGGATGTAACTGTAAGAAACTTGACTATTGGTGAGGGAAAGCCTAAAATCTGCGTACTTGTTATGGGTAAAAGCAAGGAAGAGATACTTAAAGAGGCTAAAAAGGCAGTGGAAAATTCTGCTGATCTTATCGAATGGAGAGCGGACAGGCTTACTGAGAGGGAGTTTGACGAGGACTTCCACAATGAGATTCTTTCGGAAATGAGAGAAATAGTAGGAGATATGCCTATAATCTATACCTTTAGAACCTTACTTGAGGGTGGTAAGGAGATAGAGAATGAGAAGTATAAGGACCTTATTCTTTCGGTTGCCAATGCAGGGATTACTGACCTTATCGATGTTGAAATATTCTCGTTTAAGTTAAAGGCAAGAGATATAATTGATGAAATTCACAGCTTTACAGATGTGAAGGTAATCGGCTCCTATCACGACTTTGAAGGTACTCCTGACACTGCAGAGCTTGTATACAGATTATCAGTGATTGACAACTGCAATGCCGATATTCTAAAGATTGCAACCATGCCTCACAAGAAAAAAGATGTAATGAGAATAATGACTGCTACTATTCTTACTTATACAAGACCTAATCCAAAGCCTATAATAAGCATAGCTATGGGAAGTATGGGAAGGGTGACAAGACTTCTTGGAGAATTCACAGGTTCATCTATAACCTTTGCAAGCATAGGAAAAGAGAGTGCTCCGGGACAGATGGAAATAAATGAAGTCAGAGAAATCTTAGACAGGTTAGACAAGGTATTATGATGAATATCGTACTGATAGGCTTTTATGGGCTCAGGGAAAACCACTGTAGGCAGGGCCCTTAGCGCTAAAAGTGATATGGAGTTTTTGGATACCGATGCACTTATAGAAAGTAAAGAAGACTGTAAGATAAGTACGATATTTGCAGAAAAAGGAGAGGCACACTTTAGGGCGCTTGAAAATGCCGCACTTAAAAGTCTTGCTGCAACAAAAGATAAAGTAATATCAACAGGAGGAGGGTATAGTCTCGTCTCCTAATAACCGTGAGCTGCTAAAAAAGCCGGCAAGATAATTTATCTTAGGGTTAGCCCTGAGACTGTAATTAAAAAGGCTCGAGGGGGATATTAGCCGACCTTTGCTTATGGGAGAAGATAAGCTAAGCAGGGTGGAAGAATTATTATCGTCAAGAAGAGTACTTTATGAGAGCACTGCGGATAGAATTATTGACGTAGATGATTTATCTGTTGAAGAAATTGTTGACTCGATTATGAAAGATTTTACTTGACAATAAAAGTACTAAGCTGTATAATAAACAATTGTGACGGAATAATTATGCCATTATTCAGATAGGCCCGGACATCCTATCTAAGTAATACATATTCTTCTGCCATAGTAAAGAAAACGCAGCACATACTCCTTAATGTGCTTTTAACAATATTTTTGGGAGGAATAACCATGAAGACATTTATGGCTAACCCTAACAGCGTTGAGAAGAAATGGTATGTAATCGATGCTGAGGGACAGACACTTGGACGCCTTGCAACAGAAGTGGCTAACCTTTTAAGAGGTAAGAGAAAGCCTGAATATACACCTTTTGTAGATACCGGTGATTATGTAATCGTTATTAATGCAAAGGGCATTAAAGTAAGCGGTAAGAAGCTTGATCAGAAGATTTACTATCGTCATAGTGATTATGTTGGTGGACTTAAGCAGAAGACTCTTAGGGAAACCCTCAATACAAAGCCAGAAGATGCTATTACTCACGCAGTAAAGGGCATGCTTCCAAACGGAACTCTTGGTAATAAGATGCTCACAAAGCTTCGCGTATATGCTGGTGCTGAATATGCACAGACAGCTCAGAAACCTGAAGTTTATGAGATCAAGAGCAGATACTAATTAGAGTGAAGGGAGGATATTACATTGGCTACTGTTAAATTTTATGGAACCGGAAGAAGAAAAAGCAGTGTTGCAAGAGTATATCTTGTAGCAGGATCAGGTAAGATTGTAGTAAACAAGAGAGATATAGATGACTACTTTAGTCTTGAGACCTTAAAGACTATAGTACGCCAGCCACTTGCTCTTACAGAGACAGTTGAGAAGTTTGATGTTCTCGTTACTGTACGTGGTGGCGGTACTACAGGTCAGGCAGGTGCTATCCGTCATGGTATATCAAGAGCTCTTCTTGAGGCAGATGCAGACTATCGTCCATCTCTTAAGAAGGCAGGCTTCCTTACTCGTGATTCAAGAATGAAGGAGAGAAAGAAATACGGACTTAAGAAAGCTCGTAAGGCTCCTCAGTTCAGCAAGAGATAAGAAACAGCGATTTTTACATCCCGTAAAAATTGGGCAAAACCCCGATTTTATGGGATTTTTCTTTGTCTGCGTTTCTTAGCGTTTCTCTCTGATAGTAACACGTTGCTAACAAAGTGAGGTGTTATTTGGGTGTCTTACGTGAGACTTTGTCTGTCTTCCGTAAGACACTTGAGAGCATTAGTCATATTATTCAAGAGGTTGATTGTTAATGATTTTAAAGATCATTTTGGAGAATGTAAACAAGCATTGTCGAGAGATAAGTTAGGTTAGTAAATCTTTGTCGATTATATGTTTGTCAAATGAACAAAAAGTTTTAGTACTATGAGAATATGCAAATATACATTATTTATATCCTTTAATTTATCTCGATTTGTGTAGCTATATAGTTTATTTGCTATTATATCCGCAGCTCTACCAATATAACAGTGTCGGAATTGCAGTCTAAACTTACTGAACATAGATTTTTGGTGATTGGTGGGAAATACACTTGATATGACGAGTTAAATGTTCCAATGTTTAAATTCCTGCTCAAGGGCTTCTCAAGTTCGTATTTACCATCTGTAGCAGTTGTATGCTCATCACAATAAAAATACATATTCTTAATTTCATTTAGATTTATCTTATTATTTGCTGATGTCTGACATCGCGCTTTTAACACCAATTTTATAAGCATAATCTAAGTAGCGCTGTTTTGATTTTTATCTATAAAACTTATTAATTACGTTATTCAACCTGATTATGTACCACGAAAAGTAATCCTTCATTGAGGAAAAATAATCGTCTTTTTATTCTTTGGTGTTAAAAATTAGCTTTTAATTCTCTATCTGTATCTAATGTAGTTCTTATCAACTGCTCAATGGCAATGTATTTCTAGAAGCTACTATCTTTTTCAAATTTACTAAGAAATATTAATCCACCAAATACGAAATATTTTTCGTGCTTATTATCAAAAACACCTGATTCATCTGAATAAATATATAAATTCATAAAAATACTTCTCAAAATAAAAAGCCATCACTTGATGTGACAGCTTTTCCTCGATGTCCGACGACTTTACAAGTCGTTTTAAAACGTTAATTCGGTTTTCACGAGTACGCAGTATAGGTTATCCCTACCTGCAGTTAAAGTATATCATTGTCACATATTATTTGTCAATATTCTATTTTCATAATTGAAATTATGCGTCTCAAGCTCTACTACTATATCCATAATCTTCACAGGAGTGCACATCTTCTTGTTGATGGACTATAGCTCCTGTGATTGATGTCGATGATGGTTATAATCAATCAGTTTTCCTCTATCAAGTATATTATTCAACCGGGTCTTCCGCCCAAACTTCATCACCAGAATATGTAACCGGATTTAGCAAAAATTCCCTGTAGGTCGCTTCCCCTGCCTGCAAATCGGCGAGCATCTTCAATTAATTCAAATAGCGCCTTAGCGCCTGTTCAATGGTCAGGTTATTCTTCTTTGCATAGTTCTCGATTAAGGCTTGCTCTGTATCATTTAAGTTAATGGTGAATCGCATATTATTAACCTCATTTTCTATTATCAGATAATTATTTAACCCTTTTACTTATAACAGTATTTTTATAGGAAACTTAGAAGGTAGTCAATAACCACTAATAGATTTACGACTATCCAAACCAGAGTATAATAAACTACTGGGAGGTATTGTCCCTATGATAGCTAATTTATTATGGTTTGTTATTTGTGCCATTATATTTCTCGTATTTTTATTTAATGAATTGCTATAAATAATCCAGTAGTATTTATAAGGTGAGTACTACCAAAAACCAGATTATCAAAGTAGTTTATGTCATTTTGTGAAAGCTGAGACAGCTATAATATTTTCATAAGTTAACACTATTGATAATAATTATTAATATAGCTTGACTTTGTTTTAGCTAAAGGTCTACACTTAAATAATAAAAACACTACACAAAGGAGAGGCTATGAATATAAACTAATGGAGATACAGCATTTATGATGCTAGCAACTTATGGTTTGCCTTATGACCCTCAGGACTTGCGCTATTTTATGGAGGACTTGCAAGAAAGCGAAATGTACTCTTTTATTATGATGCAGTCTTTTTATATCAATGGGTATATTACCCTGATGTGGATATTTGGAGGGTTTAGTCTCGCCTTCGGTGGAGATATAGGTGGAGTTATAGGTAATATTGGCGATTATTTTGCACTTAATAATATTAATTTTTACCTGATGGAACACAGGTTACAACTATTCCATTTGCTCTTTTCTTTGCATATCAGATGATGTTTTGTGTAATTACAGTGCCCCTTATTAGTGGTGCTTTGCAGAAAAGACTCAATATGAAGGGGTACATTGGTCTTCTTATATTCTGGACATTGCTTGTCTATATCCCTGTAGCACATTGGGTCTGGGGTTCAGGATTTTTATCTAAGCTTGGTTTTGCAGACTTTGCAGGAGGAGCAGTTATACATACAACTGCTGGATTTTCTGCACTTGCCGCGATATATGCACTCGGCAAGAGAAAAATAAAAAATACTTCAATGGCACCTAATAACCTTATGATTGCGACAGTGGGTACCGGGTTACTGTGGTTTGGCTGGTTTGGCTTCAATTCAGGAGGAGCACTAAAAGCAGATAATCTTGCTGCAACAGCATTTCTTAATACTGCAATAGGCCTTTCCGCAGGTATGATGTCCTGGTGTGTATACGCTCTTATAGTTAGAAAAAAGGTAAACTTTGTCGATGTGTTGACAGGTTCTGTTGCAGGTCTTGCGACCATCACGCCTGCCGCAGGATATGTTAATATGGTTTCAGCAGTGATAATCGGTTTAATTGCAGGTGTTATATGTAATATTTCCCTTGGTTTTCAGGAAAAGAACGGCTGGGATGATGCACTTGGAGTATGGGGAGTACACGGAATGGGTGGATTTACAGGAACTATTCTTATAGGAGTATTTGCTGACAGCAATGTAAATACTGTAGTTCCTTCTATTCATCAGTTGCTCGTACAGGCAGGGGGAGCAGTTTTAATAGCTGTATATTCGATGATTGTTACTTTTTATAATACTTAAGGTTTATGGAAGTATTACCAATATTAAGCCAAAGGATGAGGATGTGGTTAAGGGACTTGATTCCACACTTCTTGACGAAAAAGCATATGATATTATGTGATAGTACATAATACGCGCGGCTATAACGATGAGTGCGTTTATGATATATAAGACCTGGTTATAAGGTTTTGTGAAAGGAGTACAAATTGTTAGGAGTTATTTTGCTTTACGTTGGTATGGTTCTTATGAGTAACGGTTTTTATCGTTTGGAAGGGATTAAGGACAAGTCAAATGTAGTCATGAATATATTCACTGGCGGACTCGGACTTATATTAAATCTTGCGGTAATCGCTTATGGAGCCATGGTTGGCAAGGATGCATCCTGGTTTTATGCTTCTGCTACAGGTTTGCTCTTTGCATTTACTTACCTCTACACCGCAATCAACACAATTTTTAATTTCGATCAAAGATTGTATGGTTGGTTTAGTTTATTTGTAGCTATCAACTCAATCCCAGCAGGAGTGCTTTGCTTTGTAGGCTATGGTGGGAACTGGATGTATGGTGTAATATGGTGGTTATGGGGTCTTTTATGGTTGACAGCGTTTATTGAAATTAACCTCAAAAAAGATTTGGGTAAGTTTGTTCCATGTCTTGCTATTTTTGAGGGTATTGTGACGGCTTGGATACCGGGATTCCTTATGCTTACTAATCACTGGCCAAATTAAGAATCAAGAAAGGGGACAGTATGCAGTTAACAGAAAGAGAACAGGAAAAAATGATGATTAGCCTTGCGGCTATGATTGCACAGAATCGAAAAGGATAAGGGTATTAAACTCAATCACCCTGAAAGTGTTGCACTGATAACTAGTTATATACTTGAAGGTGCAAGAGAAGGAAAAACTGTGGAAGAACTAATGAATGAAGGCGGTAAGGTTCTTACAAGAAAAGATGTGATGGAAGGTATACCTGAAATGATACCTATGATTCAGGTGGAGGCTACATTCGTTGATGGAACCAAGCTTGTTACAATTCATGATCCTATACGCTAAGTGTATGAAAGGATAATGAAAAAATATCATATCACCGGGTTTGATACGGTGGAAAGGAGCAATATGATACCGGGAGAATACAAATCAGCTAAAGAACCTGTCGAGTACAATAAGGGTTATGATGCAATTAAATTAAAAGTTAAAAATGTTGGAGATAGAGCTGTCCAAGTAGGTTCACACTTTCATTTCTATGAGGCAAACGAAGAGGGACTTAAGTTCGATAGAGAAAAGGCATATGGCAAGAGGCTTGATATCGCAGCAGGTACTGCAGTAAGGTTTGAGCCGGGTGAAGAGAGAGAGGTAAATCTCATCGATTTCGGCGGGAAAAGACGTGTGTACGGCTTTAATAACAAGGTTAACGGATTTTTGGATATTCAAAAGTAGGAGGAAACAACATGAGTTTTAAAATGGATAGAGAAACCTACAATTCTCTTTACGGACCTACTGTAGGCGACAGCGTGCGTTTGGGAGATACAAACCTTTTCGCAGCTATTGAAAAAGACTATACCATACACGGACAGGAAAGCAAGTTCGGTGGCGGTAAAGTTCTTAGAGATGGAATGGGTGTTAACGCTACAGAATTAAGAAGTGAAAATCCACTTATTGCTGACACCATCATTTCAGGCGTTACAATAATAGATTATACAGGAATCATAAAGGCAGACATAGGTATAAGAGATGGCAAGATTTTATCCATAGGTAAAGGTGGCAATCCTGATATTATGGATGATGTAGACTTTGTAGTAGGCGCAAGCACTGAGGCAATATCCGGAGAAGGTCTGATAGTAACTGCAGGTGGAATTGACCTTCACGTTCACTATATATCACCTGGACTTTCACATGCAGCTCTTGACAATGGTATAACGACCTTGTTTGGAGGTGGTACGGGACCTGCTGACGGCTCAAACTCTGCAACAACATCTCCAGGTAAATACCATATTCACAGAATGCTTGAAGCAGTAGACAGTGAGCCACTAAACTTCGGTATTCTTGCAAAGGGTACAGGTGCGGTTCCTGAAACAATTGCAGAGCAGATAGAGGCTGGAGCAGCGGGAATAAAGACACATGAAGACTGGGGCGCTACCTTTGCGGGTATTGATAATTCTCTTAAAGCTGCGGATAAGTATGATGTACAGTTTGCAGTTCATACCGACTCGTTAAATGAGGGTGGGATTTGTCTCCAAATACAATAAATGCATTTTTGGCGGAAGAACTGTCCACACCTTCCATTCCGAGGGCGCGGGCGGCGGTCATGCACCTGATATAATGGTTGTTGCGGGGCATAAGAATGTACTTCCTTCTTCTACCAACCCGACCAACCCATATACAAGAAATGTTATAGATGAGCTCTTTGATATGACAATGGTTTGCCACAACCTTGATCCTAAGGTGCCTGAAGACGTTGCTTTTGCAGAGTCACGTGTCCGTAAGCAGACAGTTGCAGCAGAAGACGTGCTCCACGACTTGGGTGCGATCTCCGTTATGACAAGTGATGCTATGGCTATGGGAAGAGTTGGTGAGGTTGCTATGCGCTGCTGGCAGCTCGCCGACAAAATGAAGGCTCAAAGAGGTCCGCTTGAGGGAGATACAAAGTATAACGATAACAACCGAATCAAGAGATATGTTGCGAAATATACAATAAATCCTGCGATTATGAACGGTATGAGTTCTTATATCGGCTCAGTAGAAGTTGGTAAGTATGCTGACTTGGTTCTCTGGGAGCCTGCAAAGTTTGGCGCAAAGCCTAAGATGGTACTTAAAGCAGGGATGATTACCTATGGTGTAATGGGAGATGCAAGCTCAAGCTTACCCTACACCACAGCCTAGATTTATGAGGGATTTATATGGTGCCAGAGGAAAAGGCAGTTGGCTCTACCAATATCACCTTCGTATCTAAGTATGCCTATGATCACGGCATTAAAGAAGAATTGCACCTGGATAAAATAGTGTTGCCTGTAATGAATACAAGAAATCTTACAAAACATGACATGAAACTTAATGACTACACACCAAGCACTATAAAGATAGATCCTCAGAACTTTAATGTTACGATAGACGGACAGCTGATTACTTGTGAAACTGTAGATACTATCGCCCTGGCGCAGAGATACTACTTATTCTAAAGATAAGCTGGAAATTGCCGGCTTTTTATGTAAGAGGAAATTTCCGAAATTCCTCTTACATAAAAAGTTCTAAAGGATACGATTGTGGCAGATTGAAATCCGATATATTAAAACTTGGCAGTTTAGGAGGTTGAAAATGATTTTTACTAAAATATCAGGCAATCTAAAGGATGATGCATCCGTGAAAAGCAAGCATATTGAGACAGCAATGGTAAAAAGCGATGATTTGTCAAAGGTGATTCTAAGAGTTAAATCAGACCATGGCAATGAGTTTGGAATTAGGCTAAGTGATGACGAAAAGCTTGAGAATGGCTCGTATTTTTATAATTGATGAAGGTCACATACTTGCTCTTTCTGTTATTCCTGAGGAGATGATAATAATTACTCAAAGGATATAAATAGATGGGTATCATTGCACATACTTTGGGCAACCTTCATAAGCCTGTACAGGTAAGGGATGGTAAGATTTCTCTTTTATACGACCCTGTTGTTGAAGTAAATCTTAAAAAGATGGGTACCCCATTTTGCATTGAAAAAGTTCAGCTTGAGGAAGCACTTCATTATGCAAACCTTAGTTCAGATGGAGCTCATAAGCACGAAGACGAGGGACATAAGGAACATCCTCATACACATTAAGAGAAATTTTAAGTCATAGAAGCGGAGAGATTATGGGAGAAAATCAAAAACACTAGATTTATTTCAAATCTGTGATTCGACTTTTCCGATGGGAAGTTTTTAATCACTCGTTTGGTATGGAGAATTATCTGTCAGACGGAAGGATTAAGAAGGCTGATGATTTTAATATTTGGATAAAGAACTTTTTTGAGTCGCAGTTTACCTATGGAGAGGGGCTCCTTGTACTGCTCTCACTAGAAGCCTTGAGCCTTAATAAGCTTAATCTGTTAAAAGATTATGATAGAATACTACAATATCCACCCTTTGCAAAGGAAACGAGAAACGAGTACCAAACTGATAGGCAAACAGATGCTTCTGCTTGATAGAAGGAATCCACGGGAACATACCGGACTTGAGAAGTATATGAAGTGGATTGCAGAGGGTGAGTCCTATGGGAATCCTGCTGTGGTGTTCTCAATTTTTGCACATTCTATTGGAATATCTAAAGAAGATGCATTTTTATATTATGGCTACAGTATAGCCTCAACCCTTATACAAAATGCCGTCAGAGCGATACCGCTAGGTCAAAGAGAGGGGCAGGTTATTCTTAGAAATATAAATGAAATGTTATCGGATTTATATGAAACTGCAAAGGAACTGTCGGTTGATGATCTTGGTGCAAACGCACCCTGGTATAGAAATGGCACAGATAAGGGAGATGAAAGACAGGAAGCAAGGCTTTTTATGTCTTGACCGGGGAGAGCTTTAGATGTCTTAACTGTAATCTTTATATGAAGGAGGCACAGATGAAAAGAGCTGTAAGGATAGGAGTAGGTGGACCGGTAGGTTCAGGAAAGACACTTCTTATTGAGAGACTTACCCGTAGAATGGCTAACGACTATAATATCAGGGGTTATCACAAATGATATATACACCAAGGAAGACGCAGAGTTTATGGTGAAAAACTCCGTTTTGTCAGAAGACAGAATAATAGGAGTTGAAACAGGCGGATGCCCTCATACTGCAATCAGAGAGGATGCTTCAATGAATATGGCGGCTATTGAAGAACTCGAGGAAAGATTTCATAATGAACTTGATTTGATTTTTTTGGAAAGCGGCGGTGACAATTTGGCGGCAACCTTTAGCCCGGAGCTGGTTGACTTTTCCATTTATATAATTGACGTTGCAGAGGGAGAGAAGATACCTAGAAAAGCAGGACAAGGTATGATAAAGTCAGATCTTTTATAATAAATAAAATCGATTTGGCTCCTTATGTTGGTGCAAATCTTGATAGGATGAGAAGTGACTCTGAAAAGTTTCGTTCAAAGGGAACATTCCTATTTACTAATCTAAAGACTGATGAAGGTCTTGATGAGGTAATAAAATGGATAAAGAAGGACGTGCTTTTAGAGGATCTTTAGTATATGTACTTAAAATCACTGTTAACTTATGGAAAGTGGGGAATGATGAAAAAAGAAGAATATGACGGGATTACCAAGCTCCACTTCAGGCTTAGGGATGGTAGAAACTATTTAGACAAGGGGTACAGAAGTGGCAATTCTAGGATTTCTGCAATGATTCCACGGACTGACCTTATACCACTCTATTTTTTGGTGTCGACAGGAGGTGGTTTTCTTGAAGGAGAGAGTTATTACAGCGAGGTTTTGCTTGATGATTATTGCCACGCAATATTAACGACACAGACTCCCAGCTATATCTACAAGTGTGAAAACGGACAGGAAACAACACAGTTAAACGAAATAACAGTAGGAGAAGACGGCTTTTTGGAGTACTATATAGATGAGGTCATTCCTTATGAAAACTCTGTTTTTAAACAGGATACCAAGATACATCTTAAAAAAGGAGCAGGTCTTATTCTGACAGATGGTATTACATCTGGCTGGTCAAAGGATGAAAAGCTGTTTTCTTATAAGAGAGTAAAACTAAGAACAAGAGTCTATAGGGAAGATAGACTTTGCTTTAATGACTACCTTGTTTTTGAACCGGGTAAAATGCCAATTAATGAGCTTGGGTTTATGGAAGGATATAAGAATTTTAATTCCTTTCACTTGTAATTGATGATGATTATAACAAAAACTGGATAGACCTCATTTACAGTGAACTTGAAAATGAATATAGAGGAACTGATTCTAATGAAGAGACCTCAATTTTTGGGATTTCGGAACTTGAAGAAGGTGGCTTTATACTAAGAATTATGGGCGATAGTTTGCACGAAAACAGTAAGTTGCTTTATAGAGCTATTGACTTTTATAGAGAGCAGTTAAAAGGACTCAAACCTCTAAACTTACGCAAAAAACAATATTAAATAATAAAGGGGGAAAATATGCATATTCCGGATAATTATCTAAGTCCACTATCTTGTGCCGTAACAGCAGGTGTTGCTGCACCGGTTCTTGCTTATTCCGTAAAGAAAGTTAAGGAGGCAGTAAGAGATAATAGAGAGATGGCTCCTATGCTTGGAGTTGCATCTTCATTATCGTTTTTGATGATGATGTTTAATGTCCCTGTACCCGGAGGCTACAACGGCGCACGCTGTAGGCTCGGTTTTGTTGGCTATTCTTATGGGACCGTACGCTGCGTCAATATCTGTTTCAGTCGCTTTAATATTACAGGCCTTTCTTTTTGGAGATGGAGGAATACTGGCACTGGGAGCCAACATCCTTAATATGGCTATAATTATGCCGTTTGCTGGTTATGCTATATATAGATTTTTCAAAAAGAAATCTTTTGGACCATAGGTGTTATTATTTCTTCTTATGTGGGACTTAATTTAGCGGCTTTAGCTACTGCTATAGAGCTGGGAATTCAGCCGATACTATTTAACGATGGTGGTGTTGCACTTTATAATCCTTACGGACTATCTGTTACCATTCCCTGCAATGATGTTTACTCACTTGGCTGTTGCCGGCTTTGTTGAAGCATTTTTACACTTGTCATTTTTAAGTTTGTTAAAGAATATCACCTGAAAAATTTCAGGGGTCCTGTTATGGAAGATAAAAACAGGGTCACTCCATTGTGACTAAAGCTTAGATATTTTATTATTTTTTTCTTTGATACTTACACCACTTGGTCTTCTTTGCAGAAGGTACTGCATTTGGAGAGTGGTCAAATGAGGAGCTTCTTGAGATCTTGAATAAGACAAACCCTGGAGCCCTCTTACCTAAAGGTTTGGAAAGAGGTTTTGAGTTTAATTCGATATTCCCGGATTATACTATCCCTAATACTAATCTTTCGATAGGATATATACTATCTGCAGTTACTGCGATTTTTGATCTTCTTTATACTTGGTAAGATAATACAGACAGTTATACAGAGCAAATCGAAAACAAATGTATAGCGGCTATTCTCATTATTGATAAAAGGAAGTGCTGATGAAAGAGGATTTATTTAATCAAGAGACATACAAGGAGGAAGAGTTTCATCTTCCTCCTTTCTTACATGAATGTAATGACTTTGAGTTTAAGAAATCTTCAATGTTTCTTGGCAAGAACTTAAACACATTGTCTAAGATGTTAGATAAAATTAGATTCACGCGTAATGAAGCTAGTGAAAAGAACTCTCCTTATATTAGATTACTGGAATTTATGATATTAACGATTGTTATTTCGCTCAGTAAAAACCTAATATTTTTATGGATAACCTCCTTGTTTTTCCTATCAAAGCTGGCTTTATATAAGGGAGTACCATTATATCAGTTGTTAAAAGACTCTTAATTTTATGTCTTCTCTCGTTTGTATTTTATTTTTGCGGAGTTATATTTGCTAACAATGTGAATCCTTCGCTATTCTTATTTCGTGTGGGTGTAAATTTGTTGAACTTATCGATATTTTCAGCATCTACTCCATTTCCTTCGCTTGTGAAAGCACTCAGACAGCTAGGGATGCCAATGTTGTTTGTACAAACTATGGATATATGCTATAAGTATATATATGTACTTGGCAATGTAACAGTTAGCATAATTGAAGCGGTTAAACTAAGATGTATAGGAATGAAGGAAGACAAAAGACTTGTTGGAGCAATTATAGGGCAGTTATACCTAAGTACTGACAGATATACCAGAGAGCTTTATGAGGCGATGGTTTTACGAGGTTATAATCTGAATAACTTAAGGAAAAAAAGATTATCTTTTAACCGCTATGATTTATTATCGGTGCTTAGGACTGTAGTCCTGTTGATTGTTTTCATTGTGTTAAAATAAATTGACTCGGAGGGCGTAGTGATATCAATACATAAGGGTGAGTATTTTTATAGTGATGGAATAGGAGTTTCAAACATTAATCTGGATATCAAAGAGGGTGAGTCTGCCTGTATTATGGGGCCTAATGGCGCTGGTAAGTCTACCTTGCTTAAAAATATTAGTGGGGCTTTACCCACTCTCTGCTGGAGAATATCTTTTAAGGGTATAAAAGTTGATGCGGCACTTATAAAGGATAGATAGCCAATATTTATAAAAAGCATAGGACTTGTATTTCAAAATAGTGATATTCAGCTGTTTAATCAACTCAGTACGAGATGAACTTGCCTTTGGTCCCTGAGCAAATGGGACTATCAGATGAGGAAGTAAAGGAGAGGGTAGATGAAATACTAAGACTATTAAAAATTGAACATCTACAGGATAGAATACCATATCATCTTTCAGGTGGGGAAAAAGCTTGTAGCAATCGGCTCGGTGCTAACGATGAATCTTGATGTATACATTTTTGATGAGCCTTTTAACTGGTCTTTCGCCAAGTTATAGAGAGCTGATTCTTAAACTTATGAAGAGCCTTAAAGACAGCGGGAAAACCATAATTATCTCAAGCCATCATTTTAATCAGTTAAAAGATATTGCAGATAAAATATTTGTATTCTCTAAGGGCATACTATAGACAGGTCTATTATGAGGGGATGATGGAGAAAATATCCTAGTTTTACGGAATTTTTGATAATCTATAAATTGTGGAGAAATCCCCTAATTTGTGGATTTTTCTTTACTTTCATACAAATTGATAATGATTTTTAATTATTCGTTGTTAAAACAACATAATCTTATTGTATCTTGTATTATCCTTATAGTATAATAACGAAGAGGAGGACGATACAATGTCAAAGAAAATAGATTTAAATAAAACAGTATATGAACTGGTTAGTGAATATCCGGAGTTAACAGATATAATGTATAATCTTGGCTTTTACTGAGATTACTAAGAAGGCGATGCTAAACTCTGTTGGAAGGATTACTACCATCCCAAAGGGTGCCAAGATGAAGGGTATATCAATGATGGATGTAGTCTCTGCCCTTATGTCAAATGGCTTTGAGCTTGGAGGTGAGATGCCTGCTATGGCAGGTAAAAAGGAGTCAGCAAAGCCTGCTGATACTGTGGTAAAGGCTGAAGTAGCAGCTAAGCCGGAAGAAGAGGTAAAGGCAGCTAAAGAGAATAAGGCATGTGAGGAGACAAAGCCTGAAAGCCGTACAGAGCAGTTAAAGGGATACTTAAAGAGACTTGGGGCAGGAGAGGACCTTGAAAGTGTAAGAGCTGACTTTGCTAAAAACTTCGCCTCAGTAGAGGCCTCTGAGATAATGAGGGCTGAACAGGAGCTTATCAAAGAGGGAACTCCTATCACAGAGATTCAGAAACTTTGCGATATCCATTCAGCACTTTTTTCACGGAGCAACCACCGAAGAAAAAGATTGCCAATGCAGAGAAGGCAGTTGAGGCTTCACTTATGAAGGAAAGAATTGCTGCTGAGCTTGCAAAGCGTGATTCCTTCCCTAAAAAGGACTATTCTGATAAGCATGAAAGGGCAGAGGCTCTAACAAAGACTGTTGGACATCCTCTCTATACATTTACTAAGGAAAATGACGCTCTTACTGTACTTTTAGAGGAGTTTAAGAAAAACAGAAGTGAAGAGATATTTAATAAGATAAGGGAGATTTCCATCCACTATGCCAAGAAGGGTGATCTTCTATATCCTCATCTTAAGGTAAAATACGGAGTTTCAGGGCCTTCAGCAGTTATGTGGACAGTGGATGATGAGATCCGTGACGAGCTGGGAAGCTTAGCAAAGGTAACTGAGCATAGTCCTGAATGGAATGTGCATCTGGATGAAGTATTAAAGCGTGCTGAAGAAATGATATATAAGGAGCAGAATATCCTCTTCCCTATCTGCGCGGTTAATTTTACCACTGAAGAGTGGTATGGTATTTATCGTGATTCTAAGGACTATGCTGAATGCTTCGGAGTTAAGAATGAGCGTTGGGAAGAAGCAGAGAATGCTAAGGTTGCGGCAAAGCCACAGGTAGAAGGAGAGATAGTTATGCCTGGAGGACATATGACTGTTCCTCAGCTAACCGCTCTTTTAAATACTATTCCTGTTGAAATTACCTTTATAGATGAGAATGACATCAACCGTTATTTCAATGAAGGACCTAAGGTATTTAAGCGCCCTGGTATGGCGATTGACAGAGAAGTATACTCTGCCATCCACCTAAGATAGAGCCAATGGTTCGATCAATCTTAGATGACTTTAAGAGTGGAGCAAGGGACCAGGTTCAGATCTGGATGGAAAAGGGTGGACGTACCATGCTGGTATCCTACATTGCTGTCAGGGATAGCTCAGGTAAATATCGTAGGAACTACAGAAGTAGTACAGGATATGGAATTTGCTAAAAGAACATTTTCAGAAGTAATAGATAAAGAATAACAAAGGGTTGCCACATTGGAAAGATGACTAGCTGTCTAGCTCTAATGTGGTAACCCTTTTATTTATGTATGTAAGTAAACCCAAATATTAATTATAACTCGCACAAGATTAGGTTTCGTGCAGGATGAATTCATTTTTCTTAAATGAAATGAGGCCATCCTTCTGCATCTTGCTAAGCTCATTTGATAATGCACTGCGGTCTACACCCAGATAGTCTGCAAGCTGCTGGCGGTCAAAAGGAATAGTAAAATGTGTGTTGCTATTTACCATTGCCTGCTCGGATAGGTAGGAGAGCAGTTTGTCACGTATGGATTTTGGAGCAGTGTGCATCATCCTTGAGGAGAGGTTAAGGCTTTTCATAGCAGAGATACGAAGGAGATTGTGTATCAGCCTCTGATGGAAGGAACAGCCACTGGTACAGGTAGTGAGTAACTTTGTCAGATTAAGAAAGAGAATCTCACAAGGCTCTGCTGCTACAACATCACAGAGAAGTTCTTTGCCCGGATGGCAGCGTAGTTTTCCGCAAATATCATTCCCGTTTTCTACATGACCGAATATATTGCTGTTTCCCCAGTAGAAATTGACCACTATATTTACACTCCCTGACTGAACAAGTACTATTTCACTCACGGCACTGCCTGCCCTAAATATGATTTCGTTCTTTTGATAAGTCTTTTTCTCTTGCACCTAGGGCAGGAAAGCAGGTGCTCTATCTCATCTTCTCTTACTCCCATGGAATAAGGGGGTATTTGTAAGAAATAAATAATTCATAAAACCTCTTTTTGGTTGTCTATACAACGTATTTTATGTTATAATTATAGTAAGTTGTAGTGATAAAGTCAACTAAAAGACACTGAAGGGAGAATATACATATGAGTTTGTTTTTAGGTCCAATTCATTATTGGTTGTATGACAAGATTAGAAATCAGGAGGATCTTACTGAAAAAGTAGCGGTTGAGGCAAAAGAGCATGGATGGGTAGAGGACTCCAAGGCATATACCAAAGTGCTTCCAAAGCTTGATGAGGTGATTGATGAAAGCAATATTCACGGATGGCTTCAGTCACAGATTATAGACGCAGAAAGCCGCTTTGCAAGGCTTATTACTGATGTCTTAGCTAAAGGAGCTGATTTTAACGAACTTAGTAAACTTGCTTTTGACTTTGGTAAGGAGAATAAGGAGGGTTCGTTAAATGGAGTAGAGGATATATACCAATACTTTGAAGACTTTTTTGTAAACGGCATGCCTTGTGACCATGTCAACCAGGTAACAGGAAGGACAGACACAGAGCTGTCTTGGGAAATGATTCAGGATATTCACGCACAGTACTGGGTAGACGGTGATGTGGAGAATTATTACAGGCTTCGTAAGGCGGTAATGGACGGAATGCTGATGGAAGCGAATATGAAGTAAAATGAGGACCCATATCATTATGAGATACGAATAACTGTATAAATAACAGGATGAATGACTTTTTGTAAATAGGTTTATATATGAGCCTGGGCGAGGAAAATTAAACAAGAATCTTGATTGAATAATTTAATAAAAGGGATTAAAATGGTAAGGAATATAAATTCTTTACCATTTTTGCAAGGATTACTAAAGCTGTGCTGTAGCAATCCTGTATCAATAGGGTGTCAAATACTTTTGACACCCACATCATTTATTTAAAAAGGAGACAGGATGATGGATGAGGAAAAAGCTATATTAAGGACAGAAAGCGACTCAATTGGAGAAAAGGAAGTACCTGAGGATGCTTACTATGGGGTGCAGTCCCTTAGGGCTGCGGAGAATTTTCACATAACAGGGCTTAAGATGCATCCGGAGCTCATAAGAAGCCTTGCCTTTATCAAAAAGGCTGCTGCTATGGCTAACCACAAGGTAGGACTCCTTGATGACAATATAACAAAAGCAATAATAGTAGCCTGCGATGAGATAATACTCGGAAATTACTGGAAGGACTTTATAGTAGATCCTATACAGGGCGGTGCAGGAACTTCCATCAATATGAATGCGAACGAAGTTATAGCAAACCGTGCAATAGAGTTGCTTGGCGGTAAGAAGGGAGATTACTCCGTTGTACATCCGAATGACCATGTAAACTATGGCCAGTCAACTAATGATGTAATACCTACAGCAGGCAAGATGACTACGATACGTCTGCTTGACAGGCTTAAACATGAGCTTCTAAGGCTTCACACTGCACTTTGTGATAAGGCTATAGAGTTTGACCACATTATCAAAATGGGAAGGACTCAGATGCAAGATGCGGTGCCTATAAGGCTCGGACAGGAGTTTAAGGCTTATTCTGTAGCAATTATGCGTGATATCAACCGTATGGAGCACGCTATAGAAGAGATGAAATTTGTCAATATGGGCGGTACTGCAATAGGCACAGGAATAAATGCAGACAAGGGATATATGGAGATAATTGCGCCTACTCTCTCGGAAGTATCCGGAATCAAGTTTGAACTGGCTGAAGACCTTATAGATGCAACTCAAAATATAGATGCCTTCGTCTCTGTATCAGGTTCAATAAAGGCTTGTGCAGTTACATTGTCTAAGATAGCCAATGACCTTAGGCTCTTATCTTCAGGACCCCGTGCAGGATTTAATGAAATCAATCTTCCTGCTAAGCAAAATGGTTCATCCATCATGCCCGGTAAGGTCAATCCTGTTATACCTGAGGTGGTAAATCAGGTTGCCTTTAAGGTAATAGGCAATGATATGACCATCACTATGGCGGCAGAAGGAGGACAGCTGGAGCTTAACGCCTTTGAGCCTGTGGTATTTTACTGTATGTTTGAATCAATAGATATCCTTGCAAGTGCGGTGCAGACCTTTGTAGATAACTGCGTAACCGGAATTACTGCCAATGAAGCCCGTTGTCAGGAGCTTGTGGATCATAGTGTAGGTGTTGTTACTGCTCTCTGCCCATATCTTGGATATAAAAAATCAGCAGAGCTTGCAAAGAAGGCTCTTCAGTCCAATAAGTCGATTAGAGACCTTCTTTTAGAGGAAAAAATACTTTCAGCAGAGGAAATAGACAAGATACTTGATCCGGTAAACATGATCGAGCCTATATCACTAAAGCCCTCAAAGCACTAAAGGAGAAAAATGAAACTTAGAGTACCTGATTATTATTATGATTTTAAATGTATAGGCGGGGACTGCACGGATAGCTGCTGTATAGGCTGGGAGCTTGATATTGATGAAGACTCTTATGAGGCCTATAAGAAAGTAGAAGGAAGCTTTGGAGATAGGCTTAGGGAGTCTATGGTTGACGGCTCAGACGAAGAGGATGAGTGTAATACCTTTAGACTAAAGGGTGGCAGATGTCCATTCCTAAATGAAAAAAATCTTTGTGATATCTACATAAATCTTGGTGAAAAGTCGCTATGTAAAGGTGTGTACCGAGTATCCAAGGTTTACGGTAGAGTATGAGAATACAAAGGGAAAAGAGCATAGCCTCTCCTGTGAAGTAGTGGGAGGCTTTTATTCTCAAGGAAGATGAGATTAAGTTCATCTGGAAAGAAATACCTGATGAAGTGATATATGAGAGAGTCTTCCTATGTTTTGTAGATGAGATTGAGTATATAAGAGATAAAGGCATAGCCATCTTGCAGGATAGAACAAGGGACATATATGAGAGGATTAGTGATTTTCTTTCCTTTGTATCAAAGGCACAGGAGATTATAAATGAGGGAGGAGAAGATGACGACCTCACCAGAATGATTGCAGAATTGAAGCCTGTCTGTAACAATGAGGAGAAAGCCTCTTTTGACGCATTTTTTGAAGAGGTCTGTTATCTGCTTGGTGAACTTTATGTGCTTGGAGAGGAATGGGTAGAGGTATTTGCAAGATTTAAGTCAGAATTAAGCAAAGAAGTTTTGGAGGAATTTGAAAAATGCAGGAAAGAAAACAAAATGCTTGATATCTGGTATGAGAACCTTATGGTCTATTTCGTATTTAGGTATTTTACCAAGGGAGTGTATGACTGTGATGTTATATCAAGGGCAAAGTTTGCATTTTTAGGATTCTTTAGTATAAGAGGAATTGCAGCGCTAAGATATAGGGATAACCTGAAATTTGATATAGACGATATGATAGTCTCAGCTAAGGCTTATTCTAAAGAGGTAGAGCATTCAGAGGGAAATATAGCTTATTTGATGGAGGAGTTTTTGTTTTCTGAAGAATTTGAGATAGCAAACTTACAGGCGGTAATTAAGAGGAGATACTAGCATAAAGATTGTCATTTAAATGCCGATATAATTGATAAGGGGCATTGTAAGTATATGTCTCTAAACAAAGCAAAAGGATTTGCGTAAATCTTCAAGGAAAGGAGAGAAAAAATGAGTAGTATTATTGCAGGTGTTAGTGCCTCCGTAGCGCCTCAGGTAGGCGAGAAAAAGTCTCAAAGACAAAAAGATGCGGAAGTTTCTGTAAGCCAAGGCTATAAGTGCCTCCTTGCACGGAGTCCAAATCATCCCGGTAAGGCAGACGCGAATGCTAAGGTTAAGACAGAAAATCAGGCAGCAGTCTATGAAAAGACTAAAAAAGAAGACACTAGCAAAGAGCCTTACAAAATCAATAAGATGAGTAAGGAAGACAGAGCAGCCCTTGTTAAAGCACTCAAAGAAGAGGTTGAGGCTAGACAGAAGCAGTTTTTAGAGCTTGTGAAACAGTCATTGACCGGCCAGGGTGAAAAGATTGCTATTGCAACCGATAACATGGATGGAATCTGGAAAGCTCTAGCTAAAGGCAACTTTTACAGTTAGTGAAGAGGTCAAAAAGCAGGCACAGGAAGACATATCCGAAAAAGGCTACTGGGGAGTGGAACAGACTTCAAAGAGAATGTTTGAACACGCTTCAGCCCTTGCAGGAGATGATGTGGAACAGATGAAAGCCATGCAAAAAGCAATGGAGAAGGGCTACAAAGAAGCAACCAAGGCTTGGGGTAAAGAACTTCCTGATATATCCAAGAAGACCTTAGAAGCTGCCAATAAGCTTTTTGAAGATTACTATAAGTCAAAAGGCGTAACGAGTGAGAAAGCTATGACGGCTCAGGTTTCATCAGAACTTACCGCTCAGGCGGCAGCACAAAGTGCAGCTACTGCGAATACGACAAAGCCACAGCCTGACCAGGCTGCAAAGGGTGTACAGTCAGTTTCAAAGAGCTGATAACAGTAACAAAGTTGAAATAAAACACGAAACGCTTTCAGAAAAGCTGTTGCATATTGCAACAGCTTTTCGTATACTAATAGTTTAGTAGGATAGGGCGTAAAAGAATAGACATTTATCTTTGGATAAAAACAAAGCTTATGCCTGTAGCCTGGTATAACTACATAAACAAAGAATTATGAACATTTTGGAGGAATTATGGATAAAAATAGCGAGTTTTGCAGTTAATCACCCGGTACTTGAGCGTGGGAGTATATGTATCGAGAAAGGATAAAGTTAGCTCTGAAATCATAACCACCTTTGATTTGAGGATGACAACACCTAACAAAGAACCGGTTATGAATACAGCTGAGCTTCATACCTTGGAGCATATATGTGCAACATTTTTAAGAAACCACGAAAAATATAAGGATAGCATAATCTACTTTGGACCAATGGGCTGTAGAACAGGCTGCTATCTCATTATGGCAGGAGACTTGGAGTCTAAGGACATTCTTCCTCTTTTGATAGAAATGTTTACTTTCCTTAGGGACTTTGAGGGAGATATCCTCGGAGCAAGTCCTGTAGAGTGTGGCAACTACCTTGACCAGAACCTCCCTATGGCAAAGTGGCTTGCAGACAGATACTTAAAGAATACTTTAGAAAACATTGATGAAGCACATTTACATTACGCAGAGTAGACATAGAAAAGGTATATATGAAGGAATTAGAGAGAGTTAAAGAAATAGAGAGAAGCATAGTAAAAAAAGTATCATAAAGAGATATGGACCAATTTTGTAAAAGCCGTAAAAGAGTACGAGCTAATCAAAGAAGGAGACAGAATTGCAGTCTCGTATATCCGGGGCAAGGATTCATTTTTGCTTGCCAAGCTTTATGCAGGAGCTTAAAAAGACATAGAAAGTTTGAATATGAGCTAAAGTTCATTGTGATGGATCCGGGCTACAATCCTGCAAACAGAAAGCTGATTGAAGAAAATGCAAAGCTTCTTGAAATACCTGTAGAAATCTTTGAAAGTGATATCTTTGATGCAGTTTTTGACATAGAAAAAGTCCCTGCTATCTATGTGCAAGAATGAGAAGAGAGCATCTTTACAGCAAAAGCAAGAGAGCTTGGCTGCAATAAGATAGCTCTTGGACACCACTTTGATGATGCAATAGAAACGGTACTGATGGGGATGTTCTACGCAGGAAAATACGAAACCATGATGCCAAAGCTTCATAGCCAAAACTTTGAGGAATGGAGCTTATCCGTCCTCTTTACATGGTCAGGGAAAGAGCATATAAAAGGCTTGGGTAAACTATAATACTCAACCTTCCTAAGGTGTGCCTGCCGCTTTACTGAAGAGCAGGAGAAGCTTGGTGATGAGGGGACATCAAAGAGAGCTGAAATGAAGGAGCTTGTTAAGGAATTGTCAAAAGTTAATCCAAGTGTTGCTACCAATATATTTAACAGTATGTCTCATGTGAACCTTGAAACTGTAATCGCTTATAACATCGGCGGGAAAAAGCATAGCTTTTTGGATAAATATTATGATAATGAATAAAAAATATCGAAGCAGTAAAAAGTGACACGGGCAGTACAAGGCGGGAATGGGAAGAGAGGCTTGACCTGGTTCTTGATATAGCTGAGCAGATGGTGATGTCAGGAGCAGAGGTTGCAAGAACTGAATACAGCATAAGAAGAATATGTAAGAGCTTTGGTGCAGTACGGGCAGAAGCACTTTCGATAACCACTAGCCTAATTGTTACAGTATACTATGGAGAATATGGCTCTGTTACACAGACAAGAAGGGTAGACAAATTTGCTTACAATATGGATAGGCTTGAGAAAATGAACGCTCTTTCAAGAGAAATCTGTGATAATAAGCTGAGTGTGAAAGAAGGGCAGGGGAGATTTAAGGAGCTGATGAATGAGAAGTATTACTCCTTTTATCACCAAATACTGTTTTTCATGCTGATTGCCTTTACCTTTACACTTTTCTTTGGAGGAAGCGTTAAGGATGCCCTAACATCTTCAGCTATAGCTGTATTATTTAAGTACATTGATGAGTTGCAAAAGAAAATAGAAATAAATAAATTTATCCCAATAGTGGCATCATCCTTATTGGTGGCTTCCTTGCTATAGTTGCGGTGAGAATGGGGATTGCAGACTCGGTAAGTATGGTCAGTATAGGAGATGTAATGCTCCTCATCCCCGGTATAATGCTTACTAATTCCCTAAGGGATATGTTTGGCGGAGATACAATCACAGGTGGAATCAGGTTTATAGAGGCAACCCTCATAGCTGTCATGATAGCCCCTCGGCTTTTCATCTGCATCAAGATTTTATGAGATTTGATTTGCAAGAACTATAGTGTCAATGTGTAGAGCTGCCGTATTATATGGTAATTATCATTACGCTTGCGGCTTCGTTTTTGGATGCATAGGCTATGCCTGTACATTTAATACAAATTCAAAAAGGCTTATAGCAGCTGGATTTGGAGGCTTTATAGGCTGGGCTGCATACATAGGAGTAGGATACTTTGTTTCTTCTGAGCCTATGAAGTACTTTGTGGCCGCCGTAGTGATAAATATTTATGCTGAAAATCTATACATGAGAGAGAAGGCACCTTCGACAGTATTCTTAGTGTCTGCGATAATGCCACTTGTGCGGGAGGAATGCTGTATAAAACCATCACTATGCGGTAACAAAGGAATGGCATAAATTTGGTAAACTGCGCTAATACTATATCAGTTGTGCACTTTGCGTCTTAGCATAAAGTTTATTGCAGAATTCGATTATAAAGAGCCTTAGGAAGAGAAGAAGAAAGAGACTTGGAATGCAGGCTTAACTACTTTGATTTAATAGGTCGATATATCTGTAAACGCAAAAACTGATAATGTCCGAATCCGCTTAGACATCCGCTTCACTTCGCTCAATGAGGTTTGCTAAGACTTTATCAGTTTTTGCTAATATCTTTATTAGTGGAATCTTTCGCTCTGCTCTTTTATTAGTTCAACATCATCAAAATAATTGATTTTCATAGCAGACTTTACATCCAAAAGGGTGGCTGCGGCTACACTTCTTGCCTTCTCGCTTCCCTTTTTAAGTATCTCGTATACAGCAGGAATATCCTTTTCATATTCCTTTCTTCTGGCTCTTATAGGCTCAAGCTCCTCTTCAAGAATTGCATTAAGGAAGCGTTTCACCTTCACATCCCAAGTCCACCCGCCTGATAGTGAGCTTTAAGGGCATCCAGATTTTCATACTCAGGAAGGTACTTGCTGAAGCTGTCAGCCTTCACAAAGGCATCGAGATAGGTGAATACTGTATTTCCCTTCAATCTTACCGTGGTCACTAACCTTAATATGGTCAGGATCAGTATACATGCTCATAATCTTAGTCTTAACTTCTTCAGCAGTATCGGATAGATAGATACAGTTTCCAAGAGACTTACTCATCTTAGCCTTGCCATCAGTTCCCGGAAGTCTCTTGCAGGCTTCATTGTCAGGAGCATTATATTTGGCTCTACAAGTACATCACTATAAGTGAGTTAAACTTTCTAACTATTTCACGAGTCTGCTCTATCATAGGCTCCTGATCCTCACCTACAGGCACATGAGTAGCCTTAAATGCGGTGATATCTGCCGCCTGGCTTATAGGATAAGTAAAGAATCCAACAGGAATACTGGTTTCGAAGTTTCTCAGCTGTATCTCGGCCTTTACGGTTGGGTTCCTTTGAAGTCTTGAAACCGTAACTAAATCCATATAATAGAAAGAAAGCTCGCATAGCTCTGATATCTGTGACTGGATGAATAGGGTACATTTATCCGGATTAAGCCCAACAGAAAGATAATCAAGTGCTACTTCTATAATGTTCTGCCTTACCTTCTCTGGATTATCAGCATTGTCTGTAAGTGCCTGCGCATCTGCAATCATGATATATATTTCATCAAATTCGCCTGAATTTTGAAGTTCAACCCTTCTTTTCAATGAGCCTACATAGTACTCAAATGAAGCTCGGTAGGTCTGTCACCGTTAAAATAATTTTAGACATTTCTCTTCCTTCTTTCATTTATTAGAGTTTAGCTGCTATATAAAAGCGTTATCTTGACATAAGTTGGATAACTTCACCTATGTACATATAATGATAGTCTTTATTTTCATAAAAAGGTTTTGTCAATCTCAGGGTCAATTAAATCTTCCGGATTAATCTAGTCACGGATAGCTTTTCATGATTACAACATCACGCCCCTCATCAATATAAGGGGCTACCATTGTAATAATCTACATGAAAACCTTGCATTTTCTATTTTGTTTTCATCGCGTCCCGATACACTTCCTATGTATTTGAGCATAAGACCTGTTGGCTTGTCAGGAGCAAAAATAAGTCACTGAAAAAGTATCGTATTTATCGAAAATTCCTTAGTGTATCTGCTTTCCTCTTATAAATACAAAGCCTACATCTTTGTTCCAGATGACACCAAGACCGCCCAGGAAATAGTCATTGTATTTACGTGACCTTCTGTACCACAGGTGAGAAGGGCAGGCTCCTCGTTTATCTTAAATGGATTCATTGTAAGTATATCATTTTTCATAGGCTGAAATGAATGTTGCACTTTATACCTCCTGTTTGCTTTTCATTTTAATATAAATAGTATATCAAAAATAAGGCTTAGTTTCTACACCTTTTGCAAAGTTTTACACAAAATAAATGATACAGGATATCAAAGGCTTTTTCGTCTCTGAACAGTAGGAATAAACCTTTCTTTTGTATAAAGAATGGAAAAAGAGTTAAAATAAAAACTTTTATGAAAGTAGACAAAATTTAAAAAGCACTTGAAAAATTTTGCTTGACCATGCTATAATTCTTATCGTTGTTGATGGGCTATCGCCAAGCGGTAAGGCAACGGACTCTGACTCCGTCATCAAAGGTTCGAATCCTTTTTAGCCCAGTTACAATAAAAGCACTCATAGAGAGTGCTTTTTTGTTAGTTCACTTAAAACGCAAAGCCAAATTATTAATGCTAAAGGTCACAAACTATTTATATTGCCTATAAAGTCAATTACTTTTTTCGTGACTATGGCGTGATATTGCGTAGATAATTTGTGCCGAATTAGGGAGTATTATGGCTAAGAATGTAATGACATATGAAGGTCTTAAAGAGCTTGAAAAAGAACTGGAGAACCTTAAAGTAAACCGCAGACGCGAAATTGCGGAGAAAATCAAAGAGGCTCGTGAACAGGGAGATCTTTCTGAAAATGCTGAGTATGATGCAGCAAAGGACGAGCAGCGTGATATAGAAGCAAGAATTGAAGAATTAGAGAAGATTCTTAAGAATGCTGAGGTATTCTTAGAGGAGGATGCTGAGAAAGGAACAGTTAATCTTGGCTCAACTTTTACTCTGCTTGACATGGAGTACGATGAAGAGCTTGTATACAGACTTGTTGGTGCTACAGAGGCAAACAGCCTTGAAGGAAAGATTTCAAATGAATCACCCGTAGGCAGAGCACTTAAAGGTGCCAAAGAGGGGGATATCGTTGAAGTTGAAACACCGGCAGGAACTCTTAAGTATAAGGTAATCAAGATTCATAAATAAGGAGAAAGAATAGTGGCACAGGAAAAATCAGGCACTTGACACTAATGAGCAGGTTGAAATTCGTAAGGAGAAGCTTGAGACTCTTAAGGCATCAGGCAAAGATCCTTTCGTGACAACCAAGTTTGATGTTACACATCATTCAGTAGATATAAGAAATGATTTTGATAATTTAGAAAATAAACAGGTAACAATAGCCGGAAGGATGATGTTTAAGCGCATCATGGGTAAGGCAAGCTTTTGTAACCTCTCAGACAGATACGGCAGCATACAGTGCTATGTAGCAAGAGATTCTATTGGAGAAGAGGCTTATGCTGATTTTAAGAAATATGATGTAGGTGATGTAATCGGCGTAAAGGGCTATGTATTTAAGACTAAGACAGGCGAGATTTCAGTACATGCTGAAGAAGTTACCCTCCTTACCAAGAGCCTTAGACCTCTTCCTGAGAAGTATCACGGACTTAAGGATACAGAGGCGAGATATCGTCAGAGATACCTTGACCTCATTATGAATCAGGACGTAAGAAATACCTTTGAAAAAAGGTCACAGATACTTAAAGAAATCCGTTCTTTCCTTGCAGAGAAGGACTTTATGGAAGTAGAGACTCCTCTTCTGGTTGAAAATGCAGGTGGAGCGGCTGCAAGACCATTTTTCACTCATTACAATGCTCTTGATGAAGAAAGAAAGCTTAGAATCTCTCTTGAGCTTTATCTGAAGCGCCTTATAGTAGGTGGTTTTGAAAGAGTGTTTGAGATTGGACGAGTATTCAGGAATGAGGGTGTAGATACCAGACATAACCCTGAATTTACACTTATGGAGCTGTATCAGGCATATACAGATTATAATGGTATGATGGATCTCACAGAGGAGATGTTTAGATATCTTGCTGAGAAGGTTTGTGGAAGTGCCGTTATTACTTACAATGGAATAGAGCTTGACTTTAGCAAGCCATTTAAGCGTATAACTATGCTTGATGCGGTAAAAGAGTATTCAGGCGTTGATTTTAGTACAATCATCACAGATGAAGCGGCTAAGGCTATAGCTAAGGAGAAGAATATTGCTTTCGAGCCTCATCACAAGAGAGGCGATATCATCAACCTTTTCTTCGAGGAATTCTGTGAGGAGAAGATGATACAACCTACCTTTGTTATGGATCATCCTATTGAGATTTCACCTCTTACCAAGAAAAAGCCGGGAGCAGAGGACAGAGTTGAGCGTTTCGAGCTTTTCATCAATACTTGGGAGATGTGTAACGCTTATTCAGAGCTTAATGATCCCTATCGATCAGAGAGAGCGTTTTTGCTGCACAGGATGCACTTGCTGCGGCAGGGCGATGAAGAAGCAAAACCACACTGATGAGGACTTCCTTACAGCTCTCGAGTATGGTATGCCTCCTACAGGTGGTATCGGTTACGGTATAGACAGACTTGTAATGCTCCTTACCGATTCAGCTTCAATTAGAGATGTACTCTTATTCCCTACCCTTAAGAGTCTTAACCCTGATAAGAAGACTTCTTCATCAGTGAGCACAGAGTCAAAGTCTGTAGAGAAGATTGATTTCTCAAAGGTTGAAATAGAGCCGCTTTTTGCAGATACAGTTGACTTTGAGACTTTCAGTAAGTCTGATTTTAGAGCAGTTAAGGTAAAAGACTGTGTAGCGGTACCTAAGAGCAAGAAGCTGTTACAGTTCACCCTCGATGATGGTACAGGCACAGACAGAACAATTTTAAGTGGCATTTATGCTACTATGAGCCTGAGGAGTTAATTGGTAAGACGCTTGTTGCCATTACCAACCTTCCTCCAAGAGCTATGATGGGAATTGAGTCCTGTGGTATGCTTCTTTCAGCTATTCACAGCGAAGAAGGAGAGGAGAGACTTAACCTTCTTATGGTAGATAACAGGATACCAGCAGGGGCGAAGTTGTACTAGAGGAAAGCTTACTGCTTTTGAGGCATATAGAATTAAGTAAATTGAATAGTCAGGTCAAAACTGCCAGATTAGTCAGGCGTCTTCATCGGATTAATCAGTAAATAGGAAATGGTCAACCGTATATTAAGACAAACATCTGTGAAAATATCTAAATGTAATTAATGTGCGAATTAACAATAATTAGAAAGCTGTTTTCAAGGCTGGTAAGTTCTTTTCAAACTCGATGTTACTGATGCTTTGCTTTTCGCACATACCGACTGCTGTGTAAGATCGTATTCTGGATCACACAACTGTTTGATCGGTGTATCGCGGCATCATCTGTCTCCACTGATGCGCACCCCGAAATCAGCTGTCTCAGGAACTTCGGATCGACTCAGCTTCTTCATAGCTGTCGTTGTCAAGAAACTGCACGGTTCCTGCGGATACAGGCACATCATAGAGATTGAGGTATCCTGACAGGTTGCAGGATACGGATGGGAGCTGCGGACCTCAGGTGTTATGGCTCAGCTCACTTTTGCGGATCGACTAATCAACGTTTTCGCAGTAATCTGTAAAGGTGACTTTCCTTTTCTGTTCAGACTTCAGATCAAAACAATGAATCAGGGTGAAGGCCAAATGCAGGCGATTGATTTATATTGCAGAAGTGCAGAAAATCCATAGAGGATCTCCTATGCACTGACCGGAGACAGGACAGCTCCGGCTATGAACAACATTATGATAAAATGACATACTCACATATGCACGGTGGTGACCTCAAGAATTTTACTGAGGGCAGATCGTCGTGAACAGATTCTCTCCCGGAAAGGGCTACTGAAACAGATCATGGGCACTGGTGTAGGCTCACATTCTTCGATTAAAAGTTGATATTCTTCCGAGTTTAAACATTTTAACGTGTTAGAAAATGATGAATTACCAAAAACACACACGTTAAATATTTTAAAAGTCTTTACCTTTTCTCATGAGTCACAAGATTAATGTGATTTCTACGCTACCATTGCGCTTCTAGAGTAGCGAATCGGCAGTGGCAACACATTTGGGGTAATTGTCTTTTATAGATTCAGAGGTCTGTGATTCGCGGTCTTCCGTATCTTTGGACAGTGCGATTGTATAAACAACTCTGGACATAGAGATAACGCATCTCATTGTCCTATAGGATAAAGTCACATTCCAGTCTTGATCTTCCAGACACTTTGCGAGTAGTCAGTGGGATCTTGCGACTATATACGTGATGTTTTCAGGACGGGACCTGAAATTTATCCTATTATCAAGTGTTTTGGACTGACAAAAACCGGTGTCGGACAGGGTAGTATTTTTCTCTCCGCTTAAGGATCGATTTCCTCAGTCAGACCTTGGACATTCATACTAGAATCTTAGCATCCAGTAAAGGCTTTGATATATGCTATTGTTGCCTCACTGATTGGGGTCCGGTTTTTCAATTGCTTTCTTAAGACTTTTCAGGCTTGTTGTTGCACCGAGTATTAATGATATATTTTTGAACGATTTCAAAAGTGCTTTTATTTGACAGGATTTTTCAATTTTCTTCGATATCCTTTTTCGAAGATTTCATCGATAACGCTTTGTGCATATCTGCGTTTTGCAGCCATATTATCAAGAAAGGATCGTTCTGGAAATCCATACTTCCAATATCGTAGTTCTGTAACTCTTCCTGACGATCCGGTGCGATCTCTTTTCCGTAGAACTTCTTAATATCTTCATATTCCTCAAAAGAAAGCGGAAACATCTCAAATTCGATATATCTTTGACATGGTTTGTCATAAGCTCACCGCTTAAAAGATATGAATTGAGCCGAGTAATGAAGATTGACCACTCATTAGTCCCGCGAAAATCCATTCAGGACAGTCTCAGACCTTCTACATTCTGTACTTCATCGATAAAAAGATACTTTTGTATCATTTATAGCGAAAACCAATTTCAATCAATTGTTCCAGCTGTTTCCGACTTCAGGATCTTGTTGTAATCCCACTGTCGAGATCAAATAAATAATATTCTCTGCCGAATTCCGGATTCCTTAAGTTCGTAGGCAATCACCTCTCCATAAGGCAGGATTTTCCGCATCTTCTGACTCGGTGATTACCTTGATAATATCAGTCACTGGATAAAAAGTCGCGGATAAGTAGTTTTCTCGAGGGTACCAATCCATATCATCATTCCTTTCTGAAGGTGTTTTCATTCATATGTTATCAAAATCAGACATCAAAAATCAAGTTTAATGTGCAATATGTGCAAAAATATCAGAAACACCTACGTTAAAAACCAACAAGTATGGTGCCACCATACTTGCGTATGATCTTCGATATCTTACTTTTTCACATAGAGTTCCGTAGAATGACATATGTAAAGATGAGTATCCTCGCAATCCATATGATGAGACGGAATTTGAAGTCTTTGACTCAGCGCTTAAGGCGCTCCCGGCTGAGGAGCATGAGCATTGTTTCATACCTTCATCCATAAGGATCGAAAGATGCCGAAGATCGCAGAGGATCAGGATCTGCGCTTATCAGGCGGTGAAGAACCCCGATCAGGCGACATCAAGAAGCGTTTCAATTTTGAAATGCGTTCAGCCCCTGTTAGATGTTTCTTCTTGTTATAGGAACTCCTTTCGTTGTTGTATTTTTAGTTACCTATGAATAAAAAAACAAATATCTGGAATAAAAACAAGGGCTAATTTGAGTGCTACCATGTACTTCCAGATTAAATGCAACACAACTTTCAAAGTAAGTGCAACGATATCTTTCAAGGTAAATGCAACAGAGGCACCTGTCAGAGTAAGTAACTACCATGTTGCATTTAAGCCTAAAACTACACAAATAACATTTTTATCTCAACTTCAAAGACAGGGTTGACAAATAATCAAAAATATTATAATAAAAACTGACTGAAGTCAGTCAATAAATATGAGAGTAGAATTTATGACAAAAACTAAAGAAGAAAGACGTAGTGAAATCATTGAGACAGCTGGAAAGCTGTTTGAGAGAAGGGATATGAGAGCAGACACAGGTACAGGATATTGTCAATGAAATTGGAGTAGCAAAGGGACTTTTCTATTATTACTTCAAATCAAAGATGAAGTAATGGAGGAGTTGGCAGATAGATATGCAGACGCGATAATAGATGCTGTCAACAAATTGATAGATAAGGATATAAGCACCTTTGACAAAAATCAGTCGTATTTTTCAAATTTTTATTGATTCGGCAGAAAAAGTCTAGCATATTTGTGGGAATCCTAAATGAAAAACGGTATAACTACACGAGAGGATTTTTCAATGTTGGGAAAAATGGTTCCTCTTGTAACAGAAACTTATACTTTCTGGAAATGATAATGGAGAATGCAACTGCAGTGATCCAAAAGTTTATCACTGAGTTTTTGGTTTCAGGATTGTTTAATGTCATGAATCAAATTTCTCCAGATGAGAGATCGATTATTTGAAGGAGAAAATTACCAACGATCAAGACAATGATTCTTAAACTATATAATTTTGCTGAACAGAAGGAGAGCAAATGAGTAGATATTACGTATACACAGAATTAACAAATGCCATTGAACAGGCGATGCTAGTGAGGCATTCTGCTGGGATTAGCAACAAAGAAATAGAACATATTGTATTCTTTACATAGCGAGGTGAATATAGTGAAAACAGATTACATTTGAGAATGTATCAAAGCACGTATAATGTTGGTGACAGCGGGAAGTAACGGCACTTGATCATCAGCTTCAGCATTGAAGACGAAAGTGTCACTGTGATTTTTAGGACCGAGCGGATCTGGAAAAGAGTACGATGCTCAATCTTATAGGTGGCATGGATGAGCCTCATCTGGGTGCATACGGGTGTCAGATACCGATATCTCAAAGCTCAATGAATTTTGAACTAACTGAATACAGAAGGAAAAAGATAGAGTTGTTTTTCCAGTTTTACAATCTGATACCATCACTTAATGCGCTAGAGAATGTCAGTATTGTGGCTGAAAGATGACGCCACATTCGTTTGACGCATAGGAAATGATCCGTAGTGTCAGGCTGGAGGATAGATGTCCAGCATTTTCCTGATGAACTTTCAGGTGAGAAATGCAGCGCTCGTCTATCGCACGTGCCATATGTAAAAATCTGACATTCTTCTCTGTGATGAGACAACAGGGGGCTCTGGACAGCGCTACAAGAAGGTGTGACTTTCAACTTCTTACGGATATGGTAGGAAATATAACAAAACCGTAATCATAGTGACGCATCAAATGCTTCTAGTGCGCTATGCGCTAATGAAGTGATACACCCTAAGGACGGTAGGATCGAATTTTCTGAGAAAAATGAAAAACCTTTGAAGGTTGACGAGGTAAACTGGTAATGGTGCACTGTTTCATCATGCTTCGTGACATCTGGCGACTGAAATCTCAGTTCCTGTCGATATTTATCATGTGCGCTCTTGGAATGCTGATATACTCAGGTATCGAGGAGTATGGAACGGTATGGAGCAGGAAGAGTGCCTATTTAAGGATTCAAATCTGGCGAGATATCTGGATCAGTGGTCTCCGGATTTGACAATGATGATATTGGACAGATCAAAAAGAGCTTGATGGGATAAACAGAGCCCAGCTTTCTGCTGTAGAAAGCGCATATCTGGATAGCGATTCAATGTCAATATCTGTCTTATATCCAACAAAGACAATAAAATATCAAAGCCTTTATGTATTAACGGAAATGAATATAAGCCAACAGAAGACGGCATCTGGCTGGATAAAGATTATGCAGACAATAAGAAAATCCATATTGGTGACCATATTCAGATATACTACAGTGAAAAAGTCAAGAGTTAGAAGTTAAGGATTGGTCTACAACCACAGTATATCTGCTATACAGGTTCATCTACATCCACGGTGCCAGATCATTCGAAATATACATATGGATTCATATCAGCAGATACTCTTTCTCAGATAGTCCCTAATGCAGCCTATAATCAGATAAAAATTACTACGATAATATAACTGACGTGGATTCACTGCGCTCAGATTTGAAAAACTATTCTAGGTGATAAATATATGATGTGTTATGACAGAACGGAATACACACCTGTATCTTCATACAAAATAAGATCGGGCAGATAAAAAGATGTCTGTCATGTTTTTCACTCGTATTTTTCTTCTGGCACTCCTTACCATTTACACAACTATGACAAGAATTGTCGAGGAGCAACGTACACAGATCGGAATATTAAAAAGCACTTGGTTTTCATCCTCTTCAGATCGAGCATTATGCTGTTTACGGACTTGTCATCAGCATTCCAACAGCATTACTGGGCTACGACTTGCACCATATACAGTAACCCTGTCCTTCTTTCTCTGCAGAAAAAGTTTTACAGCATCCTCAGATGGTCAGGGGCGTAATTCGTATTATTCAGTACATCCTTATTGTACCTTATCACTATCTGACACCTTATCTGCACTGGATTTCATGCAGATCCATCGTGATTGAGACACCAGCTGATTTGCTTCAGTGATTCTGGCAGCGAAGTCAGAAAAAGAGGTCTTTGCTGAACATTTTAAAGTTCTGTGGAACAAACTGAGCTTTTGACTGGAGATGGATCATCCAGGATGCGGACAGAACAAAATTCGTCACAGCAATAGGAGTGTAGGCGTTTTTAGGGAGCATGATGCTTCTGATGGCAAGCTTCGGATTAAAGACACTATCAACATCGTAAACAGTGAGTTTATGGCGAGGCAATACACTTATTATGAAAAGTTAAATCTCAGTATGTCTCCAACAGAGGATGAAGTCAAAAATAGAATCTCTTCTGTCAGGCGACTGTCGGTGGGTAAGCGAACAGTCATCGTGAGGGCAAAAAGCTCAATGTCTGTTCATTCTGAAAAGTCTGTTTATTATTGGTCAGGGTTATTTTTCACGACATATGATACTGATGGAAATGTGCTGGAACTGCCTGATGATGGAATAATTCATCGGTTCTTCAGCGAGGATCTGATGTGAGAAAAACGGTTTATCAGCGTACTTATAGCGGGAAAGAGACATTATCTGAAGGTCTCACAGATATGCAGATATAAACAGCCCTCAGGGAATATTTATGTCGCAGTCATACTGGGAATCGCTTGGCAATACATTTACAGCTAGCGCATTATTGGCAGATGACAACATGAATCTGGGCGATGTGAAGCAGATGTCTGTTATCAAAGATTCAGTCAAATTGAAGAAACAATACAGTGAGTCCGAGGAGTTGTTAGACAGCGTTCAGGGGTAATCATACTTCTGATTGCAGCAGCATTCTTCTAAGTGTTGTGATCCAGTATAATCTCGGATTATTGAACTTTACAGAAAAAAATACAGAGAATATGCCACTTCGTGTTCTCGGCAGTTACAATACAGATATAAAGAGTCTTATCTTTAAAAGCAGTCTGATCCCCCATGGTGACAGGGGTGGATAACTGGCTCGATTGCTGGGTGGTATTTTCTTGGACTATATGTTAGAACAGTCTCAACAACCATGAGTTTCATATTCACCTCATTTACGATTGATATCATATATAATTGTTTCATTGATCGTCGTAGGCTGCTCTCTTTTGATCCAGCTTATGGTATGCAGGTTAACAGCACATATAGATATGGTCGAATCGTTGAAGTCGGTCGAATAAAATGTTGTCTTAAGAAAAAAATAACCGCCGTCTGCGGATATTTATACTTGGAAACTAAAGAAAAATATCTGTTCAGTGCATAACCTGGGCTTGTTTGTGATACAAAAATAAAAACAATGATAAAAGAAAAAGGTAAGGAATTTGCCAACGAGTACTTGACACAAACAGCATAGCTTTATTCAGTTGTCAAAATACAAAAATTCAGTTAAAATCATACAGGTGGAATACTTTTGACACCTACATCATACGATTAAAAGGGGGCTGTAATTCGTGAAAAGCCATAGAATAATTTTTGATAAACATGTGGAATAATGAGAACAGTTGTAGCTTAAAAGGGAAGGTTTTTATTATTAAGAAGTTTTAGAAATCGGTGGAATAAGGCGAAATAAAGTTATAGATTGAAATTAAGGAGACACAAAAATGCCAAATCAAACAGATAAAATCCTAAATAGAGATAGAGACAGAAAAGGCTTTCGCAGGAAAAATCTTACAGTAGAAGAATTAAGAGAAATCTACAATAAACTGGTAGAGCAAAATTTCCGGATAGAGATAGGATTAGGTTCATAGTTGACTTAGGGGATAGCAGGAAATTGCCTATCACTATGAACTAATTTGCAAAGACTGGGAAGATGGGAGAGCTAAACTTATCAAGCAGCTTTGATAAAGCATGGCAGGGAAAGGTCTTCTGTTCTTACTTGAGGAATTATATAAAACACAGGATGAGAAGCAAAAGATATATACTGCCTATCTCTTAGCAGTAAGCCTGTCAAAGATGAAGCATAGGGAATTTTATGAAGATTTTTGTGATAGGCTTAGCCCTGAACTAGCCTCACTTCTTACAACCAAAGAAAGTAATATCAGGCAGAAGGTAATCATAGCCTTTGGTTTTGTGGGCTCAGTTAAAGAAGTTGATATCCTAACTAAGCAACTGCTAAAAGATGAGGATGCATTTTGTAGAGCCTATTCAGCTTCTAGTCTTATGCAAATGTCATTTCATAGGGGTAAAGACAGAGATAATATGCAAGATATCAGCTAGAGCATTCATGCAAGCTATTGAAGCTGAGAAAGATATTGAGGCTTCTGCGATAATGATAGAAGCTGCACAAACTTTATTTGAAAGCGTTTTATAACAGCATCAGCCTTAGAGAATGTAGATACTGAAAAAGTAGAGAAGGCAAGAAAAATCCGCTGTAAAGTTTTTAAGTAAGTATGATATAATGGTACAAGTGTAAAAGCGCTCAATGTACTGAAAGATATAATGAATAAGATCCATAAGGAAGAATATGAATTTAGTGCTTATATTGAAATGTGAACACTTAATTAATATGGTCTGCAGTATGGAGTATGAATTTCGGAAGGTAAATCTGTATGGATAAGATAGCAAAGAAAAGGCAGAACGATAAAGATATCGTAGCTTTGATGATAAGGTGGTATTGCAAAAAGAAACATGGGATTAAGGAGGGCTTTGTCCTTCCTGCAAGGAGTTACATGACTATGCTATGTTTCGCATAGACTGTTGCCCTTTATGGAGACAAAGACATTTTGCTCAAACTGCAAGTCGCACTGCTACAGTCCTGAGATGAGGGGTAAAATCAAAGATGTAATGCGGTTTTCAGGACCAAGACTACTGCTTAGTCATCCGATTTTAGCTATCAGACATGTAATTGATACATTAAGAATAAAAGAAGAGAAATAATGACGACAGGAGGTTTTTATGAAAGTGCTGATTACAGCTATTATTATGAGGGCTATGCCACTTACAAGACAGATGAATTGTAATATGTATGCCTATAAATCAAAAAGATGCATCCAGGAATTTATGAGATAGCCTCTTTTGCTACTCGCCGCAGACAGTAAATCCTTCTAAGCAGAATGTTTTTAGTATAGTCTGTAGCGTTTTTAGCTTGAATCAAGTCATTATTCCGAAGACTTTGTATTTTTCCAAGTCCAGTATGAAGGTATGCTCCTTTTTCACCGTAATGCTCATTATCTACCCAGATAGCGGTCTTGTCAGTGAGATTGTAGACTACGCTGTGGATAGTTAGAGAAATTGCTGTCCTCATTATTCATCCCTCTGCAGTACACTATTGCAAGAGTTTTCATGCCTTCCTCTTCATCTGTAAGCACGCCGCCCTTTGGTGTAAGAGCAGCCTCAAGCATCTTAAGGGCGATCTACGCCGTGTGCCTCTTTTTCGGGCACATCTTTATAATATCCGTCTGAAAGTATGTAGTTCGTTATTATTTGATAATTACTTTCCTTAGCAGGGTCGTTATAGATAATATTTAGCTTTCTCTTTGAAGCATCGTTATCGGTAGAATCGGTACCATTTACCCATTCTAAGATGGCGCTTTTACCTGTAGCATCTGCAATCATATAGTGATAAGAGGTCTTGGCTGAGTCATGCAGATCATACTTTTGAATCATTTCAACTGCCTCATCAACATTATCTGCATAATCAAGAACCATTCTAAACATGGTGGTACTTGTAAGGTCAGGTTTATCGGTATTTACATCGGTAGGAACGGTTTTTCACCTGTAAAGACATAAATATTCCACAGCTAACTCCTGCGTCATTTACTCCATCAAGGGGGCGTAGGAGCAGCCAGACAGAGTATCTTATCTTTTAAGCCTGTGATACCTGTATCGATATTAACGCTGACAAACTGAAGGTCAACAGTTGAAACTGAAGACATCTACTCGCCGGGATTGGTATGGACTATCATAGTGTTTGTCTTCTTAAAATCATAGTTTCGTCCGAAAATGCGCTTGCCGTCTGAGGTTGAGGCAGTAAAAGCTGAGCAGGCAATTTCAGAATTTTTAATCTTCATAGGGATAATACCCTTGGTAATCTTCCCGGTTATGAAGCTTATAAGCTCGGTATCATTCTTAGCTCCGTTCTCCTTAAGAAATTCATCAAAATAATAATCTCCGGATACATTCATTGTGTAGACAGCTCCGTCATTGTGCTCCGGATTGGCATCGCTGATTTTCTTTATAGAGGTCACAGATGATATCTCGTTGTGCCAGAGTGCAAATATAGCAATTAGAAGAATGATAAATATACAGGCAATCCCTATGAAAAAAACGGACATAAGCCTGACAGCTCTCTTTTTAGTATTCATTTTAACTCCTTTTTGTTGAAATAATAGTTTCTTGGGGTTACAATAAGTTTGTCGACACCTGTTGCTTTAACAGACTATTATACTTTTTATGAAAATAATCTATCAATCATCAAATTGCTTTACAGGTGTTGACTTAAACAACACTTACTATTAAAAATGTTGCTAAATGGAGAATACTATGGATGTAAGAGTTAAAGGTAACCAAAAATGATATTTGAGGCTTTTCTAAACATTCTAAAGAATAAGCCTATTGCTAAGACGACTGTGAAAGAAATCTGCTTTGCCGCTGGCATTAATAGAACTACATTTTTATAAGTACTATAAGGATACCTATGATTTGTTGGAGCAGATAGAAGATGAGCTTATTGACAATTTGCAGGCTAATTTAGAGCATATTGACAAGTCAAGCCTCTCCGATATATTTACAATTATTCTAACTGATATCTCTGAAAAAAAGAGAGCTTTATGTTGCCTTATTTTCAGAGAGTCAGGGTAAGGTATTTCGCAAAAGGCTGTTTTCACTTTGCTATGAAGATAATAAGAAAGTATTACTTGAGTACTTCCCGAGACTTCCTGAAGATAAGCAGGAATGGATGTATTACTTTATAGCAGATGGATGTAATAGTGTCTTGAAGCAGTGGATACACGGTGGGTTTAAGCAGTCTATAGAAGAATTGGTTGATTTTTTTGATAAAGTTGATAGAGCAGTTAACAAATTTGTGGAATTGTAATAATATGATGCGGTCTTAAACAATAATAAGTTCTATTACAATAAAAACTACAAACGAATTTTTATGCTTTACTACTTGTATCATAAAAAAACTTTTAGTTGAAATAATTATATGGTATAATGAACTTTGTTATTGAATTAATCTAAAGATGAATTGGTAATGCAATATTTTTAATACGGAGGAAAAATTTAATGTCAGATTTTAAGGATAAAGGTATATATTTAGGACATAGTGGATTTTTGCTTGAGCTTGAGAGTGCGACTCTGATTTTCGATTGGTATCAGGGAGATATTCCACCTATAAGGGGAGAGAAGCCACTTTACATATTTGCAAGTACTATCAACCAGGATCATTTCAGACCTGAGATTTTTGGCGCAGTTGAACAGCTTCCTCACGCTGAGATTTTCATAGGCTTTGACCATTCCATTCCTGAGGTGGATACTTTTTAGATAGTTTACCTGAGAAGATTTCAGACCATGTAAGCTGCTTTGGCGGAGATGCAAGACTTTACTCTGAGAACGGAGAAATGCTCGTTACCTCAATTCCTGCGACAGAGATGGGAGTAGGCTTTATAGTTGAGATAGAGGGAAAAACCATCTTTCACGCCGGTACTCTCTACCTCAATCAGACTGCTTCAGAAGAAGAATATAATAAATGGTATCAGAAAATGTCTTTGGAGCATCCTGACCTCAGCATTGCTGATTATGAGGCTTTATCTTGAACATTGCGAAGAAGAGTTTGAGAAATGCACTGATAAAATAAAGGGAAGAACCTTTGATTTTGCCATGCTTCCGCTTGAGCCGAAGTTTGGTGATGTGGGAGAGCGTACCATAAAGAGATATATGGAGGTGGCTGAGTACAAGACCTGGGCGCCTATTCAGCTCCATGGAATGTACGAGATTGTGGATGAGCTTGTGACAAATCATCCTGAGTATGCAAAAAATATGATCGGTGTTACTACAGCTGGAGTAAAACAGTCCATCAAGTCCGGGTGAGAAATTCACTTTTAATTAAGTCTTTAGTTGACTGCGAGTTAAGAAAGGAGAGAATATGATTATTATATATGGAAGTATGATGTGTCCTGACTGCCAGAACTGTAAATATAATTTTGACAGATACGGGATAGAGTATAAATTCTTGGATGTGCATACCAACTACAGTACTTAAAAAGAATTTTTAAAATACCGCGACACTAACCTCGGTTTTTGACAGACTTAAAAATCTATGATATTGCCTACCCTGCCTGCATTGACGAGGATGGAACGGTGTTTACAGACTGGGGAGACATACTTTAGAAAATAAAAGGCTTAGATCCTGTGTACTTAGCATAACTAAGTTGGGTTCTGCTTAGACGTGAGATATTTGCATAGATGCACCTTTTTAGGGTGCATCTTACTATATCGGCAGGTTTTAAAAATTTCTTTAATAAATCTTTAAAAAGTTGTTGACAAATATGTCGAAAACTGTGGTATCATACTATCCGTTGCCCCACAAAAGACTACTTGATATAAACTAAAAAATCTAGTATACAAGCGGTTTGTAAGGCAAAGAACCTTGATAACTAAATAGTGAGACAATCTTGAAAAATTCAAACGAACGCGTATAAGTAGTAATACTTGTACACCTTTAAAAACAGTAAAAATTATTGACTTTAGCCGGTCGATAACGGAATGAGCAAAGATTAAAAGTCAGCTCATTCTGGGCATAATTTTCTTAACGAATATGAGCATTTGCGAAGTATGAGTTTAGAAAATTAGTCGTTCTTTCGAAGCGAAGCGAGAAAGAACTTCAAACAAACATATTTTTATGAGAGTTTGATCCCGGCTCAGGATGAACGCTGGCGGCGTGCCTAACACATGCAAGTCGAACGGAGATTACAGACGGAAGTTTTTCGGATGGAAGACTGTAATTCTTAGTGGCGGACGGGTGAGTAACGCGTGGGCAACCTGCCCTATACAGGGGATAGCAGCTGGAAACGGCTGGTAAGACCGCATAGTCGGCGAGACCGCATGGTTTTGTCGGGAAATGAGCAATCAGGTATAGGGATGGGTACGCGTCCGATTAGCCAGTTGGCAGGGTAAAAAGCCTACCAAAGCAACGATCGGTAGCCGGACTGAGAGGTCGGACACGCACATTGGGACTGAGACACAGTACCAAACTCCTACGGGAGGCAGCAGTGGGGATATTGCACAATGGAGGAAACTCTGATGCAGCGACGCCGCGTGAGTGAAGAAGTATTTCGGTATGTAAAAGCTCTATCAGCAGGGAAGATGATGACGGTACCTGACTAAGAAGCCCCGGCTAACTACGTGCCAGCAGCCGCGGTAATACGTAGGGGGCAAGCGTTATCCGGATTTACTGGGTGTAAAGGGAGCGCAGGCGGTTTGGCGATTGAGAGTGGAAGCAGGGGCTCAACCCCTGACTGCTCCCAAAAACTGTTAAACTTGAGTATGGGAGGCAGGCGGAATTCCTAGTGTAGCGGTGAAATGCTTAGATATTAGGAAAGAACACCGGTGGCGAGGCAGTATGCTGGACCAAAAACTGACGCTGAGGCTCGAAAGCGTGGGTAGCAAACAGGATTAGATACAGTAGTCCACGCTAAACGATGAATACTAGGTGCTGGGAGGCATAAGCCTTTCGGTGCCGCCGCAAACGCATTAAGTATTCCACATGGGGAGTACGTTCGCAAGAATGAAACTCAAAGGAATTGACGGGGACCCGCACAAGCGGTGGAGCATGTGGTTTAATTCGACGCAACGCGAAGAACCTTACCCGGTCTTGAGATCCTCCTGAATGCGAGGTAATGCCTGTAGTCCTTCGGGACAGGAGAGACAGGTGGTGCATGGTTGTCGTCAGCTCGTGTCGTGAGATGTTGGGTTAAGTCCCGCAACGAGCGCAACCCCTATTTTTAGTAGCCAGCGGTTGGTACGGGCACTCTAGAAAAGACTGCGAGGATAACTCGGAGGGAAGGCAGGGGATGACGTCAAATCATCATGCCCCTTGCGACCGGGGCTCACACGTGCTACAATGGCAGTTACAGAGGAAGCGAAGGTGTGAGCCGGAGCAAAATCCCAGAAAAGGCTGCCTCAGTTCGGATTGTAGTCTGCAACTCGACTACATGAAGCTGGAATCGCTAGTAATCGCGAATCAGAATGTCGCGGTGAATACGTTCCGGGTCTTGTACACACCGCCCGTCACACCATGGGAGTCGGAAATGCCCGAAGTCAGTAGCCTAACCGTAGGGGAGGAGCTGCCGAGGCAGGTCTGGTGACTGGGGTGAAGTCGTAACAAGGTAGCCGTATCGGAAGGTGCGGCTGGATCACTCCTTTCTAAGGAAGAAGAAGTAGAGATTGTCTTACTGTCTGGTTATCAATGAGCAGACACACTGCGACTGCCTCTAGCGAGGACGAACGAAGTGAGTTCGAGCTAGGAGGAAGGCGTTAGTTGCGAGTTTTGGGTAACAAAATACGTCTGGTGGCGATGCGTCTAGGGGTCACACCCGTTCTCATCCCGAACACGAAGGTTACAGACTAGGCGGCCGATGGTACTGCACTGGAGACGGTGTGGGAGAGTAGGTGGCTGCCAGACATTAATTTCTTGACATTAAATTCTTAATGAATGCGAGCCGAAGGCGAAGCATGAATTTAGAATTTAAGTCGTTCTTTCGAATACCGTGAGAAAGAACTTCCTCTAATAAACACTACACTCTTCGAGTGAGAGCGAAGCTCAAACGGAAGTATCTTAAAAGAATTAAAGCTTGGAATAGCAGAATAGCTTAAAAAGGACTAAAGCCTTCGATTAGTGATTTGATGTAATCAATAACTAGATAATAGTTGTTAGTTGGTTGTATCAAATGACTGATTGAAAAAGTCAGTCAAATGTACCTTGAAAAACTGCATACCGAACAAAAATATTTATGCAAGTATAGCTTTTGATGATTTATTCATTAAGGGATATACAGCTAGATATGAAACAACATCGAGACATTGAATTTCTTGATAAGCACGAGTCTAAGACAAGTGCGGTTTAGAATTCAATAAAACAATGTATTTATTAAAAAGATTTAATACTGATACGCTAGTCAGTGTTAAATTAAAGAGAACCAATATAAGTTATCAAAAGTTAAATTGAATTGGGTCACTCGCAGAAATGCTTCGCATTTCACGCTCGTGATGCGCGTTTCATGGAAACGCACCCCACAAGGCATCAGGCACCGTAAGCAACCAAGCTTGCACAGTGCCTTACGCCTTGTGGCATTCCCAATTCAATAATGGTCAAGATTACAAGGGCGCAGGGCGGATGCCTTGGCACCAGGAGCCGAAGAAGGACGTGATAAGCTGCGAAAAGCTGCGGGGAGGAGCAAATATCCGTGATCCGCAGGTATCCGAATGGGGAAACCCGGCAGAAAGAACTTCTGTCACCGTATGATGAATCCATAGTCATACGGAGGGAACCCGGCGAACTGAAACATCTAAGTAGCCGGAGGAAGAGGAAGAAACATCGAATCCCTAAGTAGTGGCGAGCGAAAGGGGACGAAGCCCAAACCAAGGATTTATCCTTGGGGTTGAGGACCACGTACGAAGAAGCAGTAGGTAGCAGAACGGTTTTGGGAAAGCCGGCCATAGAGAGTGAAAGCCTCGTATGCGAAAACAGACTGTGATTCAGTGGTATCCAGAGTACTACGGGACACGAGAAACCCTGTAGGAAGCAGGGGGACCACCCCAAGGCGAAAATACTACAGTGACCGATAGAGTATAGTACCGTGAGGAAAGGTGAAAAGAACCCCGGGAGGGGAGTGAAAGAGAACCTGAAACCCTGTTCATAAGCTGCGGAAGAGCGACTCAACGCTCGACCGTGTACTTTTGTAGAACGGTCCGGCGAGTTGCCGTTGCTGGGTCAGGTTAAGTACTTAAGGTACGGAGCCGAAGGAAACCAAGTCTTAATAGGGCGGTAAGTCAGTAACGGCAGACCCGAAACCGTGACCTCACCGATACGCAGGATGAAGTCTGCGTAAAAAGTGATGGAGGTCCGAACACACGTCTGTTGAAAAAGGCGGTGATGAGCTGTGGGTAGCGGAGAAATTCAATCGAACTCGGAGATAGCTGGTTCTCCCGAAATAGCTTTTAGGGCTAGCCTCGGTATAGTCTAATGGAGGTAGAGCACTGAATCGCTGCGGGGGCGTCAAAGTCTACCAATGCGTATCAAACTCCGAATGCCATATAGATGTTTACCGGGAGTCAGACTGCATGAGATAAGTCGGACAGTCAAAAGGAAACAGCCCAGACCATCTGCTAAGGTCCCAAAGTGTATGTTAAGTGGTAAAGGATGTGGGGTTTTCAGAACAACCAGGATGTTGGCTCAGAAGCAGCCATTCATTCAAAGAGTGCGTAATAGCTCACTAGTCGAGAGGTCCTGCGCCGAAAAATGTCGGGGCTGAAACATAACACCGAAGCAATGGAATATACCGTAAGGTATGTTGGTAGGGGAGCATTGATAACACGAAGAAGCGGTACCGTAAGGAGCCGTGGAGGGTTATCAAGAGAGAATGCTCGGAATGAGTAGCGAGATGAAGGTAGAGAATCCTTCGGTACTGTATATCCAAGGTTTCGGTAAAGCTGATCTTCCCTGGGGGAAGTCGGGACCTAAGCTCAGGCTGAGAAGCGTAGGGCGATGGACAACTGGTTGATATTCCAGTACCTCTGGCTCATCAGAAATGTGGGGACACGGAGATTCAGGAGTGCCTGTAAAGATTCAGGTGCAAAGCATGGTTTATGCCGGGCAGGCAAATCCGTCCGAGTAAGTGGACTGTGTGATGCGGGACCGAAATATAAGTAGGGAAGCTCTCGGGAGAGCCGTCGAGAAAAGCCGCTATTGTGTAGTCAGAGCCCGTACCGTAAACCGACACAGGTGGATGGGGAGAGTATCCTGGTATCGGCGGGAGAAGCATTGTTAGAGAACTCGGCAAAATATGTACGTAAGTTCATGATAAGGGTGCCTGTAGAGATACATACCAGAGAATAGAGCTCAAGCAACTGTTTAGCAAAAACACAGGTCTATGCGAAACCGTAGAGTGATGTATAGGGGCTGACGCCTCGCCCGGTGCTGGAAGGTTACAGGGGAGTGCTTAGAGTAATCCAAGGTACGAACTTTAAGCCCCAGTAAACGGCAGTGCGTAACTATAACGGTCCTAAGGTAGCGAAATTCCTTGTCGGGTAAGTTCCGACCCGCACGAAAGGCGTAATGATTTGAGCGCTGTCTCAACAATGCACCCGTGATTGAAGTACCAGTGAAGATGCTGGTTACCTGCGCCAAGACGGAAAGACCCTATGGAGCTTTTTACTCCATCTTGGTACTGGGATTAGATATATGATGTACAGGATAGGTGGGAGACTACAGAGCAGGGACGCCAGTTTCTGCGGAGTCAATGTTGGGATACCACCCTTCGTGTATCTGGTTTCTAACCTTTGCCCGTTATCCGGGCAGGGGACAATGCCGAGGAGGGAGTTTGACTGAGGCGGTCGCCTCGAGAAGTGTATCGGAGGCGCTCAAAGAATCCCTCAGAATGGTTGGAAACCATTTCGCAGAGTGTAAAGGCAGAAGGGGAGCTTGACTGCGACACCGACGGGTGGAGCAGGTACGAAAAGTAGGGACTTAGTGATCCGGTGGTATGTAAGTGAGAATGCCATCGCTCAACGGATAAAAGCTACCACAGGGATAACAGGCTTATCACTCCCAAGAGTTCACATCGACGAGTGGTTTGGCACCCTCGATGTCGGCTCATCGCATCCGCGCTGTAGTAGGTCCCAAGGGTTGGGCTGTTCGCCCATTAAAGCGGTACGCGAGCTGGGTTCAGAACGTCGTGAGACAGTTCGGTCCCTATCTGGCGCAGGCGTAGGGATATTTGAGGAGAGCCGTCCTGAGTACGAGAGGACCTGGGGATGGACGAACCGCTGGTAGACCAGTTGCAGTGCCAGCTGCACGGCTGGGAAGCCAAGTTTGGCAGGGATAAACGCTGAAGGCATCAAGCGTGAAGCCCCTCCAAGATAAGATATCCCATAGCGTAGGCTAATAAGACCCTTAGAGAGTATGGAGTTGATAGGTCAGTGGTGTAAGCGGAGTAATCTGTGTGCCTTCTGATACTAATGGGTCGAAGGCTTGACCAAAGAAAAGGAAAAGATGTTGATTCGGTTGCAGTTTTTGAAGATATATGTAAAGGACACCTAGAGTGTTCTTTTTTGTTTAAAAGCATATATAGGGTGAAGTCAATAATAAAAATCCCTACTACATGCCCTGTTAAATTTTTGTTTTTAATTTATGATAATCTATGTAAAAAGGAGGGATTATGAAGACTATAGAGGTGAGCAATTTATATAAAAATTTTGAATATTATGAAAAGAGTGAAGGACTGAAAGGATCATTTAGAAAATCTATTCATTAGAAAAACTCATTAAAGAGGCTGTAAAAAGATTTAAGCTTTTTCAATTGAGAGAGGTGAAATAGTTGGATTTTTAGGTAAAAATGGAGCAGGAAAGACAACTGAGTCTAAAGATATTGTCAGAATTTTTATATCCAACTTCAGGTAAGGCAAAAATTCTTGGTTATACATCTTGGGAAAGGGAAAAATGAGTTTAAGAAAAATATCATTATTATGGGACAAAAGAATCAGTTGTGGTGGGATTTACCAGCTGTTGATAGCTTGGAATTAAATAGACAAATTTTATAATATAAAAGTTAATGATTATAAAAATAGACTTGAAGAAATGTCTGCACCTTTTAGGTGTAGAAAACTCTTAAAACATACAGGTGAGACGACTTTCCTTAGGAGAGAGAATGAAGATGGAAATAATACAGTCTCCTGCATCAGCCTGAGATATTATTTTTTAGATGAACCTACTATAGGGCTTGATATATTTCACAGAAAATATTAGAAAATTTCTCAAAGAATATAATGATAAAAATAAGGTAACTATTCTACTCACTAGTCATTATATGGAAGATATCAATGATTTGTGTAAACGTTCAATAGTTATAAATAATGGCGAGATTATTTATGATGGTGAAACAGCAAAAATTAGGGATATTTTGGCGAGAAGAAAATAATTAAGCTAATATTTAAGAAAAACAAATAATGATGATTTTTCTAAGTATGGAAAAGTGAGAGACTATATCAATAATATAATGACATTAGAAGTAGATAAGGACAAATGTAATTATGTATATGTCTCGTTTGTTGGCTGAATACGAAATTGAGGATTTCTTGGTAGAGGATATTTCGATTGAAGATGGGTTGCTTTATTATATCAGGAGAAAAATATAATGGAGAAAGACTATGAAAAATATATATATTGTTTTTACAATGGGGATTTCAAAAGGCTACCGAATATAGATTTTGACTTTTTCAGCTATTTCGGTGCTATTTCTACTTTTAATTCAGGTATCGATGTGGAAAGCTATTTATGAGACTACAGGAGAAGGAATACTATATGGTTACACATATTATAAGATGTTGTTGTATACTTTTTTTGTAGGAGTAACTGCAAAATTCATTTCCACAGGTTTTGAATGGAATAAATGATGATATAAAAATGGAGGTTTGAATAAGTATATAGTTAAACCAATTAATTATTGTTATTATAGGGGATATGTTTTCTTTGGTGAAAGATTTTCTTTGTCAATTATATTTTTGATGATACTTGTGGTAATTTCAGGTATATTTGAAAAGTCTTGGTTATTTTGAAATAGATTTGCTTTGGAATAGGACATTTTATTGTTGCTATAATATTAGCACTTTTCTGTATTAAACTTTTGCAGTCTTTTTATTGTAGGGTTATTAGGATTGTGGTTCTCTGAGATATCCAGGATATTCCTGCAATTAGTATAATAATTATGGTAATTAGTGGCGGAATATTTCCACTCTGACATATTAGGGGATAGTTTCAACAGAGTAATATTATTTTTACATTTAAATATATGTTGCAGTTTCCGGTAGAAATAATAACAGGAAAAGATATGACAATACCTATATATTTTTTATTTATAGTACAAACTTTTGGATTATTGTTTTTGGAATAGTCTCAGGGTATTCTATGGAAAATGGACTTAAGAAATACATTGCAGTAGGGAGGATGATAAATGTTAAATATTATAAAAAGATACTTTATTTTAATTATTATGTTTGCATTCTCTGGCTGCACAACTGGAATATAGGGTTAATTTTATCTTGGGAATGGCAGTGAGGCAGGATTTTTAGTTGTCAAAACTGACTTATGTAATCCTTATATACAAGACAGGAGTAAATATAAATGGCATAGAGCCCTGATTATATGCTGGTATTTATAGGTACTTATACTATAATGACAGGAATTTATATGTCGTTTTATACTAATTTTTGGAATCTTCACAAACTATATTAGAGAAGGAACTTTGGACTTGTATCTTACAAAGCCCTGTAGTCAGGGATGTTTTTAGTAACCTTTAGATATATTGATTTTGCAACTCCTATTCCAGCAGTAACGGCAGGCTTTATTATGTTAGGGAATAGGTTGGAATAGATGTGGTTTTGATTTCAATATTCTTAATATAGGTATTTTTATAGGATGTTTGTTGATTGGCACAGTACTAACTTATTCTATATTTTTAATGCCTCGATTGCTTGGATTTTTGACTCATGTCCACCGGAGGATTGCTCAGATAAGTGATTCAGTATGGGATTTTTAATAATATGCCAATGAAGATTTATAATAAGATTATTCAGGATATAGTTGTTATATATTTCCTGTATTCTGACCTACTAATGTACCTGTATCATAGTAGGTGGTAATATAAACAAAATACTTATCATCTGGTACTATGGCACCTGTTATTATGTTTAATTTATGTGTTATAATGTGGAAGATGGGGATAAGAAGATACTCAAGTGCAAGCAGTTAAGATAGGTAGGTAAGATGGACAAAAAGAACATTTAGGGACAATCCTTTCTTATAGTAAAGGAAATTTGTGAAAGCAGCGAAATTTCTTATAACAAAGCATTCAATGGACTTTGTAGTAAAAAAATGATTAGTAAGTATAAAAATGGAGAAAAGCACTTTGATGTTTTTATATTTTGTACTGTTTTAGAAAGATTGGGATTTTTCTGCGGAGCATTTTGAAATACTTGTGCCTGACAAAGTGCACGAGTTTTTCTTATGAGTTAAAAAATGTTCGCGCCATATAGAAAATCAGAACTGGCAAGCTTTTAGAACAGGGGATAGAAGATTTTAAGCATATTCATCTAGTAAAATGTTAAGATTCAGACTAGTTACAGAGATTATTTTATTTACATATTAGAAAGATATCATAATAAAAAATATGGATTTAGCATATGAATATATAAAAAGTCGTTGAATGCGACAGGACAAGACAGGGTCCATTTATATGTACAAATCCACTATTATCTGCATTTGAATGGCATTTATTTATTAATTTGTGTGATATGGAGGATTTGCTACAATATTGAGCAAAAACAGAATTACAGTATAGATTATATGTAATATATTTAAAACAAGGTAAAGTTAATAATCGATGAAGACTTAAAAGGAGAATTCTCCCGCCAATTTAGCTCTCTTTATATTATATAAATATTGGGATAAACTAGCTTTAGATAAAAAGACTTGGGATAGAAAAATACAATTAAAATAATGGTTAAATCTTCAACAATTATTGGACTTCAACATTAATCGAGTACTTTATAAAAGGATGCAGAGTCTTCATCGTGAGGAAGAAGTATATACAAGAAAAATATGGTGCATTACAAAAAGATTTTTAAATACGTTGGTGTTGATTCAACATATAATATAAGTGAGACTATATGGGTATAGAATAAGGCATGTGGTCTTATCTGACTACCCTAAAATTTGAAAAGAAAAGAGTTATGTCTTACTTGTGAGAAAGTAAGTGAAGGTATATGTTCAGTTGAAAATTACAGAAAAATAGAAAGGGAAAAATTCATCCTAGTACTAAAAACTTAATTTCTCTAGCTAAAGTTAGAATTCACTTTTTATATTTTTTAAAAGGAGATATTGAGTCTGGTAGATATAAAGTATTACTTGTTGGCAAAAAGAATGTAGTAAACTCATAGCTACAGGTAAGTTCAAGTCCTGCAAGAGAGAGGTTTCAGAACTTAAAAATAATATTGATATGCAAATATTGGATAATGAAATTATAAATTTACTAGAAACAAAAATGAAAGAAGAAACTAGAGAAATAAAATTGCTCTATTGCAAGAGGTATTTTAATCAAGAGACAGGGTTGTCCAAATATCATATATGTGAATTAATTGACAATCAGGTCTTGAGCTGTTTGAGTACACTAATTGGAAAAAGACTGTATAGAGTCTTGAACTATTCCTTGAAAAATGAAAAACAGAAAAATATGTAAATTGGTGTAATATCAAGGAAATAGTAAAAAGCACTTGTACATTTATATAAAGAAGGTGGAGAATATGATAAATTTAAGATTATTACCAGAAAAGCATTGATGTTCGAAAGAAAAATGATGTTAGTATTCTAGTGCCTTTGCTGGAAGATGTTGTAGAGGCAAATAAAAAGAAAGAAGATGGATATTGTTCTTACAAGGATATTTTTCTATATAGCTGAACTATACGAGTTATATGATGATAGCAGAAGAATTAGAAAACTATTTGGATTATCCATTACATTATTCACAATTTACGGGTTCATTAAATGGTCAATGTATACGATATATATATTGTCGCATATAGTGCGAAAAGTAAGTTAAATAAATTGCAAATTTGCCTGCAAAAGAATTTATTATTCGTATATTCAGGGAGGAATGATGTTTAATTTTACTAAGGATTGTTTTGTTGGTGCGGTTAGTGTTGATAAATGCAAATTGAATATTTTTGAAATATTGAACTAGCTCTCTTAAGCAGGATGCTTCAGATAGCGATTTGGAGAAGTTAAAGAGGTAATAACCTGTCTGGAACAGTATTCTGGTAGTGGTTTTTAGGAAGAAAGACTACATATTTACTGAAATAGGGGACAGAGAGCTTGAAGTACAGAAAAATGAGCATAAATGGTTCGCTGATAAACTACAGGTAATCAAAAAGTGAAGTTGGCAGTGTGGTAGATGAGACTGCAAAGGCAAAAGCTTGACAAGTGATTAGATTTATGATTAAGTGGTTGTACAGCCATATTGTGAGTAAAGGATACTCTTATTAGCAAGCCTGTTATTATATCTGAAAAGAAGGCTCCTAAAGAAAATATTGAAGAAGAAAGCACAGATCCATTTGCATTTACAAGTAAATATCTGGTTGGAGTTAGCTTTATTGATGATGAGCATAAAAGGCTCTTTGAAATCATCAAAGAGGCAAACGATGTGATGCATAACGACTTTCTCTATGATAAATTTGACCAGATTAGTAATGTGCTTGGTGAGCTTGTGGAATATACAAAGGTCCATTTTGCAGATGAAGAGAAGTATATGGAGAGCATCAACTATGAGGACTGAGAAGACCAGAGAGGGCACATTCTATGTTTGTAGAGAAAAATTGAGAACAGTAATCTTGATGATGTGGATGATAACCGGGATGAATATCTGACCGAAATCTTGAACTTCCTTTTGGACTGGCATGGTTATCACATATTAAAGGCTGATAAGCTTATACCCGTTGTGAGCTTAAAGTAAAGATTATAGCTTTACTTATTAAATAATATATGTTAGAATAACCTGAGTGTGCATCACACATAGAATACTACGCGCAGTATATGGATACTCCGACCTTATGCTTGGCGACAGCGAATCAATGAAAGGAGAATAATATGATAACAAAAAGAGAAAAAGCCGAGACTTATTAAGGAATATGGCAGAACACCGGAGATACAGGTTCACCTGAGGTTCAGATAGCTATCCTTACTGAGAGAATCGCAGAGCTTAACGCACATCTTTCTGTTAATGCAAAGGATCATCATTCAAGAAGAGGTCTTCTTAAGATGGTTGGTGCAAAGAAGAAGACTTCTTGCTTATTATCAGAAGAAGGACCTTGAGGGATATCGTAAAGCTTATCGCTCGTTTAGGACTCAGAAAGTAATAGGATTATTAACACACACACACAAACACTGAAGGATGTCATTTGGCATCCTTGCTTTTAAGATAAAAACTAAAAATATATATAAAAATGACACAAATACATATGTTATACTGTAATAGCGTCGTAAGCCTTACAAGGATGGGTATTGAAACTTAACTTCGCAACAGATTATAAGCATTATGAAAGGGATATCAGATGCAGAGTAGATTAAAACTGGCAGTAAAAACTATCACTAGCTTTTATGTTTTTACTGCTATAAATAATTATACAGAAGTTTCAGCTATGGCAGCGAACAGAGTAATAAAAGTGAATAATGATGATTCTAAGGAAATACGAATAAAAGAGATGATTTTATTACTTTTTCGTACCTCAGGATAAATACAAAAAGGGAAGAAGTCGTATTTTTATTATTCACCTGAAAATGGAAAGAACCTTTTCCAGTTTGGCAATGGAAAAATATGGGGTAAAATAAAAGGGCTTGCTTCTGTTGCCATCTCCGGAATGGATAGGCAGGAAACCTGTTTTTTATGGCAGAGTATAAGCTTATTATAGAAAAGAAAGTAGTAGCAAAAGTAAATAATGTTTCAGATAAAAAGCCAAATGCAAATGTCGGAAACAATAATGGACAGGGTAACGCAGGAAACAGCAATTCTAATACCGGTAACAACAATAACAGCAACAACAATAGTAATATCAATAATGGCGATAATGTGGGTAGTGGCAGCGCTGTCTATAATAACAATGTTATCCCTACACCATCATCACTGCAGAAGACACTTGCAGATGTTACCTCTGTAACCCTTGCACAGAACAGACTAGCAGCTAAAAGGACTAAAATAGGTGCATTTGACAATGAGGTTACAAGCTTTAAGGTGGATGTTAACAGCAGGATTGAGCTAAGTGAGACTACCAATGCCAATGTGAGTGTGGTAAGTTCAAATGCCAATATGAAGGTGGCACTATCTTGATGTGCTTTCAATAGATGTTTTACAATCCAGGAGTAAGTACACTTACAGTAGATATCAATGGTAAAAAGTTTAATTTGGATGTAAATATTATCGATAATGAAATGTCATCTACTTCGATTGTATTGGCTGAGGGAGGCTCCCACCAGCTTAGAATAAGAGGTGAGGGAACGGGGAATACTGTATGGAGTTCAGCAGATCCAGCCATTGCAGAAGTTGATTCAGTGGAAGAATAATGGGAAAATCAAAGGGAAATACATTGATTACTGCTAAAGTTAACGGTAAGACTTTTTGGATGCGTGGTTTCTGTGACTTCAGAACTTCGTAAAAATGTGGTGAGAATGGGCTGGAGCTTATTCTTTAAGAGTAAATACAGCAGTCAAGAAGAATGGAAGAGGGCTATTATGACTGCAGCGCACTTGCGTGGAGAGCTTACAATAAGTTTGGCTTTAACATAATGAGCACCAATTACGCTCCGACAGCAGCAGCAATGGGAGTACTATGACCAGAACAAAAGATAGTAGAAGGCGGACTTTCGGATGCAGACATAAAGAATATGATGTTTTGAACCGGGTGACCTTTTCTTTATGGAAGGTTTTGTAAACAATGGAAGGTACAGAAATGTATACCATGTTGAAATAATTTCGGGTTATACATTTAATGGCTTTTGACAAAAGCGGTAACCTATTACAGAAATTGAATTTGCCAACAGAAATCAGAGTGATCTAAGAGGTTTTGTAGGTAAACCATAAATAGGAGGGATAGATGGCATTAGGTTTATATTTTATATGTTTTATTATATTTAGCTTTTTGGGCTGGATATATGAGAGTATATATTGTACCATACGTACTCATCATTGGGATAACAGGGGGTTCTTATTTGGACCTATTTGTCCGATATATGGAACAGGGGCAGTAGTTGCCACTCTGATATTTAATGAGATATTTAAGAATGGTGAAACAGCTGGCAGATATTTCTTATATGTATGTTAGGTAGTGCGGTTATTGAGTTTGTTACTTCTTATGTGCTTGAAAAGCTATTTCACGCAGTATGGTGGGACTATAGTGAGGTACCATTTAACATACAGGGTAGAATCTGTCTTCCTGCATCAACTGGATTTGGCATAGCAGGTATATTTGTGGTAAAATATATATCTCCAGCTGTATTTGGACTGTTTGTAGATGTTCCTCCGTTGGTAATTGAAGGAATAGCAATGATATTGATTGCTGTACTTGGCGCTGATTTGGCACTTACCGTATCAGGACTTACAGAGCTTGTTAAGAAAATGGAGGAAATGGGTGCAGAATTCGACCGCAGAATGGAAGCTTCTTATCAGGTGATAGAGGAAAAGAGACAGCTTATTACAGAAAAGTGGGAAGAGTACGAGAAACTTACATCTGACAAGGTAAAAGAATATACGTCTACGATGAGTAAAGCTCAGCAGCATGCGCTAAGAAGCATGAAACAGTTCAGGTCAAAGGGAGCTGCTCAAATAGCAGACAGAGTTAAAGGAACTATTGGTTCATTGCCGGTAGTGGGGAATATAAGGAAGAATAGCGATGAAAAATAATGAAGTCATAAAGTCTGAGGTAACAAGACTCCTTGAAGGGATAAATGAGCACGAACATGTGCTTAGAATGAGGACCTTTATCCAGCACGGTAAGATAACTACCTATGATCATTGTTTTAGGGGTGGCTGCAATGAGTTATAGAATTAATAAGATGTTCAAGCTTAAGTCAGATGAGAAAAGCACTGATAAGAGGGAGCATTTTACTGACTACTTTTTATATGATTGGCATAAAAGAAAGCCAAATTCAAAAGTCTTAAGAATTTTTCAAAGCTGCATATGATTTATGCACCTAGTTATGCGGCTGCAAATGCTAAGCGTGATTTTTGGAATTGGCGAAAGGAAGAGAACATAATTAGGAGTCATATGTGGTACTCTTACAGTAACAAAGATTCCTAAGTGCAGGGAGGCTGTTATTGTTATGTGTGCAGATAAGCTGACATCAGCAACCGAGACAATACTAGATTCTAAAAGCCCTTAGATACGGTGGGAGTATACCTTTCAAGGCAAACATCCGCCATATCTAAGGGCTAATATTTTGATATAATATAGACACTAAAGAAAATAAATACCTGTTTTATATCTCTTTAATCTTGTGAAAAGTGTAACTCTATCGGTTCTATGCCTTTTTGTATCTTGCAAAATTCTGTTCATAACAATATCAGCATTTTCAAAAATTCACACAGGATAACATGAGGGATGTACTGTGCTCCACTATGTTACTTCTAACATCTCCGGTTCTAAAGGCTACCTTAAGTATACAGAGGAACTTTTGACATATAGTCATCAAGCTTAGCAAAGTCAAGTGCTTTTGCACTGTCTGCCTGAAGGGTTAAGAGGCAGAGAATAGGGTAGAAAGACCCTGAGACGCTCAAGTCTCCTCTTGGTTAACTGATAAGTTTTTACAAAATAACCATATTCGCAAAAGAATGCTCCTTCATCTGAAGAATTCTCCATAGAGCTGCTCTTGGATTATAGCAAGGTCGGTCTCCATAGCCTTTTTGCGTATCCATTATCTGGCTGTAAAAGTGTTCTAAAGCTCGTCTGATGGATTGACACCAGAGCATCTATAAAAGCATATTAGTAGCATTATCATAGTGGTCAAGAGCATCCTTGCAGCGGTCACACTCATATATGCAAGTATAAGCAGGCAGTGAAGCTTTTCATCAAGGTTGTCTATTTCTATAGCTTTATGAATTACCTTTATAATTGCATCAAAATCATTGTTTTCTTCTAATAGCTCACAAAGACTTTTCACAGCCTCAAGGTAATGTCTGTGATATCTTGCACTTATAGGAATGGTCCAAACCTCTCCTGCCAGCTTAGGTATGAAATCCCCCTGATACAGCTTGAGTGCTTCCATATACCTGCTTATCTTTTCTTCTCTCGAGAGTGATGCATTTTCCGCATCCTGAATAAGCCCCTCAAATAACTCACAGTCTAGAACTATCTCGAACTCGGGGTTCCACGAATACGCCCCTCTGCTTGAAAGAATACATCCCTCACCTTCAAGTCCAAGTGGCTTAAGCATTTCCCTAGTACGAAAAAGCTGAGTCTTAAGAGCATTCACAGGGTTATTGTTGTCATCATGACCATAATGAATCAATAAATCTGGACTGAGTAATCGCAGAATTATGATTCATAACAATAAAAAGCAAGAAGATTCCACATCTTTTTGGAACGATTAATATCATCTGATACTGTCTTTCCGTTATATTCAATGCTGAATTTCCCTAAAACAGAAATATTCATTGTCTACATGGCTACATCCTCTCTGAAAACATTCTATATTTAAGTCCATTATACAGTGTATACTATGGTTTTGGCAACCACGAATTTTTGCACGAGTTTTATATCTAATTGTAATATAAATATGATATAATTGCAAAATATAATATGATTAGTCGTGGAGGTATATGGATAATATAAAAAGTGGTTGTTTCTCCTGTAATAAAAGCAGGATGGGAGACAGAAGATATTTATAAGCTTTTATAGATGAAGAAGACAAGAGAGGCTGAGGCAATTATGCAGTACCTAACTTTTTATAAAGAATATGGGATTTTTCAGACGAAGAACTTGATGAATTCAGGAATTTCTTGAAAATGAACAGGGAAATATACTAGAAACAGCAAGGACAATCAACCCTTTAGCTGAATTTTTCAGAAAAAGAAGTAGAAACTTAAAGCAGTCTTCACTATGATTCCTTGAATTAAATACTTAAAAATAGTATAATGATAGGGTACGATTTTTGGCTTAAGTGAGGTTAATTATGCGTTTTAAAATATAAAAAGATAATAATTAGTGCAAGCTTTTCTATTATGCTCTTGGAATGGTTGTATTTACAACTAAAAATCTGTAGCTACAGGCACTGAAAGTGAGACTGGTGTTGTAAGGGGATACTACATCAGTAGTAGATAATGAGTCCTCCCATACAACAGCAAGTGGCAGCTCGTCTGGAAGTGCTTTGGGAGTGGATAGCAGCGTATCAACATCTTCTGCATCAAATGAGGAGACAAAAGAAACAGATAGCAGTAATAATGCAGCGGGTATCAGCATACTTTATGAAAAATGCTTATCCTGAAGTAAATAAGCTGGTAGAGGAGTATCTTGAGTACAGACTTAAAGTAGATAAAGGCTGAAATATCAAAAGCTGGTTGACAATGTAAACTATGCAGGCATAGAAGAACTGCTCAAGATAATGAAAAACTTTGAAAGTATCAAGCTGGATGATTGCTACACTATAGATGGCCCTGAGGAGAATGCAAAGATGGTCTATGCGAAGACTGAAATTAAGATAAAGGGCATAGATACCACTGCTTCCAGTATTGACGGCTTTTATGTAAGAGCTGATGAGGGTGGTGATTATAAGATAATCTTATCACCTTTACCTGATGAAGTTCAAAAAATCATTGATGCTGATATCAAAAGAGATGATGTGAGTGCACTGCTTCAGATGTAAACACCCAGTTTGTCACGCGAAATTAAAAAGTGATAATAAGCTTGCTGACTTCTTTTCTAAGCTACAGAATAGAGAAGCGAGTAATGAAGAGATAAAAGTATCAGACGGTAAGGATGATGCAAAGAGTACCAAGCAGAAGAAAGAAAAGTCAGGTAAAAAGTCAGAAAGCAGTAAAAAGAACACAAAAAGTAAGAAGAGTAAAAAGAAGTAATTATGGTTCGGATAGCATAGGGTGATTATGGAATCAATTAGGGATAAATAAATATTTAAGTGAAGCTGGTGTCTGCTCCAGAAGAGAGGCAGACAAGCTAATCAAAGAGGGCAGGGTGTCGATAAATGGAAGCCTATGCCTCTTAGGCTCTCTAGTAAGCGAAGGTGATGAAGTTCAGGTAGATGAGAACATAATCGCGGGAAGTGCAGTCCTTATAGCTTTCAATAAGCCAAGAGGTATAGTCTGCACTAAAGGATCCAAAAATCAAAGGATGTAAATATAGTAGAATACATCAACCATCCTGAGCGGATTTTCCCTGTGGGTAGGCTTGATAAGGACTCAGAAGGACTCATTCTTCTTAGCAATGACGGAGATCTTTCTAACAGGATAATGAAGGCGAGAAACTACCACGAAAAGGAATATGAAGTGAAGTAGATAAGCCATTTGACGATGAATTTCTTAAAAAAATGTCAGAAGGAGTACCTATTCTTGACGCTGTAACAAGAAAGTGTAAACTAAAGCGTACAGGTAAGACGTCGTTTAATATCGTTCTCACACAAGGCCTTAACAGGCAGATAAGAAGGATGCGAGTATTTTTGGCTACAAAGTAGTGAAGCTAAAAAGAATAAGGATAATGAATATAAGGCTAGGGAATATAAAGCTCGGCACATACAGAAATGTTACTGAAGAAGAATATAATGAGCTTATAAAGGGATTGAGGTAGATATGGATATAAATGCAAAAAAGCAGAGGATGAAAGAGCTGATAGAAGTACTTTGATAAGGCAGCAAAGGCTTATTATACAGAAAGTGCAGAGATTATGAGCAATGCCGAGTATGATGAGCTCTATGACGAACTTGAAAACCTTGAAAAAGAAACAGGCATAGTGCTTGCAGGAAGCCTTACAAAAAAGGTGGGTTATGAGGCACTAGCTCCCTTCCAAAGAAAGCTCATAAGGAGCCAAGGCTTTCTCTTGCCAAAACTAAGGAAGTGGCTGAACTGGAATCTTTTTTAGGTGATAAAGAGGGGATACTTATGTGGAAGTTAGACGGGTTAACCATAGTTCTAACCTATGAAAATGGTGAGCTTGTCGAGGCTCTAACAAGAGGTAACGGAGAAATAGGAGAGGTTGTTACCGAAAATGCAAGGTTTTTTGAAAATATCCCTCTCGTAATCCCATATAAAGGGAGCCTCATAGTGCGTGGAGAAGCTATAATCAAGTATTCGGACTTTAATAGGATAAATGATGAAATCACTGATGTAGCTGAAAAAATATAAGAATCCAAGAAATCTCTGCAGTGGCTCAGTTAGGCAGTTATCTACAGAGGTTACTGCAAGTAGAAATATAAATTTCATTGTATACGAAGACTTAGAGGGCGGAGAGAAATTTAAGACAAGGGTGGAAGAGCTTAATTACCTTGAAAGTCTTGGTTTTACTGTAGTTGACCATCCTCTTGTAACCAGAGACAGCCTAGAAGCAGAGGTAAGGACTTATGAAAAGAGAATAAAAAGCTATGATATCCCATCTGACGGCCTGGTTCTGCAGTTTAATGATATAGCATACGGCAATAGCCTTGGAAAAACTGCAAAGTTTCCTAGACATTCCATAGCATTTAAGTGGAAGGATGAGACTGCTGAAACCATTCTTCGTGAGATAGAGTGGTCTGCATCTAGAACAGGCCTCATCAATCCTATAGCCATCTTTGACCCTGTTGAGCTTGAAGGCACCACAGTTACGAGGGCCAGCGTACACAATGTAAGCATAATGAGAGGGCTAAAGCTTGGTGTGGGAGACAAGATTAAGGTATATAAAGCCAATATGATAATTCCACAGATATTAGAAAATCTAACTGGAAGTGATGCTGAAGAGGTACCTGAGTTCTGCCCTGTATGTGGAGGAAGGACTGAGCTTAAGGATGAGGAAGGAGTACAGACGCTCTACTGTACCAATCCTGACTGTATGGCGAAGAAGATAAAGCTCCTTACGCATTTTGTAAGCAGGGATGCTATGAATATAACAGGACTTTCAGAGATGACCTTGGAGAAGTTTGTAGGAGAAAATATGATACACGAGCTAAGTGATGTATTTAAGCTTAAGTACCATAGAGAAAAGATAGTTTCATTAGAGGGATTTGGCGAGAAATCTTACAACAACCTCATAGAGAGTATAGACAAGGCAAGAGAAACTACTGCGGTAAGAGTGCTTTACAGCCTTGGAATAGCCAATATAGGACTTGCCACAGCTAAGCTAATATGCAGATTCTTTGATAATGATATAGAGAGATAACAAAGGCAAAGCCTGATGAGCTTACTCAGATAGATGGTGTAGGCGAGGTCATGGCAGGAGTATTTGCAGATTATTTTAATAAGGATGAGAACCTTAGGACTTTGGAACATCTTCTCCGAGAGGTGCATATTGAAAATGCCGAAGCAAATGCGAATGATGAGGGCAGCAGTGAAGGTGGTAATACGATTTCGGGACTTACCTTTGTAGTTACAGGTGATGTGGAGAAGTTTAAAAACCGTAGAGAGCTGTCTGACTTTATTGAGAGTAAGGGCGGAAGGTAACGGGCTCAGTTACCGGTAAGACTGATTATCTTATAAATAATGACCTTACATCTAACTCAGGTAAGAACAAAAAGGCAAAGGAACTTGGAATCAAGATTATAAGCGAGAACGAGTTTTTGGAGCTTGTAGGAGGTAGTAATGCCGATTAAGGTAAAAATAATTTTCCGGCAAAGAAGATACTGGAAGATGAAAATATATTTATAATGGATGAAAACAGGGCTATGTCTCAGGATATCCGCCCGCTCAAAATCCTTATACTAAATCTGATGCCTCTTAAGGAGGATACGGAAGTTCAACTAATGAGGGCACTTTCCAATACTCCTCTTCAGGTAAATGTTACATTTTTAACAACTGAAAGTTATGTAGGGAAGAACACCCCAACAAGCCATTTGGACGAGTTTTATGTGACATTTTCAGAGATTGAGAATAAAAAATATGACGGTCTCATCATTACAGGGGCTCCGGTTGAAACACTAGCTTACGAAGATGTGGCTTACTGGAAGGAGCTTTGTGAGATTATGGACTGGGCAAAGACTCATGTTACTTCTACTCTTCATCTTTGCTGGGCAGCTATGGCAGGGATGTATCATTATTATGGAGCTGAAAAGTACCAGTTTGAGGACAAGCTCTTTGGCATATATCCACATAAGGTCTATAACAGAAAAGAGCCGTTAATAAGAGGGTTTGACGATTATTTTTACGCTCCACACTCAAGGCATACAGGGGTTAAGAGAGAGGACATTGTAAAGAATGATGACCTTGTGATACTTGCAGAGTCAGAAGAAGCAGGAGTTTTTCTCTTTATGACAAAGGACGGAAAACGCATCTTTGTAATGGGGCATCCTGAGTATGACAGAATGACACTTGATGCAGAGTACAAGAGAGATAAGTCTAAAGGACTTCCTATCGAGCTTCCTAAGAATTATTATCCTGAAGACAATCCTGCAAAGAAGCCGGTTCTGTCATGGAGGGCTCATGCGAATACCCTTTATACAAACTGGGTGAACTATTATATCTACCAGAACACGCCTTATGATTTGACGAAATAAAAGATGTGGCTGATTTATTGAAATGTGCTATATGGTAGAATATATAATTAAAAAGCCGGTGACAAGAAAATGCAGGTAATGGGTATAGTTTAAGTATAACTCAATGTATATATGCATCTTTTCTTAGTTTGCCGGCTTTTTCTTTTGAAAAACACTAGCGAGATTATTCCTTTATAGTTTCAGCCTCTATCCTCTCCATAGCTATACTATATCCGTCATTACCATATTCAAGGAACGGTTAACACGGCTTATGGTTGCGGTGGAAGCCCTCTGTCACCTCCGATATTTCTATATATGTCTTACCCTCTTTTAGCATCTTTGCTACCATAAGTCTCTGAGATATGGTAAAAAGCTCATTTATGGTGCATACATCCTCAAAATTATAACATTCTTCCCTGCTTTTTAAGTGTGAGGACTGCATCAAAGAAGTAGTCCATAGCAGGAGTTCTTAGTTTATCCTTCATCTCTTTTCTCCAAAAAGTCATAATGATATCATTAAAAAGCTTCTAATAAATATCATAAATACAAGCTTAGGTTTTACATTACTTGGTTTAACCATGATACAAGGTAATTTTTAGCACTTTACAAAGGGCAAAGTAAAGAGTAATAAATTCACCCTGATATTGAACGAATTTAATTCTTATGGCATAATGAAGGCTGTATAGGACATTGCTTTTGATGTCAATATGTATATGTAAGTAATGAAAATGTGTGAGAGTTAGTGGGGAGTGAGGTAATGGAGAAAAATGAGATATCAAAGATCAAAAACTATAAGATGGAATAAAAACATATTATGCCACGAAAATTATTCCTTATGATTGCGATTACTCTTTAACTGTGATAAAATATATACAAATAAAAACGTGGCAAAAATATAAATTATTCGTAGAAAAAGAGGTGTGGGATATGATTATAGAAAGAAAAGCAATATTTAGATGAACTAATTAAGAAAAAGGATAACGGAAGAATTAAAATCATCACAGGTATCAGAAGGTGTGGTAAGTCATATTTGTTGTTTGAACTATACAAGAATTATTTATTGAAAAATTGTATAGCTGAAAACCAAATTATTGAAATGGCTCTCGATGATATCGAAAATAGTGGGTATAGAGATCCGTTTAAGCTCAATGAATATATAAAAATAAGATAACTAGTGATAAAAGATATTATATTTTTTTATTGACGAGATACAATTTTCAAGGTCGGTAAAAAAATCCATATTGATGATGATGATGAAAAAGATTACTTTTTGTTGATGCATTACTTTCACTTATGAAACGAAAAAATCTTGATATATATGTTACCGGAAGTAATTCAAAAATGCTTTCTAAAGACATTTTGACACAATTTAGAGATAGGGGAGATGAAATACAGTTTTTATCCTTTATCGTTTGCTGAGATGAGTAGCTGTTACGAGGATAAAAGATAAAAGCATGGGAAGATTATGTACTTTGCGGTGGAATGCCATTTGTACTAGAAATGGACACCTTTGAAGAAAAAGAGCAGATATTTGAAAGGATTATTTGAGGAAACATATATTAAGGATATCATAGATCGAAAGCAGATAAAAATAGTGAGGAAGTATTAGAAGTTTTACTAGATTTTTGTATCATCAGCAGTAGGCTCACTTACAAATCCACTTAAGCTATCTAATAGATATGCTTTCGGAAAAAGATAAATATATCAAATAATACTATTTCAAAGTATTTAACATATTTTGAAGAAGCCTATGTTTTTGTATGCTGCTAAAAGATACGATATTAAAGGTTCAAAATACTTTTATACACCACTTAAATACTATTTTTGCTGATATTGGTCTTAGAAATGCAAGATTGAATTTTAGACAAGTTGAAGAAACGCATATTATGGAAAAATATCATTTACAATGACTTGTTAAGAAGAGGATTTAATGTTGATGTGGGTGTTGTGGAATATTTTTCCAAATGTGGAGGAAAAACAACAAGAGTACAATTAGAGGTTGATTTTATTATTAACAGAGGAAATCTCAGATATTATATTCAATCAGCTTTTGCTATAAACAGTGAGGAGAAGAAAGAACAGGAAAAGAAACTCTCAAAAACGAATTGACGATTCTTTTAAGAAAATTATTATTGTCAGAGATAATATGGTGCCAAGATACGATGAGTATGGAATTTACTACATTGGAATCAGAGACTTTTTGTTAATGGACGATTTTCTTGAATCGTAATTGAATAACTTGCAATGTCCAAGGTCACAATTTGTAACCTTGAAAGAATGAAATCAATATTTAAATTCAAGCTCAGACTGGAACTCACTTTTCAAATAACAAATTATACACTAACAATTCACCCTGATATTGATTGAATTTAATTCTGTGACATAATGGAGGCTGTATAGGACATTGCTGATGTCAACATGTATATCGTAACTAAGACTTCCCATACCTAAAATGGGATCCGTACCTTGAAAATTCAATACTTCAGCTACTAAAATAACGATTTATGCCACTACAGCCTCCGGATGGAGCGCATTACGCAGATATTCAGGTAGTCTTGCTTTCAAAAATCAGCAGTAAAAAGCAGTCAATTGCTCATCACTGAGCTTTAAGATTACCTGAAGGCTTTGCCATCAAGGCATCCATCAGGATGCCAGTGATCTACTGAAAAGTAATGTCTGCCATTTCATCGACAAGGAAGAAGAACAACTCACCAAGGGTTCTCTGATCTTCATTTTGACGTCTACTGCACTAACACTATATCTGGTAAACAATTGCTACGTGGGCTGTTAGTGCATCATAGGATAAAGCTATGGCATTCTCAATAGATTCAGCATAGATTTGCAGGTTTTGAAAAACCTCAATTTGCCAACGTTTTCCATAAATACGGATAATCTCTTCTTCGGAAAAGGGGTAGTATCTGTGCAGATAAAAAGCAAGCCAGTCCTTGCGATTAGCTGTTCCTTACACAAACAATCTTTGCCGGAATTGGATTCTCTTTCCTACCATAACACAGACAGAAAGCAGATACTTTGATTTGCCACGGCGCTTTTTGTTCCGGGGAATAGATCTCTTTTGATATTCAGTTTGCTCACCACAGTGTGAATACTTGATTCGACTGCTTTTCTTAATCATAGCAATTACGTCCATACCTTTTGAGATGGATAGCTGTGATTTGAGCGGGGTTTGAAAACCAGGAATCAAAAAGGACATAATCAGCTTTCAGCCCTGCACTGAGAGCAGTATCCAACAGTGTCATCATTGCTTCAGGAGCTTTTGTCTGAGCAAGTTTACGCCTTTTACCTGCAAGGGTTCTGTTATCAAAAGTGTTTTTACAGGACCGATGATATTTGTATCTTTTTGCAGATGCTAACAGGCAGCTGTTCACGCGGGATAAGTGTATTTCCATCGCTCCAGCTTAAGGAGCATACGAAATCCTTTTTTGAAATGCATATCCGTGTGATCGAAAACCTTTGACCCCAGCTCAGTTTTCTTGCAGCTGGTGCGATTGAAAAGACTGTCATCAATGATGAAAACATTTTTCCTTTTATCATCTGTTAGGTTTTTGAGATCATTATTTACGATGTCAGCAGCAAGAAGAGAAGTAAAACGAAGCCAGTTTGTTTTTACCGAATTAAGGAAACGATAAAAAGTGTTCTTTGAAAAATCTTCCTTAAAAGAACCGGTACGTTGTTGCATATACATACTTCTTCCAACGAAAATGTTGCTGAGTTTGTAACGAAGCAAAGAAACAGGTGAAACACCTTTTTCTTTCATCCCATTACATCTGGCAATAAGCCTGCCAACATGATGTCTGGAAAAAAATCTTCGAACACAGTCAATTAAGTTATTCTCATCGAAATGATTTTGTGTTATACTGGACATGGCATAAATCTCCTTTGTACAATGGTTTCTTGTCAATTCCATTATACCAAACTGGGTAGGTTTATGCCATTCTTTATTAGCTGATATATTGAATTTTCAGGTTCACACACACCGTATTGTGTGGGAAGTCTTAGTATGTAAGTAATGAAAATGTATGAGAGTCAATGGGAGTGAGGTAATGGAGAAACTAAAACTAAATCTTATAGAAAAATGGGATACAAACGGTGAATATACCTTTGTCCATAGTTGTGGAATATTAAGCGGTAACAGAGCATTGGTACTTACATCTGAGGCTGAAAACTATCGTAAATACTGGATTCTTGAGCTTTCATCACAGGGTATTAGAAAGGTTGCTGCCTTTGATTACACAGGCAGCAGGAGAAATTATCCTGTGTTTTTAAGTACGGAGAAGGATTTGGCATAGTAAAGCCTGAGAATGAGCTTCTGTACTACACCGGAGATTTCTCTTCTCCTACGGTCTTACCAATCAAAAATGGCTCCTTGTTTTCAGGAAAGATTGTGCCTGAAAAGGCTGAGCAGAGGCCTTTTCAGGTCGTATCCGACAGCACTCTCATACCGGTTTGCTTTGAGAATAAGGTATATTATGATTTATCAAGGTGTTTTGCTTTGTTAGATATTGATTTTTAAGGGGAGAAAAAGCCAAGTGGAAGAGCTTTTTGGAAATAGATAAACAGGGATTTACCAATCATGATGAAAGTAATGAAGAAATGCCTAAAATCGACTCCTTGAAAATACTTAACAATGAAATCTATGCTTTTACTTCAGGAGAAAGCACAACATCAGTCAATAAATGGGGCTTAGACTACTATGCACTTGCTAAGATATCAGACAAGGGAAGGGTAATTAAAAAGTATATTGAATCGGATAACTTGAAAAAGTCAGAGAAAAAGTGCGGTGTAAACGGGGTATTTACAGACTCAGACTATGTGATATTGACTCCATTATTTAAGAGCGATGAGTGGAAAGGAAACAAAGAGTATTTTCCCCAGTAATGGAGAATACTTTTGACATAGGTTTTCCAAAAGGGATGTCAAAGCATAAACTGCATAATATTAACGGCAATCTCTGTCTGACTTCTCTTTATGATAGAGGGTTACAGGAGATTGCACTATGTAACTATAGAAGAAATTAGCTAAGTTATATGGTATAGGTGTAAAAAGTTGATTTATTATCTTTTATGCGCACTCAGTGGAAAGTATTTAGCAGGCAATACTGAAAATAGTGAATTAACGTATTTTTACTGAGATTGAGCAAAATAGGTATTTAGTTATTTGATAGAATGTGGTATTAAATGATACTTATAACGATAAATGTATAAGACAAGAGGAGATAAATTTTGAAAAAAAGGTGAGACTGGCGAAGGAGTAATAAGCTATGTAGATTTTTCCGGATAAGGGATAATCCTAGCTACAGACGATGAAAGAAAGGTTGTACTAAGGGCGGAATCGAAGGACAGAAGGTTAGATACAGGGTTGGGAAAACGAAGAAATGATAGGTACGAGCCCGATAGAAGAAGTTTTAGAAAAAGCACCTACAGAGACCAGGAGCCTGCCTGTAAGAACTATGGACTTTGTGGAGGCTGTTCATATCATACCTGCCTTATGAGGAGCAGCTTAAGCTAAAGAGCTCTCAGGTAAAGAAGATGCTTGACAGGGTGATAAGCAGTGATTATGAGTATGAGGAAATTCTTGGAAGCCCTACAGGTGGGAAAACCAGAAATAAGATGGAGTATGCCTTTGGGGACAGCTATAAGAGGCCCAATGTCACTTGGTCTTCACAAGCGTGGTCATTTTCACGATATTTTATTCACAGATGACTGCAAGATAGTTAATGATGATTTTAACAAGATATTAAGATGTGTATTCGAGCATTTTAATGAAGCAGAAATCTCATTTTACAATAAAGGCAATGCACAGAGGGTATCTCAGGCATTTACTCGTGAGAAGGGCTTCTAAGACAGGTGAAATCCTGGTTGGCCTTGAGACTTCATCAGACTTTATCACAAAGGACGAAAAAACAGCCATGGAAATGGACAGCCTGAAGGAATTTTTGGCTTCTCCTAATGCGGTATATGATAAGGAAAAGGCTATAAGTCAGGCAGAGAAGGACATCTTGGAAGAAATGGTGGAAAAACTAAAGAAGGTTGGTTTAGAAGGGGAGATAACTGGTATTATCCACCTTGTAAATGACGAAGTTTCAGATGATGTGAAGGCAGAAAGACAGGAAATTCTCTTCGGTAGGGACTATATAAATGAGGAGCTTCTGGGGCTTAAGTTTAAGATAACTACATTTTCATTTTTCCAGACCAATTCTCTCGGTGCTGAGGTGCTTTACAGTAAGGTAAGGGAGTATGTGGGAAACAATGAGGGAAATGTGGTCTATGACCTCTATAGCGGAACAGGCACCATAGGTCAGATTATTTCTCCTGTGGCAAAGAAGGTTATAGGGATAGAGATAGTGGAAGAGGCTGTAACCGCAGCCAATGAAAATGCAAAGTTAAACGGACTTACCAATACTGAGTTTTTGGCAGGGGATGTATTTAAGGTACTGGATGAAGTGAAGGAAAAGCCTAATTTCATCATTCTTGACCCTCCAAGAGACGGTGTATCTCCTAAGGCGCTTAAGAGGGTAATCTCTTATGGTGTAAGGGATATAGTTTACATAGCCTGCAAGCCAACCAGCCTGGTAAGGGACATCCCTGAGTTTGAGGAGGCAGGGTATAGGGTGAAGAAGGTCTGTCTATGCGATATGTTCCCGGAGACGCTGCATACGGAATGCGTAACACTGCTTGTACGAGCTACGAAGTAGCGTAGTAGACGTAGTATATGTAACTTCTTGTAAAGATTTCTACAATCAGAGAGTGGCGTGAAATAGTATACTGAAAGCATAGAACATAGATAAAAAGCGAAATAGTGAAAATCATTCAATTAAGCAGTGAAGAAATTTATTTTTTTTGTAGAAGAAGGAGAAGTTGAGACGGTATGGGTAAAAAAGTAGTAATTATTGGAGCAGGTGTTTCGGGGTTGAGTGCTGAACATATGCATTGCAGTCTGGATATTCAGTAGAAATATATGAAAAAAACAAAATGCCTGGAGGTGAGTGTACAGGGTGGAACAGGCAAGGATATCATATAGATAATTGTATACATTTTCTTGTTGGATGCAATAAGGATGAACAACTAGTTTGTGTCAAGTACTCGTTGGCAAATTTCCTTACCTTTTTCTTTTATCATTGTTTTGTTATTTTTTTGTATCACAAACAAGCCCAGGTTATGCACTGAACAGATATTTTTCTTTAGTTGCCAAGTATAAAATTTCTTAATGCCTTTCTACCTGCTGTTAATGGTGTACCGGTTAGTGGAAGGCTTCCTCTGCCTACTTCCATATATGGAAGTCCTTTACCGTCTCGTGACGGTGATTTTGAAGCGCTGAGAGGCTCTTTTATCTCGCTCTGGCTCTCATCAAATATCAATTCCCCAGAGTAACGGCAGACGGTCTCTATCAGGTCTTTGTTTTCTTTCCTGCACAGAAGCTTCGCAAGGTTATCAGCTCCTGATTCTGACCATCTCATGCGCCTGTGCTTCATTCTCAGCGTTATCAGTGTACAGTTTTGTGTTTTCCTGTATACCCATGTTTTTATAAATGATGCCTTCTACAGGTTCTGGGAGTTTTATTCCCCGCTTGTAGTACGGTAGCAGCCCTTCTCTGTTATTGTGAAAGGTAGGCGTACAGCTCCTCGGCTTTTTACTGGTTTTATCGTTTTCATCTTCGCTTTTACTTACTCTTATATACTCACGTATATAATCAAACATTTCTTCAATCTTCTCAGAATCAAAGAGCCTTCGTATATCCTTTTTGTACAGCTTTACTGCTTATTTTCTTAAAATTTCCTGATAAATATGGTATCTGTCAAGCTGAAACACCGCCTCGTCATCATAAGGCTCTTTTTATCCAGCTGCCACCATCTCCATTTAAGATACGCCTGCCTATTTCGTCAGGGTTATATTTCTTCTGTATCACAGCTCTCTTTTTATTGTGAAATCCGCTGCTTCCATCCATGCCTGCAAACACCACTTTCTCCACTAGAGTGCTACGCCCTTCTCTTTTCCTTCTCAGCATCCCAGCCTTCATACATGGTAAAGACTCTTCATCTCCTTTTTACCCATAGTGTTTATGCCCTCTGCCCTGCATTGAAAGCCATACTCCATCCATTTCCTCAAAAAGAACTCCGATTTCCCTTTTCCCATCAGGTCTGCCTGCCTTCATCTTCTTCACATCAAGGTCTTCCTCTGATGTTATCCTCTGGCCAAGCTTCTGGGCTATATTCCACACGCCTCCCGCACTTATGGTCTGTCCTGTAGAAGAGCTTAACATCTCTGCAGATGCCCTGTACGGGAGTTCCGTAACTGAATTGGCGATCTTCTCTGCAAGATTAGTAGATATTAAGCCTATCTTCTCCATACCCATTTGTTCATCAAGAAGATAAACATGGGCTTTCGTTCCATCTCTAAGCCTTGTCTGGTACACCCTTCTTTCATACTCGACATCTCCATATACGGTCCTTATCGAAGTCTTTCTCTTTCCTTTATTCCTATATTTAGAAGTATCTCTCTCTTTTGAAAGAATATCATCATAGTTTTCAAGTATGATTTTAGTGTGTTCCCAGCAAGCTTTGCAGGTATCTTCAAAAATTTTCTTCTCTAAGGTCTTGAATGAAATCTTTTTTCTTTTACAATAGCATTAGTCATACAGTTTTTCCTTTATATTATCTCAAATCAATAATAAAATAAAACTGTATGATTGGGAAGGGGCAACCTTCTTTTTCTATTGCCAATTATAATTATACACTAACGAACAACTATATAAAATGGGAAAATCTAGAGTAATTTCTGATAGTTTGAAGATCTATCGCGAGCCATATTTTTATTGTATGAGTATGGATGGAATAACACTACATTTGTGGGAGAGATTTAGAGAAAGCAAGAAAAGAGTTTTTAGAGCTTGCTCCAGAAGATTACAAAGAATTAAATTTGTTTTTGACTGTGCCAAAACCTTAGAGTGTGTAAAAGCCACCATGATGATTATTCGATTGCTCATATGAATCCTTTGCAATTTATAAAAACTAGGTAGTGAGCATAGGAAAGATGCAAGTAAAAGCAATTAAGGAATATGGAAAGCAGTCGATGGAGGAGTTTGTCAATCGCTTTAAAAATCATTACATTAGAGAAATGTTTTAAAATTACTTTAATAGCAAATTTAACGCTCTTTCCTTTGTTGCATCATATGCTTTTTACAAGCAACACGCAGCTATACCAGAAGGAGGTTCTGTTGGATTGGTTGGTAGAATGCTTTGCTAAATTGAATCCTTAGGTGGGAAGTTGCATCTAGGTATTAAGATTGGAAAAATAAATATTGTAGATAATCAAGTTGTTAGTATTCTGGGTAATAATGGAGAGGTAATCAAATCAGATAACTATATTTGGTGTGCAGACCACATTATCTTTTTCTATGACTTAATTGATGAAAAATATTTAGATAAAAATCTTAAAGTACATATATGATAATCCACAGGGCTATGTTTCTAATACATGTTATCAGGTTACATTTGGAATAGCTACTGAGGAGGATTTGAAATTACCTAAAGGAAGCATTATTTTCCCTTGTGATGAATATGATGTTGCAGGGGAAACACACAATTTTTGTGGGATGCGAGTTTTTGATTATGATGAGACACTATTTCCAATGGAAAAGAGAGTTATTCAATGTAATGTTTTACAAAATGATGAAAATTATGCCTATTGGTTTGGACTAAAAAGAATATTAGCTTATACAATCAAGAAAAACAGCGTCTTGCAGATGACTTGAGATTAAGAATTGAAAAAAAGTATCCACAGCTTGAAGGGAAACTCATTGTACTTGGAACATATTCTCCGGTTACATTTACAACTTGGTGTAATGCATATAAAGGAGGTTACATGAGTTTTAATCCACAGAAAGCTTCCTGTATACTATAAATAGGTCAAGAGATTGACATAAAAATACCTCAAGTAAATTTAGATTATTACTGACCTGCCAGTTGGTAAAATCTAAAAATACAAGAGGTATCTAAAATGAATATTAAAGGCACAAAAGATCAAGTAGTAACAGCAAATATTTTTGAACAGCAGGAGCTTTTTGAAAAAGCGGAGGTGATTAAGGAAAATCTCACAGCTTCAACTCGGCGTGAGTTGGAAACCAATGGTAAGTTCGATAAAAATAAAAACTCTCTTTTATCAGCGATGACATGCTTTATCTTGGGATGTGATGTAGGCAGCGAAAACGCACTATGTGAGAGCAATTGATACCAGAGGACGGGAACTCAGTAAGTCCGCATATTCTTTCAACAATGATTATGAGGGATTCCAGAGTGCAAAAGAATGGGCAGTAAAGATAGCTGCTGAACATGATAAGAGTCAGATAGTACTGGCTTAGAGCCGACCGGTCACTACTGGTTCTGCCTTGCTACACGGATGATTGCAAATGGAATCAGTGTTGTTCAGGTAAACCCTTATGCTGTTAAGCAGACAAAGGAGGTTGAAGATAACAGCCAGCTGAAGGATGACAGGAAGGATCCAAAACTGATAGCAAATCTTGTCAAGGATGGCAACTTTGGTATGCCATATCTTCCAGAAAAATCTATGCTGAACTTCGTGGGTTATCCATGTTCAGAGATCAACTGAATGAAGACAGAATTCGAACAATCAACCGGATGCATAGGGAGATGAAGATATATTTCCGGAGTATAAGGAAGCATTGGGAAAAAGTCGATGGTGCATTTAGCCTTGAACTGCTGAAAGAGGCACCATTTCCGGATGAACTGACCGCACTTGGAGAAGAAGGGATAAGACAGATTTGACATGCTGCTAAACTTAGAGGACGCGTACAGCAGAGCCAGAGAAATCTTACAGTACGCAAAAAGCAAGTGTTGGGATTAGGATGGATCTATTGCAGCAAAGGCAGCTGTAAAGTGGTTCGTGCAGAAAACTCATGGAACTGGATGTTGAACTTGCTGTTATAGAGAACCAGATCAACCAGAAATGTCAGGAGATACCGCATACAGGTAACGTTCTGGGAGATATCTGGGATTGGAGAAAATACACTTTCCGGTATTCTTGCGAGATGGGAGATATTTCAAGATTTGATGATGTTAAGGAAATACAGAAATTAAAAGCGGATTAGGTACTTTGTAGCATGCAGTTCAGGAAAAGCATAAGGAGAAACCAAAATCAGTCATAGAGGACGCAAACGACTCAGATATTGGTTATTCCAGCAGTCAAAGTCAGCAGTACTATGACAGAGGAATTCAAAAGAACTCCATATGTATTATACGACACGAGCCGATAATCCGTTGAAAAAGATGCAGTCATTGATTGTGATAGCCTGCAAGCTTCTGAGGATTATCCATACGATTCTGAATACTGGTACGAAATATGCTCCGAAGAAGATGTTGATGGACATCAGACGTCCGGAAAAATAAGGAAGCTATTGTGCGTAAAAACAGTCGACAGCAAAATTTATTCCAGAGCCTTGCTTTGGTGTCGGATTATTCTCGAGATCGGGCAGGGTTCCTGGAAGGAAACCCGATAACGATGGAGTGCTACAAGCGCTACATCATCACAATGATCCAGCAAAGCGAGGCAGGGTGGCGTCCACGGAATATCCGTATCCCTGCGGAGTAGGCAGGTCAGTAAAATCAAAAACAAACAAGAGCTGTAGCTTGCAGTAGTTCTCTCCGTAAGCATGACCCTGTTAGAAAGCTTAGCAGGCACTCGGTGTATGGACAGGTGGGACGAAGGAAGTTGGGACACGATCCCTTTAGACACGGAAGGTTCACCATCATAGTTAGCAGAGGATTTATAGCCTTTATAAAAGCAAAAACAATAGGATGCTATAAACCACACCCTCTTTTAGCTGTTCAGTATAAAATACAATGACTGTCATACATTTTTGCTCTGTTTTGATGAGGTAAATATTTAAAGAAAAGCCCTAAAATTCAATGATTTTAGGGCTTGACATTACAGGAAGGATAGTAAAAACAAGTATGTTAAGAGCACTAGTAAAGGTTTAATAATTTATATCTTGCAAGTCAATGGATTCAAACTAGTGGAGGACTTCCCTATTTGCTGCTTCAAGTGGAAAGTTTGCTATAGATATTATGAAATCTAGTAGATAAAGCTCAGTTTGTCGACAGTACCTTTTAACGATAACCTTATATTATCGTTGAAAGGTATGTGATATGTTCACACATACGAACGCAACTACTTGACATACTTGGTGTTCACTCAATCCATTGTGAGACGGTAGCACTGCTTGTACGAACTGAGTAATCAGCAAAAGTAGAAGCAGTGATACTGTCATGCGATAGCTGTCGTAGAGTTAGGAGATTACGACGAAAACTATACGGTTACAGCGAACTACTGAGTGTGTAGCTTTGCTAGTAAAAGCCCTAGAAAAGCTTGGTATGAATCAATAATGAAAAGCCTTGATTGTACGGTTTTTGTGTTTTTGTGATAGAAGATAGGTAGTTATAATCGACAGCAACTAAGAAGCAGTAAAAATGTTATTCATAAAATAATCAAGATAAAGGGTGATAAAAATGACAGAAATTGACAAAAGAATTTAAAAATTATATTTATTGTACATTTGGAATTACTATATAGCTTGGGGGCTTCTTGTCATCTTTACTCAATCTCATATTTTGGGATTAGAAACATTTATAGGAGAATGTTACATATAGTAGGCGCACTTGGTCCAGCTATTGCAAGTGGCTTTTATTTGAAAAGTAATAATATAAAATTTTAAACATTTTTGTATTTAATAAAAAGATAGTAGTATTTATTTCATTATTCATTTGTTAGCAATCTTTGATACTATTTTCTGTATCTTCCTTAGAATTAAATGAGTATCAATTTATCTGATGCCATTATTCTTTATACAACTAATGTGGTGGACATGAAAGAATTAGGATGGAGAGGTATACTACAACCCTTACTTGATAAAAATACACTTATTGGCAATCTAATTTGATTGTAGGTTCAATCTGAGAATTTGGCATCTGCCTTTATGGTTTATAGTTGGAGAAAGTCATCAAGGTTTTCCTTTTATTTTTATTTTTATATATACATTATTTTTAAGTTTTTGTTTTAGGGCTTCTTTACCGTCAAAACGAAATCTGTGGGATACTGTATATTATTTCATGCGTTCATAAATTTGTTAAATCTCTATTTTTGTGTTAAAAATTAATGTTATTTTTATTATCATTTTTATTGGTTATTTAATTTATACTATATTGGCGAGTAATGAATTAGTAAGGAAACAACATTTTCAGTAGATCAGGATATCTATTATAATTTAAAAGTGGAGTGATGAATGTTGTTTCTTTTGGAACTGGCGAAAATCTTGCCGTTCCACAGTATCATTTTAAAATAATTTTTATTGCCTTTTTGTTTTAGTATAAAAAGAAAAATATTATCACATGTTGAGGCAGTTACCCTTTTAGTTAAGTCGGGTACTTACACAAACTAAAAAGATGGTACTGCCCATACAAAAGCTCTGCCCAAGAGAACGAGTGAATCGAATTTCGATTGGCTACGTGCTTACTGCTGACTGAGGGTGTATCAAAACCACAATGACACTCAAGATTTAAATAAAATGTAGAAAACTAAGGCTTATTCTAAGGCTAGAACAATAAAAATTAAAAGGGTGAAGTGAAACAAGTGAATGCATTGCATATAAAGAATAATGAAGAACCCTTTAGCCACTGCACTGATCATGAACTTATCGCGAAGTTTGCTAAAGGGTTTATGGAATTATATAATGGGATTTATTTTTAAACAAAGACAAATTAGAATTTATGGAGGTGTATATAAATGAAAATATGTATTTTAGGCTTAGGTGTGATAGGTACAACTTATGGATATGTATTTCAAAAAGCAGGACATCAGGTTGAGCATTTAGTTAGGGAAAATAAAAAACAAAATGTTCCAGCAAAGCTGAATATAACTATATTAGACGGACGTTATGATAATAAGGGAGAAGAAAAACAGATACATACACTGTAAATCTTGCAAAACCGGATACAAGTTATGACTTTATTCTTTTGAGTGTTTCACGCGGAAAAATAAAAGATGCTATAGCAACACTTTCGCAAAACAACATTACGGGAAGTTTGATATTATTCTGTAACTTTTGGAACAGTCGCAAAGAGATTGAAGAAATAGTAGGTAATTTTAAATACATTATAGGATTTCCTACTGCTGGTGGAAGTATGATACAGCAAGAGTTGAACTGTGTTTTATTTGACCATATAATGCTTGAAAGCAAGGAAAAAGCAAGCATTCCAAACTATAGAGATTTGATAGAACTTCTTAAATCTACAGACCTAAAAACAGAAGTTCCTTATGATATGGTGGAATGGATATGGATTCACATGGCAATAAATGCAGGTGTTACTTCTACTGCTGCACGAGCAGGAAAAATTGATGACCCAAAACAGCTTGCGATTAATCTTATGAGAGATTCCCACGCATTATCTATAGCAGTGAAATCGGTAAGAGAAACTGTTAAAGTAGTAAAAAGCTAGAGGAGTCAATTTGAAATTATATAAAAATGAACTTCTTCCTTACAAAAATACCTTCTGCTATCGCAGGTATGATAATGAAACGAATGTTTTGCAGGAAAATGAGCTCACAAGCAGAATTATGACGTTACATAATGATGTAAAAGACATTATGTATGGATGTAAAAAGTATTTATGAGGCTGGGAAGCAAGAAAAATATGGATTTACCCTTATTTTATTCAAATATGGATAAAAATTTTTAATAGATAAATTCAGCTTCATAAATTCCAGTTTGTCTAGGTAATACCTTTTAACGAAAACCTCAAGCTATCGTTAAATAGTTTAGTGGATATGTTTCCGCATACAACTCAACTACTTGACATACTTGGTGTTCACTCGTTTTCATCGTGGAGACAGTGGTATTATTGTCAAGAAAATAGAATAACAAGCTATAAAAACTGTCGAAATAGGTGGCTTTTTAGGATTTTAAACAGAAATCAGTTCTATAATAAATTAAAAATCGTGTTGGTAGAAAAATCGTCTACTTCTACCAACACGATTTTTACAAAAGAGCCAGTACTTACATCTCTTTTTCTCCTGTAAAACTATTGTATCTTGATACTTTAAGGAGTTTCAATCATTCGATCTGTTAACCGTTATTTTTTTGGATCTAAACTTAATAACATAGCATTAATGGCGACGATGACTGTTGACACAGACATTAGGATTCCTCTAATGCAGGGGCTTAATGTGATACCAATAGGAGCCAAAATTCCTGCAGCTAGAGGATAGCTATAAAGTTATAACCAGCTCCCCAAAATAGGTTTTTGTTTCATTTTACGAGTTGTTTTGTGTGCTAATTCAATGAATGATTCAATATCTCCGGATCGGATTGAGTCAATATGACATCAGCTGAATCCAATGCAACTTGAGTTCCAGCACCTATAGCTATACCAACATCTGCTAATGCAAGAGAAGGAGCATCATTTACACCATCACCTACCATGATAACTTTCTTTCCTTCATCTTTAAGTGTTTTAACTAACTCATATTTGTCTTGTGGAGATTGATTTGATCTATATTCAATCCCTAAATCTTCTGCCGCGCCTGAGCCGCTTTTTTCATTATCACCTGTTGCCATAATTGGTTGAATATTGTTCTTTTTAAGAGCTTTAATTAACTCTTTACTCGTTGGCTTTAATTCGTCCCTCAAAGCTACAGCACCAATGGCATCATCGTTTTCTACTAAGACACTAAGAGTTGCTCCTTTTGGAATATCCATATCAATATTACGTCCATAGGCTTTTTGACTGATTAATTGGTAACGGTGCCCACCTGCTTTACCCTCTACTCCAGAACCGGAAATCACATCAATCGAATCAAAAGATGCTGGACGTATACCTTGCTCGTCGGCAAAACTTATAATTGATTGGGCAATCGGGTGGCTAGAACCTCCTTCAATACCTGACAGTAAGGCAATGATTTCCTCTTTTGTCATATTTGTCATTAAGAGTTTTACATCTAATACTTTAGATCACCAGTTGTTAAAGTACCCGTTTTATCTAAAATTATCACATCTGCGTCTTGAGCTATTTCTAAGGCTTGGCGGTCTTTTACTAGTAAGCCACGGCTAGCTCCTAAGCTTGTGCTACGGGCGGTTACCAATGGAATAGCCAGACCCAATGCGTGCGGACAAGCAATAACTAATGTAGTAATAGTAAATATAACTGCCGTTGGGATATCTCCAATAATCATCCACACTACAAAAAGCAATTAGCGCGACAATAACAGCAATATAGAAGAGCCACCCTGCAACCTTTTTGCGCAATATTTTCTGCCACTGAAGGCTGACTTTGAGCTTGGCTAATTAAAGTCTGTACTTGAGAGATAAAGGATTGATCACCTGTCTCAAGCACTTTAATATAAAGAACCCCTTCTCCATTTGTTGAGCCCCCTAATTACTTCATCGCCGGGTACTTTTTACTGCTTTTGATTCCCCAGTTAGAAGAGCTTCATTTAAAACGTGATTCACCACGCTCGATAATCCCGTCTGCTGGCACATTTTCTCCGGCTTGAACACGAATTAAATCACCTGCCTTTAAGTCAGCAACTGGTCGTGTTTCAATTGAATCGTCTTCTAATACAACGTGAGCATCTTTCGGCACTAACTTAGCCAATGCTGCTTGTGCGTCTCCTGCTTCTCCAATAGCTTTCATCTCAATCCAGTGACCTAATAGCATGATTAATAGTAATGAAGCAAATTCAAAGAAAAAGTCCATCACGTGTTCACCCGTTACGTAGGTAATGATCACAGCATAAATACTGTATAAATATGAAACACTTAAACCTAAAGAAACGAGGTGCCATCATTCCGTGTTTTTTGTTTAAATTCGTCAACTGCGCCTTGATAGAATGGACGTCCACCATAAATAATTAATATAGTAGATAAAAATAGCTACTACAATATCATAAAATGGAAAAGTAAACTGGAATGGTAGTTTAAATCCATGTATAGGGGATAAGAGCATAATAATCTCCATTCCGCCGCCTTCGGCTGGCGGCACAAATAGTAATGAAAGTGTTTCAACTCTCTACGTTTTGCTTTTAAAATGGTTTGCAGAAGCTATACTACAAAGCACGTGAGGAGGAGTTGTAATAACTTTCTTCGTTTTAGACAGCATAATAATCAGTGTAAGTTCTGCCTTTTCAAGCACAAATGAGTGGTATTACGAATCCGTACACTAAGAATTGTTTAAGCGCCTTAGTTTAATTGTGTGGCAGTTCAGTCAATGGCTTCTTATCATTTACGAAAGGAGTCTGACTATGAAAGTTACTTACCAAACCTGTTGTGGTGTCGATGTTCACAAATCTTTTCTCGTTGCCACAATCGTCAAAACCACCGGTGGCATTGAACCATCTTACCAAAAGAAACGCTTTTCCACCTTTAACAATTCAATTCTTGAATTCAAGCAATGGCTTCTTGACAATGACTGCCATGATGTTTGTATGGAATCCACAGGCAAATACTGGGTTCCTGTCTTTAATCTTCTGGAAGATGAGATCAATGTTGTCATTGCCAATCCCAAGTGGGTAAAGGCTGTGAAAGGCAACAAAGATGATACCAAAGATTCTAAATGGATTGGGGATTTATTCCGTCTCGGACTTGTCAAAGGCAGCTATATCCCTTGTAAGATAGTCCGTATTCTCAGGGAATACACTCGCTATCGTTGCAAGCTTGTTTCCTGCCGTTCAAGTGAAAAGAATCGATACCAGAATGCTCTTACTGTTTGTAATGTTGCATTAGATTCTGTTGTTTCCGATATCTTTGGGAAGTCATCCACGTCCATTATCGACTATCTACTTGAACAATCGGGTACATCCATTAACCACGAAGAAATCGCATCTAAGCTTCTTCGGAGCCTCAAATCCAAAGAAGATGCTGTTATAGAATCCGTCGAAGGATATCAGATGACTGATGCCCAAAAATACCGTATGCGCCTCGTCCGCGCACATATGGATTATATCACAGCAGAAATCAAAGATGTTGATAAAATGATAGAAAATATGATTTCTTCTAATCCTGATTTTGAAAATGCTGTCCAGTTCCTCTGTACCATTCCGGGTGTCAAATGTGATAGTGCAATAACTATCATCTCCGAAATCGGTACGGATATGTCTCAGTTCTCAAGTTCCAAACGTTTATGCTGTTGGGCTGGTTTAACACCTGGCAGCAATGAATCTGCTGGTAAGAAGAAATCTGTTCGGATTACACGTGCCGGAGTCTACCTCAAACCTGCATTAGTACAGTGTGCTCATGCAGCCGTAAAATCTGACCAATCTCCTTACTACAAAAAGAAATATGAATCTCTTGTTAAACGTCGTGGCAAGAAAAGAGCCATTATCGCTATTGCCCGTATGATTCTTACTGCCATCTACCAAATGCTGTCTACTGGCGAGCAGTGGAATCCGAGCGACCTTTATAAAATCAATGTGCCTGAAGCTCTTATTGAAAAACAAAAGGCAAAAGCTATCAAGCAAGCCAAGAAACTATTGCAACGAGAGGGACTACTTCCTCCTGATGAGCCAGTAGCTTCTTAATCGAATTTTCTAACTCAATAACACTTCAAAAAGTTGCCTGCCTTAGACAGCTTAGTTAAGTGCGCCAATCTATGGCTTTCCTATACTTTCTTTCACACTAATGATTCCTAGTGGCAATGACTTTAAGAAAAGTTCCTTAAAGTTTCCGTGATGATGGTGGTCATGCCCACTGTGCCCGCTGTGGTCATGACCGCTGTGATCATGCCCACTGTGATCATGCTCCAGCATGATGTTCTTGATGTTTATCCTTATGGTCTTCTTGTTCATCTGTGATTCCATGCTCGTGTTTTAACTTATCCATGTCGTCATAATCTATGGTGATTATGGGACGAATATCTGTTGTCATTATTCATTTTAAATTCCTCCTTATGCTTAATGATGATGTAATGACATCTCGCATTGTCCTTCTGGACAATTGCAATCCACTTCTTCTACTGCGAAAGATTTTTCATCTCTAATATTTTTCTAGTCGATCTATATCATCGAAGCTTAAAACATGATCTTCAATGATGCTTCCTATTACATTTCGACTTTCTTATTGCAAATACGGTTAAAAAATATCTTCTACATAATCCCTTACGGCTTCTTTCTCTTCAATATTGGCAGTGTAAATAAACTTTCTACCTTCTTTCTCTGTATTTAGTACGCCTTTTTCAACTAATCGACCTAAGATCGTTTTGATAGTGGATGGTGTCCAATCCATTTTTCTTTCAATACAGAAATGATTTTTACTAGTTACTCGATCATTTGCCCAAACTACACGCATCACCTCCCATTCAGCATCTGTGATAAAAAGTATTAAATTCTATTGTGCTCATTATCCTCCTTTTCCTCTTCGTTGTCTACAGAAGTAAACAAAATATGTTCAAAATAAGTCTACATTAGTAAACGAAATATGTCAAGTCTTTTTAATAAATGGTTTATGTCAAGTACTCGTTGGCAAATTTCCTTACCTTATTCTTTTATCATTGTTTTTGTTATTTTTGTATCACAAACAAGCCCAGGGTTATGCACTGAACAGATATTTTTCTTTAGTTGCCAAGTATAAAATTTCTTAATGCCTTTCTACCTGCTGTTAATGGTGTACCGGTTAGTGGAAGGCTTCCTTTGCCTACTTCCATATATGGAAGCCCTTTACCGTCTCGTGACGGTGATTTTTGAAAGCGCTTTGAGAGGCTCTTTTATCTCGCTCTGACTCTCATCAAATATCAATTCCCCAGAGTAACGGCAGACGGTCTCTATCAGGTCTTTGTTTTCTTTCCTGCACAGAAGCTTCGCAAGATTATCAGCTCCTGATTCTGACCATCTCATGCGCCTGTGCTTCATTCTCAGCGTTATCAGTGTACAGTTTTGTGTTTCCTGTATACCCATGTTTTTATAAATGATGCCTTCTACAGGGTTCTGGGAGTTTTATTCCCCGCTTGTAGTACGGTAGCAGCCCTTCTCTGTTATTGTGAAGATAGGGCGTACAGCTCCTCGGCTTTTTACTGGTTTTATCGCTTTCATCTTCGCTTTTTACTTACTCTTATATACCACGTATATAATCAAACATTTTGAATTTGATAAGTTCTAGCACATTTTAATAAAAAGTAGTAAATACGCATTTATTTTAAAAGTTAGTGTATAATTATCATTGGCATAGCAGAAGGGATTGCCCTCCCAATCATACAGTTTTATTTTTATTATTGATTTGAGAAAAAATAACATAAAGGAAAAACTGTATGGCTAATGCTATTGTAAAAAGAGATTTCATTCAAGACCTTAGAGAAGAAAAATTTTTGAAGATACTGCAAGCTTGCCGTGGAACACACTAAAAATCATACTTGAAAACTATGATGATATTCTTTCGAAAGAGAGGGATACTTCTAAATATAGGAATAAAGGAAAGAGAAAGACTTCGATAAGGACCATGGAATATAGCCCAGAAGCTTGGTCAGAGGATAACATCAGAGGAAGACCTTGATGTGAAGAAGATGAAGGCAGGCATACCTGATGGGAAAAGGGAAATCGGAGTTCTTTTTGAGGAAACGCAAAACTGTACACTGATAATGCTGAGAATGAAGCACAGGTGCATGAGATGGTCAGAATCAGGAGCTGATACCTTGCGAAGCTTCTGTGCAGGAAAGAAAACAAAGACCTGATTGAGAGCGTCTGCCGTTACTCTGGGGAATTGATATTTGATGAGAGCCAGAGCGATATAAAAGAGCCTCTCAGCGCTTCAAAATCACCGTCATGAGACGGTAAAGGGCTTCCATATATGGAAGTAGGCAGAGGAAGCCTTCCACTAACCGGTACACCATTAACAGAAGGTAGAAAGGCATTAAGAAATTTTATACTTGGCAACTAAAGAAAAAATATCTGTTCAGTGTATAATCTGGACTTATTTGTGATACAAAAATACAATGATAAAAAGAAAAAGGTAGGAAATTTGCCAACGAGTACTTGACACAAATAAATGTGAACGAATGATAGATATTTTTTTGTGGTTTTGGTATAATAAACAATATGAATAAGCTGTTTTGCTAGGACGAAATAATGAACCTCATCGTCATTTGATTGGTAGTGGTTGGTGTGAGAAAGAAATCGAAGAACAAGAGTATTTGAAGCTATTTAATACACTGGTGTATATTTGTGATGAGTATGATTATTAGGCAGAAGTTATTCGTTATGAACGAGACAACTTAGTATTTTTGGAGGTTGAACGCTTATGCTTGAATTGTATCCTTTTATTCAGGAGATAATTAATTGTGAAACGACCATACAGAAAAATGGAAGTTTTCAATAGATGTAACCTTAATGAGTGTAGAGTTTTTCTATTTGATGAAGAAAAAGTCAAATTTTGGTAATATAGGTAAATCAATTAGATATGGAAAGTTTAATCTGATTGGTTTGGGAGACTACCAAAAAAATTTGGGTTATTGATAAAAATACTGCAAATGCTAAGGTTAATTACTTGAATGTTGTAAGAATTATCAATTATGACCTCAAAACATTTTTACCTACATACATATGATTTATATAGAGGAAGAAATGTCCCAGATAAGGAGAATCTAATTAGATTCTTACACGAAATTAAATTATTGCACCCAACAAATAATATTTCAAATGCTTTTAATGGAAAGATATACCACACCAATAAATCGTGAATTATTAGCTAGAATGATTGAAAGTTATGTTTATTTTGATAGCCTTAATTTTGAAGTATTTCAATCTAATATGCCTCAGCTTCTAAAAACCAGATAAATATATTTTGGATGAAAGAAATTTGGGAAGTTGCAGAAGCTTATCTAAGCAATGATGAAGCGATACAACAGTATGAGATGGTATGTTGCTATATATTGAAAGTATTCATTTTGAAAACACAAAAGGTCTTTCAACAGAGGCTAAAGTTGCTGAGTTCAAACGTTATTGTTTTGAGGATTTATGTGTATTTTTAGAATTAGAAATGCCTTTATTAATACTTTTTGAAAAATGATAGTTCGGTTCAAGAAATATTTAAAAAGTTGCAGTTAGGGGCTAGGGTTAATTGATAAAATACATAATACAGATGGGATATTTTTCATATACGACTATTGGAACAAAGTACTTTATGCAATTATATTGAAAATCCAGATGTGATTTATCTCCATTATTTTGCGACTGCGGATTCTAGCTATGGCTGAGGTATTACAGAGCCAATCCGATTAAAAATGCTGGTTTATTATAATGAAAAAAATTATGCCTATACGTCGGTATGGTGTACGAGATTTATTCACTCAAGATGAGTTAGATTCTTATACGACTGAAGAAAAAGTTAGATTACGTGTAGAGAAAGTTCAGAGTCTCGATTTCTGTTCTATAAAGCGGAGGTTGAACAGTGAGTTAGGGATTACTTGCCAAAATAAATCCTGAATCCGTTAAGTTATTTTTATTTAAAACCAGCACATAAAATGCAGGTTATATACATTAAAAATATAATAGGCAAGCTAAAAATTAAACTTCAGCCTGTTATCACAATTTTTCGTTTTTCCAGACCAATTCGCTTGGTGCAGAAGTCCTCTAAAAGCAAGGTAAGGGAGTATGTGGGTAACAATGAGGGAATGTAGTCTATGACCTCTACAGTGGAACAGGCACTATAGGTCAGATAATTTCTCCTGTGGCAAAGAAGGTTATAGGGATAGAGATAGTGGAAGAGGCTGTAACCGCAGCCAATGAAAATGCAAAGTTAAACGGACTTACCAATACTGAGTTTTTGGCAGGTGATGTATTTAAGGTGCTTGATGAGGTGAAGGAAAAGCCTGACTTTATCATCCTTGACCCTCCTAGAGACGGTGTATCTCCTAAGGCTCTTAAGAGGGTAATCTCTTATGGTGTAAGAGATATAGTCTACATAGCCTGCAAGCCAACCAGCCTTGTAAGGGACATCCCTGAGTTTGAGGAGGCAGGGTATAGGGTGAAGAAGGTCTGTCTCTGCGATATGTTCCCGGAGACGTTGCATGTTGAGACGGTCTGTCTGCTGTCAAGGGTCGAATGGGAATAGCCGCGAAAGCATAAGTATACCGCGGTTTTCAGGCAATCGGGCAAATTTGGCACCGGGTAAGCGGAACGCTCTGCGGCAATTTATCCTAGGACAATCCAGCTCGAAAAGTGTGAGAGTTGAGTTGTCTTGATAGATGTCACTATGTTAAGTTGCCGAGTTAGATGTTGGAGGAATTGTTATATGGCATCAAGCAAAGAATACTTGGATTTCATATTAGAGCAGTTGTCCGTATTGGATGACGTGTCCTACACCAGACGGCCTGCGGCTCATCATGCGGCGTATGAGTAAGTCAGCATAGAAACGCAGCAAATGCATTGTGGGGTATTCGAGAAGGGTATGTTTCCTTATTAGTCGATTTTGAAGTGCTTGAAGATAGTGAAATACAAAAAAGGAGAGATGTTCTTTGGGATAAAGTTTCAGAGGTCAATAGTAATTATCCTGCAACTGATAAGAAAAGCTACAGGGCTGCGCAGAAGGCTTTGCAAAAGGAAGAAGAACAGACTTTTAAGGAGAACGAGGTTGATTCCATTTTGCCTAATGGAATTGATAAGTGAATAATCGAAAGGGGTGAGTTATATGATACTCCCTGAAAACTTGATGAACTTGATTCGTCAGGGTGAAGGACTGACCGTCGAATTCAAAAAAATCGACTACGGATATCACGAAAGATGTCTACGATACCGTTTGCTCTTTTTCCAATCGAGATGGCGGTCATATTTTCTTTGGTGTAAAAAGATAACGGCACGATTCTCGGTGTTGATAAGGACTGCGTCGAGCAGATGAAGAAAAATTTTGTTACGACAATCAACAATGAGAGCAAAATGTACCCTCCGCTCTATCTGACTCCAGAGGAATATGAGATTGATGGGCGTATTGTTCTTTACGTCTATGTCCCGGTTGGAAAAACCGTTTATCGCAATGCAGGCAGAATATTTGACCGTAATAATGAGTCTGACATCGATATTACAGATAATGCGGACATGGTTTTCAACCTTTATGCCCGTAAGCAAAGCACCTATTTTGTGAATAAGGTCTACCCTGCCATCCCGGTTTCAAGCCTTCGCTATAGATCTTATGGATCGGGCAAGGAGAATGACGAGAGTGAATACTGAGCACCATCCGTGGGTTGACATGACGGATGAGGAGATGCTCAGAAGCTGCGGACTAATACTTGAGGATCCGGAAACAAACAAAGAAGGTATCACACTTGCGGCAATCTTACTCTTCGGCACAGATAACCGTATTATGTCTGTGCTGCCTCAGCATAAGACAGATGCTATTTTCAGAGTGTTCAATGTTGATCGTTATGATGACAGAGATGTGGTGATCACAAACCCTGATTGAAAGCTATGATCGTCTGATGGAATTTGGGAAGAAGCATCTAAATGATGTATTCACTCTGGATGGCATCCAGAGGGTAAGTGCCAGAGACAAAATCCTGCGTGAGATTATCTCAAATCTGCTTATGCATCGTGATTTTTCCAGCGGATATATACCGAAGCTTGTTATTGAACGGGATAAGATCAAAACAGAAAATGCCAACCTTGCGCATGGGCACGGAAACCTGAATCTGAAAACTTTCAGGTCATTCGCAAAGAATCCGCCGATAGCAAAAGTGTTCAGGGAGATCGGCCTTGCTGACGAGCTGGGAAGCGGTATGCGAAACAGCTATAAGTACACAAAGATGTATTCCGGCGGGGAGCCAACCTTTACGGAAGCAGATGTTTTTACGACAGTGATTCCCCTTTCCGAGGCGGCAACGGCAACAGTAGGGCCGTCTACAGAACTTGATTCAAGGGAACAAGATAAGGAGCAAGTAAAGGAACAAGATAAGGAGCAAGCCACGATACAAGATCTTATTCAATTTTTGCTCCATATCTCGCAGCAGGAAAAGAAATGCAAGAGTTTATGGGCTGACCGGCAGAAGAAACTTTTCGGAAAGATATATTAAGCCTTTGCTTAATGCAGGAAAAATCGAAAATGACGATACCTGATAAGCCGAATAGTAAGAACCAAAAATATAAAAAAAGTGAACTTTGAAGTCAAAAATTGAAATTTGGAAATAGAAAAAGAAGGAATCTCACTGCCATCACTAGTGGCGGGGAGCGAGACAAATTATAAAAATTGAGTATATGAGAAAGGACATGCAATGAGCAGTCAGTGTCGAATTTGGACGAAAGGTGATCCGGTACTTGAAGAATACCATGACCATGAGTGGTGCAAGATTAATCATGATGATGATTTTGAATTTGAGATGCTGTGCCTTGAAGGGGCAAGTGTCGGCTTTCTGGGCAACGGTAATGCATAAGCGGGAGAATTACCGCAGCGCATTTCACAATTTCAAAAATTGATGCCTGTGCAGTTATGACAGATGAAGAACTTACGGCTTTAATGACCGATACAGGTACTTTATACGAAACTCGCAACAAGATCTTCAGCGTCCGCAAGAATGCACTGGCAGTACAGAAGATACAGAATGAGTTTGGCTCTTTGATGCATATCTTTGGAGCTTTACAGGCGGACAGCAAATCGACAGGCATTGGAAAGAACTCTCAGAAATACCTGTAGAGTCTGATGTTTCTATTCGACTGAGCAAAGATATGAAAAAAACGTGGCATCAGTTTTGTAGGTACCCGGTCATCACGTATTCTTTTCCTGCAGTCTATCGGGATTGTAAATGACCACTTAGCCGATTGTAAATATCGATAGGAGACCAGCTATGAACAACTATATAAAATTAAATGAAGACAGATGGAATAATGTAAAAAATGACTATACTGAGCCATTGACACATGAAGAATTAGAAGAAGTTAGAAATAATCCAATTTCTGTTGCATTAACTGTTGGGAAAAAAGTTCCAAAAGAATGGTTTGAAAAAGCAAATGGAAAAAAGATATTAGGTTTAGCTTGTGGTGGTGGACAGCAGGGACCGGTTTTTTGCTATAAAAAGGTTATGATGTAACCATAATGGATTTTTTTCTAAATCACAATTACAAAGAGATGATATGGTTGCTAAAAGAGAAGGCTTAAAAATCAATACAGTTCAAAGCGATATGACAAAAACCATTTCCATTTGGAAAATGAAACTTTGATATTATTTTTAATCCGGTCTCAAATGTGTATGTAGAAGATTTAGAAAACGTATATAAAGAAGCCTCTCGAGTATTGAAAAAGGGTGGATTGTTAATGGTCGGATTTATGAATCCTTGGATATACATGTATGATGCTGACATCGTATGGGATAAACCCGATGAGGAATTACTATTAAAGTATTCACTGCCTTTTAATTCAAAAGAGCTTGAAGAGGAAGGCAAGATAACCATAAATCCGGAATATGGATATGAATTTAGCCATACCTTAGAAACTCAGATTAGAGGACAACTTAAAAATGGTCTGGCTATGATAGATTTTTTTATGAATCGTGTGATAAAAGAAACAGATTATCACATTATGGAAATGACTATATAGCTACACTTTGCATTAAACTATAATGTTATAGAACATATTGTGGAACTCAAATGAAAGGGGAGGTATATAAAACTGCGGAGTCATTTTTATATACTGCTGACATTCAGGATGGAAGAGAATCTTTTATGAAAACCGCAGGGAATAGGGAAAGAATAGTGAAACTACTGAAGAAATGCAGGAAAAACAGAAATAGATTAAAAAGTTACGAGGGGGAGCATATGAGTAATGTTGTTTTAGCAAAATACTTTGATAGGATTAAGGCTGCTTACGAAGTAAGTGCGTTTACAGAAGGGATCTGTCCTGAAACAGAAGATAGAATAATACAGTTTGAAGCAAAATATGCATCTATTCCGACAGAATACCGCTGGCTGCTACTTAACTTAGGTGGCTGCTATTTGGCAGAACCTTGGATTTACGGCTTGAAAGAACTGGAGGAGAACTATACAATCTTTGTAGAGGCATACGAGGAGTATATGAGCGAATGTGAACACGGTCCTGCATTTCCTATTGGAGGTTTAGGTGATGGAAGTATCGTATTTATAGACTTGGAAAGTGGTAAGGTGCGCGGATATAACAATGACTATGCTGACCTTGAGGAAATTGCAGAGAGCTTCCCAGAGCTTATTTTAGATTTGGTAGAACAGGTAGAAAGCTTTTCCTGATACAATATAAACAGGCAGTTTTTACACTATACAACTAAAATTTGAGGAAAAAGAGTGAAAAATAACTTATATTATTGGGCGCACTTATATAAGGGGTCGCAAGATCCCTAAAATTGGTAACTATATAAATAAATGTTAGTTATCGTTGCGTTTTACTAACTTTGAGCTATCATAACCAAGGCTTTCAAGATAAGCAAAGACATTGTTTTCATTTAGAATCACACGCTCTATTTGATTTTTCGGAGACATAAGTTCTTCATAATCAATAGGATTAAACGGTTTTTCTTCTGAAACCATGTGATAAATGCATACTATCATCATTCGTGCTATGGCAATGATTGCTTTCTTATGACCACGGCGTTTTTTAACTCGACCATATTTGATTGCAAAATAGGTCTGCTTTTTGCTCTTGATTGCTGCAAGCGCACATTGTACCATCATAGGCTTTAAGTAATCTCCTGCTTTAGAAATCCGCACAGACTTCTTTTTACCGGCTGACTCATTGTTAGTAGGTGAAAGCCCACACCATGAGCACAGATGCTTTGCGTCATCAAAGATGCTCATATCTACGCCTGTTTCAGCAAGAACGATTGTTGAACTTAGTTCGGTCATCCCAGGCATTGTAGAAACAAGTTCAACGAACTTGTAGTAAGGCTTCATCCTCACATAAAGCTCAACTTCAGATTGAGTAATCATGCTATCAAGATACTCCAGATGGCTGCGGGCAAGTTCAAGCTTTTTAGCCTGATCAGATTCTATGTTATACCCCCTGATTGCCTCAATGATTTCATCGGATTTAGCTTTTGCCCCTTTTTTAATGAGTCTGCGGACAGCTTTTTCATCAATGGAATCAGAAGTATGTGTAAGAAGATACGACATGATTTCTGTGGCTGTTTTGCCAAAAGGATCAGACAGTACACTGGCAATGCCGACATTGGAAACAGTCATGCAGTTTTGTATGCGGTTTTTCTCAGAAGATTTCATACATACCAGTTTGAAACGGTATCTTGCGATTTCACGCAGCTGTCTGAAGTCTTTAGGGGGAATGAACGAGCATCTGACAAGGTCGAATTTGTAGAGGTCAGCAATCCATTTGGAGTCTTTTTTATCAGTTTTCTTTCCCTTGATGGCTTTGACATATTTAGGATGGGTAAGGCAGACTCTATGTCATTCTCGAGATAATTAAAAAAATAGGAATCCAATATTTCCCAGTGGATTCCATACACACGATGATAACAATTATTCTCGATTAGCCAGCTGTGAAATTTTCTAATATCTGAGTTGAAAGTAGAAAATGATTTTTGCTTGTACTCAGAGATTCCATCAGCATTTGTGATTACGATGGTTGCAACGATAACATTTTTGTGGACATCAAGCCCACAGCAGATGGAGTATTTTAACTTCATCATAAGTATCACCACCTTTATAAAAAAAGGATAGCAACATTGACTGTCATCCTGCGACTGAATAAAACATGGTTTGTACCAATGATAAGAGTCCGGGCTCAATGTCCCACTTGTTTGTGCTTGTAAGGATGACGGCACATATAAAATATACGGGGTCGAAAATAAATTCGCCACCCTCCTCCCGTGCTCTGTAGTATATTGCTATCCTATATAGATATTATAAGACAAAAGCGAGGAGAGGCACAACATTTTCATAACTTGTTTGTGCCTTGAGCGAAGCGAAAGGAATGGTAAAAATATGAAAGTCAATATGAATGTTATTGTTGGCGGAACGGATGATGAGCTAAATAGTATATTATCTGCTGCAAGAACAATAAGAAAAAGAAATGAAAATCTTTATTTGAAAGCTTTTGAGATAGAGGCATTGCAGAAGATGGATATTTGCGTTTGCCTTAGTGGAAATATATCAAAATATTATTCAGAGTCTGGAATTTATCAGGCAAGATATTATCTTAAAACTAAGAAATTTATTGTATATGTTCATTTTTGTTCTAATGAATGGAATTCTGGTAATAAAGAAAAATGTAAGTAAGTTTATTAAAATGTATAATGAATATCTTTTGGAGCTTGGATATCATTAAGAAGAAAATGGCAAAAGCATAAGTTGGATTTTTGATAGTAAATGCTATGAAGATATAATTAGAAGAGTGTTTGAAAAATTTGGGAATATGTGTTTGATAGACAAATCACAAATTTGTAAAGGAGAAGTGCTTTAATGAGTGAAAAATATCGTTCCTGGCTTAAAACAAAGTTTGATTCAACTAATTGAACATTTATGCAATGAAAAATATCATTAAAAAAATATTAGTGTGAGAGGATTTGAACTGTCAAACTTTTAATAGCCTTGTTGTTTTATTAAGAGATACGCTAGGGGAAGAATATCCTAATACAAAGCTAAAATCAATCTATGAAAAGTGTTCATTATGCAAACAGTTTTAGTGATTTGTCTCTGAAGGAAAAGTGCTTTTGTACTTGACGAGATTGAACAGTATCTCTGTGTCAATAAATTTCTCAATCACGATAAATCAGTTAAATATTTTAATAAGAGAATTACAGCTAAGGGATTTGAAATAAATCAGGAAAATTTGTTTTTGGTTATGATAGAAAGTTTGTTATCTTGCAAAAGCAATTTGAGAAATAGGTTAAACAAAAACGGAGTGTATTAAGTGCATGGAATGTGTTATAGAATTGAGCGAAGGAGGATATTTATGCAGTGAAATGAAAATAATTCAAACATCACAAGAGTATATAACTTTCAAAGAACAAGAGAAATTTAGTCTATTTCTATTTGGTTCAGAAAAAGTGCATCCCTTTGTAAAGCTCTAAAGGAGAAAAATTAGAGCTTGGAATGAATCTCATCCACAGGTATTTTGTGGCTATGTGCCGTTGAGGAGAATATTTCGCTTGCAGCACAGGAAAATATCTTGGGAGCACCCTGCAGTACTCGCTTTTTGTTGGAGGAAAGGAGGCAATGAAAGGCAGGATATTTTAGCTTGGAAGAAGTGTTTTTCCTCTATGGACCGATACATATCCTGTAGTGCTTGAGCATCTGAGAAAATAGAATGTAGAAAATGCCTATTCGTTGCATAACCTGGGCTTGTTTGTGATACAAAAAAATAAAAAACAATGATAAAAGAAAAAGGTAAGGAAATTTGCCAACGAGTACTTGACACAAACATTGTCAATGTAAAGTTTGAGAATTATTATAGGATAAAGTATAATGATGGAATCCTCACAATGAGCATATATGACTTCTTACTCAAAATGAGAATAGCCTGGAACTATAAAAAGGAAAAAGAGGTAGTGTTTATGCAAATATATATCTATTGCCTATTATTATGCTTTCGATATTTGAAACAGTGGCAGTAGTGCTGTGGCTGACGAAAGATAACCTCTTTTATCTGTTTAACTTCAGCTACATAGGACTGTCCATATCGCTAGGTATTTTTTTGTTTATCAGAAAATACAAGCATGCTAGGCGTATAGTCCAGTTGTTGGTAGGTCTTTATATGCTTGTTTATCTTGGACTTATTTGTAACGAGAATATGCAGATAGAGGGATTCTGGTACTACCTGTTTACAGGCGTATTTGAGGCAGCAACTATTCACTATGCGGTAGCAAAGATATTTGGGCCGCTGCTTTTTGGAAGAGGATGGTGCGGATATGCCTGTTGGACGGCTATGGTTCTGGATTTTCTTCCTTACAAGATACCTAAAAACCCAAGAAAGAACATTGGGTGGATTAGGTACATAACCTTTGCAGCATCTTTTATTTTTGTGGCAGCGTTGTTTCTTGCTAAGGTCGGAAACATAGAACGCATCATGTTCTGGGCCTTTATCATTGGGAACATTGTATACTATGCAGTAGGGATAGCACTGGCATTTGCCTTTAAGGACAACAGGGCATTTTGTAAGTATATTTTGCCCAATCACAGTGTTCCTTAAACCGATGACTTACTTCTCTTTGATGCGTATAACCTGTAATAAAGAAAGTATCAATTGCGGAAAATGTAAAAGGGTATGTCCAATGAATGTGGACGTTACGGACAATTCGAGAAATAGGTTAAACGGAACGGAGTGTATTAAGTGCATGGAATGTGTTATGAATTGCCCGAAGGGGGCACTTTAAACTCATTAAAATAATCCCTTGACAATAAAATGCCGTAATGATAACATTAGTTATTTTTACGAGATAAGACGTTTAATTTTATTATGAAAGGAATTAGTAATTATGAAAACCTATCGTGATTTTGATAACTACCTAAAGAACTTTCCTGATGAAAAGGGATATTTCGGGGAATACGGAGGAATGATATTATCTCCTGAATTAGTTCCTGCTTTTAAGGATATTACCGATACTCTATGCAGAAATTTGCAACAATGCCCGTTTTATTAACGAATTAAGACGTATCAGAAAAGAGTTCCAGGGCAGGCCTACCCCTGTATATCATTGTGAACGCTTATCTTCATTGCTTGGAAAATGTCAGATATATCTTAAAAGAGAAGACCTTAACCACACAGGTGCACATAAGATAAACCACTGTATGGGTGAGGGCTCTGCTTGCCAAATTCTTAGGCAAGAAAAAGCTCATAGCTGAAACAGGTGCAGGACAACGATGAGTTGCACTTGCAACTGCTGCGGCATACTTTGGTCTTGAATGTGATATTTACATGGGAGAAGTTGACATAACAAAGCAGCATCCTAATGTAATAAGGATGAAAATGCTTGGAGCCAATGTAATCCCTGCAACCCACGGACTTAAGACGCTTAAAGAGGCTGTGGATGCTGCATTTGAAGGATATCTTAAAGAATATAAGGATGCAATATACTGCATAGGCTCTGCCGTAGGACCTCATCCGTTTCCTATGATAGTTCGTGATTTTCAGTCAATTGTAGGTATCGAAGCAAAGGATCAGTTCAAAGAAATGACAGGCAATCTACCTGATGTTGTTTGTGCATCAGTTGGAGGAGGCTCCAATGCCATAGGAATGTTTGAAGCATTTCTTCCTGAACCTGTTGATATTGTTGGTGTAGAACCACTTGGAAGAGGAAGTGGAGTAGGAGACCATGCGGCAAGTATGACCTTTGGTAAAAAGGGAACTCTTCATGGCTTTGAAAGCTTGCTCTTACAGGATGAAAATGGAGAACCGCTGCCTGTATACTCTATAGCAAGCGGACTTGATTATCCGTCTGTAGGTCCTGAACACGCATATTTGAAAGATTGTGGAAGAGTAAAGTACGAAGCCGTAACTGATGAAGAGGCTATGCAGGCATTTTTCCTGCTTTCACGCTTCGAAGGAATAATCCCTGCCATTGAGAGCTCACACGCTTTGGCATATGCAATTAAGCATGCTAAAAATCAGAACTCAGGAACAATACTTGTCAATCTTTCAGGTCGAGGAGATAAGGATATCGACTATGTATATGAGAAATATGGTACAGGTGAGCAGTTCTTAAAAAGAGTTTAAAAATAAAAATAATTTTTCACACAATAAGTTAAGGAATTTTATTCTGCATAGTAGGGGTGCAAAACACCTCTACTATAAAAATCTATGGTATTGATTACTGTATGAACAATTTCCGAAACAACCTTGAAGATTAAGAAAAGATATGGTATTATGTTAGTATTAACTAACCATATTTTAAATCAGTCGTTCGCTATTTAGTCTGTTCTAAGAACTTAGGAAACAAATCTTAATGTATAAAGGAGATTACGGGGATGAAAACTGAAGAAGGTACCAGAAGAGAATCAGCATCATTCTTTAAGGAACTAGGGGGATTTATGCGCCCGTATAGAGGTGGATATTCTTCATCTGTAATTATCAGTGTAATCTCAGTATTACTTAATGTAGGCACCTATATTTTTGCAGGAAAGATAGTTGTAGAATTATTTTCTTCCCCTCAGGATTGGAGTAAGATTGTAAGCTTTGGGAGTTTTCTTAGCTTTATGCAAAATTGGTAGTGGGCTTGCAAATGAATTTGTCCACCTGGTTGTCTCTATAAGGCAGCGTTCAAAACTTTAGAGATATTAGAACTAGCTTTTGCAAGAAGATGCTCAGACTTCCGCTTGGATACTTTGAAGTAAATGGTAGTGGAAGGCTTAAAACCATACTGGTTGATAACATTGAAGGAATGGAAAAGACACTTGCTCATATGTTACCTGAGATGACGGGTAACCTTATAGGGCCGTTATTCCTCATTGTATGGATGTTCTTTATAGACTGGAGAGTAGCTCTTGCTATGACTATATGGATATTACTTGGATTTTCTGTCACCATGGGTATGATGAGGGGTTATGAAGAGAAGTTTAGGGGCCAGCTAAAAGCCTCAAAAAGCATGAACCAGGCTATAGTTGAATTTGTAAGTGGTATTGAAGTAATCAAGAACTTTGGTAGAACTAAGGAGAGCTATCTAAAGTATGTAGAGGCTATTAAAGGACATGCAGACTATAATGTTGGGTGGATGAGAGAAACTCAGGTGTATTCCTCCTTGGGTATGGCAATTGCACCATTTTCAATATTCCCTGTTCTTATATCAGGACTAATATTTTGGAGTGACGGCAGTCTAAAGACATCCTTGTTTTTCCTCTTGATAATACTGTCTTTTGGAATATTTTCACCCCTTATGATAGCTTTAACCTATATTGACCAGGTTGCTCAAATGGGCACTTACGCTAAGGAAATCAGGAATGTATTAAATTATCCCGAACTTAGAAGAGGAGATAAAACAGACTTTAACAATAACGATATAGAGTTTAAAGAAGTAAGTTTTTCCTATGGTAAATCCTCTAATGATGGCTTGGGAAAGGCTTTAGCTAATATAAACAAAAAGGCAGCCGATAATGTTTCTTTTAAGATAAAAGAAGGAAGTATGACGGCTTTAGTGGGGCCATCAGGAAGTGGTAAATCCACAGTCGGCAAGCTTCTTGCAGGATATTGGGATGTGGATTATGGAAGTATAACCATAGGGGGCTGTGACATAAGGGAGTATTCACAAGAGGCACTAAACGAAAGAATTGCTTTTGTAGACCAGGACACCTTCCTGTTTGATAAAACAATTAGAGATAATATTCGCCTTGGGAATAATGATGCTACCGATGAGGAGGTAGAGGAGGCTGCAAAGAAAGCAGGTTGTCACGAGTTCATTTTGTCACTGCCTAATGGCTATGAGACTATGGCAGGCTCTGATGGAGGCAGCCTTTCAGGTGGTGAAAGGCAAAGAATTACAATTGCAAGAGCTATGATGAAAAATGCTCCTATTATGATACTTGATGAAGCCACATCAAGTTCTGATCCTGAAAATGAAGCGTCCATTCAGAAATCTTTGTCTGCAGCGGCAAGAGGTAAGACTCTGATTGTTATAGCGCATAGACTGACGACCATTAAGAATGCAAATCAAATAGCATATATAGAGGACGGACGCATTAAACAGATGGGCACACATGAAGAACTGATGAGAGCTTGTTCTGATTACAGGATGATGTGGGAGCTATCAGAGGGGGATAAAACTCCTACATGGGAGGACTAATATGATAAATACAGTTAAAAAACTCTGGGAATTTAGTAAACATCAGCATAAAACTTTTATCATCACACTGATTATGTCGCTTGTACATGCATTTATTGGGGTTACACAGCTTATTGCAATAATGCTGGTTATAGATGTATTAATAAATGGTACACCTACAGCCACTGCAATAAGGAATATTATTATACTTACCATAGTGTGTGCACTAGGAAGCTTTATAACATCATTTTTGAACAGTCCGGCAGTGTGGCTGTCGGATTATGATGACAGCAGATAAGCTGAATTGGAATGGGGAACTTCTTAAAGATGCTTCCGCTTGGATTCTTCAGTGACAATTCATCGGGGAAAATTGTAGCTACACTTACTACCACTCTTAGTGGTATTGAAACCGGTGCGGCAATGGCAATGATTACTACGGTGTCGGGCATTTTCAGTGCATTAGCCATGTTTATAACTGTTTGTTTTTATGAGTTAAAGGTTGGTGTTATCACAGGAGTTGGCATGGTTATCTATCTTCTTACTGTGGATTTTCAGATGAGACTATCAAGGAAGAATGCACCATTTTTACAAAAAGCACAGAGCGCTTTAGCGGCGGCAACTCTTACCTTTGTTCAGGGTATTAAAGTCACAAAAACATTTAGCGTTAAGGAAGGAAATGTTCAGTTAAATGAGGCTATTAAGGACAGCGAGGAAGCTAATATAAGTCTAACTAATAAATCTATGCCATCGCAGTTCTTAGGGCAGATTTGTAATAGCAATATTTGAAATAGTTGATAACTGCCTCTACACTTTGGATGTATAAGGAAGGAAGCCTTGCTCTTTTTAAGACAATAATTCTCATTATATTTAGTTTTATGGCATATGTTTCTCTAAATCAGGCAGGATCAATTTTATCTATGATGGGGCTGTTAGATAGTGGGCTTAAGGAGGTTGGAGAGGTTGAAGCCACACAGACAATGAGACAGAGCGATAATCCTAAATCTATTGGAAATAATGACATAGAGCTTAATGAGGTGACATTTTCTTACGGAGACAATGAGGTATTACATAAGGTGTCTGCAACAATCAAAGAAAATTCCCTTACTGCAATTATTGGCCCATCAGGATCGGGTAAGACTACCTTATGTGAGCTAATTCCGAGATTTCACGATATAAACAGCGGAAGTATCAAAATTGGAGGAGTAGATATAAGAGATGGAGACTATGATGAACTAATGAAACGAATCAGAGATGGTATTTCAGAGGGTATATCTATTTGAGGATAGTATATATAACAATATTGCTTTTGGAAAGCCGGGTGCAGGTATTGAGGAGGTTCGTAAAGCAGCAAAGGCTGCCAGATGTGATGAGTTTATCGAGGCACTTCCTGATGGATATAATACTGTGCTTGATGAAGGAGGCAGCAGTCTCGGTGGAGAAAAACAGAGGATTTCTATTGCTCGTGCAATTCTAAAAGATTCCCCAATCATCATAATGGATGAGGCAACTGCAGCCCTTGATGCTGAGAATGAACACGAGATTCTTGCTGCGATAGAAGCCCTCACTAAAAATAAGACAGTGATTATGATAGCGCACCGTATTAATTCTATTAAAAATGCAGATCATATCATTGCGATTAAAGATGGCAGGGTAGTACAGGATGGAAGCCCAAGGGAACTTGCAGAAAAAGAAGGCTTATATAGGGATTTCCTGCGCACAAGAGAGGAAATATCAGGGTGGACAATTAATAATTAGATTTAACTCGAAAAACTTTTTATAAAAAGGTGATATTTATTTGAGTGGAGCAGGGCGTTGAAGCTTTTGCTCTTCTTTTAAATAGTAATTTTTGATTTGGAGGTGTGTGATGAGACTTAATAAAAATAATCAGAAATATTTGCGATATTGTGGCAGATGATATTGGCAATGCTAAAGCAGATAAAATCAAAAAGAATGCACAATTACGGTTTGAGGAGTTGTGCGCAGAAAACAGCAATGATTCGAAAGCACTTAAAGCCCATACTTATAAGCGTATTTATCCATGTATTGCTGTATATGAAGCAATGTTATCAGAAGGTGTTGAACAGGACAAGGCTGCGTGGTATGTTCGTGAGTATTTTCAACGTCTCGCCAAAAAGTTCGAGCCACATCTTCAGAGGATTATTAGACTATTTGGGTTGGAAAAGAAGATGCCAAAGATCTTCCTTAAAATAATACAGAAAAAGTTTTGGTACAGATGCTGGGATTTATCTATGAGTTTCCTGAAAGCTGTGGTAATGAAGCACGCTTCAATATGGTTCGCTGTCCATACTTTGATACCTGTAAACGCTATGGCTGCCCTGAAATAACAATGGCATTTTGTGATGGAGATGACGCAGGATACGGTAACCTAAATCCAAAATTGTTCTGGGGGCGAACAAAGACTATTGGACGACGGAGATGATTGTTGCGATTTTTGGCTAAAGTTTCGGGAGTGACAAGACAGTTCGTTAACGATTATGGAGTTTATAGCAAAAGTATTATTGCGCTTATCCGTTGTGCTATTATATTCAAGAATTCTTTGAGTTTCACAAGATACACATATTAGTGAGAGTGTGTATCTTTTTGTTGTATGTAAATCTTGTCTTGTTTTCAGGTGAAAGTTTGGGTGAGATTACTGATTTAAGCGAGTATTTATAAATAGCAAATGCTTGTTGAAAAAATTTTAATAACTATTATCGACTAAAAAGTCGAAAAATATTGACAAAAACAAATTGAGCGTTATATTATAAAAACCGACTTAAAGTCGAGGGTGAGGTGTGAATATGAAGAAAGGTGAGCGAAGAAAGCAAGATCTGCTAAATATTGCATATCGTATGTTCATTGAAAAAGGCTATGAGAATACAAGCGTAGACGATATCATTATTGAGGCGGGTATTGCAAAGGGAACATACTATTACTATTTTGAAAGTAAAGAGGCAACATTGGAAGCAGTTATTGAAATGATGATTGAGAAAGCTGAAAATATAGCGAAAGCAGCTCTTATGAATCCTGTGCCTATACCGCAGAAACTGGCTTCAGTCGTGTATGCTTTTCAGCCAAACAAAGATGAGATTGTTATAACAGATGTGTTGGAAAGAAAAGAAAATATTGTAATGCACGATAAAATTGGTAAGAAAATTGTTGAAGTGGCAGTTCCTATCCTTTCTGATATTGTAAGAGAAGGGATAGCGCAGGGAATATTTGCGTGTACCAATGTTGAAGAGAGAGTTAAAATGTTGTTGATTATGAGTCAGAATATGTTCGATTATGGGGCTTATAGCAACAAGGATATTGAGGTGTATGTAGATATGCTAGAGAAATCACTTGGGGCAAAGGAAGGAACAATGAGTTTTATAAGTGAGTTTTTATTGGAGGGATAAGTTCATTCTCCTGCCTAAATCCAAGTGTTGAAGAAAGCTATTTACTATGATTATAAGGAGGTTAAGTCAATGAATCAGAAAAAAATGAGTACTTATTTGCGAGTACTATTTATAATTCTCATCATTGCAATATCCGGGGCAGCATTGCTTCAGATTTTTGCTCCGGAATATATGGGAAGAAATGCAGCTTATGGCATTTCTACAGGGTGGCAAAGAGAAATTGGCTTTTGGAATATTGCGGTATTAGTTATATTGATTACTGCTTATAGGCATTACAATTGGATTTATCTTAAATCAATTTTACTTGCTCTTATTCTAGGTGGAATAGGTATTGGAACGAATCATTTTATACACTATATGACAGGTGCATCAAATTGTTAATTTAATCGGTGCTTTGGAGAATTATCTTCTAGTTCTTGCTCTGGATTATAGGTTGGAAAAAAGAGGCGAAAAGGCAGGATGAATAAATATACTATTAAAGGACATATATTTTTGTAATGATATCAGATAGAGTAATAACTAAATTGAAACATAAGGAGTAAGGATAAATGAAGATATGAATCCAAGATTGGCAAATATATCAAACTGATAGTCTTATGTATATTAAATATGTGTGATATAAAAAGAAACAAGTAAGTTCTTTGGAAATAATCTCCCACACGGTGAACCCCTATTTCTTTACGATTGATGCTAATTATGAAACTATTGGTCGTCAAGGAGTGTAAACTTCAAGTTTTTGATGAAATTGAAATGTAGTCTCGACTTAGAGGACAGCTAAAAAGAAATTAGAGGTGGTACAATGGATTATCTAAAGAATGGATTGAGATATGTTGGATTATATAAGTGGATGGTGTAATCCTGAGAAACATATTTGGAGGGATGATGGTTTAAAACTCCACAATTAAGTCACAGTCTTTTGTTAATATGCTCTTTGTTATGTACCTTTGGCTTCCGATGATTTTTAATCTCTTAATAACTCTTATCTTACTCAGATTAAAGGTTGAGAAGGCAAACAAAGAGCTTCAGAAATAAGCTACCTTATTAAGCAGAGTAATATGACAGGAAAGAGAACAATATACACATATACTTACAGTGTACGAAAGGAGAATGATTATGCCTAAAGTTTTAATTATCAATGGAAGCTCACGTGTCAAGGGAAATACAAGCATTGCCCTTGATGAGATGGTAAAGGTGTTTGAAAAGGAAGGTGTAGAAACTGAAGTAGTTCAGATTGGAAACAAAGATATACGAGGTTGCATAGCCTGCGGTATTGTTATGAAAAAGGAAAATGTGTCTTTAATGATGTTGTAAAATGAACTAGCTCCGAAGTTTGAAGCGGCAGATGGCTTGGTAGTGGCATCTCCAGTGTATTACGCTTCTGCAAATGCGACACTTATAGCCTGTCTTGATAGGCTGTTTTACAGTTCACATTTTGATAAGTCAATGAAAGTAGGTGCCAGTGTAGTCTGTGCAAGAAGAGGAGGACTGTCTGCAACCTTCGATGAGCTTAATAAGTATTTCACTATTTGTGGCATGCCTGTTGCATCCAGCCAGTACTGGAATAGCATTCATGGCACGGACAAAGGCGAGGCTCTGCAGGATGAGGAAGGGTTGCAGACAATGAGAGTTCTTGCAAGAAATATAACATTTCTGAAGAGTATAGCACTTGAAAGGAAAAAGTACGGTTTACCTGAAAAGGAAGAACACCAGGAAACAAATTTTGTACGGTAAAAGAAGACAAAGATATAAGAAAATAATTATTGTTGAAAAAAGCATGAAACCGCGATATGATGAGAACGGATACTTTTTGATAAACAATAAGACTCATTAAAGATAATTAAGTTATAAGGGGTAATAAGTTTTTCCTAATTTACTATACAGCTATAAACACATATAATGGTCTATATAGTGCAAACTAAAACACATTTGATTGGAGGAGGAAGTATGGTTAAAGAGATTATGAATTACATCCGTGAGATAGATCCGGAGGTAGGAGCAGGGATAATAGCTGAGTATGAGAGGCAGCAGAACAATATCGAGCTGATAGCTTCAGAAAATATTTTGTCTACAGCATCCATGGTTACTATGGGAACTATTCTTACCAATAAATATGCCGAAGGATATCCTGGAAAGCGCTACTATGGTGGATGTAAAGAAGTAGATGTATTGGAAACACTTGCTATTGAAAGAGTTAAGAAGCTATTTGGAGCTGAATATGCCAATGTACAGCCACATTCAGGAGCTCAGGCAAATATGGCAGTTACGATGGCTGTATGTTCTCCGGGAGATACTATTATGGGTATGAGCCTTGATGCCGGTGGACACCTTACTCACGGCTCACCGGTTAACTTCTCAGGCCTATTCTACAACATTGTGCCTTATGGAATTACAGACGAAGGTTTCTTAGATTATGATGAAATCCTCTCTCTTGCAAAGGAGCACAAGCCTAAGATGATTATTGCAGGTGCATCCGCTTATCCAAGGGTGATAGACTTTAAGAAATTTAGAGATATCGCTGATGAAGTAGGAGCTGTACTTTTTGTAGACATGGCTCATATAGCCGGTCTTGTTGCAGCTGGGGTTCATCCAAGCCCTGTGCCTTATGCAGACATAGTTACATCCACAACTCATAAGACATTGCGTGGTCCAAGGGGAGGTATCATACTTTCTACAGCGGAAGCGGCAGAAAAGTATAACTTCAATAAGGCAGTCTTCCCGGATCCAGGGCGGACCACTTGAACATGTAATTGCAGCTAAGGCTGTATGCTTTGGTGAGGCACTTAAGCCTGAGTATAAGGCTTACCAGGAGCAGGTTGTAAAAATGCCAGAGCTCTTGCAGACGAGTTGATTAAGAGGATTTAAGCTGGTTTCGTCAGGTACTGACAACCACCTTATGCTTGTAGATTTGACTAATTTTTGAAGGGGTATCAGGTAAGATATGCAGAACCTCTGCGATGAAGTAAACATTACTCTGAATAAAAACAGTGTTCCTAATGATCCTCGCTCAAAATTTGTAACTTCAGGAGTGCGTATTGGTACACCTGCTGTAACTACTAGAGGATTTAAGGAAGAGGATATGGCTGTGATAGCAGACTGCCTCTATAAGGTTGCAACTGATTTTGAAAACAGCAAGGAGAGATACTTTCTAAGGTTTCAGTACTGACTAAGAAGTATCCGATATATGAGGGATAATATGCAAGCAATATCTACTATTTTTCCTGTATTTTTCATTCTCTTCTTAGGGTATATACGCAAGAAAGAAGGGATGGATAAATCACGAACAAAAATAACGGACTGAAAGACTATCGCATAGATATATTATTTCCTTTTCTTATCTACCATATAGGTTGCAGGCTCTGTCCTTGACAGAGATATTGCCCTCGAAATAATATATTTAATAGGAGTCTGGATTGTCGTTTACTTTTTAGGAAAGATAATATGTAGGATGTTGCCGGAGAACTAAGACTTATCTCCATTTTTTTACTTTTAACCTGCGAGGGAGGGGGCTGTTGCTCTTCCCTTTGTATTTGAGTATTGTGGGTTCATCCCTATATTTTGAATCTGATTCCCTTTGACATGGCGGGCATCCTAATTAACTTTATTTTCGTTCCGACAGTATTACAGATTAGGCGCAAAGAGGAGCTAAAGCTATTGCCGCTGGTAAAAAGGTAATTTCAGCACCATTTGTAATAGCGGCTCTGCTTGCAGTTATTACCAATTTGACGGGCTTACAGAGACTGCTGTCACAAAGCAGTACCTTTGGCTCAATCTATGAAAATACAATGAATGCGATAATAGCACCTGTTTCAGGACTAATTCTTTTTAGCCTAGGTTATAGTATTAGGCTGAAGAAGGGTTATTTATCAAGTCTTTTTAAGCTGGCGGTTATCAGACTGGCATTTTGTACGGGAATAATAGCGTCATTTTTCCTAATATTTCCTACGAAGATGGCTAATCCAATTTTTCTCTTGGAGTGATTTTTGTATTTTTATTGTCCTACAGGCTTTCCGGTGCCGTTGCAAAATAAGGGAAATATTGGATTCGGAAGAAAAAGGAGGAGTTTGTTTTCAGCATTTATTCGCTTTTCCTTTTGATAGCCTTGATTGTTTACGTCGCACTAAGCATTTACTACAAAAGCTGGCTTAGTTTAATTCATAGCTAGAATGTTTATCTTTATCAAAAATAAAATATCTTATAGTTATAAACTGAAAATTGGTCATACTATTGTATCGATGAGGAATAAGATGACTGTGCTCTATGGTGAATAATTAGAAAATAGTTGTTATCATATTCATATTAGTTTTTAGGAGGTTTTATGGAAGAGAAAAATATCTGGCTGGTAAACGCGAGTTATACCTGTAACCAGCGGTAAGGCAGAGGATGCCAATGTATATAATCGTGCATTTCTTGATAATATCCACGTTGAAATGCGTGTGATAGACAGCACGGAAGTTGATACTACGACAGAGATATTTGGGAAAAAATATGCTTCCCCTATAATGACGCCTGCATTTTCACATCTAAATAAAGTCTTGGAAAATGGGCGTACTCCTATGGAGGAATACAGTCTGGCTGCAAAGAGATGAACTGCCTGAACTGGGTAGCATGGAGGATGATGAGGCTTATCGTTCGATAACAAGCCACAATCCTGATACTGTGCGCATTATCAAGCCATTTGCAGATAAGGGAAAAATCATATCAGAGATTAGATTTGCCATAGAGTGTAGCAGCAGTGCAGTTGGAGTGGATATAGACCATGTGCCGGGAACAGATGGAAAATACGATGTGTGACGGCTTTCCCTATGGGAGCGGTTAGCCTCGAGGACTTAAAGGAATATGTGAGCCTTTCTAGCTCCCATTTGTGGCAAAGGGTGTACTGTCTGTACAGGATGCACTTAAAGCTAGGGATGCAGGCTGCGCAGGCATAGTTGTATCGCATCATCATGGACGTCTTCCTTTTGCAATAGCTCCTCTCCAGATTCTCCCTAAGATAAAGAGAACTTAAAAACTCAGATATGAAAATCTTTGTAGACTGCGGTATGGATACAGGCTATGATGCTTATAAGGCTCTGGCTCTTGAGCAGACGCGGTTTCAGTCGGACGAGGCATCCTCCTCCTCTATTAAAGGATGGTAAAGACGGTGTAGTTAAGAAGATGATAAGAATGAATGAAGAACTTAGGGAAATGATGATGCATACCTGTGTTAAGGATATGAAAAGCTGATAAGACGGTGCTGTATATCAATAGATAAGATTTGTCACAATGTTTAGGTGGTATAATGAAGGAAAATAAAACTTTTACTACAAGAAAAAATATATTTTTGTTCTATTTGCTATGACTCTGGTTTTTGGTTTCAGAGTCTTTATGAATACTTATAGTGTGAGCATAGAGAATCTTTTTAAGGCTTTTCCAATGTACTGTTTGGCATTTCTAAAGATGTTCTTATTTACACCTCCGATATCACCTGAAAAAGGTACAAGTATTCTTTATGAAATTGCAAAATGGATGGCCTGATTCTTACTTCCGCCTTTTGTATTTACCAAGATATCCAATACTCTGCTTCATAAAAACATGGTTTTAACAAGTTTAGCAGGAATCATACCATTTTTGAAAAAGCTCGATACGTCAGAGACTTAATCACCCAACCTTTGAATGAGTAGAAAACCTGTACAAGATTTCACTTTATAACCGGGCAGTTTATTGATGATAACCTGAAGGCAGTACGAAAAAAGGGTATAGCCACATCAGAGGACTTTGAGCAGTGGCAGATATGAGATAAGAGAGTCAAGCATGGTGAATATAAACAGTGAAATATATGTTTTTCTGTGCTGATACAGACCTTGAAAACTATGTTTTGTTAACATTATCAAAAGAACTGCTTCAAAAGAAATATAACCTGTTATAAAATGCGAACGAAACAGTCGCATCTGATATTGAAGATGGACGATTGCGAGATAAGAGTTCGATATTCTTAAAAAGATAGATACGGTCGTTTGACCAGATGATTCCATTATGAACGCGGCGTCGGATAAATGCGCATTTAAGGGCTTAATGGAAGTATTGAAGGCTCTCCGTATTGGAGGATGGATTTCTTTTAGAAAATCAATGAGAATATTAGGAATATCCATCCCGATTATAGGGTGAATGAACGACAGGGCTTTGTTAAGATATTCGCAAATGATAGACCTTGCCTGAAGGAAAGATTGGCGCAAGTATAATGGATATGCGCGCGTAGAGTACGTGAGCTTTGCCAATGACGAAGCCACTTCTAAGAACGCTCTTTTTAAATATAAAGGCCATAGATATTGGAAGAGGCAGAGATTCATTGCGTGGAGAGCCTTGTTGTTGTGCTTGAAGAAGACATTCTCTCATCTTTGGCGATGAATGAGTGGTAAAAAGCCTTAAATACCTTAAGAGGTTGTCGGATATTTTGACAATGTTCCAAAGGTAATAAGAAATGTATCAAACATTGATTTAATCCCATGTTTGCCGGCGTAGCGATAACCCGGTTTGGCGATGTTTCACAGATAATGACAAGTCAGATATTATGATATGGAGTCTCTTGATGAAAGGGCGAATCTCTTTCAATGATAAATAATAAAGCTGTGGAAATGTCAGGTATGGGAATGGAACAATTGGAATGGAATCCTTCCTTGTCAAGAGGACGTCTTCAAGACCGTTCATAACGATGGTAAGGTAAAGAAATACTTAGAAAGATTTTTTCAATAATTCAGATGATGAAATAAGGAATTATTTATCTAAAAAAAGTTTGAAGAGTTTGGTGCCTTGCAGGATATTATGCAGGAAGACTGGGAAGAGTTTAAGATAAGATTTTCGCGGGTATTTAAGTGATAACCCTATACTGGACTTCTTATCAAGGCTTGAGCATAAAAGGTGGTGCAACAGCTACTATGCAATGAATTTTGTATATGGAGAAAAAAAGGATGAGGACTTAAAAACTCATCCCTGCCTCATAGATGACTGGGACATTATAATTGGTGAGAAGTTTGACATCTGTCATCCTGAGTATGATTTGTTATCGGTATTTACCTTGTTTAAAACGGAGAAATAAAATGGAAAAAGAGCATATAGACAGCACTTCATCTGAAAGGATGGAGGAAGCGGGAGCTTTCTATAACGGGAAAGAATATAAGTATACAGCCTTTATAAGCTATAGGCATGTGGAGCCTGACCAAAGCATAGCAAGACAGGTTCATCAGATGATAGAGACCTTCAAGGCTCCTAAGGAGTTTTATCAAAATGGCAAAAGACCGACATTTAGAGTATTTAGAGATAGAGAAGAATTAGCCGCAAGGGACCTTAGCACCTCTATTAGAGAGGCGCTTGAGAGCAGTAGATATCTGATTGTGATTTGCTCAAAGCGTACCCCTTTATCTGAGTGGTGTAAGAAAGAGGTCGAGATATTTAAGAGTATACACGGGGAAGAGAGAATTATCCCCGTATTGGTAGAGGGTGAGCCTTTTGAGGCTTTTCCTGTGGCTCTAAGAGGAAAAGAAAGTAGTAAAGAGGAAGCGGAGTATGAGATACTGGCAGCGGATTTAAGACCTGAGAGGGTATTAAAGGCTGATTTTAAGGGATATGCCTATCTGCAGGATAATGACAGACAGAGCCTTAAGGAGCTTACAAAAGAATCCCTCAGTATATTAAAAACCGAAAAGTACAGAATAATGGCAGCCCTCCTTGGCTGTACCTTTGGTGACCTTAAACAGAGGATAAAGAGAGAAGAAGTAAGAGAATACTAAATATATCTATAGTATCAGGAGCAGCATTTTTGCTATTTGGCATATTTATGGCAAATGCTTATCAAAAAGGCTGAGCAGGCAAGAATAGAGGCTGTACAGTCAAATGCAAATATTCTGATGAAGACCTCAAAGGATTTCCTCAAAGAAGGAGATTATCTGAAGGGAGTTCTGGTTTGCAAAAGAGGCTATGGGAATGATTAGTGAGGACATAAGTATTATTCTTCTAAAAGCAGATGAAGAGTTTATTCTAAATAGTAGCTTATACCATAGTGGTGCATCTACACTTACGACCATTTCAACTAAAAACAACCTTACCTTCATGGCAGTAAGCAATGATGAGAAATATGTGGCTTATGGACTTGAGAATAATGATACGGCAGTAGCAAAGGTGGAAAAATGGCGAGGTTATTAAGGTATTTACAGGGCATAGCTAGCAGGTAAAAATGGTTGATTTTTCAAAGGATAATAAGTACCTTTGCGTCAGCATCATTTGACAATACCTGTATTGTATATGACTTTGCGAGTGGAAAAGAGGCTGCAAAGCTTGAGATAGAGGGAGTTCCGATGCTTGCAAGGTTCTCTGAGGATGGAACAAGGCTATTTTATGCCGTAAATGCTAATAATGCCATAGTTTTCTATACTTATGATACTTCTAACTGGCATAAGCTTGGCGAATTTGTGGTAAATGAACCGATAATATCAATTGATATAAGCAAAGATGGAAATGAAATGCTTGTAGCCTTAAACTCTAACTCTGAAGAGCAGCTTACAAGAAGAAATGCAGTAGATGGCAAGATTCTTGAGGTGATACCGAGACAAAAAGGGAAGGACCTTGGTGGAGCAGAAGTTGAAAAAGCCGTATATGGTTGCAAAAATACCACAAGACGGGGATAATCTCCCTTTTACTTACAAACTCAGAAGTCCTGAAGCTTTCAAGACAAACAGGTAAAGAGGTATTTAATAAAAAGCTTACAATGAATAATATAATCGAATCAAACCTGCTTATAGAAAGTAGCAACGGCGATAAGATTGTACTTAAGTCAAGTCCTAAGATATATGTTTTGGATGGAAAAGTGGTGACGTAACTGATGAAATATATTTTCCAAACTTAAATATGAGGTATTTTACCTATAACGATGCAACCAATACTATAGTGGGGTTTGGTGAGAACGGGAATTATTCAATCTGGAGAGATAAGACTATAGTAGAGTCTAGACTTAGTTATGGTGGAGGTGTGCCAACTGAATTCATCTTCTTAAAAGACGGAAGTAAGATACTGGCGAACTCTCACGAAAGCCAGACGATTAAGATAATAGAGTTAAAATCAAAGGTAGAGACGGGGGCTGTTAACGCAAGGATAATGGCTAACTCTAACGACAACTCGCATCTTCTGCTTTTTGATGGTAAAGACCGGCGGTTTCAGATGATGATGCAAGGACGATGAAGAAAATTGTTGTAGATGAACCATCTGCGTATTCTCTCTCAGAAGATGCAAAGTTCTGCCAGATATCTAATGATGGCAGGTATTATGCTCTGATATTTAAGCAGGATATATCCGATTCGGCGCCTAAGGTACTTAAGCTTTACGACCTTTATAAGAATGAGAAAAGGATGATACAGATAAATAATGCTGCTTCAGTAATAACCTTTTCTGATGACTCAAAGAAAATCTTTGTAGTGGACAGTGTAGAGGGGTTAAATGTATATGATGTAGGAGATTTGAAACTGATAAAGAGCTATAGCGAAATAAAAGATAATGTATTAAATATTAAGCTGTCAGAGGATTCTAAGATAGTGGCGGTAAATATGCTATCTGGAACTGCGTATTTGTATAATCTTGAGACAGGCAAGAGGATAGAGGAGATTAACGGCGAGATTATAAATGTCAAAAATGCGGAAGATAAAATAACAGTTAGAGGAATCAAGAAAAACAGCATATTTAAGTGGAGCAGCGCCTCAGGTCTTTCTACTTGGGATATGGATGATGAGTCTCTAAAGACACCTCAGAGCTTTTTACGATGTGAACTTATACAATGAAAAATACTGATAAACCAATGATAATCAGAAATAATGAAGTAGATAGAAAAATGTTATTTAATCGATTTTTCATCAGAAAGCTAAAGCTGTCTCTTGATATTGCACTAAGGAGGTATAATGCGAGTGGTCATATCTCCTGACGGCAAGTTAATAACAATGGACAGTGATTATTTTGAGAAAAGCGGTGAAAAAGTGGTGACTGGTCTTTTGAGATGTTATCTGCGATATACAAGGTTTTCACTGAAGAAGAGACCTCAAAGGAGGTTGATAAGATTCTTTCTGGCAGGACATTGTCAAATGAAGAGAAAAGTCGAGATTGGTATAACTGCGAAGTGATAGAATTGAAGAAAGAGAGTTACTACGGCACTCAGGTGAATAACCTGGGTGTTTTTGTGTGAGAGAAATTTCTCAGAGAACACTGTAGTGAATATGTAGATATCGCTTACGAGTACCTCCACAGGTGTAGTAAACAAAAATAGAATTTCATTCTATTAATGACAATTATTATCAATAAATATATTGTTAGATGAAGCTAACGGTTGTATAATGTATTTACCGACGATAGCGTCGGTATAAATGGAGGTGAGACGATATGACTGACACAAAAAGGCTTACTGCGGATGAAAGAAAGAAAGAAATAATGAATTCGGCAGCAAAGGTAATTCCGAAAGGGGATTTGAAAAGGCAACCATGGAGGAGATTATCGCCGGAACTACTTTATCTAAAGGGTGTATATCATTATTATGGGAGTGTGAATGAGATATTTAAGGATATTATGAGGTTTGAATTGAGTACAGAAACAATGTCATAAAAAGAGCATTTAAGCGAATGTAAAAAGGGAGAGGAAATGCAGTTTATGGCAAGACAGCTTGTAGACAAGATAATTGATAATAACCCTTATATGCCTCTTTTATGTAGAGTTCCTAATTGCTAGGAAAAGAAACCCGGAATTAAAGACTATGATGCTTGATTTACAGACTGAGACTATGGAAAGATTTAAGGGAGTCTTTGAAAATGATTCAGAATGGCTATTTAATCCTAATATAGCTCAGTTTATTACTGATTACATGAACGCATTAATACTGGCTTCTAATATCCCGGGATACGGGGAGAACTTTAAGAAGAACAGGAGGTATTTGGAGGACATGATTGTTTATTTGTTTGAACAGGGAAAGGAGAATGGTAATGGGAGTTTATAAAAATTATTCAGGTATGTTCCGGATGTTAAATTACTGGGATATGTGCGATATTGATATCTGGAATATCAGCTTTTGATGGTATATGGATATTACTACTATATTTGTTCCTGAAAGAAGTTGTTGTAAATGGAAACTATGAGAATGCGGGATTTTTATTCAACAATAACAGCCATTTGTTTAACAATTAGTGCTGCTTTATATCTCGACATCCAGCTTTGTTTCTCATAAACTAGCATCTGCCTTGAGACAAATCTTAGAAAAAGAGGTATTGACGGACTTACAGACTCAAGTTTTAGATTCTTTGACCTAAATTCATCAGGTTATATCAGAAAAACCATAGATGATAATGCAGCCAAGACACATATGGCTGTAGCGCATATGCTGCCTGACAATTCACAAGCTTTCTTAGTTCCGATTTTTACACTGGTCTTGTCATTTTTAATAAACATTAGAGTGGGTATTCTCATTGTAGTATTATCGGTTGTTTGTGGACTAATTATGTGCATGATGATGGGAAACAAAGATTTTATGAAAAATATCAGGAAGCCCTTGACAGACTCCAGTTCAGAAACTGTTGAGTATATCAGAGGTATGCAGGTTGTTAAAATATTTGGTACCAGATTAAAGTCCTTTAAGGCTTTATACGATGCTATTACGGATTATTCAAGGTATGCCCTTGATTATTCTATTTCTTGTAAAAGGCCGTATGTTGTCTACCAGCTGATATTCCTAGGATTGATTGCAATTATAAGCATACCGCTTAGCGTCTTCCTTGCAGAGGTAAAAAATCCGAAGTTTATGGCAGTAGAACTTATTATGATATTCTTTCTAAGTGGTGTAATCATGGTTTCATTTATGAAGATAATGTGGGCAAGCATGAATATTTTTAATGCGAACTTTGCCATTGACCACTTAGAAGAATTGTATAAAAAAATGCAGGAAGACAAGCTCTCATACGGCGATAGGACAGATTTTGACAACTATGATATTGAATTTGAAAATGTGAGTTTTTCGTATGGTGAAAATAAAGTTCTTGAGGATTTGTCATTTACACTTAAGGAGAAGAAAACCTATGCCCTGGTAGGACATTCAGGCTCAGGAAAGTCTACGATAGCAAAGCTTTTATCAGGGTTTTACAAGGTGGATAAGGGAGCGATAAAGATAGGCGGGCACAGACTTGAAGAATACTCAAAAGAAGCTATTATACGAAGCATTTCATTCGTATTTCAAGACAGTAAGCTGTTTAAGAAGTCAATATATGACAATGTTGCACTTGCTGATGAAAAGGCTGGAAGAGAAGAGGTATTAAAGGCTCTAAGCCTTGCTGGCTGTGATGAAATTATCGCTAAGTTTAAGGATGGCGAGAATACAATTATCGGCTCAAAGGGAGTATACCTTTCAGGTGGAGAAAAGCAAAGGATAGCTATAGCCAGAGCAATTCTTAAAAATTCGCCTATTGTCATAATGGATGAAGCCAGTGCCGCTATAGATGCGGATAATGAGTACGAATTACAAAAAGCCTTCAAGAACCTGATGAAGGATAAGACAGTAATAATGATAGCCCACAGGTTGACAAGCATCAGGAATGTAGATGAAATCATCGTTTTGGAGAATGGCAGGATTGTGGAAAGAGGAGATAATGATTCGTTACTATCTGCACAGGGATTGTACTGTAGACTGGTGAATTTATATGAAACTGCAAATGATTGGAGGGTGTCAAATGAAAAACTATTATAAGAAAAGATATGCTCTATCAGATCAGGGAGCGGGCAAATCTTTCGAAGGCGACTTTATACTGCTTTTTGACATACTGTAAATATGGCGCCAATGCTTATTTTGATGGCTTTTGTTCAATCAGTTGGTCTTTGATGTGAAGTATGAGTTCAATACATTGTTAGCATTTTCACATTAGTTTTTATGTACATCTTACTCTCTAATGAGTATGTAGCCTATACAATGCGACTTATAAGGAATCTGCTAATCTAAGGAGTGGGATAGCGGAAAATTTGGCTGAACTACCACTGTCTTATTTTTCAAAACATGATTTGTCCGACCTTTCACAGACGATAATGTCTGATGTGGAGAGGATTGAACACGCTATGAGCCACTCCATACCCAAGGTAGTTGGAATGTGGCTATTCTTCCCTATTATGGGAAATTATGATGCTTTTATAGGAAACTGAAACTGTACTTTGCAGCCATAATACCTACTCTTTCTTGTTTCCTTGTTACGCCTTTAGCTAAGCAAAAGGAAGTATCTGAGTACAGCAAATATTTTTGGAGTTCTTAGGGAGAATTCTGAGCTTTTTTCAGGAGACCATAGAACTCCAGCAGGGAAATAAGCAGCTTCAACCAGTCGGACAAGGTAAAAAAGACATTGTATAAGAAAATGGAGGAGAGCGAGAGGGCACATTTTAAGGTAGAGCTTCTTTCTATGATTGCCGTAGGACTATCAACTTCATTATCGTATATAAGTGTGGCTGTCGTAATAGCAGTGGGTATACAGCTTCTTTCTCATGGTGAGATTAGCCTTTTATACCTTATAGGCTACATTATAGGAGCAATCAAAGTAAAAGAGCTCTTTGATATCTCTGTCGAGGGTTTGACGGAAATATCCTATATCGAGCCTGCGGTAAGGCGGATTAAGGAGATTAAGAATGCGGTACTTCAGGAGGGTGAGGATGGAGCTTAAGCAGCATGACATAGAGTTTAACTCATGTATCATTTGCCTATGACAAAGTGAGTAAGGTGCTAAAAGATGTGAGCTTTACTGCAAAACAGGGTGAAGTTACTGCCCTTGTAGGCTTGTCGGGCTCAGGTAAAACCTCTGTCTTAAGAGTAGTATCAAGGCTTTATGACTATGATGGAGGCAGCATATTGATAGATGGAAAAGACATTAAAAATATATCAACGGATTCTTTTGTTTAAGAATATCCATCGTTCCGTGATGTGACTCTTTAATGACCAGCATACTTGAAAATATAAGGCTTGGCAGGGAAAGTGCAACTGATGAAGAGGTAAAAGGCTGCAGCCCTCGCTAATTGTATGGACTTTATTGAAAAAGCTTCGGAGGGCTTTAACACAAGAGTAGGTGAGAACGGAGCTGAGCTTTCAGGCGGAGAGAGGCAGAGACTGTCGATAGCAAGGGCATTTCTTAAGGATGCACCTATTCTTATCCTGGATGAAATCTCTGCAAGCCTTGATGTAGACAACGAGAAAAGATACAGGACAGCTTAAATAAGCTGATAAAGGATAAGATCAGTCATCATCATTTCTCATAGGTTAAAGTCCATAGAAAAATGTGGACAAGATAGTTGTGATTGATGACGGCAGGGTTGAGACAGAAGAAGTCATAGGAAGTGTTAGAACAATCAAAGGTATATAGAAATCTTATTGAAAAAACTAACTTGGCAGAAGAATTTTAGTTATTAGGGGATGAGATGAAAGATAATAAGTTAAAAATAAAGGATTTGGTGACAATAGGAGTATTCTACAGTATTATATTTTGTGTTTATGTTTGGTGTTGGGATGATGGGAGTAATACCGATTCTCTTCCTGATATATCCCTACTGTACTGGGGATTGTAACCGGAACAATCATTATGCTTTTTATGGCAAAGGTACAAAAAGCCTGGGCACTGTTTACTACTTGGGATGATTTCGCCCTATTATTATGCTTTAGGCTACCACACTTATGTGATTGTCCTTCACTCACTGGTGGTGATGTTTATAGCTGAGATGATTAGAAGAGCTGGTGGATATAAATCCTTAAGTTCAATATGCTTTGCATTTATGGTATTTAATACCGGATTTGCGGCTCTCTTATGCAGATGCTTTTGGCAAGAGAAAGTATATTGAATTATCTATGATGATGGGGAAGGAATATGTAGATGCCCCGGTAGGGCTAATCACCCTATCCGCATATGGCGCTTGTTTATGCAGGCGCTCTCATTGGAGCATTTATAGGAGCGTGCACATTGGTAAAATCCTACTTAAAAACATTTTACGAAAGCAGGTATTGCCTGATGTTTTACAATCAGAATAACAGGCTCAATCCCAACCCCATAACCAAATTTATAGCGGTAATTCTACTTGGTATGGGAGTAGTGCATTCTATGAATCACTACTTGGAATGGGCGGCAGTACTTACCATTTCTACAATGTACTTTATAAATGGACTTATAAAGGACGGGATAAAGAACATCCTTGTATTTGGAGTTTTGTTTTTCGCGCCAAGCTTCAGTGTGCTTGCTACATTTCCACTTGTTTTGAAGATGCTTCTTTCCTCGGTTTTTGTATAGCAGGATGTTTTATCTTCCGTATTCGCAGGGAAATATATGATAAAAACCTCGGATGTGGGAAGTATCATTTCGTCCATGGATGCTCTCAAAATACCAAGCACCGTATCCATACCAATAGCAGTTATGTTTCGCTTCTTTCCGTCATTTGCAGAGGAGAGAAATAATATCAAGATGGCGATGAAGATAAGGGGAATAGATACCAAGAATCCTGTTAAATACCCGAATACGTACTTTTGTTCCTCCTCATCATATCATCAAACATAGCTGATGATATAGCAAAAGCAGCAGAGACCAAATGTATAGCTAATCCTATTAAGAAAACAAGATATATAACTGTGGGAGTGCATTTGATTGATTTTGTTTATATATCTTTGATAGCTGCAATTGCAGTCGGAGGTTTTGTATGCTGAGAATTGAGAATTTATTCCTTTCTTATGGGCAGAATAAGGTATTAAACGATATAAGCTTCAACATAGCTGATGGAGAATGTGTGTTACTTACAGGAGAGAGTGGAAGTGAAGTCTTCTATTATCAACTCTCATCAACGGCTTAGCCTTTGAATATGAAAATGCTCAAATATCAGGAAGTATCAAGGTTGGGAGAAAGGAGATTAAAAATCTTGAACTCTATGAAATATCTCTTATGATAGCCAGTGTTTTTCAAAACCCTAAGACATATTTTTTCAATGTGGATACCACTCTTGAACTTCTGTTTTATCTTTGAGAACATAGGGCTGATAAAAAGAAATGGAAAGCCGAATGAAAGATATGCTTAATGTATTTGGGATAGAGTATCTACTGGGACGAAGCATATTTGAGCTCTCAGGAGGAGAAAAACAGATACTTTCTGTGGCAGCCTGTTATATATCCGGCTGTAAAATCATTGTTCTCGATGAACCGTCATCAAACCTAGACGATAAGTACATTGATATCTTAGAGGAAATGCTCATAATCCTTAAAAAAATAAAGGGATAACCCTCATCCTTGCGTGAGCATAGGATTTATTATCTAATGGGTGTGGCAGATAGAATAATTATCATTCAAAAATGGAAGAATAGCGAGAGAGTACACTGCACAGGGTTTTTATCGGTTACAGATACTGAGGTAGCTGGCTTTTGGACTTCAGCTCAAGGGTATAAAACAGTCTTAAATAAGCCTAAAAACGATGGTGGCAAAGACTGATAATAAAGAAACTTTCCTTTAATTTTTGCCAACAAGGGAGAACTTAAATGGATGATGTATCCTTTGACCTCGGGAAAATATATGGAATCATAGGAAAGAATGGTTGTGGTAAGTCTCACCTTTTTATGAATTTTTAACTGGTTTGAAGAAAAATGATAAAAGTGAGATATTATTCGGAGAGGAGTTTGTAGTAAGAAGGAGAGATTAAGGCTTCCTCGTTGGTAATGCAGGATGTCAATCACCAGCTATTCACTGATTCAGTCGAAGAGGAAAATGAAGCTGGGAGTTAAAGAATTGAAACAGGATACTGTTGATAGAATTCTATCAGGGCTAGTACTTTACTGAACTAAGAGACAGACATCCCTATGAGCCTTTCAGGAGGTCAAAGCAAAGGGTTGCGATTGCTGCTGTTCTATGTAAAAACTCAAGATTCATATTCTTTGATGAGCCAACAAGTGGGATGGATTATAAAAATATGCTCAAAAATATCAAAGCTTATAAAGAGTATGAAAACAAAAGATAACATCATCTTTTTATCGTATCTCACGATACAGAGTTCTTAAATGAGGTCGCCGACAGTATACTCTGTCTGGAGGATTATAGGATATACATTAGATGAAAAGAGACTGCATAACAAGACAAAGTCCAATAACTACGCAATCTGATATGATAAATGAGGCAGATAGATGGAGAGGAAGAAACGTGGTAGATCGAGGAGGTCTGTGTGATAAGCCTTGAAAGAGGTAACCATTGCCTAAAGCAATACTGAACACACAGAAGTGGACAGAGGTCATAGTAGTCAGAGACAAAGGACCGAATCAATAGGAGTCTCAAGTATGACTGAGAAAGAATTTATTTATAAGTTTAGCAGAAAAACTGCAAAAACAAGTCATAAATATTGACCAAGGCATTTTTAATTGTTATAATGGTGACTGAAAATACGAATACTGAGAATGGAGGTATTCAATTATGCTGATTCAGTTTACAGTTGAAAATCACAGGTCAATAAAAACAGTGCCGTGATCAGTTTTGCGGCCTCTGAGATAAGTCATTTGATGAGTATCTGCTTCATCCGGATGAAAAGAAGGCATTGCTGCCTGTACTAGCAATTTACGGTGCAAATGCAGCCGGAAAAAGTAACGTATTACATGCGATGATGACAATGAAAGAAATGGTTGTGGGAAATGCCTCAAAAGTTTCTAAGGGACAAAAAGTTGCCGTGGGAGCTGTTTGGAGAACAAAGGTTCCGACTTTTTTGAAATGGTATTTATTTTTCAGGAGTTCGTTACACATACGGTTTTTTTCTTTTGATGTAAAGAAGATTTACAAAGAGTATCTTTACCATTGTACCGAATTTACCGTGAAGCCTTAATTTTCAAGAGAAATGGAGTGTATGAATTCCGGAAAAATGTAAACGAGCACAGGTTACTCTGAGTAACCGAACACCGGACAATAAGCTCTATCTGGTGTCCTCTAATGACTGGAATCTGCCTCAGACGGAAAAATGCTTATCGGTGGTTTCTGGAAAAGTTGACATTCTGATGGATGAAGAGCCAGCTACCTCAGAAACTGTTGCCCAGATTGTCAGCGGTGATGATAAGAAAGCTCGAATCTTAAAAAGAATTGCTGCTTGTCGATCTTGGAATCACCGATGTTACAATCAAGAACACCTCTGGTAAAATACCGGTTATTACGACAACACATCGAATTATTAACGAGGACGGTACAACAGAATACTTTCAGCTTTTTAATGGAGCAGGAATCTGTCGGTACAACACTTTTTGCCCGTATCGGAGGATGGTTGCAGGCGCTGAAAACGGCGCACTTTTGAGTTGCTGATGAAATTGAAGATAGTCTGCATCCTCTTTAACCAAAAGGCTGATTGAAATGGTGCAGGATAAGGCTGTCAATACAAAGGAGCGCAGCTGATTTTTACAACACACGATGCAATGCTGCTTGACTAAATTTCTTTCGTAGAGATCAGATTTGGTTTGCTGAAAAACGATGAGACTTGTGCAACAGAGCTTATACTCGTTGGCATCTTTCTCTCAAAGAAAAAGGAGAAAATGCGTAGGGGTTATCTTCAGGGACGATTTGGTGCAATCCCTTTTTATCGGAGGTGACGCCTGATGAGCAAGATGCGAAAAAGAGTATGATCCGAACAAAGTTAAGCGGCGGAAGCGTAAACCGATTGTTTATATCATCTGCGAAGGAAAAAGAAACAGAGACGCTTTATTTCAAACATTTTCGTTCACGAAACTGCTCGGTGGATATTATCCCAATTCCATCAAAACATAAAGCGGCGGAACATTTGGTGAAACACGCAAAATCTCTGATCTCCCAAGCGGATTATTATCCGAAAGACGGAGATCAGCTTTGGTGTGTATTTGACTGTGATGATAATGAAGACTCTTGAGCTTCTAAAGCTGCAATTTCCTATTCGGAAGATAGGGTACAAAAATCGCATATTCTAATCCGGCATTTGAATATTGGTATTCTGCTCCATTTTGAAAAAACGGAATGGATATTTGAAAGATTCTGCTATGGTAATTGACATCTTGAAAACAAAGGATATTTGGAAATTACGGAGAAAAAGTGTGGATGTTTTTGAAGAATTGCTGGAACACCAGCCAGAAGCTATTCAGTACGCAAAAGAACGAGTGGAGAGATTAACCAGAGATCAGGGTTGCGTGATCTGCCGAGACAGTAATCCGGTAACGACGAGTCTATGAGCTGGTTGAATTTTTGAATAGTAAAAGAACATAAAGCACCATTATAAAGGTGTGCATATCGACAGAAAAGCTGTCACTCAACGATAAAAATTCGTTGCGGCAGCTTTTTGTGAAAGCGCTTAGCGGCGCACGTTTCTCAACGATCAAAAGTTCCGAATCCGCCCGGTAGTGGGAAGGATGCGCCCTAAAGCAAGGGTGCCTGTGTGACCTCGGAATCTTAAGGAAGCTGGATATGAGGAAGATACTAACTCATGGGCAAAATTCCTTAGGGTCTGACGAACAGAAATCTCAATGAGGTTATGATGAGGATAAGACTGCTCACAAGCCAAAGTCCAATAACTACACGCAATCTGGACATGATAAATGAGGCAGATAGATGGAGAGGACGGCGGTCAGTCACCACCTCCTACTCGATTTAAACTTGAAAAACCGACAACTGTTATAGTATAATAATAAACAGTTATAACAGAAAATGACAGTAAAGAGGTATAAAAATGAATATTCAGATTAATAACTCGAGTGATGCTCCGATTTATTTGCAAATAAAGAATCAGATTAAGGTGCAGATAATTTCGGGAGATTTGAAAGTAGGAGAACATTGCTGTCAATTCGTTTTTGGCAAAAAGAACTCAGAGTAAGATGATTACAGCCAAGTGAGCCTTTGATGAACTGGAACTTGAAGGGCTTTATCAATTCAGTTCAGGGAAAGGGTAATCTTGTTGCGGCACAAAAATAAAGAGCTGATTCGTGAGAGAATACTTAAAGCGTATTGAAGAACAGCTGCAAGAGATAGTAAAACTCTCCGAAATTGCAGGAATATCAGGCGATGAACTGACTCAGATGTTAAAGGACTATGTGGAGGGACGATATGAGTGATTATGCTATTGAAATTAAAAATTTGTAAAAGTTTGATGGGTTTACACTTGGACCTATAGATTTTTGTATACCTAAGGGAACTATAGTGGGATACATAGGTCAAAATGGTGCAGGTAAAAGTACAACTATCAAGCTATTGTTAGGACTGCTTCATAAGGATTCAGGCGAAATAAGAGTATTGGGAGAAGAAAATACTGATAGTATCGCGCTTAAAGACAGGCTGGGAGTTGTCTTTGATGACTTACTATTTCCTCAGGAGATGAATATTGCAGATGTCGAGAAGTTTTATGACAAAAGTATATAAAAAGTGGGATAAAGAGTGCTTTCATAAGCTAAAAGATAAATTTGTCCTGCCTGATAAACAAGTGATAAAGAATTATTCTCGTGGTATGAAAATGAAACTATCGATGGCGATTGCCTTATCACATAATGCAGAGCTTTTGATATTGGATGAAGCTACAAGTGGCTTAGATCCTATTGTTAGAGAAGAGATACTGACCTGTTGCTTGATTTTTATGCAGGATGAAAACCACACAATCCTTATCTCATCACACATACTTTCTGATTTGGAGAAGGTGGCGGACTATATTTGCTTCATTCATTTTGGCAAGATCCTTTTTTTTGAAACGAAGGATGAATTGAAGGAGAATTACGGTATATGTACGTTATCAAATGAAGAAGCAGGAAACCTAGATGAAGCCGCAATAGTAGGAAGAAGAGTGCATTCCTTTGGGCAGGAGCTGCTTGTAAAGAGGAATCTTGTTCCAGATGGAATTAAGTTACAAAAGCCATCTATTGAAGATATTATGATATATTTTGTGAAAGAGCGAAGATAATGACTGCACTAATATTAAAAAGATATAGCGGCTCTAAGACATTGATATTCACACTTGCTAATCTGTCTTGCCATTGCATTTTTATGGGTCTATGAAAACCAAATTTCATTATACCTCTCATTTGTGCAATGATGCCGCTTATTTTAACTGCAATAGCTTTTGGATATGATACTAAACTCAAAAGTTTGAACAGTTCGCATTTTCAATGCCGGTAAAGAGAGCAGCTTTGTAATAGTAAATTGTTTTTGCGTTTGCTTTTGGAGTGCAGGGGAATTACAGACTATCCTTCTAATTACTAAAAGGGGAGGTAAAACTTTGAAATATAGTATTGATTTCAATTTTTACATTTATATCAAGCGTACTGATGTCTGCAATTCAGTTACCGTTTATGCTGAAATTCGGTGCTGAAAAAGAGCAGGCTTATTATGGTAATTACTTACTTTTGCAATATTTGCCATATCTTCACTGCTTAAAACAAATGTCTGGCTTGTTTATGAAAGTGCGATGGAGATTTTTAGAAATATATCACTGTTTGTATATTCCGTGTTAATACTGGCAGAATTGGCTATCATTGTAATTTGCTATAAGGATATCTATAAGAACTATGGAAAAAGAAAGGAATATTAAGATTCATATACAAAACATTACAAAACTCAAAATGATTTTTCTTAAATTTTGCGACCCTATATTCAATTGGAAAGAAGCCTGTGATATAATGTGAACACTTAACGAAGTCGAGCCGAGGCGAAGACTGAGTTTAGTGAGAGCGGTATCTACACTCTAGAGAAGCCGAGCTGCCTTTGGCGAAGGCTGAACTTAGTACTTATGATGAAATGTGAACACTTAACGAAGTCAAGCCGTAAGGCGAAGACTTTGTTTAGTGATGACTTAATGAAACACAGCCTGACCGGTTGAAAGGAGAAATTATGAGAAAATATAAGAAAATTACTGCACTCTGCCTCTGTGCCTTGCTTGCATTTGGAGTAACAGCCTGTGGCAGCAAACAAGAGAATAAAGAGGCATCTAAAGGGGCATCGAAAGAAATAGCAAAGGAAGTATCGCAAAATGTATCTAAAGAAGCTTCAAAGGAGGGTTTCAAAGAAGTTTCACAAGAAGTCAGCAAAGACGCTTCCAATGAGGTATCCAAAGTAACATCCGCTGAGGAAACAAACGCTGAGACGGTCTACTCAAATATGGCAAACAAAGCTAGTGCCGAGGAAGTCAAGGAAGCACTTTCAGCCTACCTAAACAAGGATAGTGTCGATTACTACATTAAGCAGGTAAACGAGTACAACGATATAGTTGGGGGCGTTGGACTTCAGGAGATTTTTACGAAGTTTGGTATAACAGAGTATGATGTAGAAAATAAGCAATCTTTGAAAAGAAAAAGAAGGGGGATTTTGTTGGAACAAACTGCAGGCTTAACACCTTCTTTTTGCTAAAGAACAACATAAAGGTTCCAAGTATAAAAAGTGATGGAAGCTATTGTTTTTAGACAATGAATCGATAGATAAGGAAAGCTCTTTGATAAGAAGGACAAAGAGGCATTTCAATGTACTGTTCTCAAGAGTAAAGACTGAGGCTACTGAAGATGTCAAGGTTCACGCTAAAAATATGGAGAAATACTTTGAGAATGTAAAGTTTGATGAAAATGCGAGGATGCTCTCTGTAGTGCTGCACGACAACCTTGACGGAGAGTATCTTCGTAGGACATGTCGGAGTTATGGTACCTGACAAGGACGGATATTTATTTGTGGAAAAGTTAACTTTGAAGAGCCTTATCAGGGCAATAAAGTTTGCGACAAAAAGAAGAATGCTATAGTGATCTTCAGGGGAAATACGCTGATTATACAGGTGAAGGGCTTGGGTAAAAGCCTTTTGTAATGGATAATGGAAAGATGGTTGAGGTAGAATAACCATTAAAGTTTATAATCAATCCTAAACTTTGAAAAATAAAAGTTTAGTAATCAATACCCTAAACTTGAAAAATAAAAAGTTTAGGGTATAATTTTATCAAAAGGTGGTGAGGGTACTATGAAAGATAATAAAAAGATTAAAAGAGCGTAATATATATCTTAATAAGCTGATTGCATTTAAGGATACAGAGCCTGTAAAGGTCATAACGGAATTAGAAGATGTGTAAGTCTAGTCTTCTGAAGCTAATGCAGGAACATCTTTTGAATACCGGTATAGATAAAGAACAGATTATAGCTATTAATTTTTGAATCTCTGAATTTCAAGAAATGAGTTATAGGATTTTTATAAATATGTTAGTGAGAGAATTGTTAAGAATAAGAAAAGCTATTTATCTCTTTGATGAGCTTCAAAGAATAGATCAATGGGAAAATGCAGTAAAATTCTTTTAGGGTTGATTTTTGACTGTGATATTTACATAACAGGCTCTAACTCCCTATCTGTTGTCGTCGGAGTACTCTACATATTTATCAGGGAAGATATATAGAGATTAAAACTACCCATTATCATTTGGAGAATTTATTCATTTTCATGGCTATAGACTAAAAACATATAATACTCCGATTGGTACGGTAAAATACAGGGCGGTAGATGATAATGAAGAAATAACAGAGCTTAGGGATTTGTTTGAAGCATATATGAGATATGGCGGAATGCCGGGGATTGCAGATGTTGGACTGGATCAAGATAGGGCTCTACGATTCTTGACGGTATATATTCGATCTGTAGTTGTAAGGGATATTCTAGAGAGGGAAAAAAGAAGGGGACAGAGACAGATAACTGATGCAGAACTCCTAAGAAAGATAATACTGTTTTTGGCGGATAATATTGGCAAACAATACATCACTAAATTCAGTAAGTAATACATTGGTATCTCGAGAACCTGCTTTCCAAAAACGGTGGAAAACAGGGTAAGCCTGCTGACTCAGACAATATCTTCAGTAGTGTTGGGGCACTCAAAGGAATCTTATATGTTTTATGATGTTAAGCGGTTTGACATAAAAAGGAAAAGAATACTTGAGGACGCTTAGGTAATACTTATATTGTAGATATTGGTTTGAGAAAATTATCTGCTGGGATTTAGAGACAGGGATAGAGGCATACCTTTAGAAAAATGTAGATTACTTTGAACTCTTGAGGCAGGGTTATGATGTAGCAATAGGAAAATTGATAGTTTTGAGGTAGATTTTGAGCTGCAAGTGCAGATGAAAAATCTACATTCAAGTAACGGAGACTATAGCAATGAGGAGGTTAGGGAAAGGAATTAAAACCATTACAAAAATTCCTAATAATTATAGGAAACTGGTCCTTACTTTAGAACAATCACTTGATACAGAATACGAGGGCATACAGGTAAAAGGTATTGTAGAGTGGCTGGTAGAAAGGATATAATGATGAAAGAAAAATACTCTTAGAGTTGTAAAAATCGATATGAAGCTATCCCTGAGTTTATTTATGAGAAATTTTATAGCAAATCAGAAGAACTCTGAGGGGTTAGGGTCATCTGAAGTGACAAATGATTTTGCAATTGATTGGGAAAAAAGGCGAGTTCTATCTACTGCACATAAACAGGAGGGTGTTGACGGCAGTTTTCATAGAGTTACCAAAAGAGATGAGACTGTTAAGCTCATTAACAATCTCCCCAATACTACCGACTCAGCTACTAAGTACAGGTAGGATATACAAGGATTATACCTTTTGAGGAATTGGAGAAACTGTTAAATTAAACCAGACTAAGGAGAGAATAATGGATATCAAAGATTTTACTGAAAATTGAACAAAAAAACAGATTAGAGAAGGGGCTAAGCACTGCTGAAATAAGTGACAAGGAGGCAGCTAATAAGATTCTTGCGCTTGTACCTAAAGAATGGATTAAAAGAATACTTTTCTTTGTGAGCAAGATGTAACCACAAAGACAATTGATAGGATAGCTAATCAATTCCCTGAGCTTTACGCAGTAGCAAAACAAAGTGGAGAACTTCCGGAAAAGGAAAGGGAGGAACTTCGTAAGATTATAACAGGTATATTTGAAGAGAAGATGAATACATAAGATTAAATGATGTTTTTACCAATACTACCTATGTTTTTGTAAAAATATTATGAAAAATGTACTTAGTAATTTATGCCAATTAATGGTTCCTTGACAAGCAATTAAATTGTGTGATACCATAATATTAAAATTGCAAAACACAAAGGAGTGAAATTATGACATTGAAACAGAAGATTAATACTTTGGTTGATCAATTGGGTGCATTTTATGGGAGTTTTTGTTTTATAGCTTATATACCACAGATTATAGCGAACTTAAACGGCAACAGTTACAGCCTTTACAGCCACTGATGGCGGCGGCTTCCTGTCTGCTTTGGGTAATATATGGATGGACCATGAGCCCAAAAGGATATTATTCTTATTATACCCTAATGCAACAGGTGTTGTACTTGGATTTTTGACATTTTTGACTGCTTTATAATTACATTTAAGAATTATCGAGGTACTTATGTTATACATTATAACGGGAGTTATCCTTTTAGTATTTGTCTTTTTCAATGCTCAGGGATAATAGAAGATTTGGAATCCGACCTTCTTATTGTTGGGCTGGTATTTTTCATATATATCGTTACTTCAGATACTATTTGATAATGATATGATGAATGTTTACTCATTTATGATGCTTGCCGGAGTTTTAGGTATTCCATTTCTATATTACTTAGCGGAATTTTTCTTGTATACAATGGGTTTATACTGCTAAAGCGTGAAGGGAAGTCTAAGTGAACTTCTGTCGCTTTGCAATGGGCATCCTCATCATTTTGTTTTTGTAGTAATGTATATTCATGAATATGGCTATATGATAACCTCAGTCTAACTAAAATGTCGTATAACATTATTTATCTGTTTTTATATTCTTATTTGATTTTTGGCTTTGCCTTTGCAGGTTTTTTGTTTATTCCTTACTTTACAACTTTATTCCTAAGAAGAAACACTATGACTTTATCATTATTCATGGTGCAGGCTAGTTAAACGGTGAGAGAGTAACTCCACTCTTAAAGAGGCGGATAGATAAGGCGGTACAAGCATTTAAGAAGTTAAAGAATCCTAATGTGAAGATAATAGCAAGTGGTGGACAGGGAAGAGACGAGAAGATATCTGACGCGACAGGCTATACTGAATTATCTGATGGAAGAGACAGATGTGCCAAGAGGAGCTATTTTGCTTGAAGAAGAGTCTAAGACGACTTATGAAAATCTTCTCTTTTCTAAGAAAATAGGAGAGAGTTTAGTCTCTAATCCTACTTTTCTCTTTGTTACCAATGATTACCATGTATTTAGAACAAGTACTCTATGCTAAAGATAGGACTAAAGGGAGATGGGCTGGTTGTTCAACAGCCTCTTACTATCTGCCGTCAGCCTTCATAAGAGAGTACATTGCTCTATGTGTAAAAAGATGAAGTGGATGTTTGCGGGTTTTTATCTGCTTTTTGATTATTGCCGTTATTTTTCATAAAATGTGAGAAAATAATAAAACACCCTCATAAAATGTGGGGAAATTGAAGAAATACCCTCATAAAATGTGATGGACCTCTATTGAAAAGCCTCATAAAAATGTGATAGACTCTTAGTGGGGAGGTGAGAATGGTGTATTTTAAGCGAAAAATAGATAAATTCTTAGCAGATTGGAAGAACAATCACCACGCAAGCCTCTAATAGTAAAAGGGGCAAGGCAGATAGGCAAAACAGAATCGATATTACATTTTTGCGATGAAAACTACGAGAATGTTGTGTATATAAACTTTGTGTTAGATAAGAAATATACTACCATAGTTAACGATGGATATGATGTAGAGACAGTAGTAAAAACATTACCCTAATAAATCCAAGCACAAAATTTATCCCAGATAAAAACTTTTGATTGTCTTTGATGAAATTCAGAATACCCTGATATCGCGACATCTCTTAGGGCACTTTTAACTTAGATAAGAGATATGATGATATGCAGTGGCTCAATCGCTTGGAATCAATTACAGGAAGATACATAGTAATAGCGTTGGCAGTAAAACAGATTATGAAATGTTTTCAATGGACTTTGAAGAGTTCTTGTAGGGCAAAGGCTATGAAGATACGGCTATAAATAGTATATTAGAACATATGATTAGTCTTACACCATTTAGCGAGACGGAACTTTCGGTGTATAAATCACTATTTCTTGATTACTGTGTCCTTGGCGGAATGCCTGATGTAATAAAAGGGATATATTAAGACAGGCACTTTTTCGCAGTCGCTTGAGATTCAAGGGCAGATTAGACTGGACTATGAGGAGGATGTGAGAAAAATATGCTGAAGGACTAGATCAGGCAAAGATTATAAGCGTATACAGAAGCATTCCGGCACAGCTTGCAAAAGAAAATAAGAAATTTCAATTTAGTATAATTGATAAGAAAGCAAGGTCGAGGGAATATACAGGATGTATAGAATGGCTTATTGATGCAGGTGTAGTTACAGAGTGTAACTGCTTAAATTATCCTGAATTGCCTCTAAAGGGAAATGTAGACAATAGTAAGTACAAGTTATATTATCCTGATACAGGCTTGCTGATTTCTGCTCTTGATGAAGAGGCACAGGAGGATTTGAGGGTAAATAAGAATCTTGGAGTATATAAAGGGGCGCTTTATGAGAACTTTGTTGCAGAAGCCTTTGTAAAGCAGGGGCTAGGATTGTTCTACTACAAGAAAGATAATTCTACATTGGAAGAGGATTTTTTTGTAAGGTCAAAAAATGAACTAATTCCAGTAGAAGTTAAATCCAATAATGACAGTTCAAAATCCCTAACTGCCTTAATAAAAAGTGATAGGTACGCAGACATAAAACACGGCATTAAACTGGGAGATTTCAATGTGGGGTTGCCAACAATATATACACATTTCCGTATTTTTGCGCATTTATGTTAAAAAGCATATCTTCAGAAATGGGATTAACTGGAAATACGATAAAAATAAAAAGGGGTAATAAAATGGAGAATAAACTGCAGCATTGCCACCAATGTGGCAGAGAAATATACTTTGACGGGAATCTGTGTTAGGGCTGCAGAGCTGAAAACAAGAAGAATGAAATATTGGCTCTTACTGAAGATGAAATAGCGGTTAAGATAGATGAGATCTGTAAAGAGATAGAAACTGCGAAAAAATTGGATGAAAGTTATGAAATCTTTATAAAACTGTTGGATTATAGGGATATAAATACTGCCAAGATAGCAGAAACAGCATTTAAGAACGAGGTTTTCTATCCTCAAGAAATATATAAGGATGCACCCAAAAGAAGTAGATTAAGTCTATGTTAGAGCTTTATAAAGAAAGATGACATACAGTCAGGGCTTGCAGGAGAATTACTTTTTTGTCTCGCAACAGCAGGAGGGAGAAGAGGTTTTTCATACTTTTTAGAGCTTGAAAGACATCCGAGAAAAATGGAGACAGAAGTTATAGTAAATCCATCCTTTTATGCCACCTATGGCGGTTGGACCTATGACAAAGAGGGAATTACCTTGAAACCAATTTTAATAAATGTTATCCGTTAATAAAGGGAAGTCTTGAGGAGAAAAAGAAAAGCCCTGTAAAAATCGGTGTTAAGACTGATGAAAAATGCCCTAAATGTGGCTGTACTATTGTAAATCTGATGGAGATTGACGGCAGGGATGAAAGGCTTGATTTTATTGGAATTGATGGCGTTATTAAGGCAAAATGCTGCCCTAACTGCTTTTACATTTTCAGAGGGAGACTATTGCAGATATACAGTAAATGGTGAGAGTGAGGCTATAGTCGGAGAAGATACAAGTGAGGAAGAGGATTATCTAGGGTGAAAGCGGTATAGAGGAACTGACCTCCAATACCTTTGTATTAGGTGATAAACCTGTTCCACTTAGATTTGCGGCTGATTGGGAAGGCGGTTCTTCTGTAGGTGGTTTTGCGGCTTGGATACAGGACTGTGAGATAAAGATGTGCCCTGACTGTGGCAAGCCTATGGAAGTATCTTTGCTCAGATACAATGGGATACAGTACTTGATGGAATGGAGGGTACGCTTACATGAAATATGTAAGGATTGCAAAACTATGGTGATGTTACATCAACAGACCTAAGAGATTTCGTAGTGATGCCTATAAAGTATATGAAGAATGTCTCAAAATATAATAACAAAACAATTGACGCATTAAACAATGTATTTAAGTTTTGTGGCAGATTACCTGAAAAATATCGATGTATCTATGGAGTTACAACTGGCTAGGGAGGAAAAATATGGGGATAAAAATAATTATCGGTAACAAAGAGTTTGTTTTAGATGAGATTGGATATTATATTGCAAGATGGATGTATGGGAAAAAAGAAACAGATATTTTTCTGGAGATAAAAGCTAATGAGAAAGATGTAGACGATATCGTTTTTGAAAAATTAACTGGCTAAATAAAAACAGAAAAGTAAGATAATAGATACATTTATGGAAGAAAATGACTATTTTATAGAAAAATATTAATGATATGATTAAAAGTGGTGATTTTACCGCAGACAGAGAGATTACAGAGAAAGATTTTATCGAATCACTTTTTGTAAATAATGTTACAATTTATGTAAAAAGGAAGTGAAACAGATTTTATGCTGGATTTAGATGCTGACCCGGATTATTTAATGGGACATCTGCCTGTATGGAGGTAGATAGTGAATATGGAGTTGAATGTGGGGGAATGAACGGATAACAATGGTATGATTTTAACTATTTATTTCGAGGAAAAAGTAATGAATGATAAGAAATTCGATAAAATTATTAAAAAGCTAAAAGAAGATTCAAGGAACAAAAGCTATACAGAGAGGGCATACCACCCATTTTTTTCAGGTGAAAGCCCCAAAAGCGCAAATCCTTATTATAGGACAGGCACCCGGTAAGAAGGTGAGGAGAGCCTTATTCTTTTAATGACAAGTCAGGTGAAAAACTATGTAGTGGATGGGCATAGACAGAGATACTTTTTATTCTGAGAAAATTGCAATACTGCCTATGGACTTTTATTATCCGGGAAAAGGAAAGACTGGAGACTTGCCACCTAGAAGCTTTTATAGCTAAGGAATATCATAAGGATATACTTGACCCATGCCGGATATAAAGCTTACCATTCTAATCGGTTCATACTCAATGAAGTATTACCTCGGAAAGGGAATGAAGGAGAACCTTACAGAGACAGTGAGAAGATATAAAGAATACCTTCCTAAGTATTTCCCTATAGTTCATCCAAGTCCCGCTTAACTTTCGCTGGCAGAAAGCAAACCCTTGGTTTGAGGGAGATCGTGCCGGTACTTAGGGATAAGGTTCATAAAATACTTGCTGATAGATAAAAACTATAAATAATTAGATTTATACCAAAACACAATATCAAGTCACTATAAAAATACTGAAATAGAAATACTTTTGATATAATTTTTAAGGTTTCACTCAATTAATAAGAAAATGTTTAATTGGTGGATATTAAAAATCATATCAAGGAGAAGGAAAATGAAAAGAAATTTCTAAGAACAACAGGAATCGCAGTTTTGCTCAGCTTTTGGTACTCTGTGCCATGTGGTAGTGGTAAGACCACTTCGGGTGTAAAAAGCACTTCTACAGCTAAGGAGACCAGCGCTCAGGGTGTCAAGTGCAAAGGCTGTCGTCGCAAAGAGCCAGAGTACCTCTAATACCTCAAACAGCAACAGTGAGCCTATTAATGTAATGGTGCCTGAATGGGCTGTTCCATCAGATAGCTTGTTAAAGGAGTTCACTGATAGCACAGGAATATCAGTAAACATTAACAAGGTTGACTGGGATGCAATAAGGGACAAGATATCTATTGCAGCAAGCGGTGGAGAAGCAAGTGCTGATGTTGTTGAAGTAGACTGGTCTTGGGTAGGAGAATTTGGCGCTGCTGACTGGCTCGAACCGCTTGAGGTGGATGATGCATTGAAGGCAGATATGCCGACAATATCAACATTTTCTTTAGGTGACAAGGTACTTGCTATGCCTTACTCTAATGACTATAGAATCGCTTATTACAATACAAAGCAATTTGAAAAAGCAGGAATAAAATCCGCTCCAAAGACCTATGATGAGGTATATAAGGGTGTTAAAGCCATAAAGAAAGCGGGAGTAGTAGAACACCCTTATCCGCTTGTTCTTACAGCGGAAGAAAAGGCAAGTACAGGGCTTATCTGGACTGCTTACACTATGAATGACATAGTATTTAATGAGGATGGTACCTTGAATGAGGCCTCCGTAAAGGATGCACTTAATTTTTATAACAAGCTTATAAAAGAAGACCTTATTGATCCTGCAGACAAGACCACTGACGGCAAGAAGACCTATGCAAGGCTTACAGATGGAACTGCAAGCTTCTTAACAGGTCCTACATCATATATCTCTAATGTTCAGAACCCTGAGAAGAGTAAGGTTGTAGGAGAGGTTACATCAATTTTAATGCCTGGTAAAACAGGAAATGCAAAGCATACTATGGCACTTCCTGAGGCACTTGGAATAACTAAGTTTTCAAAGAATAAAGAAGCTGCAAGAAAGTTTATAGACTGGTACACATCAGCAGAAATTCAGGAAAAAGTTAAATGAAGAACTTGGCAATCTTCCTACCAGAAACTCAGTTCTTGAAAAGCTTGTCAATGAAGGTAAAATAACCAATGCAGGCGCAATGATTGAACAGGCTAAGCTTATTGCATCGCCGTTCCCTAATGGTGTTCCTGTGTACTATAATGAGATGAGCAATGCCATATATAATGCTGTAAATGGCTTGGCACTTGGTAATCTTAGCGTAGACGAGGCATTTACACAGATGGATAAAAGATTAAGGAACTTATTGAAGAAAATAAATAGTTTAGTTATAAGGGCGGGTGTCATATCACCCGCCTTTTGAAAGAGGATATAAAATGAAAAGAGAAAAATTTGCTTACACTCTCTTAGCATCAATGATTATAATTATGCTTGTGCTTGTAATCTATCCTATTGCAGCGACATTTTCTTACAGTTTGAAAAATGAAGCTAAGTAAAGCCAAATGACATCAGATTCATAGGGTTTAAGAATTATATCAATATACTTAGTTCAGAATCATTTTTGCAGAGTGTAAAAAATACCTTATTCATACTTGTCGCAGTTGTGATAATTACTACGATAATATCCATTCTTGCAGCATTATTCCTAAAACATTAAGGTGAGATTTTCAGGAGTTTTACTTGCATATAGCTATAGTACCTGGGCTATTCCGCTTTTGTCAATGCTCTTTTGTGGAAGTTTGTATTTTATTCAGGTTACGGCTTTTTAAATAAACTTTTGCTTAATTTACATCTGATAAATACACCTATCAGTTGGCTTGACAACCGCTACAGCTTGTTATTCATTGTTTCAATAGTTGTTTCATACAGGCTCATTCCGTTTATGACTCTTATCTGCCTTGCGGGCAGACAGTCTATATCAGGAACATTAATAGAAGCTGCCAAAATAGATGGTGCGGGTCACTTCATGGTGTTTAAGAAGATAATAACACCTCTGATGCTGCCTTTCCTGGCCGTTGGTATAACTCAGACTTCGATAAGTGCAATTAACGTATTTGATGAAATAGTGGCTCTCAGCGGGTATTCAGACATGGGTAAGAGTATGCTGATAGAAAGCTATTTGATTACATTTAACTTCTTGGAATTTGGAAAGGGAAGTGCATATACTTACATAATTATGGTATTTGCAGGAATTCTGGGCTTTGTATACATAAAAAGCCTTAATAGGAGGTGGAATTCTAGTGAAAATAATTAATAAAATCCTGTACAGTAGTGGCTCTGATTTTTGTTTTTGGTATTTTATGCCGGTCCGTTTATATGGACATTTATTATCTCGGTTACGCCTGATTCATTGGTGCTGGGAAAGAGCCTCTTTTGCCTGAAGAAACTACCCTTAAAAACTACAAGACTTTATTTGATGTAGCCTCAAGTCAGGGAGCCTTTTATTGTCAGGGATAAAAAACTCTGCCTATGCAAGTCTGGTAACTATAATCATTTGTATTCCAATGGCCTTACTGTCTGCTTTTGCACTAGGCCGTTTCAAGTTTATCGGTAAGGATATTGTTAAAAACAGCTTGCTTGTTACAATGGCAATACCGGTAATGGCGACGATAATACCAATCTATAAAATGTTTATGCAGCTTAAGCTCTTAAACAATGTATATACGCTTAGCCTCGTGTATGTGACCTCTTATCTTCCTGTGATAGTATGGTTGGTTTCAAATTATTTTGCCAGCATACCAAAGGATTTGGATGAAGCAGCAAAGGTTGACGGATGCAGCAAGATGGGTACATTTATAAGGGTGATAATCCCGACATCTTATCCAATCATAGCATCTGCAGTGCTTATTATATTTTTAAGCACCTGGAGTCAGTTTCAAATACCTCTTATTCTTGCATCAAACAGTAATACTAAGCCTATAGCTATAGTAACCTCTGAGTTTATAACTAAAGACACTGTAGACTATGGTATGACAGCAGCTGCAGGTATACTGGCTCTCATACCGCCAGCACTGTTTGCGCTGATATTTAAGAAATTTCTTGTATCAGGTATGATGAAGGGGGCAGTAAAGGGGTAAAAAGGTGAGAGAGTTGTACATTTGACTAAGAAGTACAATGGTTATATAATTTGATTAAACGGTTTAAGTAGTATAAATCTTTGCCTGAGACTTGATGGCAAGATATGAAGCATTAGTAATTCCATATCATGGAGAGGCAAATACACTTGAAGCTAAAAATAGAAAGGAGAAAATCATGTTATTCATATACTATCCAAAATGCTCCACCTGTATCAAAGCCAAGAAATGGCTTGATGAGAAGGGAGTAAAATACACTGAGCGTCATATTGTGGAGGAGAATCCACTCATTTGAAGCGAGTTAAAGGAGTGGTGGGAGAAAAGCGGTCTTCCTCTAAGAAGTTCTTTAACACCAGTGGAATGCTTTATAAGGAAATGCAGTTAAAGGACAAGCTCCCGGGTATGAGTGAAGAGGAACAGCTTAAACTACTTTCTACAAAATGGAATGCTTTAAAGCGTCCTATCGTATAAAAGGAAAGACCGATTGTTGGCTTTTAGGAAGTAGACTGGAGTGAGAAATTAGTTAGGTATCTATGATGAGTTAGCTGAGCCTCATATCAAAAGTTCGCTTTCGATATGGGTAGATACAGCCAACCGTTAAGATAGTTAGCTATAATTTGCTTAAATCAAAAAGTTCGCATTGGCATAGGGCAACCCAGCTAACTATTTGTATTTTGTTAAAAGGATGAATATATGTCAAAACACGAAGAAAAAACCAATGTAATGAGGGCTTTGGATAGCAAGAAGGTAAAGTATATAAGTCACTCTTATATAGATACACCTACTACCAATGGTGTCGAGGTGGCTAAGATACTGGGACAAAATCCTGCTGATGTATCTAAAACCCTTGTAACGACCTCCAAATCAGGGACAAACTATGTCTTTGTCATCCCTGTAGCTAAGGAACTTGACCTCAAAAAAGGCAAAAGGTAGGAGAGAGAAGCATTGAAATGCTTAACCAAAGAGAGCTTCTGCCTTTAACGGGCTATGTGCACGGAGGCTGTTCTCCCATAGGTATGAAAAAGCCTTTCAAAACCTTTATAGATAAAAGCGCAGCTGAGAGAGAGGTAATTATCTTTAGTGCAGGGAAGATAGGTTATCAGGTAGAGCTTACGCTGCCTGAACTCTCCAAAGCTATTGATTATTCGCTTGAAGATTTGAACTGCTTGACATAAACTTATAGATAATATATTATTTGGAGATAAACAAGAGGGGCAATAAAAATGGAAAAATGAAGAACATAGTCACTGATGGAAGTTTTGTGTAGGAATTGGAATCGTTAATTTGATTTTTAGTATTTCTTTGCAACAAATTTCAGAATTGTATTTTCTAGTGAGGGGTTGGTAATTTTTATTATAATTGGTATCATCGGCTCCGGTACATTTATCGTGCAAGACTGGAAGGCGGGGGTTTTAAGAGGTCAGCAATAGGATGCTTGGTCGGGCTGGTACTAAAATGGCATTGCTGTGAGATATATGTTTCAACTATTCTTATGACTTTGATTGGATCGATAACACGTTTATTTGTAAAATAATACCATTGTCTTGGTTTAACTAAAAGTACAGAAACTGAATGTCTACTAGCTATTGACATAAAATGCGGGATTGTATACAATGATACGTGATTAATTTTTAATACGCTGTAAAAAGTATAGCTTCTCGTGCAAGCCTGCTTGCAATTGAAGGTGTATTATATTTTTGTAGGCGATGGAGGCTGCGGATTGAAATGACAACATGGACAATTCTATGAACTGGCTGATAGTCATTCTTTAGGGTGTAGGGTTTTTGGAAGGCTCAGAGAGGATATTCTTCTTGGAAAAATACAAAGACAAGGAAGAACTTAAGGAAGTGGTTATAGGCAAGGAGTTAGGTGTGAGCAGAACTCCTGTCAGAGAGGCTCTAAGACAGCTTGAACTTGAGGGGTTGGTTACAATTATACCCAATAAAGGGGCTTATGTCACAGGAATTTCAGATAAAGATGTAAATGATATATTTTATGATAAGATCCTACCTTGAAGGACTTTTGTGCCGCCTGACTGTGAGCATATCACGGAGGAACAGCTTGAAGAAATGGAAGAATCTGTATTTTTAGCTGAATTTATGCAGAGCATTTTGAACAGGTGGTTGAATTAGACAATAAATTCCATAAAATACTCTATCATGCCTGTGGCAGCAGGGTTTTATCAAAGCTCTTGGTGGACTACCATCACTATGCTCAAAAGGTAAGAAAGGTCAATCTTTCTGAAGAAAAGAGTGCCCAAACATTCTATCTCGGAGCATAAGAGAATAGTTAAGCCATATAGGAATAAAAATGTAAAGGCTGTTGAAGAATATGCACACGACCACATAATGGAGTCGATTAAAAAGGATGATGATGCAGAGGAAGATGTATAATAAAGTAGAGGCTGTAAAGAAAGTGGATTTCTTTTGATGGCTTCTATTTTTATTGAATTTTTAGCTTGCATCGAATTTTATGCTTTTGATACTTTATCATAAACTATTTGACAAGGTATAAAAACTATGTAAAATAATTACTAAAGATTATATCATATACATTTTGAGGAGTAGATGGCAACACTACAGATTGCTGACATTGTAGGAGTTTCAAGTGCAGCAGTATCAAGAGTGCTAAACCATGATGAAGGAATTTCAATGACGAGACTAGAGAAGCAATTTTTTTATGACAGTGAGAAAAATTGATATAAAAAGAGTTATATATCCTAAGATAGAAGATGTTGCTTTGTTGTATTTTTACGGATAATGAAGATGAATTGGAAGATGTTTTTTATCATAAAGTAAAAGAAGAAGTTCTGAGCAAGCTAAAAATGAATATACATATGAGTGTGTTTGATTGCAAAGATGAGAGATAATATTTACTCAAAAATTAAATGCATTTGTAGCAGTAGGGTGGATTGACCGGAAAAATAAACGAATTATATGGCTATTGTAAAATGGCGTTTTTATTGGTACCTCTCCAGATGAGAAGTTATTTGATGCGGTAAGACCCAATATGGACCGTTTGTAACTCAGATAGTCGACTATTTTGTGGGGCAAAAGGACATAAAAACCATTGGCTTTATAGGTGGAAGTGATAGGAATATTGATACAGGAAAACCTTCGATGGATATTAGGGAATGGTCCTTTAGACAAAGTGCATCTATATTATAAATGCTTGAATGAAGAATACGATCTGACTTCAGATAACTTTACTGTGGATTCAGGGTTATAGACTAGGGAGAAAAATTATTAAAATTGAAAAGTATTGCCTTCAGCTATCTGCATAGCAAGTGATACACTGGCTGTAGGGGTTTTACAGGCGCTTAATGAGAAGGGAGTAAAGGTGCCTGAACAAATTGCTCTGTTTAGTATAAATGATGTAGACATTGCAAAATATTTATCTCCTCCGCTAACGACAATAGATGTTGATATTAATTGTATTTGTGAGACTGCTTTGATTTATTAAGAAATAGGGTTCTAGGTGAGTAAAGTCGCAAAGTCCGTATTTGTAAACGGAACCCCTGTTTTTCGTAAAAGCTGTTAAAAACTTAAGAGATGTCATATAAGATGGCATCTTTTGTAGTAAAGTCTGCGGCGCACGTTTCTAAAGGGTGAAAGTCCCTAATCCGCCCTAGTAGTGGAAGGATACAGCCGAAGACAAGTGTCCATCGTGAGGTGGAATCTGAAGGAAGTCGGATGGCAAATCTCCGGTCTGACGAATAGAAATCACATCAGGCTATGGTTAAGGATAAGGTTGCTGCACAAACTGAAGTCCAATAACTACTCGGAATTAGCTATGGTAAAATGTGGCAGATAGGTGGGGGAGAAAGAAACGTGTGGTACCGAGGAGGTCTTGCCAGTGGTGGAAACAGAGTAAGTAGCTCATAGTAACAACGAATGGCAAGAAGTCAGTAAAAGTCATAGTACCATTACGGGTTGCAAACATAATGGGAAGGACTGAACTTAGGGAGGTGTTAGTAAATGAATGTAACCAATGATGGAGTTAAGGACAGACAACTTTCATATAGAGGACTATCTGCAAATGGTATCTGCGTGAACAGAAAGAGTATGCAGAAGTGTCCGACCATCAGAGGATTACTGAAAGAAACGACACCATCACGATTTTCAGACGGACAAAACTGATGGAAGAGATTTTATCAAACGACAACCTTAACAAAGCGTACAAAAAGGTAAAATCGAATAAAGGAGCAGGCGGAGTGGATGGATGAACGTGATGAACTTCTAGCGTTTCTCAGAAACAACGGAAAGCGACTAAACAGCAGTTGATGGAAGGGAAATGCAAACCCAATCCTGTCCGGAAGGGTGGAAAGCACCGAAAGAAACAAAGGGTGAGTTTAGAAAACTGGGAGTGCCAACGGTTGTTGACAGAGTTTTTCAGCAGGCAATCGCACAGGTGCTAACTCCTATTTACGAGAAACAGTTTTTCAGAAGACAGCTTTATGGATTTCGTCCAAAGACAGAAGGCACACGATGCACTAAAGAGGTGTCAGACAAACGTAAATGATGGATATGATATGTGGTGATGATATGGATTTAGAGAAGTTCTTTGACACAGTATGCCAAAGTAGTTTATTGAAGTACTATCACGAACCATCAGAGACGGAAGGGTTATATTCTTATTCACAAGTATCTCAATGCAGGAATGATAAGCAGAGGAGTATTTGAAAGGACCGAGGTAGGAGTACCGCAAGGTGGTCCATTTAGCCCGTTGCTTAGCAACATAATGCTAAAATGAGCTAGATAGGAATTGGTGCGAAGAGGACACAGATACGTCAGGATATGCAGATGACTGTATGATATTTTGTGAAGCAGAAAGAGTGCAGAGAGAACCTTACGCAATATCACGCCATATATAGAAGGTAAACTGTTTCTAAAGTAAACAAGGAGAAAACCTGGTGGAACATATCAGCAAGGTCAAATACCTAGGCTACAGCTTTTATAGGACAAGGGGAATGCAGACTGAGGATACACCCAAAGTCAGTAGCTAAGATGAAAGACAGAATAAGGGAACTGACAAAAAGAAGTAACGGATGGAGTAATTCATACAGGGCAATGAAACTTACGCTATATACGTGGGATTTGTCAATTACTTTGGGCTTGCAGATATAGAGTATCCTTCTTAGAACTGACGAATGCTGAGACATGAAAAATAAGCACAATCTACTGGAAACAATGGAAGAAAGTAAAGACTAAATTCAAAGAACTAAAGGTTAGGTGTAGATGAAGAAAGGTGGATATGCGCAACATGCGAAATGGAAGCTGGTATTGTGGTGGATACTTCAGTACAGACTGCATTTAACAATAAGAAACTCCGTGAACTCGGCTATCCGACATTCACAGAGTACTATATGAAAATAGCGAAAACTAAAGAACTGCCGTACCGAACGGCACGCACGGTAGGTGGGTGAGGTCGGTAGACAAAATAATTATCTACCTCCACCCGATTTAATGTAAAAGTGATTTATTATTAGAAAATACTGAAAATAATCATTGACATATATATTAATAGTGATATATTACTAATAAATAATTTACTTAATGTTAGTAATTAATTAATCATATACTTAATAAAGGAGTGAGTATGAATTTTATTAAAGGTGTAGATGTGTCGATGATTAAAGATTTAGAAAGTCATCATACATCATGCGGATTAAACGGAAAAGAAGAAGACTAATTTAAACTTCTGAAGCAGTGTGATTAATATGGTGCGAATACGAATATGGGCAGATCCATATGATGAGAGTGGCACCCTACGGAGGCGGTGGAAACGATCTTCAAACAACTGCTGAAATCTGCAAAAGAGCCGTAAAAATGGTATGGAATTTTTGCTGGATTTCCAGTATAGTGATTTTTTGGGCGGATCCGGGAAAGCAGGTAAAGCCTAAAGCATGGGAGAATTTAAGTGGCATAGCTCTTGAAACTGCGGTATATTTGCATACTGTAAATACATTAAAGGCATTAAGAAATGAACAACTTGTTCCTAAGATGGTGCAGGTAGGAAATGAGATTACAATGGTTTGTTGCAGTACTGATGGACAGGTAAAACCAAAACAGATACAATGGTACTTCATAAAGTCAGGTATTAGAGGTGTCAGGGAAGAGATGTCGCTGCTAAAATTGTTCTTCTATTTAGATTTTTGGAACAGATAATAAATTGTATAGAAAGTGGTTTGACAGCATAAGAAAAATATGAGGTTGACTTTGATGTTATAGGCTTGTCGCATTATCCACACTGGAATGGAGGACTCAAGTCTTCTAACTGAGAATATGAATGATATTAGTGAGAAGATATGACAAAGATGTACTTATAGCTGAGACATCGATTGGATATACGACTGAGACTTTTTGGGTGTAAGGGTACGTATAATAAAGAACTGAGAAACTTACCGGACATCCGGCAACTCAAAAAGGTACCAGAAGACTTTCTAAGAGAACTTTTTCACACTGTTAGAAATGTGAAAGATGGAAGAGGAATCGGTGTATTGGGAACCTGCTTGGCCGTCATTAATGATTGCACGTGGCAAGTAATAGGATGCAAATATATGAACGAAAAGGAAGAACCCTGGTAACGCAATGGCTAATATGGCATTATTTGATGATAAAGGAAATGCTAATAGTGCTTTTATTAAAATATACACACAATGTAAAGGGGATAAGGTTATGAAAAAGAATAATAATTTCAGCAATGTCGTTAATGATTGCAGTTGGAAGTCTTGAGGCTGTAATAGTCTCAAAAAGAAGATGCTAAGCTTTACGATTTGGACTCAATATGGAGGTAGAGGCAAAAACAATTCAAAAATATGCAAATGAATGGGGAAGTAAAAATGGATATATAGAGGTTACTCATCAGTCCCCTTCTAGTACAACAGTTTGACTCAAGCAGTGAAAAGTAAAGATGGACCTGACGCGTAGTAGAATTCCAAATGATCAGCTTGATTATGTTAATGCGGATTTAGCGGATGAAGTATCAAACGACGATGAAGAGAGTGATTTTTCAGAAGCAGTAAAAAGCCAGCTATGTTGCTCGGAAAATATGCACTTCCACTTTCAGTAGAAACAACAGCCTTATTTTATAATACTGATTTAGTATCTAAGGTTCCATCTACTTGGGAGAATCTCGTAGAACAAGCCAGTAAAAAGGTGATGCAGTATGACGCTACCAGTATCTATTATGATTTAGGATTTGTGAGGGCTATGGAGGATATATTTTTAATTATAAAGATGGAGCATACGATGTTTCTGATATTGGCTTAGCAAATGAAGGCGCAATTAAAGCATATGAGTTTATAAATGATCTTAAGAATAAATATAATCTTGTGAGTGGAGATATAACTGCAGATATTGCAAGAAGTAATTTCAGAATGGTAAATGTGCTTATATATGGTGGACCTTGGGATATAGATGGATTCAAATCAGCTGGAACACATTTTGCTATTTCTGAAATGCTCTACATTTAATGGAAAACCTTTTTGTAACACCTGTAGGAACCTCAAGTGAGTTTTAGTTAGCAAAGTCAGCAAAAATAAAGAGAAGGCTTGGGAATTTATCAAATATTTAGTTGATAATGGGGCTTCAGAAATGTATAGATGGGGAATAGAATACCTGCAAAAATATCTGAACAGGAATAGACAAGATTAAAGAAGATAACATGCCAAGGTATTTGTGACGCAGATTAACAATGGAGAACCCTATGCCTCAGTATCAGAAATGGGTCAGCTTTGGGAAATCCATACAAATAATATAAGGTCAATGTGGTCAGGAGAACAGACCGCTTCAAGCAGCAAATAATATTGTTAAACAGCTTAAAGAAGCTATTGAATTAATGAATTCAGGAAAGTAGTGGGATTATGGGCAAAAAGGAATGGCACTGACATATGCGTACCTCACACCGGGCATTAGTTTCTATATTTTTGGTGACTTTTCTGCCAATTGTATATACGGTAATTTTATCATTTACAAATTACAATATGTATCACCTAGATAATTTCAGTATTATAGGGTACAAAAATTATATTACAGTACTACAGGGGCAGTATGAGATGTGTTCTTCCAGTTTTAGGCTGACGGTGGTTTTTGCCTCGATAAGTACTGGCGGTATATGCCGTTGGCTTATTTCTGCAGTTTTACTTAACAATCCCAATATGAAAGAAGTAAAAATTTATAGGGTAATACTATCATTCCTTGGGCATTACCGTCTACGATTGCTATATTAGCTTGGCAAGGATTGCTAAACGAACAATACGGTGGAATCAACAACTTATTGCATATGTTGGGGGTATCATATAATATTCCTTGGCTTACAAGTCCGTTTTGGGCAAGAGTAGGAATTATTATCGTCAATGTATGGCTGGGATTTACATATGATGAATGTATGCCTTGGCGGATTGCAGGCTATTTCTAAAGAATATTATGAGGCGGCAAGAGTTGATGGGGCTTCGAAAATACAATGCTTTAAGAGTATTACCTGCCATTGGTAACAAAATTATCGATTCCGCTGGTTATTTCCTCGTTTGCTGCAAACTTTAATAATTTTGGTAATATCTATATGATTACACGTGGAGGACCTGCAAGACTCGATAATCAGTTTGCAGGATATACAGACATATAAAAGGGCACGACTTACAAAATGACGACCGGTCTAACAGGTATGAGCCTCAGCTACGTTTAGTGTGCTGATATTTATAATAATAGGGAGCTTTACGCCGATAAATATGCGTTTGTCAGGATCTTTTTAAGGAGAATGATTAAATGATGTATAAAGGTAAAATAAAAACTTCTGAAATGAAGAGATTATGGGAAGTAGAATAGCGATTTGGATTACACTGCATGAGCTTTATTTCGGAAGTGTGGATAGTCATGTCATCTCTTTCGGCAGGAGATAGTCTATCATCGCTGTTTCCTCAAAAATAAGCTTAGAGCATTATGTTATCTTATTTAGAGATACCGGAGTTTACCAGATGGATGCTTAACCTTTGAAATTTTGTTTTATAGTTGCAATCATTCAGCTTATTTTTGACAGCACTTGCGGCTTATGCGTTTTCTAGGATAAGATTTAGGGGAAGAAAATATGATTAATGACGTTGTTACTACATGTATCCCCAACAGCATGGCTGTTGCTGGCATTATATTCTTATTTATAAATTTGGGTTAGTTGATAGTGAGTAGCTCTATCTTTGTATTGTCAGGAGGAAGTGATATAATATTTGGTTGCTAAAACTCACATAGATGGACTTCCAAAGGAACTTGATGAAGCTGCTATGGTGGATGGAGCAAACGCAATTTGAAGTGTTTTATAAAAATAATTATTCCACTAGCAAGACCTCAGATGGCGGTAATATTTTTGTTCTCTTTATTGCTACCTATAGTGAATATGTTATAACTTCGATTTTTACAAACGCCCAGAAATATGACCTTAGCCTTGGGATTGCAGACGTTTATAAGTGATCGGTTTGCAGCGCACTGGACACTATTTTTCAGCTGCAGCAGTTATTTCGTCCATTCCGATACTTATACTATTTATGTTTCTTCAAAGATTCATTCAGAGTGGATTGGTTTGCAGGCGGTGTAAAGGGATGACGGATATGATTTAATCTTGACAAGCGAGAGCCTTTTAATTATATACTTAATGATGGAAAAGCGATTCAATAATACTTGAATACATAAAAAACTGGAGGCAACAATGGGATATGGAGGTAATGTAACAGAAGTACTCTATGGTGGGGATTATAACCCAGAGCAATGGCCTGAGCATATATGGGAAGAAGATATGCGTTTATTTAAGAATGCTAATATCAACATAGTTACCTTTAAATGTGATTTAGCTGGGCATCATTGCAACCATCGGAAAATGAATATGATTTTTCTAGATTAGACAGGATATGCAGCTTGTTAAAGAAAAATGGACTTAAAGCATGATGGCAACCTCAACAGGTGCGGCATCCTGCCTGGATGGCCAAAAGGCATCCGGATATCTTAAGAACTGATGCAAATGGTATAAAACGGAAATTTGGCGGAAGACATAATTCCTGTCCCAATAGCCCAACATACAGAAAATATGCTCCTATGCTGGCAAGAGAATTGTCCAAGCGTTATAAGAATTATGATAACATTGTATATTTCTAATGAATTTGGTGGTGAGTGTTACTGTGATAATTGTGAGAGGGCTTTTTAGAAAAATGGCTTAAAGAAAAATATAAGAATATTGAGACAGTAAACCAAAGCTATAACACTGCATTTTTGGGGACACACATTTTTATGATTTTGATGAAATGTGTTACCAAATTATCTTAGTGAACATTTTGGAAATGAACAGACAATGTTTCAAGGTATTTCTCTTGATTATAGGCGGTTTATGTCAGACAAAGATCTTGAATGTTTCAAACTTGAATATGATAGTATAAAGATGGAGATACCTGATGCAAGAATTACAACAAATTTTATGTGGTTCTACAAAGGTCTGGATTATAAAAAATGGGCAAAAAGATATGGACTTTGTTTCCTGGGATTGTTATCCTTCGCCTGAAGACAAAAAATCTACAGTCGCACTTTGCCATGACCTGATGAGAGGACTTAAAAACCAAAATTCTTTCGTTCTTATGGAGCAAACTCCAAGTGTGACAAATTGGCAGCCTGTAAATAAAATTAAAAAGCCTCGGAGAAATGAGGCTGTTAAGTTATTTGGCTATGGCTCATGGAGCAGATGCTATACAGTTTTTTCAACTTAGAAGAAGTATAGGCGCTTGTGAAAAATTTCATGGTGCAGTGATAGATCACGCAGGTCGAGATGATACCAGAGTGTATAGAGAAGTAAAGTCATTAGGGAATGAACTAACAAAGTTAAGTGACATACTGGATGCAACGACACCTTCAGAGGCCGCCATAGTTTTTGATTGGGATAACTGGTGGTCAGTTGAATATTCATCAGGACCGAGTATATACTTAAAATATCTGGATTCCGTTAAGGACTATTATTCAGCATTATACAAGAAGAATATTCCAATAGATATAATAGGAGTTAATCGATGACTCAAGCAGGACAAGTTGGTAATAGCTCCACTGCTTTATATGATTAAGGATGATTTAGATGAAAGACTTAGACGTTATGTGAGTGGTGGCGGGACATTTATAACGACGTACTTTAGCGGACTGGTTAATGATTGTGATTTGGTAACCGGAGCATATCCGGAAAAATTAAAGGATATTCTTGGGATTTGGGTTGAAGAACAGGATGCGCTTGTTGAAAATGAGAAAAATAGTTTTATCTTCAACGGTAAACGATATCCTGCCGGTATTATTTGCGATATCATGCATACGGAGGGAGCAAAGGCTTTAAGCTGTTATGAAAGTGATTTTTATAAAGATACACCTGTTATAACTGAGAATATTTTTGGCAGGGGAAGGGCTTATTATGTTGGGAGCCGCTCAGATGAGGAGTTTTACAGTGACTTCCTGAGCTATGTGTGCAGTGAAATAGGCGTAGAACCGGTTATTCACACCCAAAATGGAGTAGAGGCTACATTAAGGGTGAAATGATAAAGGAAAAATTTTTGTTTTTTAATAAATCATTCATCTGAGAATAGAGATGGTAATGCCTTTTGATGCCTTTGACTTGTTAAATGAAGTTGATGTAAAGAGAAGGTGCTACAGTATTGTTGGTTGATAAAGATGTAAAAGTCTATAGATTTTAGCAAAATACAATGTTAGTTTCTTTATGCAATACACATAGCAAGAAGTTAATTAATAATGATATACGAATTCAAGGTAGACCCTGTTAGTAAGTATAACCACATCTACCTTTGAAAAAGTATATCATTTCTTGTTTTTGTATACCGCTGTACCAATTACCACAGTAACCGGGATTGTAATAATTAGCCTATGCTTCCCGCCATCGCCCTTATTATCTCGGTGGCAATAGAATCCAGATTGATTATTTCTATAAACCTAATCTTGTATACAATGATAAGATAATTAAATGCAGGGTAGTGCCCACATAAGCAAGAATCAGAGTATTTGACATGGAGCCCATCATGTCTTTCCCTATGTTCATACCGGATATTATCATATTTTTCCCGGTAATATTTTTATCTAGCGTACTTATCTCATAAAGGGTTGAGGCTATGGAAATGGCGACATCCATAATGGCTCCTATGGCACCTATGAGAATTGTACTCAAAGAGTATTCCTTATAATCAAGATTCCTAAACTGCGGTATGTAGGCGAGGCTTATGGAGCTGTCGTCTGCAAGCCCTGTAAGATGGGCAAAGTTTCCAAAGACGAAGGCTAAAATGCCTGAAATTATTACGCCCAGAGAAGTGCCTATTATAGCAACCAAAGTTTTGATATTCCGCCCGCTTATGATAACAAGGGTTATTATAACTACGGGTATGGAAATTCCAAGCGAAGCAAGGATGGGGTTTACACCCTTTATTATAAGCGGTATATATCCAAAGAATATCATAGCTACAGCTATAACCAGAGAAATCAAAGTCTTAAGTCCATTAAAGCCGCCTATGATTAATAGCAGGGCTATAAAAAGACCTACTATGAGATAAACCTGTGTATCCCTGACCTTTTCCTGTATTTTTACTGTCTCTATCTGCCTGTCTTCCTCTGTAGCCCGTACAAGCAGCCTATCGCCTACCTTGAATATGTAGTAGCCTGGCATTATTCTCTCAATGGTATGGCGTATGGTAGGGTTTCACCCTTGTGGCTTCCGTCAAGTATTTCTACCTTAAGATGCTGATATCTGATGTCCGCCTCCAGTGATACATTTCGTTTTTCGTTCGTGTCATCATACTCAATCTCAAGTACTTTCGCCTTGAATATGATGTAGTCAGTATCCTCCATTGCCTCTGAATAATGCCTTCTCATGTCCTTGTCAGATGAAAGCTCGTCAGAGTAAGCCTTTGTAAATGCCGCTGATATAAAAGCTAAATTCATTAAAAATATAGTTATTGCTATGCTGTAAAACTTTTTCATACAAAACTCCGTAAATTTATTTAATGATGCAAGTGTCAAAAATATAAAATTAGGTTCTGGACTGTTTGCAAGAGGATATATTATCTTATGCAAGAGCTACTATAAACATATCTGTAGGAGTCCTGTATCATAAGATATCAAAATAAAAGTAGAAAAACTCAAGTGCTAAGTAGAAGCTTTTTGTATATTTTACATATAAGAATTATTTAAAAATAAAAATATCATAAAAAGGACATAGTGTCTTGAATATATCAGGGAATATATGTAGAATTTAACTAAAGTGTATTGTCTGCGGTTAAATAGCAGATGATTCGTAAGGAATACTATCGATATCAGATTGACGATGGCTGTCTATTAAGGTCTTACGCTATAATAGCAGGGCAATCTGGTGTGGATGGTATTAGAACAATTTATTTTAAGGAGGGTGTACAATGAGAATGAAGAAACTATTGTCACTAGCACTTGCAGGAGCCTTAGTCTGTACAGGCACTGCTTCTGTGATTGCCGCAAATGCATCTAAGCAGGAGATGAAGCTTAGAGAGGCTAACCTTTTTACTGATGTAGTAAAGGGAAACGAAGATGGATTTATTACTAAGGGAGAAGCTGTTGTACTTGTATTAAATGCACTTGGTTACAAAGAGGATGTTAATACAAAGGAAGACTATGTAAAACTCAATCCTTTTAGCGATGCATCTGCTGCTTATAAGGATAGTTTGGGCACTTAATACGACTTGAGGGCTTGTACAAAAGGCAGACAGCTTTTTAATGAAAATGAGACCGCTAAGGAAGATTATCTTCTGAGCCTTTTGTACTTAGGGGCATTAAACTATCAGGATGCCTTTACTGATACAGAAAATCTGGCTGTAAAGCAGGGCCTCATTGATGAAAGTGATTACATTGAGGATGACGTAACAAGGGAAGAGGCTGCAGAGATTATCTTAAACAGTCTAAATGCTGAACTGGGTGACGGAACCAAGACCAAATTGGTGAATACCTTTGTAGAGCCGGCATCCTTTCAGAAGATAAGCTTGCTAGCACTTGGAGTAAAGGCTGCATTAAAGGATAAGGAAGACGTTCACATCATTTATTTCAACGACTTTATGGCTAATATTACAGAGGAAATTACAGGTAAGAAGTAATATGGGTATGGCTAGATGGTAGGCTATGTAAATGAGTTTAAGGCTACACATCCTAATACAATAGTGCTTTCCGGTGGTGATAACTATCAGGGTACTGCTGATTCTAACCTAACCTTTGGCAAGCCTGTAACTGCTATGATGAAGGGTATGAATACCTTAGCCTCCGCAGTAGGAAACCACGAGTTTGACTGGGGATACGAGAAAATTACGGGCTGGGCAAAGGACGGAAGCTTTAAGTATCTTGCATCCAATATATATGACAGAAAGACAAACAAGCCGGTATCTTGGGCAAGTCCATATATGATAATTAAAAAATCAGGGATAAAGATTGGTATAATAGGACTTGCACATCCTGATACACCTTCTCTTGCCAAGGCTGAGTATGTTGAGAACTTTGAATTTAGAGACCCTGTTAAGTCAGCCAATGAGTGGGTGAAATACCTCAAGTCGGGAAAGGCAAAAGAGGGCAAGCCTGATGTTATCATTGCTCTTACGCACATTGACTCAGACCAGAACTTTGAGACAAAAGGAAATACAGGTAATGCTACCAAGCTTGCTAATGAGGTAAAGGGGCTTAATCTTGTGCTTTCTGCACATTCTCACAGAAGTGTAAACGGCAAGGTGAATAATGTACCTATACTCAGCATACTGCTATGGACGTGCAGTCGGGCATGTAACCTTAGATGTAGACAAGAAGGTTATATCAAAGAAGGTAAAAGTGAGCGTTAAGGCTAAGAATGATAAGAAAAAGGCAGCTAAGAAGTCTAAATACAAGGTCGTGAAAAAGACAACTTACAGGTTAAAGACATCGCTACAGAGCTTTTATGATGCAAGCATTATAAAGGATAAGATAATCAAGTCTGCTAAAGCTGATGAGTTCTATACCAAAGCTTCAGGCTGAGATAGCGGATAAGAAGAATAAGGTATTAGGAGAGGCAACTGAGGCATTTACGCATAACAGAAGTGACAAAGGAAGCGTAACTCTGCTTGGAAGATGGGCTTGCGAGGTTATGGCAGAGGAGGCTAAGGCTGAGATTGCTATACAGAATGGCGGTGGCTTAAGACGTACCCTTGAAAAGGGCAAGATTACCATGGGTGATTTATACGAGATTATGCCATTTGACAACTATCTTACATCCATGGACTTAAAGGGAAAGGACATAAAGAAGGCTATTGACCACGGTATAGATATGCCTAGCACAACAGATGGTGCTTTTAGCGGTCTTATAGTTGAATATGATGGAACTAAGCCTTATGGAAGCAAGATAACCAAGATTACCCTGTCAGACGGAACTCCGCTTGAGGATGAGAAGACCTACAGAGTTGTAACCAATGACTTTGTATTTGGCGGTGGAGACGGTTATGACTTCAGCGGTGCAACCAATGTAAGCATGACTATCCCAATAAGGGATGTACTTGTGTCTGCACTAGAGAAGGCTAAGACCATTACGCCTAAGAAGGTAGACTATATCAGGGATATATCCAAATAAAACCGTACAAAGTTTTACTAAGATATAGGTGTTAAAAGGTAATGTAACCGCTTGCAAACCGGTGTCAACGGGTGATTTATACTTTGAAACTTATATCCCAAAATTATATTTCAGAGGAGTGGCTAAAAGCTGCTCCTTTTTATACTGAGCCACTACAGCATAAGTCTGTAGCGGCTTCCACTGCAACTATACTGATTTAAAACATAATTCGTACTACGTAAAAATAATTTGTATTATATATAAAACACTTGACAAGTTATTTAAAAGTGTGCTATTATCTTTATCAGATATAAGAAACAAGTTGAAAAAGATGAGCTTATATCGAAGCATTGCTTAGACAGGAGATGATGATTTGAAAAAAGAGTGTATATAGTCTGGTGCTTATGGATGATGTGGTTGAGGCTATAGACAGGCTGGCTTATGAGAGAAATACCAACCGCTCCAATCTTATTAACCAGATACTTGCAGAGAATGTTAATTACATTACTCCCGAGATGAGGATGAAGGATATATTTACTCAGCTTGAAGGCATACTTTCGGAGAGTTGTTATCAGATACTTGACAGGTCATCTGATTCTATGTTTGCCTTAAGAAGCCCTATAAGATATAAGTACCGTCCTATGATAAATTATACTATAGAGCTTTTCAGGGAACCAAAGGAGAAAGTTGGAAGGCTTAAAGTTTCGTTTAGAACAAGCAGCAGGAATTTTACAGATGCTGTGGAGAACTTCTTCACCAGATGGATAGATATGGAGAACAGATACCTGAGCGAGCTTCACCCTGAGGGAGTTCCATCTGACTTTGACAATGCAAAGTATATGAGAGGCTTTCTTAAAGTATCAGATGAAAATGAGCTTAGTGAAAATGAAATAGCTGCTGCAATAGGAGAGTACATCAAGGTACTTGACAAGTGCATCAAATTTTATTTTCGAGCATCTAAGCGATGAAGAATTAGTAGAAAAAATGATTCATGCTTCTTATGAGGATTATCTTAAAAGCGGCGTGAATATAGTATAAAGGAGGCAATATGAACACATCAAAACTTACGGCTAAATCCGTGGAGGCTCTTGAAGCTGCCAGAACTTTGGCGAAGGAAAACTACAATTCCTACATAGAAGAGTCACACGTTTTACTTGCCCTGCTCACAGGAGAGTCAGGGCTCATAGGTGAGCTTATAACCAAGATGGGCAAGTCTCTGCCTAATCTTGAAGCAGAGACCAGACATATAGTTGATGCATTACCTAAGGTAACAGGTGATGTAAGTGGTGAAATATATATTTCCAATGAGACAAATGCTGCCCTTAATGAAGCTGAGGCACAGGCAATCAAGATGAAGGATGAATACACATCCGTTGAGCACATTATGATTGGTCTCCTTAGAAAGCCTGACAGCAAGCTTAGGGAGTTATTTAAGACGTTTAATATTACAGAGAAGGAGTTTTATAAAGTACTTATGGATGTACGCGGCAATCAGAGAGTTACAAACCAGAACCCTGAGGATACATACAATGTTCTTGAAAAAGTACAGGGCAGGATCTGGTAGAACTCGCTAGAAATAATAAACTTGACCCTGTTATAGGCAGGGATGATGAGATAAGAAATGTGATTCAGATTCTCTCAAGAAAGAGAAAGAATAACCCGGTGCTTATAGGTGAGCCGGGTGTTGGTAAGACTGCTATAGCAGAAGGACTTGCACTTAGAATAGTAAAGGGCGACGTTCCACAGGGACTTAAGGACAGGAAGATATTCTCCCTTGACTTGGGTGCTCTTGTGGCAGGTGCAAAGTACAGGGGCGAGTTCGAAGAGAGGCTCAAGGCTGTACTTAACGAGATAAAGAAGTCAGAAGGCGAGATTATCTTATTCATAGATGAGCTTCACACCATAGTTGGTGCCGGCAAGACAGACGGAGCTATGGATGCGGGCAACCTCTTAAAGCCAATGCTTGCAAGAGGAGAGCTGCATTGTATAGGTGCTACAACCCTTGATGAATACAGGGAATACATCGAAAAGGATGCAGCCCTTGAGAGAAGATTCCAGCCTGTAATAGTAGATGAGCCTACAGTTGCAGACACTATCTCTATACTAAGAGGACTTAAGGAGAGATACGAGGTTTTCCACGGTGTTAAGATTCAGGATGCTGCCCTAATAGCCGCAGCTACCCTTTCACATAGATATATCTCAGACAGGTTCCTTCCTGACAAGGCTATAGACCTTGTAGATGAGGCCTGTGCACTTATCAGGACTGAGATGGATTCCATGCCTGCTGAGATGGATGACATATCAAGAAAAATAATGCAGCTTGAGATAGAAGAGGCTGCACTTAAGAAGGAGGATGACAAGCTAGCTCAGGCCCCATCTTGAGGATATAGAGAAAGAACTTGCAGACCTTCGTGAGAAGTTTAACGAAATGAAAGCAAAGTGGGATAATGAAAAGAACAGCATAGAGAAGGTTCAGAAGCTTCGTGAGGAAATCGGCGAGGTAAATGCTCTCATTGAAAAGGCAGAGAGAGAGTATGACCTCAATAAGGCTGCAGAACTTAAATACGGAAGGCTTCCTGACCTTAAGGCAGAACTTGAAAAGCAGGAGAAACTTGCTGAGGAAAGCAGCAATTCTTCAAGCAGCCTTCTGCGTGACCATGTTGGTGAGGAAGAAATTTCAAGAATAGTCGGACGTTGGACTGGTATCCCTATCACAAGGCTTATGCAGGGTGAAAGAGAGAAGCTCCTCAATATGGAGGGCATACCCATGAGAGAGTTATAGGACAGGATGAGGCTGTAACCAAGGTATCAGAGGCAATACTCCGTTCAGGGCTGGTATCAAAGATCCTGACAAGCCGGTTGGCTCCTTCCTCTCTAGGACCTACAGGTGTTGGTAAGACAGAGCTTGCGAAGGCACTTGCACAGTCGCTTTTTGATGATGAGAAGAACCTTGTAAGAATAGATATGAGTGAATACATGGAGAAATACTCCGTGAGCAGGCTGATTGGAGCGCCTCCGGGATATGTTGGCTATGAAGAGGAGGACAGCTTTACTGAAGCAGTCGAAGAAAGCCTTATTCAGTAGTGCTTTTTGATGAGATAGAAAAAGGCTCATCCTGACGTATTCAATGTACTTTTACAGGTACTTGATGACGGCCGTGTGACCGACTCACAGGGCAGGACAGTTGACTTTAAGAACACAATCATTATCCTTACGTCAAACCTTGGCTCTATGCAGATACTTGATGGAATACAGGACAATGGTGAAATCTCAAAAAGAAGCCATCGACAGTGTAAATGACCTTCTTAAAGCAAGTTTTAGGCCTGAGTTCCTTAACAGACTTGACGAGATTGTATTCTACAAGCCTTTACAGAAGGAAAATATAGGCAAGATAGTTGACCTTATGCTAGGACTTAAGTACAGACTTAGCGGAAAGAATCTTAGTCTTGAAGTAAGCGAAGCAGCTAAGGATTATATTATAGAAAAAGGTTATGATCCTAACTACGGTGCAAGACCTCTTAAGAGACTTATCCAGTCAGAGGTTGAGACCTTGATTGCTAAAGAGATAATTAAGAAGGACATTCCTGCGGGAAGTGTACTAAAGGTGGATGCAGTAGACGGAAAGCTTACAGTTAGTGAATAATGAAAATTAAATAGTAAAAGCGGCTCCCATAAGTAAATCATTCAAAGATGGGAGCCGGACTCATTTAAAAATAAAGGACTAGTATGGCTAAAAACTGTTTAATCTCTATGTCTACACCATCAAAATGTATCCTTGCTCTTTATATAATCATCTATCATTTTAATATCTCTATCTCGGGATTCGCCGGTTACAACGAGGTCTAGAGAAGCTGCCATATTGTTAATCATAGAATTAGTAGCTATCCCTGATATGGCCTTTAATATATTTCTTTTTCTATTGAAGTCATCCTCATCAAGAAACTCCATAAAAAGAGTCTCAGCCCTCTTTTGAATCGTCATCTGTATAGGTATTTGAAGTATTAGCTGATTCTGCCTTAGATGATACCAATGCCCCGCCTAAAACGGTAGAAGCTTGAGGACTTGCTTTCGGCAGTGGCTGTACGAAGGACAGTGCCTTGCGCCTGAGTATTTACTAAAGCTACCTTGGTAAACCTATACCTTTCCTTTGCCTGGGGATATTTTTCATGGTCTACCCTGCTTAAGAACATAGAAAGCGGTCTTTCGTATATACCAAAGTCACCATACAGTGCCTGATAGATAACCAGCTCCTCCCCCGTTTCGCTATGTGTTGCTATATTTAATATCTGATAAAAATGTCCCTTAAAATGCCTATATACTTCAAAAAGGCTTTAGGTATAAATCTTGTAGTATTATCCATTACAATGCTCTCTTATAATCATAGATTGATGCAGGGTATTATAAGCATCCAACTATCTATAATATCCGTATACCGTAGGTTTTATGCTAATACCTTTAAAATTGTATCATGCCCGTCAAGGTAAAGTCCAGCACTTTAAGTGAAATGCCCACAAATCGGTGCTTAACCGTTATTTATAATTAATATAACAAATAATTATGAAATTATATACATACTAAATGTTTTACACGGGCTTGATAGTTGTCTTTGTGTTAGCATATAATAATGCAGCATTGTTTTACAAGGGTAGATATACATCACCTTTGTTTTGCAAATATAAAGGAGGAATTAAGACAATGAAAAAGAAAAAGCTTTTAAGCGCCTTCTTGCCGGTGTTATGGCGGTAACACTTACAGCTTGTGGCGGTAACTCTGCTTCAACTGAAGGAAGTACAAGCGCTGCATCAGGAAGCTACAGCAAGTGTTGCATCAGGAAGTACAAGCGCTGCATCAGGAAGTACATCATCTGCTACAGAGACACCTGTAGATGGAGGACAGCTTATTATCGGTGACCAGACACAGTCAAACGGTGATATTTATCCATACTGGTCAAATAATGTATCAGATAACAGTGTTTACAAACTTACATCAGGATATGACACTATCGTTGTGGATAAGAATGGTAAGTTCGTAGTAGATCCACAGGTAGTTAAAGAAAAGACCGATAAGAAGAATGATGATGGTACTATTACTACTACATATAAGCTCCAGTGAAGACCTTATGGAGCAACGGTGAAGGCATCACTGCAAAGGATTATGTATTCAGATTACTTTTCTTCTCTTCACCACAGCTTGTAGAAATGGGAGCTTCAGACAATACTGAAGGCTCTAAGTTAGTTGGATTTGCTGATTTTAATTCAGGCAAGACCAAGGTGTTTAAGGGTGTTAGACTCTTAGGGAGATTATGAATTCTCAGTAACCATCAATAAGGACTACCTTCCAAACTACTATCAGGATGCTCTTACAGCGGCAAGCGCTGGTTATATGAAGGATGGCTTCTCGGATATGATATAAAGGATGACGGTAAGGGTGCTTATTTTACGAAAGGACTTAGATGCTAAGAAGCTTTAATAAGCAGGTTAATGCATACCGTATGGATTTGAAAAGTTTATTCAGGTCCTTAGATGAAGGAAAAAAATACGATGAGACTTCTAATACTTACACTCTTGTAAAGAATCCTTACTACAGGGTAACTATGAAGGACAGAAGCCACACATCGATACAATTATCTATAAGTTTGTTCAGCCTGAGACTCAGATGGATGAGCTTAATACAGGAAGTGTTGATATTCTTGTAAAAATGGGTGAGGCAAACGAGATTAACTTCAGGTATGGACCTTGTAGACAAGGGAACTCTATGGTTATGTAGATTATCCACGTAACGGATACGGAAGAATCTTATTCGTATGCGATAGAGGTCCTACACAGTATGCAGAGGTTCGTCGTGCCGTTGCTTATCTCCTTGACAGAAATGAATTTGCTAAGACATTCACAGGCGGACACGGCAGCGTAGTTAACGGCTACTATGGTACAGCTCAGTGGATGGTAGAAGAAAGAGAAGATGAGATAGGTTTTAACTCAGTATAGCTTCTCAGTAGAGAAGGCTGTCGCAGAGCTTGAAAAGGCCGGATTTACCCTTGGTAAGGATGGAAAGCCATACAAGAGCGGACTTCGTTATAAGAAGCTTGATGATGGCAAGCTTATGCCTCTTACCATCAAGTGGTGCTCATCAGAGAACAACCCTGTATCAGACCTTCTTGCAACCAAGCTTGCCAACAGCGAGGATGTAAAGAAAGCAGGTATGGAAATTAAGCAGACAGTTGTTACGTTTAATGAGCTTATCCAGAACTATGAGCAGTCTAAGCCAAACGACTACAATATGTACAACCTTGGTATAGGCTTCAACGTCCTTTATGAGCCAGAGCAGGCATATAAGGTTGGTGGTCCTGCAAATAAGAATAAGATTTCTGATAAGGAGCTTGCTAAGCTTGCAAAAGACCTCAACCTTGTAGATCCTTCTAAGGAAGATGAGTATCTTGACAAGTTTGTAGCCTTCCAGAAGAGATGGAACGATCAGCTTCCTGATATTCCTCTTTACTCTAACCAGTATTACGACTTCTTTAATAAGAAGTTAAAGGGTTATGAGGAATCAAGGATGCTATCTGGGATATCACTTCTCAGCTTATTTACTGCTGGGTTCAGGAATAATCTAAAATATAGAGTACTGGACTCCTATTGAGTCCGGTATATTTATCATCACTTTAACGTGATAACTTGTTATATAAAAATATATATAGCTGATATGACAATACGAGATAACTGTACGTATACACTTGACAACTGTCTTTCCTAGGTAATATAATAAACGAAACCATTATACAAGAGTGATAACCAAACGATGGTGTCTGGTTGAAGATTTTTGCATAATGAATAAAAAAAGGGGAGGTTCTAAGTATGAAAAAAAGAAAACTATTAAGTGCTCTTCTTGCAGGTGTAATAGCAGTTTCGCTTACAGCCTCGTGGCGGCAATGCTACTCTACTGAGAGTACAACTACATCAGGAAGCACAAGTGCAGCCAGCTCTACCACAACATCTTCTGCATCAAGCACAGCGTCAGGCAGCTCTTCAGCAGCGGCTACACCGGTTAGTGGCGGACAGCTTATAATCGGTGATGGTACACAGTCAAATGGTGATATTTATCCATACTGGTCAAATAACTCATCTGACTTAGCTGTATACAATATGACATTTGGCTGCAGTACAATAGAAATTGACAAAGATGGTAAATATGTAGTCAATCCAAATGTAGTCAAAGAGAAGAATGATACCAAGAATGATGATGGAACCATTACCACTACTTATAAGCTTCAGGAAGGCATGAAGTGGAGTAACGGCGACCCTATCACAGCTAAAGACTATGCATTTTCAACCCTTTTCTTCTCATCACCTGTTATAGTAGAAATGGGAGCTACAGATAATACTTCAGGTTCATATTTTTGATGGCTTTACTGACTACAATGCCGGTAAGACCAAGGTATTTAAGGGCTTCGGACTTTTGGGAGACTATGAGTTTTCAGTAACTATATCAAAGGATTACCTGCCTAACTACTATCAGGATGCACTTGCTAGTGCAATACCTGCATACATGAAGGGATGGCTTCCTGAAGGCTATGACATAAAGGATGACGGCAAAGGTGCTTATTTTACAAAGGACCTCAAGGCAAAAGACCTCGATAAATTTGTAAACAAGTATCGTCTCAATCTTACAGCTTATTCGGGCCCTTATATGAAAGAGAAGTATGATGAGACATCTAATACTTATACTCTTGTAAAGAATCCTAATTATGTTGGTAACTATGAAGGACAGAAGCCTTATATAGACACAATCATCTATAAGTTCGTACAGCCTGAGACTCAGATGGATGAGCTTAATACAGGCGGTGTTGATATCCTTCTTCACCTTGGTGAGGGAACTGAGATTAACTCAGGTATGGACCTTGTAGATAAGGGAACCCACGGCTATGTAGAATATCCTCGTAACGGCTATGGTAAGCTCGTATTTGTATGTGACAGAGGACCTACTCAGTATGTAGAGGTTCGTCACGCTATAGGTTATCTCCTTGACAGAAATGAATTTGCCAAGACATTTACAGGCGGACACGGCTCAGTAGTTAATGGTAACTACGGACTTGCTCAGTGGATGGTTGAGGCTAGAGAAGATGAGATAGGTGCTCTCAATCAGTACAGCTTCTCACTTGACAATGCTATAGCAGAGCTTGAAAAGGCAGGATTTACACTTGATAAGGACGGAAAGCCATATAAGAGCGGACTTCGTTATAAGAAGCTTGATAATGGTAAGCTTATGCCTCTTATCATTAACTGGTGTTCATCAGAGAATAACCCTGTATCTGACCTTCTTGCAACCAAGCTTGCTAACAGTGAAGATGTAAAGAAAGCAGGTATGGAGATAAAGCAGAACGTAGTTACATTTAACGAGCTTATAGAGAACTATGGTCAGACAAAGAAAAATGACTATAACATGTACAACATGGGTGTTGGCTTCAGTGCTATTTACAATCCTGAATTCTCTTATGCTATAGGTAATCCACAGAATACAAACAGGATATCTGATAAAGAGCTTGCAAAGCTTGCCAAGAACTTAAATGTTGTTGACCCATCTAATGAAAAAGAGTACCTAGACAGATATGTGAAATTCCAGCAGAAATGGAATGAGCTCCTTCCTGACCTTCCACTCTACTCAAATGAGTACCATGACTTCTTTTTAACAAAAAGTTAAAGGCTATGACGGAATTAAGGGATGCTATCTGGGATATCACCTCACAGATTAATTATTGCTGGGTACAGGAATAAAAAAATCAAAATTCTAATTTGTATATTTATGCAAAATGCTGATAAATAGTAGGAAATCAAGGTCCGGGAAGAAAATTTCCGGACTTATTTCCTATTATAATACTTGCAAAAATAGCGTGTATTATTGTATACTAGAGTACGCTTTTGCTGTTTACCGCACTGAGGATGGGAACCGTCCTATATGCGGTGCACAGAAAAACATTAAATGAAAGCAGGTAAGAAGTATGCTAAAGTATATTACAAAGCGTCTGCTGTACATGGTGTTTGTATTTTTTACCATGTCGGTATTAATTTTTGCTCTGTATAATGCAATCCCGGGAGATCCGGCAATGATGCAGGTATCAAGTCAGAGAGACAAGCTCAAACCGGAACAGTTTGAGAAGGTATACCAAAACATGCGAAAGCAGATGGGACTTGATGATCCGGCACCGGTAAGGTATGGAAAGTGGATTAAGTCGGTTGTTACTCTTCAGTTCGGTGATTCGATTATATATAAAAAGCCGGTTACTGATGTAATAACTGAGCCGATGAAGAATACCATCTTTCTGAATCTCCTGGTAACGTTTTTTGCGCTTGGCATAACGATACCGTTAGGCATATACTGTGCGGTGAAAAAATTCTCGAAATTCGATACGGTGGTGCAAGTCCTGACTATCATAGGGTATAGCTTGCCGGTGTTTATATTCGCACTTATCATTATCTATGTGTTTGCGGTGCAGCTTCGGTGGTTCCCGGTTTCGGGTATGAACACGCCGAATATCAAGGGTAGTGCTATGGTGCTCTTCCTTGATAGAGTTAAATATATGGTACTTCCTACTATGGTACTTACGCTTGCATCCCTTGGTGGTATGACAAGATATGTAAGAGCCGCTATGATAGATGCGCTTCGTATGGATTATATCAGAACTGCAAGGGCAAAGGGACTTCGTGAAAGAGTTGTTATCTACTCACACGCTTGGAGAAATGCGCTTCTTCCTATCATAACACTTATTATAAGCTGGTTTATAGGTATATTCTCAGGCTCCATTATTACTGAGTCTATATTTGCACTTAATGGTATGGGACGTATATACCTTAAGGCGCTTAACGGACTTGATTATAATCTTGCGATGGGTGTTCAGATGTTCTATATTGTGGTGTCACTGGTTGGTAACCTTATTATTGACCTTAGTTACGGTATAGTTGATCCACGTGTAAGAATAACAAAATAGTAAGGAGGAGAACATGGATAACAATAAGAAAAAACGCGCCTCCTTGCTTGCGAGGCTGTTCATGCCAAGAAATGGCATTGAAGAAAAAGATGTAGATATTTTTAAGGAAGAGCAGATGCAGTCGCCCGGAAGGACGATTATCAAGAATTTCGTTTCCAATAAGCTCTCTATGGGCGGACTCATTGTATTCCTATGTATATTTGCTTTCGTACTCATAGGTCCGCTTTTCTTCATACAGGACCTTTCATATGAGGAGAGTACACAGATTAACCTTGCACCGGGTCTTGATATGATGAGCGTGCCTAACGGCCTTCAGGGAAAGGTTGCTGACATAGCAATCGGCTCAAGTTTCTCAGCAGGTGTAAGCAAGACAGGCGGACTTTATGTGTGGGGTAAGACGCAGGTTCTCCCTACCATTAACCTAAGTACCTTCCCTAAGGAGGTAAAGGGCAAGAAGTTTGTAAAGGTAGCGGCAGGTGTAGACCACATAGTTGCACTTACAGATGATGACCAGCTCGTTGCCTGGGGTAACCCAAGACTTAATCAGACTAAGGTTAATCCCGATATCAAAAACGACAGCGGTAAAATAGTTCAGATAGCAGCCGGTTACCAGATTACAGGTGTTCTAAAGGACAATGGTAACGCCTTCCTTTTTGGTAATACCTCTGTAAATGATGCTAAAAATAAGACGTAAATATCAGGAAGCCTTGCTAAGCTTGCCTTCACATCAGATGCGCTTATTGGTCTAACCAAGTAGCGGTGAGGTAGTTTACACAGGGTTCAAATGATTCTTCGGTTTCTAAAAATACCTGAGGAGTTAAAACCGGTGGAGTGAAGGACATAGCTACTTCAGGATTTACTGCACTTGCACTTAAAGAAGATGGCTCTGTAGTTGTATGGGGTAACTAAAGAACGGTGAGAACAAAGGTACCTAAAACAAGCTCTAAGATTGTTTCTGTTCAGGGCGGACGTTATCATTATACAGCTGTATTGGAAGATGGTTCAGTTATTGCCTGGGGTAAGAATAACTTTGGTCAGGCAGATGCACCTTCTATCAAAAACGTAACACAGGTATTTTCAGGATATTATCAGAATTATGTTCTTACAAAGGATGGCAAGGTAACTACCTTCGGTCTTAAGGGATACCTCTTAGGTACTGATGAGCTTGGAAGAGACTTGCTTAACCGTATAGTAAACGGTGGTAGAATGACGATGACCATGGGTGCGGTTGCAGTTATCATTTCCGTAATCATTGGTGTAATTGTAGGTGGTATATCAGGCTTCTTTGGTGGAACCGTTGACCTCCTGCTTCAGAGGCTTACTGAAATGGTTTCATCCATTCCTTTCCTTCCTTTTGCGATGATTCTCTCATCTATAGTAGGAGGTAAGCTTCCTGAGAGTGCCAGAATATTTATGATAATGGTTATCCTTGGTGTGCTTTCCTGGACAAGTCTTGCAAGACTTGTAAGAGCACAGGTGCTAGCAGAGCGTGAGCAGGAATTTGTTACCGCAGCGAGAGCCATGGGTATCAAAGAGCTTACAATTGTATTTAAGCATATAATTCCTAATGTAATCTCAGTTATTATAGTTACTGCAACTCTTGACTTTGCAACCTGTATGCTTACGGAGTCTTCACTTTCATTCCTGGGCTTTGGTGTTGCACTTCCAAGACCTACTTGGGGTAATATGCTTAACGGTGCTATCAATTCAGTGGTTATTAAGAGTTACTGGTGGAGATGGGTATTCCCTTCTATCTTACTCGGTGTATGTTGTATCTGTATTAACCTTGTAGGTGATGGTTTAAGAGATGCTATTGATCCTAAGTCTAATGAAAGGTAGGTAAAAAAGGTGGAAGAAAACAAGTATTTACTTGAACTACAGGACTTAAAAACCTTCTTTACTACCAAGAAGGGTATAGTTAAGGCTGTAAACGGTGTTACCTACCATGTTCAGGCAGGTAAGACCTTGGGAGTAGTAGGAGAGAGTGGAAGTGGCAAGAGTGTGTCTGCCATGAGTATCCTTAAGCTCCTTGACGGCAACGGTAAGATTGCCGGAGGTAAGATTATATTTGACGGTAAGGATTTGGCAGAGGTATCCATAAAGGACATGTCTAAGATAAGAGGAAATGATATATCCGTTATCTTCCAGGAGCCAATGACAAGTCTTAACCCTATATTTACTATAGAAAGACAGGTCGCTGAGCCTTTTATCATCCATCAGGGAATGAGCAAAAAGGCAGCCAATGCAAAGGTTGTCGAGATGCTTAGTGCGGTAAAGATTCCTAATCCTGAGGCCGTGGCAAAGCAATATCCTCATCAGCTCTCAGGTGGTATGAGACAGAGAGTTATGATAGCTATGGCTCTTGCCTGTCAGCCAAAGCTTCTTATTGCGGATGAGCCTACGACTGCGCTTGATGTTACCATTCAGGCACAGATACTTAAGCTTATGAATGAACTTAAGAATGAGCGTGGTACTTCAATCCTCTTCATTACCCACGACCTTGGAGTAATCAATGAGATGGCTGATGATGTTGCAGTTATGTACTGTGGACAGGTAGTTGAGATGGCCCCTTCAAGAACTATATTTGGTAAGGATGATTATAATCATCCTTATACAGAAGGACTTATGAATTCCATACCAAGGCTTGATACTCCTTCGGGTGTGAGACTTGAGGCTATACCGGGTGCAGTTCCGCATCCGCTTGACCTTCCTAAGGGATGTAAGTTTGCCCCACGTTGTAAGTATTGTACGGAGAAATGCTTAAATGAAGAGCCTGCGCTTGCTGAAGTTGAGCCTGGACATCAGGTAAGGTGTTTCTATCCTGAAAAGGGGGCAAGAAAAAATGGAAAATAATAACGAAAAGAACGTATTACTTCATATAGAAGACCTTAAGCAGTACTTCCCTATCAAGAAGAACTTTGGAGAGAAGCAGCGTTATGTAAAGGCTAATGATGGTATCTCCATAGACATAAGGGAAGGTGAGACCTATGGTATCGTTGGAGAGTCAGGCTGTGGTAAGTCTACTCTCGGACGTGTACTTTTACAGCTTTACAAGCAGACTGCAGGCCGTACTATGTACTACGGAAGGAATATTGATGACCTTGCACCTAGCTATGTAGCTGAGACCTTGAAGAAAATCCCTGCACTTAAAAAGGAATGGGAGAAGTATGTAGTAGATGAGGAAGCAGCAAAAAAGGCTTATGATGAGGCAACTGCACAGTTAGAAAAATCAAATAGCAGCGAAGAATCTAATGCTGATAAAGAGAATTTTGCTGCAATTGAAAAATATAATGAAGCTGTAAGAAAGACTAAGGAAGCTTATCTTACTATAGTTGAGCTTATAGGTGGTTTCTTTGTCCTTGATGACCTTACAGAGGTAGCAAATCTTCTTCTTAAGGAACACAGCCATGCAGCTGCCATCTTTGATTCAAAGGAAAAGGAAGAGTTCTTCCAGAAGCTGTATGACAAAAAGCCTAAGGAGGCTCTTAGAAATAAGATTGATAAGTTACGTGAGGTAAGAACTGCTGAGGGAGCAGGAGCTTGCAAAAACTCGTAAAACCCTTGATGAGAAGCGTCAGGCAATCAGCAAGGATCCTGACTTTTGCAAAAGCATGAAGCCTACAGAGACGGTGGCATCAACCTTGCAGAAGCTTAAAGACCATGAGATAAGAGGTCTTAGAAGAGACCTTCAGCTCATATTCCAGGACCCTTACTCATCGCTTAATCCGAGAATGACAGTTGGTCAGATTATTGGTGAGGGTCTTCTTGCTCACAACATTTTCACTGAAAATGATGAGAGTATGCAGAAGTACATACTTAAGGTTATGGAAGAGTGTGGACTTGCTCCATATTTCATCCATAGATATCCTCACCAGTTCTCAGGTGGACAGCGTCAGCGTATCGGAATTGCCCGTTCGCTTGCTCTCCGTCCTAAGTTCGTGGTATGTGATGAGGCTGTTTCGGCTCTTGATGTGTCTATTCAGTCACAGGTTATCAATCTTCTCATTGACCTTAAGGAGAAGAGTAACCTTACCTATCTCTTTATTTCACACGACCTCAGTGTAATTAAGTACATCAGCGACAGAGTTGGTGTTATGTACCTTGGAAGTATGGTTGAGGAGGCTGATACAGAGGAGCTTTACGCTCATCCAAGCCACCCATATACAGAGGCATTGCTTTCTGCGATACCTACGACTGATATAGATAAGGACAAGAAGGAGACTATTCTCATAGAGGGAGATATTCCAAGCCCTATAAATCCACCAAAGGGATGTAAGTTCCATACCAGATGCCGCTACTGTACAGAGATATGTAAGCATGTAACCCCTGTATTTGAGGAGGTTGCCCCAGGTCACAGAGTTGCCTGCCATCATAAGCTCGGTATTTACGGAGAGAAGAAGTAATGTTTTTTCATAAAAAGCTTGATAGAAGTTATGACACGCTTAGGTTTCTTGGTGACAGGAAGGGTGAAGAAACTGAGGAAGATATTAAGGAGTTTAAGGAAAGGGAAAAGCTGGAGTTTAAGGATATACTGGCTATGATAATTTCCGCTCTTATAGTATTTGGACCTTTGTTTCTCATCATAGGACTTCTTATGTTCTTAATAACTTTATAAAGTATATACAGTACCTCATATTTTTGAGGTGGGTTTTTAGAGTTGATTAACAGTACCATTTATAGTACTATTAATTACAAGGATCAATAAAACAGGAAAGTCCATTAAAGAAGGCATATATTGTAGATATTTTAAAATAGAATAGGAGAATAGTGTAATGAACGTAACGGATTATATGAAGTTGCCATATACCAGATTGGTACAGGAAGTCAATGATGAAAGCGGGCATTATTTTTATGGCAGGATACTGGAACTTGATGGCTGCCAAAGTACAGGAGATTCACTAGAGGAATTATACGAAGGGCTCAATGAAGCTATGGAGGCTATATAGAAGTTAAGCTTGAGAATGGTCTAAAGATACCTGTACCAGAGAAAAACAGAAAAATATAGTGGTAGAATATAAAAAGAAAGTAAGAGAAATATTAAAAATTAAGGATGTTATTGTCCTACTGTTTTGATTGTATATCTCTGTCAATAAGAGCATTTATATATTCATTTATACTAATGCCTTCCTCAAGAGCTCTTGCTTTTATTACTTCTTTCTTTCCTTTGGGCATTGTCAGCCCCACTCTGTCATATTTTTCTTTGATGTATTTATTTTGATATTCTATCTGATTAAATTCTTTTGTATTCTCTGCCATCTTCTAATCCTCCTCTATTGATTTTTATTTTTTTCTTTTAGGGCTTCTATTATGGGCTACAACTATATAATACCATATATTATGTAATATGTAAAAGGTTAAAATAAAAATTCTAAGTTGTATAATACCTCTGTGGTAATAATCTACAGTTATAGCTGGTATGCTGTATAATTGTATACAAATATACAAATAACTGTTGACAGTGTAACCTAAGACAATTATACTGATAACAGATTTTATTCCCCAATTAATAAAGAACAAAAATTTTACATCAGAAGGAGAATATTATGTCATACGTTGATGAGGTACTTGCAAAGGTTAAGGAAAAACTCTCACGAGCCCGAATTCATACAGGCAGTTACAGAGGTACTTGAATCTCTTAGGCCTGTGATTGAAAAAGAGGAAGAAAAGTATAGGAGAGATGCTATACTTGAGAGAATGACAGAGCCTGACAGAATAATCAGCTTTAGAGTTCCTTGGGTAGATGATAAGGGACAGGCTCAGGTAAACAGAGGCTTTAGAGTACAGTTTAATAACGCTATAGGACCATACAAGGGAGGCTTAAGACTTCACCCTTCAGTAAATCAGAGTATAATCAAATTCTTAGGCTTTGAGCAGTGCTTTAAGAATTCACTTACAGGACTTCCAATCGGAGGTGGTAAGGGTGGTTCTGACTTCGATCCTAAGGGAAAGAGTGACAGAGAGATAATGGCTTTCTGTAAGAGCTTTATTACCGAGCTTTATAAGTACATTGGTGCTGATGAGGATGTACCTGCAGGAGATATAGGTGTAGGTGCAAGGGAAATAGGCTATATGTATGGTCAGTATAAGAGGATTACAGGACTTTATGAAGGTGTGCTTACCGGTAAGGGACTTAGCTATGGTGGTTCTCTTGCAAGAAAAGAGGCTACAGGCTACGGCCTTGTATACATAACTGATGAGATGCTTAAGGCAAATGGAAAGAGCCTTGAGGGCAAGACAGTTGTAGTATCAGGCTCTGGAAATGTAGCTATCTATGCTATAGAGAAGGCCATAGCCCTTGATGCTAAGCCTGTAACCGCTTGTGACTCCACAGGCTGGGTATATGATCCAGATGGAATAGATGTAGCAGTGCTTCAGGATGTAAAGGAAGTTAAGAGAGCAAGGCTTACAGAGTATGTAAAGGCTAGGCCTAATGCAGAGTACCACGAGGAAAGGTGTATGGACAGTGAAGTGCGATATTGCTCTTCCTTGTGCAACCCAGAATGAACTTGACCTCGAAGATGCTAAGGCTCTTGTGGCAAATGGATGCTTTGCAGTATGCGAGGGTGCAAACATGCCTACTACCTTAGAGGCTACAGAATATCTCCAGAAAAACGGGGTTTACTTCCTCCCTGGCAAGGCTGCCAATGCGGGTGGTGTAGCAACCTCAGCCCTTGAAATGAGCCAGAACTCAGAGCGTCTTAGCTGGACCTTTGAGGAAGTAGATGCCAAGTTAAAGAACATCATGGTAAATATCTTCCGTAACCTCGATGCCGCAGCAAAGGCATACGGCAAGGAAGGCGACTATGTAGCAGGAGCCAATATCGCTGGCTTTATAAAGGTTTGTGATGCTATGCTTGCACATGGGATTGTGTAAATAGAATTTAATTATTAGAAGCTGCCAAGTTTATGAGAAATCATAGACTTTGGCAGCTTTTCATCTATCATAGGGTATGAATGAAATCTCTTTTTATACTTTTGACACTTGTATCATAATTTATTAAAAAACCATGTTAAAACAGTTAAAAAAATTGGTATAATAGAGGAAAATGTAAAACAGGAGGATGGGTAATGGCAGATAACAAAGACTTGCTGAATGTACTTTGGAGTGGGGCGGATGTACTAAGAGGCAAGATGGATGCCAATGAATATAAAAACTTATTTATTGGGGCTGGTCTTTTATAAATATTTATCAGATACATATTTGGCGAAAGCCTATGACTTATTGAATGATGAGTCACCTGATAGCCTTGATGAGGCTCAGGCTCAGTATGAAGAGGCAGTAAAATCAGAAGATGCAGAAGACTTTTTGGCAGAATTAAGAAGCTCAATGCATTATACCCTAGAACCTGATATGACATATATAAGCATCTTAAGAGATGCTCAAAACAATAGATTTAATAGAGAAAAACTTCAGGCTGCCTTTAACAGAATACAGGAATCAGATGAATTGTTCAACGGCTTATTTGCCGATGTAGACCTTTATTCCAACAGGCTTGGAACCGGAGATCAGAAACAGAGTGCTACAATAGCAGAAGTGATAAAGGTCTTGGATGGGGCTGATCTAATACACGCTGAGGGAGATGTGCTTGGCAATGCCTATGAGTATCTGATTGGACAGTTTGCTTCTGAGACAGGCAAAAAGGCGGGTGAATTCTACACTCCTCACGGTCCTGCACAGATACTGTGTAGAATCGCTATGTCAGGACAGGAGGATAAAAAGGGACTACAGGTATATGATCCCTGTATGGGTTCTGCCTCACTCATGCTTAGCTGCAAGAATTATTCTAAAGAACCTGATTATATCAAGTACTACGGGCAGGAACTGATGCCGTCTACCTACAATCTTGCCAGGATGAACATGTTTCTCCACAGGGTTCTTCCTGAGAACCAGCACCTAAGAAATGGAGATACATTGGATGCCGACTGGCCTACAGATGAAGAAACAGAATTCGATGTAGTTACTATGAATCCGCCGTATTCTGCCAAATGGTCAGCTGATGAAGGCTTCAAGCAGGATGAGAGATTTATGGACTATGGTGGGAAGTTAGCACCCAAATCAAAGGCAGACTATGCGTTCCTATTACATGGTTTCTATCACTTAAAGCAAAGTGGAACTATGGCTATAGTACTTCCGCATGGAGTACTTTTTAGAGGGGCATCAGAGGGAGAGATAAGAAGGATTTTACTTGAAAATGGCTCTATATATGCTGTAATAGGCCTTCCTGCCAATATGTTTTACAATACCTCCATACCTACCTGTATCATAGTGCTTAAAAAGCATAGAGAGGGAAGGGATGTGCTCTTTGTTGATGCATCGAATCTCTTTGAAAAAGAGAAGAAACAGAATGTAATGAATAAGGAGCATATCGACAGGGTAATCAAGCTTTATAATGACAGAAAAACAGTAGATAAGCTAAGTTTCCTTGCTTCCTATGAAGACATAGAAAAAGAATGATTTTAATTTGAATATACCAAGGTATATAGACACTAGTGAGGAAGAGGAAGAAATTGATATTAGGGAACTATCAGCAAAATCTTAGAAATATAGATAGAGAAATAAAAAGAAAGCAATGAAGCCCTGATGAAGATGTTTGGAGAACTAACCTTCAGTGATGAAGATATCAAAGGTGCAGTAGAAGAGTTTATAAAGGTTTTGGGGAGTGTGAGATGGCAAATACACCTAGAATAAGATTTAAGGGATTTACTGATGATTGGGAACAGCGTAAGTTGGGAGATGTTGGCAAATGCCAATCAGGGAATAGGCTTTCCTGATGCTGAACAAGGTGGAAAAAGTGGAACACCATTTTACAAAGTATCTGATATGAACAATTATGGTAATGAGCAAGAAATGACTCTGCCAACAATTATGTTACAGATGAGCAAATTATCCGTAAAAATTGGAAACCAATAACGGAAGTTCCGGCAGTCATTTTCGCAAAAGTCGGTGCCGCAATTATGCTAAATCGTAAGCGTTTATGCCGTTTTCCGTTCCTTTTAGATAACAACACTATGGCTTATAAGTTTGGTGAGAAATGGGACACAAATTTTTGGAAAAAAACTCTTTTTGAAAAATAGATTTAACAGAGTTAGTTCAGGTCGGAGCGTTGCCATCTTTTAATGCCACTGATGTCGAAAAATATTGATATAAAAATGCCAACTGATATGAATGAGCAAAGAGTAATAGGTCAATACTTTCGCCAACCTCGACCACCTTATCACCCTTCACCAGCGTAAGTGTGATGAAACAAAAACTGAAAAAAATATGCTCCAAAAAAATGTTTCCGAAAAATGGTGAAAAAATCCGGAGATAAGATTTTGCAGGATTTACTGACGATTGGGAACAGCGTAAGTTGGGGAAAGTAATTAAAGTATGTAATGGAAGAGATTATAAACACTTAGATGTAGGTAAAAATTCCTGTATATGGTACAGGCGGTTATATGTTTAGTGTATCAGAAGCTTTATCTTATAAAGACGATTCAATTGGCATTGGTAGAAAAGGAACTATTGACAGACCGTATATTTTAAAAAGCACCTTTTTGGACTGTAGACACATTATTTTACTGTATTCCAAAAGCAAAAATAATGATTTAAAAGTTTATTTTTAGCGTTTTTTTCAAAATGTTGATTGGAAATCAATGGATGAATCTACAGGGAGTACCAAGTTTATCAAAAAGCAGCAATTAATAAAGTTAACATTTTAACACCCAATATACTTGAACAGATGAAAATTGGGACATATTTTTCTACCCTCGACCACCTTATCACCCTTCACCAACGAAAGTGTGATAACTTAAAACTCGTTAAAAAGTTTATGCTGCAAAAATATGTTTCCTAAGAAAGGATAGAAATAATGATTTTATACCATGGGAGCAGTATTGAGGTTAAAAAGCCTATACTACTGAAAAATCAAAGGGAGTTAGACTTTGGCAAAGGATTTTATACAACCAGCGATTTGGAGCAGGCAGCCAAATGGGCAAAGAGAACAGCTAAGAGGCGGGGAGTAGATAAGGCATTTGTTACAGTTTATGAGGTTGACAATGCTGATATCAACAATATTAGACTTCTTAATTTTTTTATTCTCCCAATAAGGACTGGCTTGATTTTTGTAGTAAAGAATAGAAAAAGGTGAATATATTGCTGAAAAACTGGGATGTAATCTCAGGTCCTGTGGCAGATGACCAAACTGCTCAGGTTATTGACCTTTATCTCGATGGATTGTATGATGAAGAAGAGGCAATTAGGCGTTTTTCACCCAGAAGTTAAAAAGACCAATATACATTTAAAACGCTGGAAGCTATCAATCTACTTAAATACAAAGAGGTGATAACGCTATGACTAAGATATCTGCATTCTCATTAGATTGTTATAACAAGAATGTAATCAAAATGATTATGGAAAAGTATGGATTGACTGAAATGGAAGCTGCAGAGAATTCCTTATGTCAGAAACACATAGGATGTTAGAAGATGCGGATATGGCTATGTGGGAATTTTTCTGCAAGAGCTATTTTTGACATGTGGGAAGTAGAGAAGATAACAGGAAATCCTAGAATTCAGTACATTTAAGGAGTGAATAAGATGACAAAAAGAGATGGAATTTTTTTCCTCTTTCTCATAGAAAGATATGCTAAAAGCAAAGGGGGAGAATGACAGGAGATGTACTTAGAGAATGGGATGAAAAAGGTATTACCAAAAGAAATATTTGACGGATATTTTTGAATATCATCAGGAAAAGGCTTGAAAATGCTTATGATGATATAGATTCTCTTGTAACAACAGGAAAGCATATAGATTATAGTGTTAATGGTTAAGATGGGGGAATATTATGGCAGAATTGGAATCAATGTTAGAAGAAAGGCTCATAGCTGAGCTAACAGGTGGGGAGTCACAGTGGACATACCGCCCGGATATTAGGACAGAAGAGGCATTGTGGGCTAATTTTAAGTATATTTTGGAGCAGAATAACAAGGCTGAACTGGGAGACCAACCCTTAAGTGAATCAGAATTTGCCAAGGTGAAAAATGACCTTTCCCATGCTTCATTCTATGATGCAGGGCAGTGGCTTGTTGGGGAAAATGGTAAAGTCTATGTACATATGCATAGGGGAGATAAGGTACTTCATCTTAAGGTTATGAATAACGAACATATTGCAGGAGGCTCAAGTGTATATGAGGTAATCAATCAATACAGAGTCTTCAAGTCAGAAGAAGATAAGAACGGTAGAAACAGCAGGTACGATGTTACCCTTCTCATAAATGGAATACCTATGATTCATATTGAACTTAAGAACAAGGCTCATTCCTATATAAAATGGATTTAATCAGATAAAAAAACTATATTTCAGAGGGTAAAATTCAGAGGACTGTTCTCCAATATACAGATGTTTGTAGTAAGTAATGCAGTGGATACAAAGTATTTTGCAGCTGCAAGAGATACTGAGTTAAATAAGGAATTCCTAACAGGCTGGGTAGATGAAGACAATAAGCCTGTTTGTGATTATATCGAGTTTACAAAGTCGGTACTTAGGATACCACAGGCTCATGAAATGGTATCTAAATATACTGTTTTAGATAATGTGAGAAAGAAACTTCTTATCCTAAGTCCCATATCAGATCTCATGCGATAGAGGCTATGCGTAGGGCTTCAAAAACAGGTAAGTCAGGCTTTATCTGGCATACAACCGGTTCAGGAAAGACTATGACTTCATACAAGGCAACCAGGAACCTGCTTATGGATATTCCGTCTATAGAAAAGACCTTGTTCTTAATAGACAGAAAAAGATCTTGATAAGCAGACAGGAGATGCTTTTCAAGTCTTATTCTGAAAATGATACTATAGATGTAGACAACACAGAAAATGTAAACCGTCTGATAAAAAAACTAACTGACGGCAACAGGCAGATGATAGTGACCACTATTCAAAAAATGCAAAAAATGATTAGAGATAGCCTGAAAGACGGCTCAAAAGACTATAATCAGATTAAATCTCTAAGAATAGCTTTTGTAGTGGATGAATGTCATAGGGCTGTAAGTCCACAAACAAAGCGGGAGATTGAGAGATTTTTTGCTAATTCATTGTGGTTTGGGTTCACAGGAACTCCTATTTTTGAGGAAAATAAGTATGAGCAAAAGGGAGACCTGCCTCAGACAACTGAAGAACTATATGGTGAGTGCCTTCATAGCTATACTATAAAGGAGGCAATACACGATAAGGCTGTACTTGGATTTAATATAGAGAAATCTAGAGTCTGAAAAACATAAGGCCTGAGGACGAAGCTGCTTATTACAACAGTGAAGATCATAAGCGTAAAGTGCTTGATGTGATACTGAACCGCTCCAAGTCTAAGTTTGGCATGCAGCTTGTAAAGGGAAAGACCTATGAAGCTATGCTCACAGTAGACTCAATAGCTTCAGCACAAGAGTATTATGACCTTATTATGAGAATAAAAGCAGGTGAGGATGAACTTAAGATTAGTGAAGAAGTAATGAAGGCACTTCCTGATTTTCCCTAAGACTGCAATTACTTTTTTCGGTTGTAGAAAATGAAGAGGCTTTCAAAAAAACAAATCAGGAAGCAATGAAGAGGTACTTAGATGATTATAGCAAGTTGTTTAACAGCAGGAGTTATGGTTTAGTCGAGATAACTGCTTATAATAACAACTTAAATGAAAGGCTGGCTAGAAAAGAAAAGAAATATAGTGACAGAATGGAACAGCTTGACCTTGTTATAGTTGTGGATAGACTGCTTACAGGCTTCGATGCACCATGCCTTTCAACTATCTTTATAGATAGGGAGCCAATGAAGCCACAGCATCTGATTCAGGCATTTTCAAGAACCAATAGAATCAATGACTCAAATAAGATGTACGGACAGATAGTTACCTTCCGCTCTCCAAAGGAATATAAAAAGAGGATAAACGAGGCTTTAGTACTATATTCTAAAGGCGGATTTGGGAAGGCGATTGCAGAGGATTGGGACACAGTACTTTCGCAGTTTGAGACCTCACTTAAAACTATTAGGAACTTTGCTCCTACTCCAAATGATGTACTGGGACTCTCAGACAGGCAGAAAAAGGTGTTTATAGTCCTGTTTAGAGAATTTGATCATAATTTTGCACATTTAAAAATCATTTTTCTACATACGATAATGAGATGTTAAAGAAGTATGATTTTACTGAAGAAGACTATGAAGATTATGCTGCTGTATATAACAATGTGATTGCTGAAATGCGGGATAGACCTGCTAAAGACGAAGGGGATAATGAGATATCGGATGATTATGAGTTGGTTGCCTATAGCAAATTTAAGGTAGATTTTGAATATATAGTATCGCTTTTACAGGGCTTTGTGGATTCGATGAGTGCCGCAGAGAGCGGAATCGATGATTTTGATGCTAAACTTAAGGAAATCCGAGAGAATATAAATGAATTTGCAAGTACCAATCCGAAACTAAGCAGTCTCATTTCTCGTATGGTTGATGAGATGGAAAAAGATTTTGATAAATACATTAATAGGGATGTTTCGGCTATTATCAATCAAATGCGGTACGAAGCAGCCGATAAGGAGATTAAAAAATACGCTAACAAATGGTTCCTAGAGGAAGAAGCTGTCAGGTATGAGGTGTATAACTATAAGGATGGGAAGCTTGCAAACGAGAATAAATTGAAGGAAAGTGCTGATTATGCAGCTTATAAGGAGAAGAATGAAGCATCGCTTCCTAAATACAAATTTTATTCTGAGCTTAAGAAGGATTTTGACGAGAAGTTGATTCCTGAGGCCAGACCATATATTAGCTAAAATGATAATGAAGCTTGCAGTGAAAGTTGCTAAGCTTTTTACCTTCACCAGCGGATTTATTATTATGAATTAAGATTTGATAAGGACCTCATTATAATATCAATGTCCTTACTTTCAAGTTCCTGTATGATGTGTAAGTAAGTTTTTTGAGTTGTGGTTATATTTGAGTGACCGAGCCTTCTTGCAACGCTTGCAATGGATACTCCTGCAAAGAGTAATAGAGAGCATGAGTGTGCGAAGTCCGTGGATTGAAATTATAGGGACTTCAGCATTTTCTACAATGTCTTGCAAGTATATCGTTGGCTGTTGAGTTATATATTTTATCATTTACAAATATGGGCTTGTCTTCAGGAATATCCCTTAGGAGTTCAGCAAACTGTATTACGGTTTGCCAGTCTAAGGGTATTTTTCTTATTGAAGATTTGTTTTTGTAGGAAGAAAACCGCCGCTCCTTTATAATCCCAAGTTTTTGACACAGTCAGGGTTTGATGCGATAAATTGAAGTCGCTTGGGGTAAGAGCTAAAGCCTCAGAAAAACGCATTCCAGTCTTTGCAATCAGAAGAATAAGCCAATCCATACTAATATCAGCAGTGAGCCTTAAGTCATCAAGTAATTTATGAAGTTCGTACTGATTAAGGTATTTAGGCTTTTTGGTACGAGGACTTTTTCCTTTGATTACGGCTTTTCTTGTAGGATCACGGCTAATATAACCTTCATCTACTGCATCAAGTATCGCACATTTTAAATGATGGTGAAAGTCCATTGTGGTCTGCCTTTCGTGTTCACTGGCATAGTCATTCAGCAGTTTTTGATAAGCAATTCTATCAAGATCTGCTAAAGGGAGATTAGGTATAAGTTTAACAAGCCATCTATATGCCATATTGTATTTGCTCATTGTAACAGGACGAATAGCCCCTTCTTTATAAATGGTAATCCACTGCTTATAATAATCGCAAAACAATATGGGTTTTGAGCTGATGCTTTCTAGTGTATTCATTCATTTCCTCCTTAGTGTTTTTACTTACGCTGGTGAAGGGTGATAAGGTGGTCGAGGTTACGAAAATGGCCTCCAATTTTTTTCTGTTCATTCTCATTAAGTGGAATACTAACATCAATATCAGCTAGGTCATTGGAATTAATAGCGGGGTAACTTGTTCCTGTACATCTATCTAAAACCTGCTTAACAAAATCATCATTTTGCAAAAGAGTAAGCAAAAAATAACTATCATTGTAAGGTCTTAATTGAGCATATCCTGAGAGAAAACCCAATTATCTTCATCATTTTTCAAAGATACAGTTATTCATTTGATAAGAGCGAACAGTCTGATAAAAACATCCTTCTTTTGTGCTAATCGTTGAGTTCTTAATGGTGCTGATGATTTGTTTTTCCGTTCTATGACATAAAAATATTTGTTCCAACTACTGACTCCAAATCTACATATTCAAAAATATCAGGTAATTCTGATTTTGGGTTAAAAATAGCACATTCTCCCAACTTACGCTGTTCCCAAGGGAGAGTATTTATTTCCTAATACCACTAATTTATTTTTGCATAATTTAACTATTCTCCTTGTTGTAATTATGAAAATAGCTTATACTAATATAGAGCAAGACACATTCATAAAATAACATATTTTTAGAAAGGTAGGAAAGGTACAATGAAGATTATTGGCTTTCACAATCCTCAGAAGATTATGGTTTCTGAGTAATTGGTATTTATCAGATTTTTCGAATTGATGGTATAGAATTTTCATCTATGGAGCAATACATGATGTATGAAAAAGCTCTATGTTTTGGTGATGAAAAAATAGCAAAAGAAATTTTAGCCGAAAGAGATGTGGCTAGAATAAAGGAGCTAGGAAGGCTTGTATCAGGCTATGATGATCATATTTGGAATGGAGTACGGCAGATAGTAATATACGAAGGGCTTATGGCTAAATTTTCTCAAAATGATTCTCTAAAAAGTAAATTACTTGATACAAAGGATTGTACATTGGTAGAGTGTGCAGTTAAAGATAGAATCTGGGGAATAGGGCTTTCTATGACAGATCAAAGAAGATTTATACCCTCAGAGTGGCAGGGACATAACTATCTTGGATATGCACTTATGATGGTTAGGGACAAGCTGAAAAATCAAATATAATATAAAAGGAGAAGCGCTTATGAAGAAACTTGAGAACAAGATTATGCTCATCACCTATGCTGACTGTATGGGAAATAACCTTAAGGACCTATCTCGGGTACTTGACAAACATTTTAGCAAGGCTGTTGGAGGAGTCCATATCCTGCCGTTTTTTCCATCGTCAGGCGACAGAGGCTTTGCACCTATGAGATATGATGTAGTGGATGAGACCTTTGGTGACTGGGATGATGTTACAAAGCTTTCTGAGAAGTATTATCTTATGTTTGACTATATGTTAAACCATATAAGTGCTCAGAGCCCTTATTATAAGGACTTTCTCAAAAATAAGGATAAGAGTCCATATAAAGACCTGTTTATCAGATACAAGGATTTCTGGGAAAATGGAGAGCCTACAGAGGCTGAGGTAGATGCTATCTATAAGAGAAAGCCTAGAGCACCTTATGTAGAGGCACATTTTGAAGACGGAACTACAGAGAAGGTATGGTGTACCTTTGACGAAGAGCAGATAGATATTAACTGCCCTTCAGATACTGCCAAAAAGTTCCTCGTTGACAACCTGACAAGTGCATGGCAAAGAGGGGAGCCGCTATTATAAGGCTTGATGCTCTTTTTGCCTATGCTACAAAGAAAGCGGGTACAAGCTGTTTCTTTTGTAGAGCCTTATGTATGGGAGCTTCTATCAGAAGTTACTGATGTACTTTCACCTACAGGAGTTACCATTCTTCCTGAGATTCACGAGCATTACACCATTCCTTTTAAGATAGCAGAAAAGGGTTACTTTTGTTTATGACTTTGCCCTTCCTATGCTTCTTCTCAATTCGCTTTACTATGGACAGACAAAGCATCTTAAAGAATGGCTGCTAAAATCTCCTAACAAGCAGTTTACTACTCTTGACACACACGATGGTATAGGTGTGGTGGATGTAAAGGATCTGCTTCCTGATGAAGAAATTGAGAGAACAAAGGAAGATATATTTAAGTTTGGTGCCAATGTTAAGAAGATATACAACACAGCTGCTTACAATAATCTTGATATCTATCAGGTGAACTGTACATATTATTCTGCTTTAGGTGACCGGGATGATGCTTACCTCTTAGCGAGAGCAGTTCAGTTCTTTGCAAAGGGTATTCCACAGGTATACTACGTAGGGCTTCTTGCAGGCAAAAATGACCTTAAACTCCTAGAGGAGACTAAGGTAGGCAGGGACATCAACAGGCATTATTACACCTTGGAGGAAGTGGACAAAGAGGTAGAACGCCCTGTAGTAAGAGATTTGCTTAAGCTTATGGAGTTTAGAAATACCTCTAAGGCCTTTGCCCTCGATGGTAAGTTTGAAATACCTGATACTGATGAGGATAAGCTTCACATAATTAGAGAGGCTGAGGGAGAAAGGGCTGAACTTATAGCTGATTTTAAGACTAAGAAGTTTAGGGTACTTTCAAATGGAGAAGAGATTTTTAGCAATTAAGCTTAAAAATAATATTATACAGTGGTCAAAATGGCAAGAGTTTTTACGAGCTTATATGTAAAAATGAAGCCTATTTTGACGCTGTATCTTAATGTCTATATAAGGAAGGGGGATTATGAAACTTAAAAAAATATTAACACTTGGGCTTTCTTTGGTTTTATTTACCGTCAATATAACACCGCAATATAAGGCATTTGCAGATAATGAAGCTAAAAATGAAGTTAAAAATGAAACTGCTAAGGAATCCAAGAAGAAAAGTAAGGAAAACGAGCTTGATCTTGTTATGGCGGGGGATGTGCTTTTACACCTGAGGCTTGCTTACTGGTCGGAGAATGGAAAGGGAGGCTATGATTTCAATCCGATATTTAAGCTAATTAAAGCTATTATCAAAAAGCAGATTTTAGCCATAGTCAATCAGGAAACAATCCTTGGCGGTAAAGAGCTTGGGGTAAGTGGCTATCCTACCTTCAATGGTCCCTATGAACTGGGAGATGCAATTGCAAATGCAGGCTTTGATGTAGTTCTTCAAAGCAACAACCATTCACTTGACAAGGGAATGCAGGGAATATATAATTGTCTGAATTTCTGGAAAAAATATCCTAAGATAAAGACTGTTGGTATGAATACCTCTGAGGCCCAGAAAAAGAAACTCTGCATTTACAAGAAAAACGGCATAAAAGTTGCGATTCTTAACTACACCTATGGGAACCAACGGCATCCCTCTTCCAAAGGATATGCCTTATGCAGTCAACTATCTTGTAAAAGATGAGGTAATAAATGATATAAAAAGGGCTGAAAAGGAGGCAGACTTTACTATAGTATGCCCACACTGGGGGACGGAGTACTTTAGAGGAATCTCAGATTATCAAAAGATCTGGAGCAAGATATTTGTGGAAAACGGAGTTGACCTTGTGCTTGGCGCTCACCCACATGTAATAGAGCCTATTAATTATGTGACTGATAAAAAGACAGGCCACAAGATGCTTGTATACTATTCTCTTGGGAACTTTGTAAACAGTACCATGTCTGATGGAAGGGTTGGTGACAGATATGTAGGTGGTATTGCCAAAGTTAAGCTTAAAAGAGGGGCTGATAACAAGGTAAGGATAGCAAAATACGGTGTGAAGGCAACTGTTATGCATAACGGTGGTACAAAAATACGGCTCAAGAGTCTATCCTTTGAGTAAATATACAGAAGAACTTGCTAAGAAAAATGTAATGAAGGCTCAAGACTATATGTTTTTCCTTGGAATTTTGCAAAAAGATTTTGCGATGAAGTTTAGAGTAAGATTTGGGATTGATTTCGATATAAGGCTATATTACTGGTAAAAATGACGATATTTGCATTTACACTTGAAAAAAATAGGATAACCATTTAGACTAAGTTAGACTTGATTTAATGTTTAGGAGTAAAAACCAGTGAATTCAGTTCGGCTTGCTTTCAATAGGGATTCATTGACTTTTTGTAACTAAAAATAAAAATAGAAAAAGGAAAATAGTATGAAAAAGAGATAAAATAGCTTGTAATTGTGAAAAATGTAACCCTACGGACAGATAATCGATGCCGTAAATGGAGGATCAAAGACCTTTGAAGAGGTTTCTGAAATAACAGGATGCAGCACCGGCTGTGGCGGATGTCGTGAGTTCATTGAGGTATTTGTAAGGGATTTGGTTATGTTTCCTGAGGATCAGGAATAGGCACTAGAATAGGAGGGACTATGTTAGAAGTAGGAACAAAGGCACCGGATTTTAATTTGCCGGATCAGGATGGCAATATGCATTCACTATCAGAGTACAAGGGAAAGAAGCTTATACTTTATTTTTATCCAAAGGATAGTACCTCGGGCTGTACAAAGCAGGCCTGTGGATATTCTGAGAGATATCCTCTTTTTACTGAAAAAGGTGTAGAGGTGATTGGAATAAGCAAAGACAGTGTGGCTTCACACAAGAAATTTCAGGAAAAGAATTCACTTTCATTTACCATTCTCTCTGATGAGGAGCTAACTGCAATCAAGGCTTATGACGTGTGGCATAAAAAGAAAATGGCAGGAAGAGAGTATATGGGAGTTGTAAGGACTACCTATCTCATAGATGAAGATGGTATCATTGTGAGAGCAAATGATAAGGTGAAGGCTGAAAAAGACCCTGAAAAATATGCTTGGAGAAATATAGTTAATTTGCTGTGAAAAATAGAGCAGTAGACGCAATTTAGTTATAGCTGCTGTGGAATAGAGTAGTAGACACGATTTTTATTATTCGAGAGATTAGGGCAGTGATATAGCCATAAAAAAGGAGTCAGGTGTAATGTACCTGACTCCTTTTGTTCCTGGAGATGTATTATAATTTTAACAGGAATTTCTTATACGCCTTCCATAATCCTATCTGACCATTCAATAGACTCCATATACCAGCCTCCAAGGCGGTTTGAGTCAATACCAAGCTTAGATGCGATACGGTCTAACTTCTCCCAGTCAGCCTGCTCATAGGCTTCTGCCAGTTCAAGAACAGGTTCAAGAGGGCCTTCTCGTTTGACTAGAGCATCCTTGATATCACGGCTTATGGATAAGTCAGCCATAGCTTCTTCCATTGTGAGGTCAAGCATGGCATCCAGGACGCTAAAGAGACACATAAGCGATACTTCAGAAGCCCTTGTATAGAGGCTTCCGGTATTATTGGCAACCAGCTCGCCAAACTTTGAACGTATAAGGGAAGTCCTTATAAGCTCGTGAGGTTTATTTACAGAGAGATCCTGTAGCATCATAATATGCACCCAGCGTTCAAAATCGGTAAGCCCCATCTTGACAAGTGCGGACTTAAGTCCTTTTTGTATATCGTGCTCATTCTTCTTGCTGACCACATTTACCAGTCTGTATGCCACTGAAACGTCAGTTTCAAGTATTTCAGCCAGTCCCTGGAAAGAAGGCTCTTCTTGGTGCAGTTCATTAAGTATCCTTCTGTATATAGTGATATCAGGTTTCTTGCCCTTAAGTCCCGCAACTATAACAGGCTTACTAAAAAAGTAACCCTGAAAAAGCTGGAAGCCCATTTTACGGGCGGCTATGAACTCTTCCTCAGTTTCAACCTTTTCAGCTAAAAGCACCTTTTTACGCCTGAGTGCTTCCATTACCTCATCCTGAATCGTATCAAGAGGTGTAGCTATAAGGTCATATTTGATGATATCAGCTATCGGAACTATCTTAAAGTCTTTGATGCTCTGTACAAAGTCATCTAAGGCAATACGATATCCTTCTTTATGTAAACTATCTAAACGGCGCATAAGCCGTGCGTCAACTTCGACATCTTCAAGAACCTCAATGATAAGGGTAGAAGGATCCACCAGCTCAATGGAATTGGACATAAGTGAATTGTAGTTGAAATTGACAAAGGCCTTTTTATCTCCAACTATCTTATCTACTCCAATCTCAAAAAGCCCTCCAAGTACAACTGCAGTCGAACTTTCGGCACTGGTACCGTTGTAAGCGTTGGATGTATTGCTGCCTCTAAAAAGCAACTCATATCCATATACTTCTTTGGTCTTATCAAATATGGGCTGTCTTGCAATAAACATATAGGCATCCCTTCCTTAAGTTTTAGTTTAGTAAAGAACAAATATAAAAACCACAAATAAGGCATTTACAAAGTGAAAGCGATTTTGTGATATTATTAACAATACTCATAATTTGTGAGTTTGATAAAAGGATAACAAAGCTAAAAATATGAATATCCATAAATATTTTTAGGCAAATTATAGTTATCCATCTAATTATAACATTTTTATTAAGATTTGTTAAGTCAAAGAATCATTAAAAAAATAATATAAATTTACGTAAGAATTTACAGCAAATAGATGAATTACAATATAAATATGATGCTGCACCAGTATCCAATATATACAATTATGATAGGTCTGATAAGATGGTGAAGGTGTGGCAGGTGATTGTTAAATATTGCACTAAATGAAGCTAAAATAAATAAAAATTTGTACAAGAATGATATTGATTATTATTTACAATATTGTTATATTTAATCCATAACATAATAAGACACAGAAAAGTGCAAAAGATATGCAAGTGCAATTATGAGAGGAAATGCATAACTGTTGTAGTTTCTGTAAAACGTGTGAAGAAAGGGAATTTATGAGAGTTAAAAATCTATTAAGTGCAGTAATACCAATGGCACTTGCAGTTGCCTTTGGTTACAGGCTGTGGAGCTAAGAATGGAGAAAGTGCAAATTCTGCTGCGTCTAAGACCGCAAACGTGACAAGTTCAGCAAAGTCATCATCCACAGCATCAAAAGACAGCAAAACGTCTACCACATCAAGTTCCGTTTCTACGGGCAGTGCTTCATCAACTGCTACATCTTCATTTCCTATAACAATGAAGCATGCTTATGGAGAAACAGTTATAAAGTCAAAGCCTGAGAGAGTAGTAACACTTGACTGGAACAATGCGGACGCGGTTTTGGCTCTTGGGATTGTTCCAGTAGGTACAGCCAGAGCAAACTGGGGACCGGTTACCGATAAGGGGCTTCTTCCTTGGACCGAGGAGAAATTTAAGGAGCTTGGAGTAGATAATCCAAATGTGTTTAAGGATCTTGAAGGCTATGACTATGAGGCTGTAGCAGCGGCAAAGCCTGATATAATAGTAGCTCCTTACTCAGGAATGGATGAAAAAGGCTATAAGCGCCTTTCTGAGATAGCACCAACCCTTCCATTCAGAGAAACAGCTTGGAAGACCACCTGGAGAGAACAGACAGTTGAGGCCGCAGAGGCTTTGGGACTAAAGAGCGAGGGAGAGAAGCTGGTTTCTGATACAGATGCATTTATAAAAGAAAACCTCGCAAAATATCCTAATCTTGCGAACAAGAGTGTAGCAATGTGCTATATTAATGCAGCTGACCTAAGTAACTTTTCCGTTTATAGAACAGCAGATCCAAGAGGGGCATATCTTACAGACTTAGGCTTTACTTTTCCTGAAAAGGTAGAGGCACAGGCAAAGGATAAAAATGCATTTTACGTGCAGATATCTTCTGAACTGGCAGTTGATGCCCTAAGTGATACAGACATTATCATAACTTACGGTGATGATAAGACAGTTGCAGCCTTGAAGAAAGATGCAATCTTTCTAAGATTCCTGCAGTTAAAGAAGGCAGGGTAGTGGTGCTTGACAGCAACGGCAATCTTGCAGCGGCCTGCAATCCTTCAGTGCTTTCTATAAAGGCAGAGCTTGTGAACTATCTTGAAGCAATAAATGCTGTAGTTAAATAAATAAAAAGGCAGGGTAAACATGGGAAAGAAAAAGTTTGTATTTTCTATCATCTTATGCTTGACCCTGCTTTCTATTATGGCAATATTTTCCATATCGCTGGGGGCTAAAAAGTATAGCATTTACTAAGGTTATAGACGTTCTCCTTGGAAATGCTCCTGATAGCCTTGAGGCGACTATAATATTACAAAGAATTCCAAGAACCGTATTTGGCATACTTGCAGGAGGAGCACTTGGCATATCAGGGGCTCTTATGCAGAGTATAACAAGGAATCCTATTGCTGATCCAAGTATACTTGGTGTAAATACCGGTGCCTCACTCTTCGTGGTTGCAGGTATAGCATTTTTTTAATATTACAGTTGCGTATCAGTATATATGGCTTGCCATAATAGGAGCAGGAGTTACTGCAGTTTTTGTATACAGTGTAGCAAGTATGGGCAAAGACGGTGCTACACCGCTAAAGCTGGCACTCTCAGGTTCGGCTGTAAGCATAGTCTTAGGTTCACTGGTGAGTACCATTATGCTGCCAAATAACAGGGTAATGGAAGCCTTTAGGTTCTGGCAGGTAGGGAGTATAGGTAGCGCAACCTGGGAAAATATTATGCTCATTAGTCCATTTTTAATAGTGGGTTTTATCATATCAATGTTTATATCAGGGTATTTGAATAATCTGGCTTTGGGAGATGAAGCCGCTACTGCCCTTGGGACTAATGTAGTGATGACAAGAACCATAGGAGCACTTTCATCAGTACTATTATGCGGTGCTACTACAGCACTTGCAGGACCAATAGGCTTTGTAGGGCTTATCATACCTCATATTATAAGGCTGATATTTGGAAGTGAAATGAGTAAGATGCTGCCTCTTTCTTTTCTGGGTTCAGCTATACTAATGCTTGTTTCAGACATAATAGGAAGAATAATAAGCTTGCCGGGAGAGACTGAAGTAGGCATAGTTACTGCTGTCCTTGGTGCACCGGTATTCATTCTGGCCATTAGGAAAGGGAGGGTAAAGAGTCTATGACAGAGTTAAATGCAGGATATAAGAAAAGAACTCTTAGATGGAGACTGGTTGTACTTGCTCTTTTTACCATCGCTCTTATACTGATAGCCTGTGAACTTTGCTTAGGGAGTGTGTCCTATCCCATAGGAGATGTGATAAAGGTTTTACTTGGCGAAACTATTGAAGGAGTATCTTATGCAGTAGAAAGTGTGAGGCTGCCGAGGATGATGGGAGCTGTATTTTCAGGGTTTGCCTTTGGAGTGGCGGGCTATGTATTTCAGACATTGTTACACAATCCACTCGCCTCACCTGATGTAATAGGTATATCCGCAGGAACAAGCACTGCAGCAGTTTTTCTGATACTGGTGCTTGGACTTAGGGGAAGCATAGTGTCTTTGCTCGCGATGATATTTGGTATTGCAACAGCTTTAATTATCTACAAACTGTCAGTGATTAAAGGGCATTTTACCTATGGAAGAATGATACTTATAGGTATAGGAATTTCAGCACTTTTAAGAGCGGTTACTTCTTATCTGCTTGCAAAGGCCGCGGAGTATGATGTAGGAACTACCATGCAGTGGCTTAGTGGAAGCTTAAATGGAGTGCAGATGGAAGATGTGCCTGTACTCATTGTTGTGGTTGGGATAATAACTGTAGCACTCACTTCACTATCAAGGCATATGGAGATTATTCCTCTAGGAGATAACTTTGCAGTATCACTTGGGCTTAATACAAGACTTACCTATTCGGTAATGATTATAGGTGCAGTTATACTTGTATCATTTGCAACATCTGTCACAGGACCTATAGCATCAGTGGCATTTCTTTCAGGTCCTATCGCCGCAAGCCTTGCAGGAAAGGGGAAATCAAGCCTTATTCCTGCGGGACTGGTTGGAGCTGTACTTACATTAGGAGCTGATTTGGTGGCTTTTCATGCATTTCCTGTACACTATCCTGTAGGGGTTGTCACAGGGCTTTTAGGAGCACCATACATGCTGTATCTGCTTATTAGAATGAATAGAAGAGGTGTGAATTAATGGGAAAACACATATTAGAAGCTAAAAGTCTGGTGGCTGGTTATGATGGGAAAGCGATAATAAATGGACTTAATCTGACCATACCCGAAGGTAAAATATCAGTAATCATAGGTGCAAACGGCTGTGGCAAATCTACTCTTCTAAAGACCTTTTGCAGATTAAACAAAGTTATGAGTGGAGATATTTATCTGGATAATAAGCCTGTAAGTGAGTATTCATCTAAGGAAATATCTAAAATAATAAGTCTTATGCCACAATCACCGCTGGTGCCTGAGGGAATAACCGTCTATGATTTGATTAGCAGAGGACGTTTTCCTTATAGGAAGGTATTTAGGGGAATGGATGATAAAGACTTTAAGGCTATAGATGAAGCCATGGAGACTATGGGTATAACTGAGCTTCGAGACAGGGCGGTAGATGAGCTTTCCGGAGGACAGCGCCAAAGAGTGTGGATAGCACTTGCACTTGCGCAACAGACTGATATATTATTTTTAGATGAGCCAACGACATTTCTTGACATAGCATATCAGGTAGAGATACTTGATTTGCTTGGAGAGCTAAACAGGACTAAGAAGACTACCATAATTATGGTTCTGCACGATATCAATCTCTCTGTAAGATATGCAGACTATATTTGCTCTCAAATCAGGGAATCTTTATGCTGAAGGAAGGCCTGAAAATGTAATAAGTGAGAAACTTATAAAGGATGTATACGGGCTTAATAGTAAGGTTATTACAGATCCTACTTCAGATGCACCTATGGTCATTCCATAGGAAAAGCAGCAGGGAGCTTGAGGCGGATTATAATATTAGATTAGCTAAGTAATTTGTAGATTTGTAGAGGGGGGACGGACAAAAATCTGGACACCGTAAATAAGCCCTCCCCAGAGATCTATCGATGTGATATACAGAAGGATCAAAGGCCTGCAAAAGGCAAGCAGCTACCGTGACTGGAGAAACGGGTGAATATTACCTATTTCACTGAGTATCATTCCACCGTTGATGTAACCGATACCCGGAATGGTCATGATAACTGAGTCATATTGGGAAAATAAAAAAGCACCTGCAAAAATGCAAGTGCCTGCCTTGTCAAATACTCTTTTGTTTTATATATCTTTAGAAGCCTTTCTTTAGAAGCCTGCTTTACAAAACTTACGAAAGGCTGAGACTTCTTCACCAGACTGCGTTACCGCCACAGAATACTTCGCTCCCCTATGAATGCCGGGCGAATAGGTAATCGGCTCAAGCTGATACATTTTTCCTTCCTTCGCTACCGAACAAAATCCTGTCCAGGAAGCAGCGACTTGTCCGCCATTTTCCTTGTTGAAGACCTCTGCTTCTCCGTACTCCGTCAAATCCGGACTGACCTGAATCACAACAACTTCTCCGGGTTTGTAGCCTACAATGAAATTGCTGTGGACAGTGACGCTAGCTACAACTATCATCGTTATAATTCTCCAAGTGACAATAAATTAATTTGTAGTCGTCTCCACCCTCTACAAGCGAATTAAAAGATTTCCCGCATCCTTGCCTTATTTTTCCGATTGTCCTCGTCAGAAGCTCCTGTAGCTAATTTCTTTCACGATGTCTAAGAGTCCCATTTATTCCTCCTATAATCCCCCCTCATTTTAACGGCAAGTCCGGAAAGCTAAAAGAGGGAGGTTTTTCTTTCATAAACCTAAAATTCATTATAATTTCACTATGCAGAATTGTCAATACGGCTATCAAGGATGCAAAGCTACAGATTTCAAGCTTCTCCTTTCCTTATCTGTAAGAACAGCATAATCCATTCCTTTAAAGGGTGTATATGGGCTTAATAGTGAGGTTATTACAGATCCTACATCAGATGCACCTATGGTCATTCCTATAGGAAAGCACAGTAGGGAGCTTGAGGCGGATTTATAATGTTAGATTAGCTTAAGTAATTTGCCTTGTTTTTATCATGAAAAAGGTTTATTATAATACAAGTGTCAAATACTCGTGACACCCACGTCTTATTATGAAAGATAAATAATATCAGAATTTGAATGGAGGTATGATATGAAACTAGCAGAGGCATTACAGGAAAAGAGCTGATTTAGTAAATAACATAGAAAGACTCAGGTCGAGGATAAGAAATAATGCACTCAGTACAGGAGGGTGAAGAGCCTGCTGAGAATCCAAAGGAGCTTATAAAGGAATTAGATGGCTGTATAGAAAGATTTGGTTTTCTTGCAAGCAAGATAAATAAGACCAACAATGAGACAAAGATTGGTGATATGACTATTACAGAAGTAATTGCCAAGAAAGATGCCCTCATTCTTAAGGCGGGAGCATATAGGGATTTTGTCTATGAGGCAAGCAGTATGGCAGGAAGGGCAAGAGGAACTGAGATTAAGGTTCTTCCTACTCTCAAGGTAGCCGACCTTCAGAAAACAGTCGATAAGCTCTCCAAAGAGATTAGACTGCTTGACAACAGCCTTCAGGCAACAAACTGGAGTACAGACCTTATCGAGGACTAATCAGGGATTTTAATTTACTTAGTTGGTAGCAAATTAGGGCGAATGTAAACTTTCTGAGCTTTGCTCATTCATAGATGGCTGGCTTAAGGTAAGCCGGGGTTCGAATCCACCTTATTGTTATGACCATTATAGAGTACAAAGCGTATCAATTATTATTGTTTAAGAGATAACACCATACATTGACTAAGCTGCGAGGGTGGGAACGGGGACTAAGAAAAAGAACAATTAAAAAAGCGTAGAATAATAATTTATATTACAACCTTTATCCTTAGCTCTTCATTATCTGTCACCTCAGCAGTTATCTTGCCATTGTGAGCATTAACGATAGCCTTTGCCATAGAAAGCCCAATTCCATGTCCTCCTGTTTCAGAGTTTCTGGAATTATCGACTCTGTAGAACCTGTCGAAAAGATACTCGGCGTTTTCTTTAGATAGACCTTTGGCTGAATTGACAGCATCTATAGTAATATGTCCGTTTTTCTTATTTATTTCAAGAACTATATTTCCATCTCCGGTAGAGTATTTGATAGCATTATCAAGGAGGATGGTAAGCAACTCCCTTATGCTTTCTGCATCACCTTTTAAGGTGAGATTTGGTTTAATATTTGCTTCCAGTTTCTTGTTGTTTATTGTAGCAAGCCCGCTAAAAGAAGTAACAGTCTCTTTAGCTAGGTCTGACACTGAGAAATCGATAAATTTTAAGCTGTCCTTCCCCTCGTCAAGTTTTGATAAATGTATGAGGTCGTTAGTCAGCTTTGCAAGCCTTCTTACCTGAACTTTAATATCATCTAACCATTCATTTTCACCATCATTTATCTCCATAACTCCTATGTCAGCCTCTATGATGGCAAGAGGAGTCTTTATTTCGTGACCTGCATCAGATATGAATCTTTTTGCCTTTCATAGCTTTTTGAAACAGGTGCAATTATCCGCTTTGAAAATGCTAAAACTATGATAAATACTGTAATCCAGCCAATAAAGGATGCTGAGAGGCTTACAATAGGAAGTAATTTGCACTTGAAAGAGACCGTTGTATACATCAAGGCACATAACAGCATTATAGCTCATTTAAGCTTATCTTTGCATACCTAAAGTTTCTATAAAAGCCTCTATCAGAACTGCCTTCATATATATAGCAATTTTAATACTGTCTTCTTCGGATACAGCAGAAAGATGTCTTGGTATCACTTGAAGCTACATTCCCCTCACTATCAAAAGCTAACAACGAAATATCTGCTCTCAAACTTCACCTCGGGTGAGATATCCATCGTCAAAAATGTCCGTAATCATCCCAGTTATCATCCCAGTCATGATCCGGTGGAGAAGGTCTGGTCTCTTCAGTATTATAATTATTGGTAAGATAATTTATGGTATTGTCGGCATTGTCAATTACCTTTTTGAAGTTGATATAGTTAATTCCCCCTACAATAAGCCCCAGTATAAGCAGGGTTACAGCCATTGAAACTGCTATCAGCTTGAACCTGAGTCTTGAAATTGCATTGTTTTTTTTCATTAGTGCAGAAAATCCTTTCTATTTTGACATAATCAGAGAGTAGCCAAGGTTTCTGGTCACCTTGATTTTCGATATCAGCCCCAAGTGAAGTACCAGTTTCTTTTTCTTAGATAAGAAATATTTACCCAGACAACACTAATATCCGCCTCGGTATCAAAACCCCAGATTTTCTCCATAAATTTCTCAGCAGAAATGAGATTCTTAGGATAACTCATCATAAGCTCCATCATCTGAAATTCCTTGTTGGATAGCTTAAATTCACCTGTCTTAGTGGAAAGTATAAAGCTTGCACGGTTAAGGGAAACGTTGCCAAACTCAAGTATAGAGTCACCTTCAGCCATACGGCTCCTTGTCATAGCTCTGATTCTTGCAAGAAGCTCCTTTGGCTCAAAAGGCTTGGTCAGATAATCATTCGCACCCAAATCAAGCCCCTCCACCTTATCATCCACTTCGGATTTGGCGGTGAGTAAGAGTACCAGGGATGAGATTTTCCCTATTTCTTAGTTCCTTAAAGTACGGTAAAGCCGTCTTTCTTAGGCATCATCACGTCTAAAATCACTCCGTCATAGGTGTCCACGTCAAGGTAATCAAGCGCTTCTTCACCGTCAAATACCGCATCTACACTATATTTGCTGGCCTCAAGTATGGCTTTTACAGCCTTTGAAAGCGATTTTTCATCCTCTGCAAGTAATAGCCTCATCATCTTTATCTCCTTTAGGGGATTTTTCTTATTCTAACATAAGATAAAAAAAGAAATAAGTGTCAAGAGAATTAAATATAAGACAAATTTCAATTGCCAAAAAATAAAAATTATTTATTTAAGTTTCATTTAAGCTTTCACCATATATAATGACCTCAACATAAAGGAACAGCAAAAGAAAGGAGAAAGCCTATGAAATTTTTAGTTATACCTGCCTTTGAACCTGATGAAAAACTAATCAAGCTGCTTGAAGAAGTAAGTGCACTTAATCTATTTCAGATTATAGTTGTAGATGATGGTTCAGGAGATAAATTTAATAATATATTTGTAGAAGCAGAAAAAAATACGCCATAGTACTTGCACATGGTGTCAATAAAGGAAAGGGAGCGGCGCTTAAGACAGCCTTTACTTATATAAAGGGACTTAACGTGAATGGAATAATAGTTACAGCTGATTCGGATGGACAGCACACAGTAAGCGACATAATCAAGGTTTCTGACAGTCTTAGGATAGATGAAGCAGCGATAACTACAGGAGCAAGATATTTTACAGGAAAAGTTCCTCTTAAGTCAAAGGTAGGAAATACCATAACAAAATACATTTATTTCCTCGTATCCGGACTTTTCCTAAATGATACCCAGTGTGGTCTCAGAGCCTTTAGTGTAAGCAGCATACCATTTCTACTCTCAATAAACGGAGACAGATACGAATATGAAATGAACATGCTCTTACTTGCTAAGAAAAACGGACTTAGCATAAAGGAAGTCCCAATCGAAACCGTTTACATAGATGACAACAGTGGCAGCCATTTTAGTCCTGTTAAAGATGCGGTAAAGATATATGGAGAGATACTTAGATTCACTCTTTCTTCAATAGCAGCATTTGCTACAGACTACGCAGCATACGGACTTTTAAGTTTGTTGTTTGCGGCTCTGCCAACCTCCCTTATGTTAGTGCTTTCCAATGTAGGAGCAAGGCTAATAAGCAGTACCTTGAATTTTAACATAAATAAGAAGTTTGTATTTAAGCACAGTGAAAAAGGAAAGGGAAGCCTCATAAGGTACTTTAGCCTTGCAGCAGGTATACTTGGATTAAATACCATTATACTTTTAGGACTAAATACCCTGTCAGGAGGCAACATTTATTTACTTAAGCTAATTGCAGAACTTGCTTGTTTTGCCATTAGTTTTACAGCACAAAAGCTCTTTGTATTTAAGATGAAAAATGAAAAAGAGAAGAAAAAGTATAGCATAGATTATCAATACTTAAAAAGGAGGAAGAACCATGCGTAATAAGAAATTTCTAAAAAAACCACTGGCCCTTAGTATAGCTGCAGGACTTCTCATTGCCTCGCTTGACAGCTATGTACTGCTAAAGACCTTTGTAATACCGGAGGTACAGGCTGTAGTTGTAAAAAACACGGACACCACCATAGCACAGGCTGCTGAAAAATACAGCTACTACAGATGAGACGGCGGGTAGCGCAGGCAATGCTGCAGCTGATAATACCGCTACAGGTGGTACTGCTACAGAGAATCAGACTGTGGCGGATACTGCTTCAGAGAGTACGACAGCTACCAGTAATACAGAGGCTGCAACCCAAAAGACTGTGACAGATACCTCTTACAAGGACGGAAATGTAGATATAACAATAACCACAGTCAGAAAGAACAATACCACTGTATATGTGGCTGATGTCAAACTCTCAAACTCAAATTACTTAAAGACAGCCCTTGCCTATGACTCATTCGGCACAAATGTAACCGAAACCACATCATCAATGGCTTCAAACAACAATGCTATCCTTGCTGTAAATGGTGATTATTATGGAGCAGACAGAAGCGGATATGTTATTAAAAATGGTGTAATTTACAGAAATACGGTAAGAAGCGACAGCGATTATCCGGACCTTGCGGTATATAAGGATGGTTCATTTAAGATAATTTATGAGACTGATGTGACTGCAGAGCAGCTTCTAGCTGATGGAGTAGTAAACCTCTTTGCCTTTGGACCTTCACTTATAGAAAATGGCAATATAACTGTAGACCAGAATACAGAGGTAAGACAGGCTATGACAAAGAATCCTCGTACAGCAATCGGCATAGTTGATTCTAACCACTACATCTTAGTAGTATCTGACGGAAGAACAAGCGAGAGTGAGGGACTTTCTCTCTACGAACTTGCGGAGGTTATGAAGGAGTATGGTGCTACTACAGCTTACAACCTTGATGGTGGCGGTTCATCAACGATGTACTTTAACGGCAGCATTATAAATAAACCTACAACCAACGGACATAATATATCAGAAGAGAGGTGAGCGACATTGTTTACATTGGATATTAAAAACAAAAAAACTACTAAAAATCTTATTATTTGCGGAGCACTTAGCATCTTCCTTGCAGTATTTGCCTATGTTTACGAAATGTTCTCTTACGGGCAGTACTCGGTGCATATGAGACTGATGTTCATCTTCCCACTTATTGCAGGAGTATTCATTTTGTTTAAGAATTCACTAAACAAGTATTTTCTTAACACAGCACTGCAGTATTGGCAAATGGTTTCCTTGTGAAAGGGAATCATCGAAATATCGGGAAGAACTTCATCTTTTGACCATTTATACTTAATTTCAGCTTGTCTGCTTTTTGTTTGCAGCCTTTGTATTTAAGAGAAAAAGAATTGAAGATAGTGAGTAATGCTTAAAGGAGTCGGCAGTTAGCCGGCTCCTTTTAAGGGTTAAGAGGAAAATATCACTCTATAAGATAAACCTAGCAAACAGATAAGCATATAGTTAAAACTTATAACAATACATAAAATCAAACGATTTTTCAAATGAGATATTTAGTGGTATTATAACTTCATCAAAAGAACAGACACCAATCGGATATTGCTAATGCATTAAGCAGAGATGTCCGGTAGAGAGGTTATCATTGATTAAGAAAAGGAGATTAACATTATGAGCAAATACAAATTTGAGACCTTACAGTTACACGTTGGACAGGAGCAGGCAGACCCTACTACAGATGCAAGAGCGGTACCTATTTATCAGACTACATCTTATGTATTTCATAACAGCAAACACGCGGCTGATAGATTTGGCTTAGCAGATCCGGGTAACATCTATGGAAGACTTACCAATTCCACCCAGGGATGTACTGAGAGAGAATAGCTGCTCTTGAAGGTGGGAAGTGCTGCTCTGGCATTGGCGTCAGGGTTCATCGGCAATTACTTATACTATCAGAAGCTCTGGCTGCAAACGGCGGACATATAGTTGCTGAAGACAATCTGACGGAGAGCTACAATCTTCTCGCACACACACTTCCTCAGTTTGGAATCGAGACAACATTTGTAGATATACATAATCTTGCTGAGGTAGAAGCAGCAATTAAGGATAACACCAGAGGAATATTTATTGAAACTCTTGGCAATCCTAACAGTGATATTCCTGATATTGATGCGAGTTTCTGAGCTTGCTCATAAACATGGACTCCTGTGAGTAGTGACAATACCTTTCGGAACTCCTTATTTAATCAGACCTTTTTGAGCATCGTTGCAGACATAGTAGTACACTCAGCTACAAAAGTTCATGGAGGACATGGAACTACTTTGGGCGGTGTAGTTGTTGAATCAGGTGAGTTTGACTGAAGGCTACGGAAGAGTATGGCAATATTGCAGAGCCAAACTCTAGCTACTACGGCATTTCCTTCTATGATGCTGTTGGTCCTGCTGCCTTTGTTACCTATATACGAGCAATCCTTTTAAGAGATACAGGAGCTGCAATATCTCCATTTAATGCCTTCCTCTCTTACAGGGAGTTGAGACCCTTTTCTTTAGCCTTGACAGACATGTTGAGAATACCAAAGAAGGTTGTGGACTTCATAAGAATCATCCTAAGGTTCTAAAGGTTAACCATCCATCACTTCCTGAACATCCTGACCACGAGCTTTTATAAGAAGTATTTTTCCAAATGGAGGTGCTTCCATATTTACGATTGAGATTAAAGGGAGGAAAGGAAGAGGCTTGGAAGTTCATAGATAACCTTAAGATATTCTCCTCCTTGCCAATGTGGCTGATGTAAAGTCACTTGTTATCCACCTGCAACTACAACTCATTCACAGCTTAATGAGAAGGAGCTTGCTGAGCAGAACATTAAGCAAAAATACAATTAGACTTTCAATAGGAACAGAGCATATAGATGATATAATAGCAGACCTTGAAGGTGGTTTGCCAGCTATAAAATAAAGTGAGATGTTGACTTTTTATAAATCTGTATTATAATGTGAACAGGCGAAAGGTTATCAATAGCATAAATTCAAAACCCCAAGAATAGCAGCTCTTGAGGGTATGAAATATACAGCGTTTTACAGCAATGTAAGACTCTTTTCTAAACTTTTAAGGTTCATTTTGGGTTCGTAGTTTATTATGTACTCATAAAATAAATCACATAAAAAAGACAGAAAATAATACAAAATGAAAGGAGGAAAACTTATGGGACAGGGCACATTTCAAAGATTTGAAATAAAGTTCTTATTAAGTAAAGAACAAAAAGGAAGCGGTACTTGAAAGCAATGAAGCCTTACATGAAGGCAGACAGTTACGGCAACAGTACAATAGAAATATCTGCTTTGACAAACCTGATTTTTACTCATAAGGCATTCTCTTGATAAGCCAATTTATAAAGAAAAGCTTAGGGTAAAGAAGTTATAAAAAGGTAAATGAAGAGGATAAGGTATTCATAGAACTAAAAAGAAATTCGATGGAATAGTTTACAAAAAGGAGGATTGAAGCTAAAGAAAAAGAAGCAATGGATTACCTTTGTAAGGGAAAAGAAGCTTGAAAGAAAGCCAGATAGGAAAGGAAATTGATTATTTCTTGGACTTCTATGGTGATATAGAGCCAAAAGTATTCCTAAGTTATGACAGACAGGCGTTTCTTCGATAAAGGCAATCCTGACTTTTCGAATGACATTTGATGAAAATCATTCTTTGGAGAGAAGACAACTTAAGTCTAACCAGTGAGGTTTATGGAAAACCAATACTTGAAGACGGAGAGACCTACTAGAAATAAAAATCAGCAGATACTTTCCCGTTGTGGTTGGTAGAAGTTCTTAGCAAATACGGCATTTACAAGTTTCATTTTTCAAAGTACGGCAATGCCTACAGAGATATTGAAGAACAGAAGATGGATGTTTGCAAGGGAGGTAGAATTTAACAACGAAGAAAATATGAAAGAGAGGTTGGAGTATGGATATGTTTAATAGTTTATTTAGCAGTGGAACTACCACAGCAGTTTCACCTGTATCAGTTTTTATTTGTATAGGAGCGGCGCTTGCGATAGGAATCTTCCTAGCCCTGGTCTATACCTATAAGAGCAGATATTCACAGAGTTTTGTGGTTACACTTGCAATGCTCCCTGCTGTAGTAAGTATGGTAATACTTTTGGTAAATGGCAATGTAGGAGCAGGAGTAGCTGTTGCAGGAACGTTTGGACTAGTAAGATTCCGTTCGGTACCTGGTACGGCGAAGGAAATAGGAGCAATCTTTTTATCAATGGCTACAGGACTTGCAGTAGGGTATGGGATTTGTAGGGATATGCAGCAGTGTTGCTCTCATAATGGGAACAGTAACACTCATTTATACAAAACTGGGATATGTAGTTTTTGCAGGGCTCTAAGTTGCAGAAGAGCCTTACAATAACAATACCTGAGAATCTTGATTACACAGATGTATTTACAGAGACACTTAATGAATATACCAAGAGCTCAAACTTACTTGGGGTAAAGACAACCAATATGGGTAGCTTATTCAAACTTAGCTATGATGTTACCCTGAATAAGGAGGAATAGAAAAAGAGTTTATTGATGCACTTAGATGTAAAAACAGTAACTTGGAAATTCGCTTAAACCGTCCTGGAATGGGTGGAGAAGAACTTTAATTAACAAGAAAAATAACAATAAACAGCTTATAAGAAAGGAAACTAAAATTATGAAAAAGAAGATAATGATGATAGCTTTTAACAGGTGGGCTTTTACTTAGTGTAACAGCTTGTAACAGAGCAGGTGCTGCAAATAGCAGCACCTTTAAAACTATGGTAACTACCACTTCAAGTACCACAAGCGGTGCCAGTGTAACTACTGACAGCTCTACAACCAGCAGCACAACAACTACTGCATCTTCAGGAACTTCCTCCTCTACTGCGACAGGAACAGTGAAGGCGAGATATGTTTTACAGATCGTGACAAAGATGCGATCTTACGATGAATCAAGTGCTACCAAGGTTAATCTAAGTGAAATAAAGGATTCGACCTATACTATAACCAAGGAAGGTGTTTACATCCTTTCAGGGAACCTATTCAGGGTCAGATAATTGTCAATGTGGCGGATACTGCTAAGGTTCAACTTGTACTTGATGGTGTGACAATTACCAATGAAAGCAGTGCTGCTATATATGTAAAAAGAGGCGAGACAAGGTTTTCGCTAACACTAAAGGATGGTACTACAAGTACACTTACAACTTCAGGGAACCTGTAGCTACTGATGACAACAATGTTGACGGTGTTATCTTCTCAAAGGGAGACCTTGCCATCAATGGAAGCGGTTCTCTTAAGATAAGCTCTACCGCTCACGGCATGGTGGGTGAGGATGACGTTGTAATTACAGGTGGAAATATTGACATAACATCCACAAAGAAGGGCATCAGCGGAAAAGGACAGTGTAAGAATAGCTGATGGTACTATCAACATTACAACAGGTACAGATGGTATTCACTCTGAAAACAGTGATGATACAAGCAAGGGTTTTGTATACATTGAAGGCGGTACTATTACAATAAATGCAGCAGATGACGGTATTCACGCAGGAACGAACCTCGATATAGTTGGAGGTAAGATTAACATTACCCAAAGTAATGAAGGTCTTGAAGGTAAGGATGTAAATATCTCAGGCGGCGAAGTAAATGTGGTGTCAAGTGATGATGGTATCAATGCAACAGCTTCTGCTGTAACAGGACAGAAGGAAAAGTATACGAGGCAGAAGATGCAAGCATCAATATCTCAGGTGGTAAGATTACAGTAAATGCGGAAGGAGATGGAATTGACTCTAACGGCGACCTCACAGTAAGCGGTGGTGAGACCTATGTAAGTGGTCCAACCAGGGGCGGTAACGGAGGTATCGATTATAACGGTACAGGTACAATCACAGGCGGTACCTTCATAGTAACAGAGATTCAGAGTATGACTGAGAACTTTGGTTCTTCATCAACTCAGGGTGTTGTACAGTTAAGTGTATCTAATCAGGCAGCAGGAACCACTGTTAGCATTGCTGATTCAAAGGGTAATGTACTTGCAAGCTACACACCAGCCAAAAGAATATAACAGTGTTATCATCAGTACAAAAAGGCATGACACTAGAGGTGAGACCTATGCAGTGACAGCAGGAACTACAACACAACAGGTGACTCTTAGCCAGCTAGTAAGTGGCTCAGGCGGAATGGGCAGCATCAGGGGAGGCCATGGCAGTAGCTGGAGGGCCCTGGCAAAACAGGTGTGATCCAGGGGAGGCTGGGAACGGAATGAATGGGCCAGAACGACGGCTTCTCCAGGTCAAGCAACAGCAGTGGCCCAGGTGGTAACGACAGCTTCAGGAAGGGTCCAAATGGAAATGGAGGCTTTGGCGGACACGTGGAAAGCCTGGCTCAAGAATGGAAATGGTAGAAACAACAATCAGAGATGGAAATGGAGGTGGATCACAGGGGCTCAATGACCTTGTGCAATAGTAGCAACTTCGGAGGCCCAAAGCAGACAACAGAGGCGGAGTGGCAATGGAAATTTCAGGAGGCCCAAATGGTAGTCGAGACCATAGTGGTGGCGGCTTTGGAGGTCAAACAGTAGCTGAGGCCAGGTGGCAACATGAAACTTCGGAAGACCACAGGGTAACGGAAGGCCCTGGTGGTGGCAGAAACTTCGGAGGTCCACAGGGTAACATGGAGGTCCTGCTGGGAGGCAACTTTGGAGGGCCTACAGGAGGTAACAGAGGTCCAGTGGAAACAATGTTTGGAGCCCAAAGTGGCAGCTAGAGGTCCAGGTGGAAACTAACTTCGGAGGTCCACATGGCAATGGAGGTCCCACAGGAGACCTGAGGAGCCTTCAAATGGCAGACGCAGACTGGGCCAACAACGACGTGGTTCCAACAATATGTATGAAAGGAGGAGCAGGTAAATCATCCGGAACAACTAACAGTTCAAACAATAATTCCGGAGCAAAGGGAAGTACTAATAAAAGCAAGCTAAGACTATAGTGGAAGAGCAGCGCTGGTAGCTCACAATATCAATCAAAAATTGTAATTTAGTTACAAAGGAGATTGCGAGGTTCAAGGCTCTCGCAGTCTTTTTAAGGGTTGCATTTAGCAAAACAACCCTATAAGAAAATGAACAAGATTTCTAGCTATCTCTTTTATTTTCATAGTAAATATGGTATGATATGTGTGCTTATCTGAGTAAAAAGGAGTAACACAAATGGTTTTTTTCCAGTATTTTATTTATTACGAGTTCCTGCCACTAGTACTAGCTATTTACTTCCATAGTGCCAAAGCGTATAAAGGAATCTTGTTTTTGTTTTGTCAAGCATACTTTTTATGCTGGGAGAACTCTCTATACATATTACTTATGTGCTTTACCATAACTGTAGACTATGTATTTGGAATTATTATAGATAAACAAATATCAGTGGGTAAGAAAAAACAAGGCTAAGGTTTCGCTCGTAGCAGCAGTAGCTATCAATCTCTTGCTGCTTTGGTTACTTTAAGTATGCTAACTTTTACCATATGGTACCATCAATTCGCTTACAGGTGCCGGGATAGCCGCTATTAGCTGGCTTGCCAATAGGGTATATCATTTTATACCTTCAGAGTCTGTCCTATGTTATTGATGTGTACAGGGGGCGATACCAAGGTTCAGAAAAAACATCCTTGACTTTGGAACCTATGTAACCCTTTTCACAGCTGATAGCAGGTACCTATCGTAAGGTACCATTACAGTGGCTGAGGAAATGCAGGGAAGGGGTGAGAAACAGAGCTGATTTTGCAAGGGGTATCAGCCGTTTTCATCTTCGGTCTTGGTAAAAAGTGCTGCTTGCCAATAACGCAGGACTTCTTTGGGACAGTGTAAATGCCTGACTGCTTCAGAAATGTCAGTAGGTAGTTTTGGCTTGGGAATACTTGCCATGACCTTCCAGATTTATTTCGACTTTTCAGGTTATTCGGATATGGCTATGAGGTATGGGACTTATGTTTGGTTTCCATTTTGATGAAAAACTTTAACTATCATATATGGCTAAGTCAATCACTGAGTTTCTGGAGAAGGTGGCATATATCACTTTCTACCCTGGTTTGAGGAATATGTGTATATGCATGGTGGCAATAGAATGGTGCACTTGCCAAGCAGATAAGAAATATCGTTATTGTATGGATGCTTACAGGCTTTTGGCATGGTGCGAGCTGGAACTTTGTTGCCTGGGGACTGTACTATGGTGTTATCCTGATGATTTTTGAAAGGTTTTTCTACTGAAATAATAGAGAAGATGCCTAAGGTTGATCGAGACATCTTTATACAATGTTTTTGGTTATCGTTGGCTGGGTACTCTTTTTCTGATTCATTTAGAAGAGAGCTGAGTTCATAGCAGGAATGTTTGGATTAGGGCGGTTATTCTGTCATAAATAAAGATTTATCTATCTTTTGCTTAACAACCTTGTGCTTTTAATAATGCTTGTAGTTGCAAGTACCGATGTGACTAAGAGATGGATAGAAAAACTTGCAGCCAGGACAAACCGATATTTAAGGTGACTGGTATAATTTTACTTGAAGTGATCTTTAGGAGATATGTGTTGCTTATCACTGTAGCATCAACCTACAATCCGTTCCTGTATTTTAGGTTCTAATGGGAGATATGTATGAAATATATTTACTTTTTGAAAATGCTAAGATAGCTGTATTTGGCGGGACTTTAGCTGACTTTTATTCTGGAGCTGTGCTTCACTAGTCTACCGAGTTTTCACAGTCCGAGAACAGATATTTGGAGCAGCAGTACTAAGTTTACTGCAGCTAGCTCTTTGATGGAAGCTTATGAAGGACTACGAGACCTTTATCACAGACCAGTTTCCTGAAAGAAGCTTTTTATGGGTGTGAAAACAGCTTCTGAGAGACTCCGAGGAAGAACAGATGACAATGGCGTGTATTTTGGCAAAAGATGGCTATCTGTTCGAAATATGACGCTTCACTTTTGGGTCGGAGACTGCAAGAACAATGAAAACAATAGCTGAATTTGTGAGAAACTTACGCAGACAAATTTGGCAAGGGACATTTCAGGTAGCACTGGCACCCTCTTCTTCTGGACGATATTAGGAGATAAGCTGCCTGCACTTTGCACCTGTCTATAATCAGACAAAATTGTATCGAGGATATAAAGAAGCCGGAGATGAATATGTTACTGACCTCAGGTGACAATCTGAAAAGAGTACGCAATGAGTACATCTATTACAGGACAGACCATCACTGGACCAGTCTCGGAGCTTACTACGGCTATGAGGCTGTTGCTTCTGGACTGGGAGGCTAAAAGGCAACCTCTAATAAACTAAAGGCTGATACAGTTACTAAGGACTTCCTTGGAACCTATGATTCTAAGGTAAATACAGGTGTCATTGGAGGGTAATACCTGATGATATTACCTTATATTTTTCTAAAGAAATAGACAAAGCAAAGATGGTATGGGATAATGACAAGGAAAAGAGCTATGACAGTATCTATATGCAGAAAGTGCTTTGAAGGGGAAGGATAAGTACACGAGTATTCTTTGGGGGCAACCACAGTGTTACAGATATTAAGACAGATAACAACACAGGTAAGACACTGCTTTTAATTAAAGATAGTTTTGCTCATAGTCTTGCACCATTTTTGATAAAGGATTATGATAGAATAATAATGCTATGATTTAAAGATATTTTAATAAAAGTCTTAAAAATACGTTGATGAAAAATAAAATCCGCTGATTTACTAGGTGCTTTACAGGTACGCCGGACTTCGCAGAGGATGCAAATATTGGCAGATTGTTGAGGTAGATATGTTAAAGAAAGCTTTAAAAATTTCACTTATAATTTCACTGTTTTTATTGCGGTGCTTGCGGCTGCAGCACTTGACAAAGACTAAGAAGGATGACATAAAAGAGGAAACAATGTACCAAACAGGGTGGAGTTTGTGAAAGCCGGAGGTTGTATCTACCAAAGACTACCATAGAAGGTTGCAAGAAGCTTTAAGGTGGAGAAGCCACATATATTCTATAAAGTATCAAAGGCTGGAAACTAATCTGAAATTATAAGAAAAAGAGACTATACCAGTAGATGCGCCTCTTCTGATCGTAAATCCTATGGAACCAATACACGGGTCTTTATATTTATTTTAAGCACTAAGTTTAGATAAAATACCATATTCGGTTAACGTAAAGGAAATTGACGGTAAGGAAGATGAACTACAAAGGACTTTCAGGAGCATTATATATAATGCTACCGGTATGCCACTTGCTTGAGCAGGAAGGCATAATCATAGGAAGGAATAGTACCGGAGAGAGAAATGTATGTATCAGGTATACATTTATGATGAAAAACAATAAAATGATAGCTAAAGCAGGGTACAGGTTGCAGATATTCCTGAGGCTGAAACCGTGACTATGAAGACTCTTGAAGCTACTCTTGAAAGAGAGGTGCCAGCTTTCGGATGGGTTGTTGCTGTATGTTGGACTCGATGATAACGGCAGGAAAGAAAACATATATTGTTCTACGATAACTACGGCATCTTGAGGGCTGAGCTTCCGCTTGTTAAAGGTGGAGGGCCGCTGAGACCAATATAGCACAGATTGATGATAGCTTTTTACGCAGTTGATGGTAACAGGTTTGCTGTTATTGACAGATTTGGTAAGGTCGAGAAGTTTATCCACGCTAGAGGCGGAGCTTATGCGGAGATATGGACCTCAAATCGGGTATAAGGAAGGCTGTAACTCTGTCAAGAAGAAACGGAAATGACAGGGATTTTCTCAGTAGATATCTTGAGAGAGCAAGTCTAAGGAAAATAGTAAACTTTAACAAACTTTTCTGCTTACTATAAGAAAGGCGGTTCAAGTTAAGTTTACCTCAGTGCAGACTTTATTAATGATGATGACTTGATTGTAAGTAGAAGAACACTTCGTCCATTGTCAGGATTAACAATGTATTCAGAAATCCCAAAGATAGGGGGATATTTCAGGCACCAATGACCTGAAATCAGCTTATGGTGATGTGTTCTACAATGGGATGGAGACTTTGTCAGCCAGAAAAAGCAAGTATCACTATGTTGATAGAGCGAAAAAGCTTGGTAAGAAACAGTATCATCTGATGAGTATTTGATGTAACTCCGGCGGTTTGAATTCTTTAGTTACAAGTATCTGGTGAGATGGTGAGAAGATGACGTATAGCCTTGAAAACAGCGTCGAACTTCCTTATTCCGCTGAGAATGGAAGTGTTTCCTTAATCAGGGTTATCTTACTAGTGCCTCTACTGGAAGCGGTAGCTTTGAGGAGTACAATCCGGATGGATATAAACACAAGCTATAGTTTTAAGAACAAAGAAAAAGGCTTACAGGGTGTATAAGCATAGTATGAAAGGCAGTTGGTTTACCAAGTAATGGAATTTAATGAATTTATTAGTGATAAAAAGATACTCTCAGGCATGAGAAAGCTTTAGATTTAAAGAGACCAACACCTGTTCAGGAGGCGGTTTATGCCAAGGTCGCTTGAGGCAGCTATCTTTGTGCAGGCTCCTACAGGTTCGGGGCAAGACCTATGGCTTGTTACTTCCTTTATTCAAGAAAGTATAAAAATGTGGAAAGGGAGAACAAGGTTATTATAGCCACTCCTACCACAGAGCTTCTTTGCAGATACATAGACAGGCTGGGCTTGTCAGAGGAAATACCGGGATTGGACTTCATTCAGTCTGTCTTGGTGGAAATGCAAGCATAATAAGACAGATTGAAAATCTCAAAAATAAGCCTCAGATTATTGTAGGTACACCAGGGCGGATAATAGAGCTAATCAGAAAAAGAAAAATTGCAGCGCATTTTATAAAACTTTAGTGCTTGATGAGGGCGACAGACTCTTTGATAAGAACAATAAGGAGACTACGGATGCACTTATCAAATGCCTCGTAAGGGACAGGCAGCTTTTATTGTTCTCTGCGAGCTTCGACAAAAGGCAGCTCTTGAGGGGAGCAAGGGCTTGGGCGGAGAATATCGAGGAGATTGGTGCGTGAGCGGAGAGGAAATCGAGCCAATATCAAGCACTTTGGGTATATTGTTTGTGAGAAACAAGCTTGAGAATTCTTCGTGGTACTACAGAGAGTATAAGGACCGGAAGGCGATTATCTTTGTAAATGGTACTTATGATATGAAAGAGACCTACAAGAGCTTGCCCACCACCACTATCAGGTGGATTTTATGAGAGGAGAGCGTAATGAAGGAAAAGAAAGAAAAGAAGGCTATGCAGGGCTTTTTCGCACGGTAAGATAAAGTATCTCATAGCTACAGACCTTGCTGCAGGAGGCTTACAGTTTGATGATGTGGATGCAGTTTTTCATGTAAATCTACCTGAGGACGCCGATACCTATCTTCACAGGGCAGGTAGGACAGGGCGTGCAGGCAGGGTGAGGAAGGAACTTGATTATCATTACAGAGGAGGACTACTCTCATCAAAAAGTATGAAAAGGCACTTGGAATCAAGTTTTCCCAGAAATTTTACTATAATGGTAAGTTGATGGATGTGAAAGAAGGAAGACAGGAGAAACGACAGCTAAACTTTATATATCAAAGCATCAATGGATTGCTCATGATGAAATGCACAAAGAAAATATGCTGAGAAGTGATGATTTGCTCTGAGAATCGACAAAATGGGACAGTTTCAAATCAGGACTGTCCCTTTTTGTATAATATTAATAAGAATCAAAACCTCTAAGCATCCTTGCCCTGTTTAGGGTGGCGGAGCTTTCTAAAACCTTTGCTTCTATCTGTCTGATACGCTCTCTGGTTACATTAAATTCTTTGCCTACCTCTTCAGGGAGTTCTGGTTCTTCCATCAAGAAGGCCAAATCTAAGCACAGTACCCTCTGTTCCCTTTCGGAAAGGGTAGTAAGCTTTTAATCTGATCCCAGAGCATAGTATAGGTGGCAGCTTCTTGAGAGCCCATTATGGTATCATCTTTGATAAAATCGCCAAGGTGGCTGTCGTCCTCTTCTCCGATAGGAGTATCAAGTGATATAGGATCAGCGAAAATCTTCTATTTCACGCACCTTTTCACAGGAAGATTCATCTGTGCTGCAATTTCCTCCTCAGTAGGTTCACTAGTTCCTGAGTGCAGGCTCCTGGATACTCTGTAAGCCTTGTTGATAACCTCTGACATATGCACAGGTATACGTATTGTTCTTGACTGGTCCGCTATAGAACGTGTGATTGCCTGCTCTATCCACCAGGTAGCATAAGTACTGAATTTATAGCCCTTGGTATAATCAAACTATCTACTGCTTTGATGAGTCAAGATTTCCTTCCTGTATTAGGTCGAGGAAGGAAGACCACGTCCTACATGCTTCTTTGCTATACTTACAACAAAGCCTGAGATTGGACTCTGTAAGCCTGTCTGAAAGCATCCGATCACCTTGGGCTATTTTCTTTTGCAAGTTCAACTTCCTCTTCCATACTTAGAAGAGGATAGTTGCCGATTTCCATAGATAAATCTTCACAGGATCATCTGACATTATAGATAGAGTAATGTCATCTCCATATCAAGGTCGCCTCGTCATCAACTGCGGGAAGTGAGATCATCAAAGAGTCGTCATCCATATCGTTGATGTTCATAATGGTAACGCCGTTGCTCTCGAGATAGTCATAGATTTTCTCGTAGTGGCTGGCGTCAATGTTAAGACTCTTAAAATAATCATTTAACTTATCGGACTCGATTACATCTTTATTCTTTTTGCAATTTGAAGAAGTCCCTAATTTTCGTTAAAAATCATCCTTTGACCCACAGCGGTGGTATTCTCTGGTTTTGTGTTTTCAGCTACCACAGCAGTTTTCTTGGTTGATTTTTAGTAGTTTTCTTTGCAGCAGTGTCTTTTTGTTTCTTTTGTTTCTAATTTCTTTCGTTTCTTTTGCTTCTTTACTTTCTTTATCTTTTAGCATTAGAAGCCATTAGCACCATTCCTTTCAAATCTCACTCTTAATTTTTGAGCGTAAACATTTGTGATATACCATAAATATAAACTAAAGTCCAATACAAATTTAAAAATGAAGCAGCGCAGAAAATTTGAATATTTTAGCTGAAAGTGGTAAAAATGTAAAAGACTAATGAAAAATGATGAGATTAATGGAGTATATATACATCTGATGGTCGTGATAACGGACAAAAGTCAGATTATTGACTTAAAAATGAGAGGCTCTGTAAAGAGGGTAGTGGTGTAGTCAGCGGAAAAGGGTGGAGTAGGTAAGTCCTTCGTCACCTCAAGGCTTGCAGCGATCATTTCAAAAAGAAAGAGTTACAATTCAGCAGTTCTTGATGCGGATATAACCGGACCATCCATTCCAAGGTGCTTTGGCTTAAAATGAAGCAGAGGCAAATGAAAACGGAATACAGCCGGAGCACTGCAAGGGCGGAATTCAGGTAATGTCCTGTGAACCTGCTTTTTGGACGATGAATCAGTCCCTGTTGTCTGGAGAGGGACCTATAATAGCAGGCACCGTTAACAGTTCTGGTCAGAGGTAGACTGGAAGATGTGGAGTACATCGTTTGTAGACACTATGCACCCAGGAACAGGTGATGTGCCGCTTACATTGTATTTCGAGTCACTGCCTGTTGACGGCATAATCATCGTTACCTCTCCTTCTGAACTGGTATCTCATGATAGTTGAAAAGCTGTGAAAATATGGCTAATGCTATGCAAATACCTGTAGCTTGGAATGAGTTGAGAACTACAGCTATATCAAATGCCCGGACTGCGGTAAAAGCTTATCTATCCGTTTGGAGAAGGAAAGACGGATGATGTTGACCTAAATACGGCATTCCGGTAGCTTTCAAGACTTCAATGGATAGCAGGATAGCGGATGCTATGGACAACAGTAAGAGTTGAAGAACTTGAACTGGATAGTGCTTGGTGAGACAGCAGATACAGGTGAGTTTTTACTAAGGAATGTTGACCACAGTGTAGATAGGGAAGAGCCGAGAGAACCACAGGTAGCAATCGCTCTTGATGAGAATGAAAAGTTTGTGCAGGTAAACTTGCAAATGCTCATAGGTTCGTCGTTGCCAGATACAAAGGTAAGAAAAATCATGAAAAGGACTACGCTTGAGGCAGCTTCACACTGAGGAAGCTGTAGCTGCACTCAAAAAAGCAGGCGTGGATATGGTTATCTGCAGTGGTGTTGATAAGCACCTAAGGGCTTCCCTCGCAGACAATGCACTGATTGCATCAGTGCAACTTATAAGGGGTGGAAAGTAGAGGGATATACTTGCTAATTTCTTAAACGGACAATACAATAGGCCTAAAAACTTTTTATTTTACATTTATAGTCTGTTGTGATAAAATGTGGGCGAGTTAAAAGTAAACAAAATTTAATAGCATCATACTGATGCGGAATGGAGAATAATATGTGTTAGTATCAGCAAAAGATATGTTGAATTCAAAGGCAAAAAGCAGGACATTATGCTGTAAGGCCAGTTCAATATCAATAACTTAGGAGTGGACAAAGGGTCCCATCCTAATGACTGCTGAAGAACTTAAAAGTCCTGTTATCATGATTAGTATCTGAAGCGCAGGAAAGTACTATGGTGGATACAATGCGGTTGTGGGTATGGTAAATGGTTTACTAGGATCTTAGATATCCGTACCTGTTGCTCTTCACCTTGACCACGGCTCATTTGAAAGGCTGCTACAAGTGTCTTGATGCAGGATTTTCTTCAATTATGTTTGATGGTTCACATTATCTATTGATGAGAATGTAGCAAAAGACAACAGAGCTCGTTGCAGCTGCTCATAAGATGGGTGTTTCCATTGAGGCAGAAGTTGGATCTATTGGTGGAGAAAGAAGATGGTGTAATTAGCATGGGTGAATGTGCTGATCCTGAAGAGTGCAAGAGAGTTGCTGATCTTGGAGTAGACTTCCTTGCAGCTGGTATTAGTAACATCCACGGAGTATATCCTCCAAACTGGAAGGGTCTTTCATTTGAAACTCTTGACGCTATTCAAAAGAAGACAGGAATCCTTCCACTTGTGCTCCACGGCGAGTTCAGGCATTCCTGCGGACGATCGATTAAAAAGGCCATCGAGCTGGCGTATCTAAGATTAATGTTAATACTGAGTGCCAGAATATCATTTACGGCAACAAGAAGTACTTTGAAGCAAACAAGGATAAGGCAAGTAAGGGCTTTTGACCCTCGTAAGATTAGCTTGCTCCAGGCTTTGAAGCTATCAAAGGCTACAGTTAAAGAAAGATGGAACTCTTTGGTTCAGTAGGAAAAAGCTGAATAAGAGAAATACTCTTTGAGTTAAAGTTTAATTTACTTTGCCACTCAGGGTGGAGGTTTTGGTATGGGCTATTTTGTGCTAAAACTTAACCGGGATGTGGCTGTTTATATAAATAGGAGTTGTTTATTTGATGTGGATTGCTAACAATTGGAAAGAATATGAAGTCCTGGATTGTTCGTCAGGAGAAAAAGCTCGAGAAAACTGGAGGTGGAATATTCTCTTATTCGTCCTGATCCTCAGGTGATTTGGGATACAGAAAAAGACGCTTAAAGGAGTGGAAAAGACCATCTGCCCACTACCATAGAAAGCAACCGTGGAGGTGGAGAATGGGAGTTTTTAACCTCCCTGAACAGTGGAATATTCATTACAGAGACTTGACCTTCAATCTGACAGCCCTTTTAGCTTCAACACACGGACTCTTTCCGGAACAGGCTGTAAACTGGGACTGGTTTTCCGATATTATAAATAAAGAGCGAGGAGCTAAAGGTTCTAAACCTCTTTGCCTACACCGGAGGAGCGACAGTTGCAGCAGCCAAGGCTGGAGCCAGAAAGTAGTTCATCGTAGATGCTGCCAAGGGGATGGTAGCCTGGAGCAAAGGAAAATGCAAAAAGCTCTCAGGACTGAAGAGGCTCCTATTCCTACATGGTGGATGACTGTGTCAAATTTGTAGAAAAGAAATAAGACGCGGCAATCATTATGATGGAATAATACTGGATCCTCCTTCCTACGGAAGAGGACCTGGAGGTGAAATATGGAAGATCGAAGAGGCTGTATATCCTTTTGTTAAGAAGTGTGGAACTTTTACATAGGAGAGCAAATTCTTCCTTATCAACAGTTACACACCGAGTCTTCAGCCTGCAGTGCTAGCTATATGCTTCATACTGCAATCACAGATAAGTTTGGCGGCAGGGTAATGGCTGAAAGAGATTGGACTTCCGGTAAGAAATGGCTTAAAGTGCTTCCTTGTGGGGCATCAGGAGGTGGATGGGAGAATAATGGAAAACAATACAGAAGATATCAAAAGAAAAAGAAATGGGATAAAAGGTCTGTTTTTAAAGAGATTAGAGACTATGTGTTTCTAATGTGCGCTGGCTTTGTATTAGCATTTTGATGAATAAATTTGTATAGCAAAGTGCAGAAGTTCCAACAGGCTCTATGCTTCCTGTCGTTGAACCGGGTGACAGACTGATGGTAAACAGGCTGGCTACAGCCTTTTGAAGACCTAAAAGGGAGATATAGTGATGTTTGCTTATCCTGACGATGAAAGTGAAAATTACCTAAAAAGAATCATAGGACTTCCGGGGAGAGAAGGTTGAGATTAAAAAGGACTTGTCTATATTAATGATGTAAAAAGCCTTTGTCGAGGCCCTTATCTTAACGATCCTCCAAATGGGGATTTTGGGCCTTTATACAGTTTCAAAGGATGTTACTTTTTATGTTGGGGACAATGGGATGAAAAGTAAGGATGCAAGGTATTGGGATAATAGTATGAAGAAAAAGAAAAATTGATGGAGAAAAGCTTGGCTTAAATACTATCCGCACTTTTGCTTTCTTGCATTCAGCAGAATATTCGGAAGTAACTAAATATGAATGGAGCTATGAGAGGACTCTAAGTATAAGTTGATTTCTTTCTATGCAGAATGCTGATTGCTGCCATATGTGCTCACAGTTCCCGGGCATAACAGCAGAGGCAAAAGAAAACTAAAGACAAGGACAAGCGCAAATGCAAAAACCAAAGACAACTTTGATACTGGGTGACAGCATCGCATACGAATGGCTCTTGGTAAAAACTACGGTACGGGAGTGGATAACCTGATAAAGTATATTGACTGGCCGAGGTGGTGTAACCATCAACTTTATATATCCTGATTTTAAGATTCATTTAGGTAGAAAAATGCCAAGGAAGGTTGTTAACATTGCTCAATACAAGAAATTTTGACCTATATTAAGGAAAAGAAAAAGAAGATAGAAAGACATTGTTGTGAGTAGCTTGTGGTGCAATTGGCCTGGTAGAGGGCTGCAAAGAACACCGTGAACTGTCTTAGAAGCTTAGCAAAGAAAAAGCGGTTTGCAGAGTTTACTATGTAAACATTCTTCCCTATGTACATAAAAGGAAGATACAAGGATAAGTCACGACTGATGGCAGAGCATAACAGCACACTGCGAGAGAAGGCTTTAAGAAATACAGACATCGTTTATATAGATGCATATGGTATTGCAAAAGTCGGTGAAGAGTACAGAAGTAGCTGGGATGGAATTCATTATTCCAAAAGAGTGCATAATCCGGTATTTAAGGCAATCTCTGTCTGTTATAGAAAGAGAAAGAGCTAGGGCCTACACTTCTTGCCAAAAAGAAGGGTAAGAAGAAAGACAGATGAAAGAGTAAGCAATGTATTAAGATTGGATCAAAGTATGGAGCTTAAGGAGGTATGTGTCTATGAATGAAAACAAGAGATGCAAGCATCTAAGCTCATTTTGATTAATACTGATATTAAATGTGTTTGGGATTTTCTTATATGAAAATGTTGTTGGAACAGAGGCTCTTTAAGGGCAAGCCTGAATTCTACATTGAGACAATCAGAGCCCGAGGGTAAGAGTGCACACATGAAAGATGAGTAATGGGATGAAAATATCCTCTTATGTTAGTGATAAGCTGCAGAACCATGGAGATGCAGTACTTATTATAGGTGATAGTAATGTTATCTTATGAGCCGCAACAAAAAGGGAAATATGAAAAGAGGTATGACAGAAAAGTGTGCTGGCTTGCAGAAGGTGGTGCAGGAGCAGGGGCTGATTGGCGACGACTTGGTTGTAAAAGCTTGGGTTGAGTTAATCCGGACTATACAAGAATTCCCTAACAACAGCAGAATAGACATGAGTGTCTTAAAAAGTAAGAGAGAAATCAATAGAGCAATATCATTAGTAATGGCTAGAGTAGGCAGCCTTGGTGACAGTTATGCAAAGATTTGAGCGGAAAGCTTAAGAAAAATCTCCGAAACTACAGGAACAAAAGTTAGCTATATATCTATCTACCATATATATAGATAGAGTCAAAATACCACATATCTTTATTTTGACATACTAAAGTTCAATTCACTTATGAAAGATGAACTTAAGGATACAAATATAAGATATGTTGATGTACTATGCAGTGTAGAAAGTATTGAGGCTATAAAAATGAGACTAGTGACGGTCCACATTATAGCAAGAAAAATATATGACAATTTATTTGATAAAATAATAAAAATAATTGTGAAAATAACTAAAATTATATTTTTATTAAATAAAGTGTGATAATACGCCATCTTTGGCGTATAATAGCAATGTTGTGACATGATAGCTAGAAGCGGAGGTTGCCGAGAATACCGCAAAAGTGGGTTTTGGGTTTTCAGATGAGCCGAATAATCGTCAAGAGGCCCGAAGGTCTGTAAACGCAGACAAGTCACTGTACAGAAAAACAACTAATATGTTCTACAAAGTGAGGGCGTGGTGCGATTATCAGTATGTTTATGATTATAGAAACACCCGAGGTGTGTGTACGATCACCGCTTGTCGTACTAAATACGTGATGATTCACGAAGAGTGCGAAAAGGAGGCGACTTTTTATGGCAAAGATCAAGTAATGAGAATTACATTAAAGCGTACCTGATCATCAGCTCATCGACAGTTCGGCAGCAAGATTGTTGATACTGTAAAGAAGGCTGGAGCAAAGGTTAGTGGTCTACTAGCCTCTTCCAACAAAGAAGAGAGTTACAATGCTTCGTGCGGTGCACGAAGTATAAGGACTCAGAGAACAGTTCGAGCAGAGAACTCTGCAAGAGACTCATCGATGTTTTCGAGCCCTAACCAGAAATGTGGTTGACGCGTTATCAAGACTTGATGTTCCTGCTGGTGTTGGATCCAAAATCAACATAAGAGATAAGTAGGATACAAAATTAGCAAGATCCTTAGGGTTGTGGATAGAGAGAAAACTCCTATTTAAGCTATCTAGGATGACCGGCAGGTTCGGTCCTGCTGTAGATTAACAGGGGTAAAGAGATGAAGAAAGCAATACTTGCTACAAAAATCAGTGATGACGCAGATTTTTGCTGAAGATGGTTCATTAATTCCTGTAACTGTATTAAGGCTGATCCTGCTGTAGTAACTCAGGTTAAGACAGTATGAGAAATGACTGGCTATAGCGCAGTTCAGGTGAGGTCGGTGAGATTACGAGAAACTCGTTAATAAGCCAAAGAAAGGGACCACTGACACAGGGGCAGGCGTTCCTGTAAAGAGATTTTTAAGAGAAGTCAGACTTGAGGATGCTGAGGAAATTACAAGGCTGGAGACGAAATCAAAAGCAGATGTAGTTGCATCAGGCGATAAGGTTGATGCAACTGCTACATCTAAGGGTGAGGTTTCAGGTGCTATTCACGAGACACGGTCTTCTGAAGGACCTATGACTCACAGTTCTAAGTACCACTGAACACGCTGGTTCTAATGGTGCTTGTTCTGACCCTAGTAAGGTATTCAAGGGCAAGAAAGATGGCCGGACATATGGGACACGTTGGGGTTGGGTACAGTTCGAGATCTTGAGGTGGTAGAGTTGACGTGAGAAGAACATGGTGCAGTGATCGAGTCGCTCTTGGCTCTAGAAGGCACTTGCAATGATTAAGAACACTACAAGAAAAAGTAAATAGTATAACCTGACGGGGAAGGAGGAAATATAAATGGCAAACATATCTGTATTAAATATGAGAAGGCAAAAGTTGGAACATTAGAACTTAATGATGCAATCTTTGCGGTAGAAGTAAAAGGCATCTGATGCATAGAGCAGTTGTTTTCAACAGCTAACAACCGTCAGGGTACACAGAGTGCTAAGACACGTGCGGCAGTTCGTGCGAGGCGGAAAGCGGAGACAGAGGAACCGGTCACGCTGAACAGGGATCTATCAAGTCCACCAGTGGAAGGGCGGCGGTGTTGTATTTTGCACCACAGCCAAGAGATTATTCATTTAAGATGAATAGAAAAGAAAGCAGGCGAGCTATCTGACTCAGCACTCACAACAAAGTTAAATGAGAATAAGCTTATCGTGCTGTGATGAGTTCAAGCGGTGAGATTAAAGACAAAGGCTGCAAAGAAGGTCTGAGGATATTAAAGGCGTAAGGCTCTTATGTATTCTGGTGAGAAGGAAGAGAACGTAATTCTTTCTGCTAGAAACAGAGTCAGTTAGCACAACGACCAATAACATCGGTGTATATGATATCTTAAATCATGACAGCCTTGTTATTACAAAGGATGCTGTTTCAAAGATTGAGGAGTATACGCATAATGGCAGATATTAAATATTATGACGTTGATTTTGAAGCCATCATCACTGAAAAGAGTATGAACGGCATGTGAGAAGAAATATGCTTTTCTCTGTAAAATCCTGAAAGCTACCAAGACTCAGATTAAGGAAGCTGTAGAGAAGATGTTCGCCGGAACAAAAGGTTGTTAGATAAAACACAGTAAATGCTGAACGGAAAAGTTAAGAGACGATGGAGTAACTTACGGAAGAACTGCTAAGACAAAGAAGAACATGTAAAAAGCTTTCGGAGGATAGCAAGGATATCGCAAAGATCTTCCGAGGGATTACAATTAACAAATAGTATGGCGCACGCAGCCGATAACAGCGACTTAGGGCGGAAAGCCTAAAGATGAAAGGAGTTTTATAATGGGAATTAGAAAATTCATCCCATATACACCTTCCAGACGTAATATGACCGGTTTGAGACTATGCAAGATTACAAAGTCAACTCCGGAGAGAGTCTTTGTGTGTATCATCAAAGAAGAATTCAGTACCGTAACAATCAGAGATGAGATTACGGTAAGACATAGAGGCGGTTCACGCAGACTTTATAGAATTATTGATTTTAAGAGAAGAAAAGATGGAATCCCTGCAAGGTTGTTGCTATTGAGTACGATCCAAAACCGTACAGCAAACACTAGCACTCTTACATTATGCAGACGGTGAGAAGGCTTATATCCTTGCTCCTGTAGAACTTAACAGTAGGAACAACACTTATGAACAGTGCTGAGGCTGAAGTAAGAGTAGGAGAGTGTCTTCCACTTTCATCTATTCAGTTGGTTCAAATATTCACAATGTAGAGTTATATCCCGGCAAGGGTGGACAGTTAGTTCGTGCAGCAGGTAATCGCAGCTCAGCTTTTCATAGCTAAGGCAAGTGTATGCGTACACTTAGAATGCCATCCGGAGAAAATGAGAATGGTACCTGTAGAGGCCGTAGACTACTATCGGTCAGGTTGGAAATATTGGACATGAACTTGTAAATGTTGGTAAAAGACAGGACGTACACGTAATAAAGGTTTCAGACCTACAGTTCGTGGTTCTGTCATCAGACCTAATGACCACCACACGGTGGTGGTGGTGAAGGTAAAACAGAGTGGTCGTCCGGGCCTGTAACACCTGCAGGTAAACCTGCTCTTGGTCTTAAAGACAGAAGAGCAATAAGAGGTCCAATAAGTTAATCGTAAGAGACGCGGTGGTAAGGGGACTTAAATAATAGATTATAAGGAGGTTTAATCATGCATGAATCATAAAAAGGGACCATTTTGCTGATGGACATTTATTAAAGAAGATAGATGCTCTTAACGCTGCGTGATAAGAGCGTAGTTAAACCTGGTCACGTCGTTCAACAATTTTTCCCTTCATTCGTTGGACACACAATAACTGTTCACGACGGAAGAAAGACATGTTCCTGTATATGTTACAGATATGGTAGGACACAAGCTTGGAGATTCTGTATCAAAAGGGTCTTACAGAGGACATAGTGAACGAAGAGAATGTAATAAAATATTTCCATAAAACTGAAAGGAGGTACATCCATAAGCAGGACATAGAATCCCAGGATCAAAAGAGAAAGAAATGAGAACAACAGAGAAATGAGACCACACGCAAAGTTATCTTATGCCAGGTTTTCAACTCAGAAGGCTTGTTTCGTTCTTGATGCGATCAGAGCAAAGGATGTAAATACAGCACTCGGTATAGTAGCATACAACCCAAGATATGCTTCAACAGTAATAGAAAAAGTTAGCTTAAATCTGCAGTGCAAACCTGCAGAGGTTAAAGTCTTAACGCGACAACCTTTTTCGTTGAGAGTGTTTTCAGGAGATGGCCCTATCAGTAGAGAGTGCAGCCAAAGGGCAAGAGGAAGCGCATACCGCATCTTCAAGAGAATGAGTCATATAACTGTAATTCTTAACGAGAAGTAATAAGAAAGGAGGTTAAGACCAAATGGGACAGAAGATTGAACCCTCACGGTATAAGAGTTGGTGTAATCAAGACTGGTCATCAAAATGGGCATGCCAGTAAAGATTTGCAGACTTCCTTGTAGAAGATTATAAAGATTAGAGAATTTCTTAAGAAGAAACCTATGATGCTGAGTAGAGCATTGATATGAAAAGAACATCTGACAGAGTTATCATTATCGTTAGCACATCACAGCCGGTATCGTGAATCGGTGAGGGTGGTGCAGATGTTGACAGTTAAAAGGTGAGAGGTTCAGAGTTACAAGCAGAAGCAGTAGACCTTAAGGTTAAAAGAAATTAAAGCTGACTTAAATGCACAGTTAGTTGCGAGAAGATAGCTAAGGATCTTGAAAACCCGTATTTTCCTTCAGACGTGCTATGAAGTCTGCTATGGGGAAAGAACTAATGAAGAATGGTGCTGAGGGTATAAAGACAAGCGTATCCGGTCGTCTTGGCGGTGCTGATATGGCTCGTGCAGAGTTCTCTATAGCGAGGGAAACTATTCCTCTTCAGACACTTCGTGCAGACATCAGTATGGTTTGCAGAGGCTGAACCTAGTGGTAAGGTTGGTGTTATGACTGGATCTACCTTGGAAGTTCTTCCTACTAAAGGGAAAACAACAAAAGGAAGGGCTTGATAAACAATGATTGTGCCTGAGTAAGCATCAAAGCATAAGCAGTTCGTGGCACTATGAAGGGCGCTGATCACAGAGCAATACTATATCAAATGGAGAGGCTCACGGTATCGTTGCACTGCAGCCATCTTGGGTTCGTCAAATCAGATAGAAGCAGCCAGAATTGCTATGACTCGTTACGATAAGCGTGGTGGTAGGTTGGATTAAGATATTCCCTGATAAGCCGTGTCTTCAGCCCTGCTGAAACTCGAATGGGTTCAGGTAAGGTTCCTTGACTACTGGGTAGCAGTTGTTAAGCCTGGCAGAAGTAATGTTTGAAATTGGTGGAGTTGATGAGGGCTATAGCAAGAAGGCGCCTCGTCTCATATGCACAAGCTTCCACTTAAGTGTAAAGTAGTATCTAAAAGCAGATTTAGAAGGAGGTGCTAGTAATGAAAAGAAGTACAAAAGTATGTTCAGGACCTTAATGGTAAGAACACAGGTTGAGCTTAATGAAGAATTGGTTGCTGCAAGAAGGACTTTTCAACTTAAGATTCAGAATGCAACCAACCAGCTTTGATAATACAAGCCGTAGTAAGTTAGAAAGAATATCATAGATTCAGACTGTTTTCAACAAGACAGGCTAACTAACTTAGGTGATTAATCCAGAAGAAAGGAGACATGCTCGTGGAGAGAAATCTTGGAAAAGTGCGTACCGGCAGAAGTGGTTAGCGATAGATGGACAGACTATCGTTGTTGCGGTTATAGATAATGATGAGCACCACTGTATGGTGAGATCGTTAAGAGAACTCGTAAGCTTTTTACGCTGAGGATGCTAACAACGAGTGCCATCGTAGGTGACAGAGTTAAAAGGTTAGACCAGACCTCTGTCAAAGACAAAGAGATGGAGACTTGTTGAAATAGTTGAAAGAGCAAAAATAATTATCCCATCTTTTAATATTTGAAAAGGAGTGCTAGCAATGGTACCGAGCAGGAAAACCGGGATTGGCGGTTGCTGATAATGCCGTGAAAAGAAACTGCTTTGCATTCGTGTTATGGGTGGCTCGACCAGAAGATATGCAGCTATGAGGCGATATAATCGTTGCCAACGTTAAGATGCAACACCGGCGGAGTTGTTAAAAAGGTGACGTTGTAAAAGGCTGTTTAGTTCGTACTAAGAAGGCTGCTGAAAAGACGGTTCTATATAAAGTTCGATGAGAATGCGGCAGTTATAATAAAGGATGACAAGACACCAACCGGAACTCTGTATATTTGGACCAGGTAGCAAAGAGAGCTTCGTGAGAAAACACTTATGAGATTAGTATCCTGCTCCGGAAGTTTTACTAAGGAGGTGTGAAGTGGCTACCAGTAGATTAAAAAGGGTGATACCGTTAAGGTAATCACAGGAAAATCAAGGGGCACCGAAGGAAAAGATTATCTCCGTTCAAAGGAAAGGTAGGTAATCGTTGAAGGTGTTAACTATGGTAACAAAGGCATGAAAGCATCACAGACAATCTAACGGCGGTCTCGTACACGAGGAGAGCTGCTATGGATATCTCTAATGTTATGTATGTTGCAAAAGGGCAAGGTAACAAGAGTTGGTTACATGCAGGGTGATAAGAAAGTCCGCTAAAAGCTAAACACGGGCGATATCATACTACTTCAAAACGGAAGAGGTATTTGATAGTGAACAGGTTAAGAGAAACCTACGATAAGGAAATGCACCTGCTTTACAGAAAAAGTTCGGTTATAAAATGTAATACAGATTCCAAAGACTTGATAAGGTAGTTATCAATATGGGTGTTGGTGAGGCTAAAGAAGAACTATGAGTTCTTGAGGACAGCTGCTAATGACCTTGGAATAATTACAGGACAAGCTGTATATACAAAAGGCTAAGAAAGTCTGTCGCAAACTTCAAACTCATGAGAATGCCAATCGGATGTAAAGTTACTCTCTAGAGGGTGACAGAATGTATGAGTTCGTTGACCGTCTCATCAGTCTTGCATCACAGTACGTGACTTCGAGGTGTTAATCACTAATGCTTTGATGGTAGAGGTGATTATGCACTTGGTCTTGAGGAACAGCTATTTATTTTCCTGAAGTTGAGTATGATAAAGTAGACAAGGTAAGAGGTATGGACGTAATTTTCGTTGCTACCGCTGAAACAGATGAAGAGAGGAGGAGCTCCTTAGAGCATTCGGAATGCCTTTTGCAAAAGTAGTAAGGAGGAAAACCATGGCTAAGTTATCAATGAAACTTAAGCAGGAAAAGACCTACAAAAGTTCTCATGGGGAATATACACGTTGCAAAAATCATGCAGCCGTCCTCATATCTATTTAAGAAAATACGGAATCTGCAGAATCTGCTTCCGTGAATTAGCTTATAAAGGACAGATCACAGGCATGAAGAAAGCCACCTGGTAATATTAGGAGGAGGTTGATAGATGACAACAAAGTGATCAATTGCTGATATGTACAAGAATCCGTAATGCAAATACGGCTAAACAGCGATGAGGTTGATGTACCTGCTTCCATGAAGGTATCAATCGCAGAGATCACGCAGAGGGTTATATAAAGTTTTCGCTATCAATGAGGTTGTGGTTTCAGAATATCCACATCGAGCTTAAGTACGGTAGGTGATAAGAATGAAAAGTTATTAACGGATTAAAGAGAATCTCACAAGCGCATATATGAGTATATGCTAACTGTGCAGACCTTCCAAAGGTTCTTGGTGGTCTCGGAGTTGCTATCGTATCTACTAACAAAAGGTATTATCACTGACAAAGAGGCTAGAAGCTTCAGGTTGGTGGAGAAGTTCTTGCATTTGTGTGGTAATTAGTATCTGATAGGAATAATGCTGCAGGAGTTACTGATGACATTGCAGAAAATAATAAAGTGACTGTAAAAGGTCCTAAAGGGAACAGCACTTGAGAGAGTGCTTCCTAAAGAAATGATAATCAAGCTTGAAAATAATTGAGATTGTTGTTACAAGACCTAATGAATTGAAGAAGATGAAATCTCTCATGGACTTACAGAACACTGCATAATACTATTAATTGTTGGTAACTGAGGGTTATGCCAAGACATGAAGTAAACAGTAGGTTACAGAGTTTCTAAAAGCAGGAAAAGAGCTTACCCTTAACTTAGGATATTCTCATCCGTAGTTATGACGATCCTGAGGGAGTTGAGTCAACAGTTGAAGGTACTAACAAGATTATTGATTAAAGGTATTGACAAGGAGAAAGTTGACAGTATGACTGAGATTAGAAAAGAGAATGCCAGAGCCATATAGGGGCAAGGGTATGCGTATGATTATGAAAGTTATCAGACGTAAAGGTTGGTAAAGACCGGTATAATTAAAAGGGTGAAAAAGAATGGTTCAGTAAAGCATCAAGAAGCGCTATTCCTGAAAAGAAACATAGAAGAATAGCGTGCACACCTTTCAGAGTACGGCTACCAAGACCTCGTCTCGCTGTGTTTAGAGTAATAATACTATGTACGCTGAGATCGTTGACGACCAGGGCTGAATGCTATTTTGGTTCATCCATCCACACTTGAAAAAGGGATGTTGGTCGGTCTGAGCATACCAATGATGTAGCCGCTGCTGCTGCAGCGGTAGCCGCTGCTAAAGAAAAGGCACTGGAAAAGGGGATTAGAGTCGTTTTTCGATAGAGGGTGGTTTCTAGTTATCAGGGGTAAAGTGCAGGCACTCGCTGACGCTGCAGAAAAGCAGGTCTTCAATTCTAGAGAAGGAGGAATAAACATAGATCATTCAGTAGATAATAATACTGAGAACAATGAGCTTTTGACAGAGTAGTTGCCATCAAGCGCGTTGTCCAAGGTTGTAAGCGGGCGGACGCAACATAGAGTTCTCAGCTCTCGTGGTTGCAGGAGACAAGAACGGCAGAGATTTGGTGCAGGTCTTGGAAAGGCTGCGAAATCCTGAAGCTATCCGTAAGGGTGAAAGACGCTATTAAGAATATGGTTTCACTTCCAATTGATGAAAACGGAAGTGCACCTCATAATTATGTTGGTAAGTTGGAGAGTGCAGAGGTTCTTTCTTAAGCTGATGGTACCGGAGTAATGCCGGTGGTCTATCATAAGTGCATGAGCTTGCAGGTACAGGAATATCAGAACCAAGTCTCTTGTTTCAAACAATAAAGCAGAACGTTGTGCTTGCAACAATCAACGGTTTATCAAAGCTTAAGACTCCTGAAGAATTTGCTAGACTTCGTGGCATTTCCGTATCTGATCTGTAAATGCTAAGATATAATAGTAAATAAAACATAGGAGGATAATAAAATGGCTGATAAATTTAAAAAGCAACATTGGATTAAGTCTGTTATCGGACGTATACCAAAAGCACAGGAAGACAGTTGAGCTCTTGGTCTTAAGAAAACAGGCCGTAGCAACACTTCTAGCAATGAGGCAACAAGAGAATGATTAACGGGTTGAGTATCTGCTTCAGGTAGAAGAAATCTAAAGAAGGAGGGAGGTGTGAACATGAATTTAACACGACTTACAGCCAATAGCAGCTCTCGTCAGATATAATTTCAGAAGAGGCCGTAGCTATACTTCTGAAATGGTAAGACGCCGGTAAGGACATAAAGGGACAGAAGGCTCGTTCAGGAGCTCCAAAGACCGGGATTCGAGGGGGTGGTCAGATGCACTTTACAGGAGAGTCTAAGAGAGGTTTCCACAACGAAATTCAAGGAAATTACAATATCAATGTATCTGAGCTTAACCTCTTCGAGATGGAACTGAAAGTAACACTCAGGCTCTCCTTGATGCAGGTGTAATCAAAAGAATAGCGACGGCGTAAAGATTCTTGAAACGGAGACACTTACAGAAAGCTTACAGTTAAAAATGAAAGCGCTACACAGTGCTTCGGCAGAAGAAAAAGATTAAAAATCTTGGCAGGGATTGCTGGTGGATCTACATGAAAAGCGATTCGTAATGCTCTTAAGGTAAAAAGATATAAAGAGGAATTTTATTCACTCTCTTGTGTCTTTGCAGTAGTCGAACTTGGATCACAGCTTCCCTATTCCGGAGAATTGACCGTGGCAGGATATCTGAGTTCTTGAACTAGATTACACAGCTTTCATTTCTGAATATGCCATTACCGGTGGGTCATTTGAACAGTTATCAATATTTACTTAGTAATACACCATATCATCATCTTCCATCATTATGCAGCTCTCACAATAGCCATTCTAGGCTTGAGGAGATACAGAAAGAGGAGAGAAGAAGGCAGAAAGAGATTGGTGCTGCTCACGTTATGTAACAGTTGCGCTTCTGCTTATTGAGAGTATAGCTATGGCAATCGGTTGACGTTCAGGATATTTGGAGAACTACTCTGTGCTTTCAGTTGTAGTAATTACCTGCCTACGCAGGATCTGCCGCCCTTATGTGGATAGTGGAAAAGATTACTGACGGGGTTGGTAATGGTATATCAATCATCCTTCGTAAGGCATAGTTTCAAGAATGCCTTCAGACATCATAAACTCTTTTTAAAGACTTATGTTGTAGAGCGGAACACTGTTATCAATAAGGTTATAGCAGCAATACTCATCGTGCAATAATTGTTGCGCTTACTGTTTATATAATTGTATTAAATGATGCAGTGAAAGATTCCGCATGCAGTGCATAGAAAACTCGAAAGACTTGTGGGTGGTTCAGGATCAAATATGCCACTTAAGGTAAATACCGGCGGTGGTATGCCAATCATCTTTGCAAGTTCAATCCTCCAGACACCTATTATTATCTGCGATTCCTGGAATACAGCCAAAAGAGTGAGCAGGTGCAACCTTAGGTGAGAAGATTTTTAAAGGTATTAAACCAGCAGGCCCAGTGTAACTTTACCTAGCTGGGGAGAGGCAAAGTACACATTGGGACTTATACTCTATGTGGTTATGATTATATTCTTTGCTTGCTTCATACCCTCAATAACCTTCAATCGCTTGAGTTGCAAACAACATAGAAGAAGTCGGGTGGATTTATACCGGGTATCAGGCTCTCTGTCTACCATGATTTCCTCACAAAGGTGCTCAACAGCATCATGATTTATCGGAGCTTGCTGACCTTACAGTTGCAACGCTCATTCCGATTATATGTTCAGGAGTAGTTGGGCGATGTATCGTTTGGGTGGGTACATCCTCATCATCGTTGTAGGTGTTATACTTGAAACAATGAAGCAGATTGAGTCAATGATGCTTGAGACATTGCGCGTTTCTTAAATGATTAAGAGTTACGATGCAATATCGAGCTGTAGCAGGTTATGACAGATGAATGTTATAGTCCGGCTACAGCTTTTAAGTGGAAGTTCCTAGTGTGTGCAGCACACACTGATCAAGGAGGTCTATATGAAAATTGTTATGCTTGGCCTCATGGGGCGGGCAAGGTACACAAAGCAATTAAAATTGCTGAAAATACGGTCTTCACATATCTCGGCGATATCTTTTAGATATAATATTAACATCGGAGCTTGGTCAAGGCTAAAGGACTACATCGATAAGGGCAGCTTGTTCCGGATGAACTTACGGTAAGCATTCTCTTAACAGGGTATCGGAGATGATCATGCTAGGGGGCTGTATCATGATGGTTATCCAGAACCATTCCTAGCTGAAGTGCTAGAAGAGCTCTTAAGAAGTGGGCGAGAAAAATTGACTATGCTGCAAAATGTGGTTGTACCTGATGAAAAAGATAATTGAGAGAATGTCTGGAAGAAGAACCTGTCCGAACTGTGGTGAGACCTATCATCTTGTGTACAATAACACAAAGAAAGATGGTGTTTGCGATAAGTGTAGCAGGGGGATCTCATTCAGCGTCTGATGATATGCCTGGGACAGTAAAGAAAGCGTCTTGAGGTACTGCTCACACAGACAAAACCGCTCGAAAAATTTCTATCAGAAGAAATATGTATGCAAAAAGTGACGGCACCAAAAGGATATGAAAAGAAGTATTTGAGGACATTTGTAAAGATATTAGGCTGATTAAGAGGCTGAGGGAGAGACTATGGAAATTAGAATGAGATGAAAATGCTATTTCTTTGATGAGAGAGGCCGGAAAGCGCGGCTGGCTTTTTGTGCTCTCAGAGCGAAGCCTATATTAAACCGGGACTTTCAACTTATGAAATAGACCAAAAAGAGAAGAACGATTCGAGATGTGATGGAATCCCTTCTTTTTCTTGGTTATAATGGTTTTCCTGCTTCTATTTGTGTATCCGTCAACGATCAGGTTGTATACGAATTCCTGCTAAAGAGCATTACATTGATGAGGTGATATAGTAAGTCTTGATGCAGGCCCTTATCTATAAGGGAGTTGTCATCTGCAGGACGCAACAAGGACACGTACCGTAGAGAACAGTTATTCCTGAGCTTAGGATATTGAGAGGGTCACTAAACAGAGAGCTTTTTGAGGAATAAAAGAAGCTGTGCCCGGTAACCACATAAATGATATATCTATCACTATCCAGTCATATGTTGAAAGCCATAAACTATCTCGCTGTAAGAGACCTTGGGACCAGCATAGGGCAGAACCTGCAGAAGCACCTGATATGTTTAACTCGGGCAGAAAAAGCAGGGAATACATGTGAAAAGAACATGACCCTTTGCCATCGAGCCTGATGGTAAATATGGGGAGGCTACGAGTAGAGATGGAGGATGACTGGACAGTGTATACTGCGGACTATTCGTTTTCAGCTCATTATGAGAATACAATTTTAATAACTGACGGTGAACCGGAGATAACCTTGTAGAGGTAAGCTATGGATTTTCATAACAAGCCTGCCTACATACTGTTATACAAATGTACTCAACAATGTAGATAAACGATAACAGAAATGAGAATATTGCTCTTGCAATAAGGCTCTACAAGAAAATGGTGGCATACACCGAAAGGAGACAAATGTCTAAAAGCAGATGTGCCCTTTGGAGATAGAGAACAGTTAGGAAAGCTCCCAAATGCAATGTTTCAGGTTGAACTTGAAAATGGACATAAGGTACTTGCACACATCAGCGGTAAGCTCAGAATGAACTTCATTCGTATCTTACCGGGTGACAGGTAACTCTGAAATGTCCCTGTATGATTTAACTAAGGAAGAATCATCTGGAGAGAGTAAATAAGTGCAGGTATAAAGGCAGAGCTTGCTTCTGTCTTTTTGTGAAAGATAAACTTGCACAGCAAAAATTATACACCATGCTATTGTCATTCAGTTATATGTATTTGTCATCAGATGAAACTTTGCTTGTAGTTTCCTCTAAAAATCAATTTTACAGTCTTTGAAAAGTTCATAACAATGTGGTATAATGCTCTAGCATTGTGCAAAGAGAAATAATTAGTAAGGAGAGGCAGGATATGAAACATGTTAAAAGCAACTACAAGAATCTTTGAGGTCTATGAAGAAGGGTGGCTGCAGGAGAGTGCAAGACTTCTTGCCGAGTCAGCTTGCAAGACTTCCTGTACTGTTGGTAACCAGAGCTGTGAGGCTAGGTAATACCAATTCCTGCATTTACTAAAAAAGTCAAAGTTTAAGCAGCGGCTTTGGTCGCTGCTTATCTTCCGTAAAGGAACCAAACACTTGATTCACCAGTTTCAAAGTAACGGATATAACATAGTTTTTAGATGTAAAACGGCTCAGTGCACGTAGTAGATGAGGCTGCTTATGATTGTATAGCTCAGTACAACGAAAAAGTAATAGAAGGAAGAGGGTGAGGATGCTGCTCTTTCTGAGATAAAGGCATCATACTTGAGAAATATATGGAAGTACCTGTAACAGAAGAAGACTTTAATGATATTATATCAGAGTTAAAGAATTACAGAAGATGGACAGCTTTTCACAGAGGATATATACGAGAAATACGTTAAGATTTCAAACATAGAAATACAGATGGTGAGAGCACTTTGCCTGAATATAGCCCATGACTGCAACCTTGCCTGTCGTTACTGCTTCGCGAGAAGGGAGAATATCAGGTGACAGAGGAATGATGAGCTGTGAGGGTAGGAAAGGCAGCCTTTGACTTCCTCATCAAGAACTCAGGACACAGAAAAAGAATCTCGAAGTAGACTTCTTCGGTGAGCCTCTTATGAACTGGGATACAGTCAAGAAGCTCGTTGCCTGTGGACGAGAGCTTGAGAAAGATCTACGATCAAGAACTTCCGTTTCACACTTACACAATGGAGTTCTCTTAAATGATGAGATTATTGATTTCTGCAACAAAGATGACCAGTGTTGTGCTCAGTATAGATGGCCGTGGTGTGTACACGACTATATGAAGACATAAGAGGAAACGAAAGCAGTTACGATATTATTCTTCAAAGCTTAAAAGCTTTTGCAGCAAAAGCGCGGCAATAAAGAATACTACGTAAGAGATCACTTATACGCTGAGAACACGATTTTGTATGTCGACTGTGCTTTCATCTTGCAGATGAAGGCTTCAAGGAAATATCGCTTGAGCCTGTGGTTTTCACTTCTACTGAGCCTTATGCGATAAAGGAAGAGGATATTCGTATCTTAAAAAGAACAACATGATATGCTTGCAAAAGATACATCAAGAAAGAAGAGAAGGAAATGGCTTTGTACCTTCTTCCACTTTATGATGAACCTTGCCGGAGGACCTGTGTGGCTAGCGTCTTTCAGGCGTGAGCTCAGGTACAGGTACGTTGCTATCACACTTGGGGCGACATCTATCCTTGCCATCAGTTTGTAGGTGAGGAAGGCTTCGTTATGGCAATGTATGTGACGGCATCACAGCGACTGAGCTTCAGGAGGCTTTTAAGCACCAGAACGTATGTGAAAAAGCCTAAGTGTAGAGACTGCTTTCTGCAGAGCACTACTGTGAGTGGAGGCTGTGCGACTAACTCCATATAAGTTTAGCGGCAGCATTGATGTGTGTGAGATGAGGCGTGAGACTCCAGAGAGCGTATCAGAATGTGCCATCTCATGATTAAAGGTGGCTGAGGAGACAGACAAAGAGGAAGCCTGTCAGAATTGGTTAAATTATATTGATTTCTGGAGAGTTTCTCCCTGAAAATAAAAATAATAAAGAAAAGACTTTACAGCGATAGCAAGAACGCGGCATAGTCAAGCTATTTAGCTATATCGTGGTGATAGCGCTTTTGGCAGCTGTTGCACTCGGTGCATTTGGCAATAAGATGCAGGCAGTGCAAGGGGAATTAAGAGAGGACTTGACCTTTGGGTGGAGTTAGTATTGCTATGAGACAGATGAGTCTAAGCCTACAGCTACGGAAATGTTGATACCATTGATGAGACTCGTGCAGAGATCTTTAGTACAGAGTCTGAGGTTTATCAGGAAGGCTAAACAGAGTATTGAGTTGATATTCCGGATGTTAAAGATGCAGATGCTGTTCTTTAAACAGCTCAGTTCGGCTAAACTCTATCCAGTTTATTCTGTTGAAGGTAATATTACAAGACAGGCAGATGGAACTTATGAGTTAAAATAAGTCCATTGAAGAGCTTGCAAAAGAGAAGAAAATATCCGTAGACGGTGCTGATGTATCATCAGCTAGGGCTCAGTCTATAAAGGTGATGCAGGTAGAGGTGTTCGAGTACATAGTTGAGCTTGAACTAAGTATGACAAGGGGAGCAAATAAGTTTGCCAAGCTACAGGACAATCTCGGCAAGCAGATAGTATTGTATACGATGCAGACTGTAATATCTGTTGTACAGAATGTAATTTTCAGACAATGGCTCAGATATCCGGTCAGGACTCTATGGGAAGAAGCTGAGAGACTTGCATCTATCATCAGAGTAGTGTTTCCTCTTGAGCAGCAGTTCGTTCAAGCGTGGTGGTGCCAAGCTTGGTGACACAGCATTGAAACCCTCACTTTTAGCCGGTCTTGATGGTTTATCATAGTGTTCCCTCTTTATGATAGCTCTTATCAATTCCGGGACTTTCGCTTCAAAGCGCAGCCCTCATCGCCTATGTGGTAATCAGCTTGTACTCTTACAGCTTTACCAGATTACACTTACCCTTCCGGGTATTGCGGGTATCGTGCTGTCCATCGGTATGGCGGTGATGCAAACGTTATTATTTACCCGTATCAAGGAAGATTGGTCTTGACAAGTCAGTTCGTACTGCTATCCAATGGTTTTAATAAGGCTCTTTTCAGCCATCATTGACGGTAATGTAACTACAATCAGTGTGCAGCCATAGTGCTTGGTATCTTTGGTACAGGTACAATCAAAGCTACGCATACACCTTGTCTCGGTATTACTATCATTTCCATCTTTGCTCTTTCATAACCAAATTCCTGCTTTATTCATTCTATGATGATGATTTGATTCAGAGAAGAGTTATGGAACTAAAGGTTGATGAGAGAGCCAGTCTCCCTTAAGCTTTGCTCCTAAGGCATATGTTCTTTCCTTGTAGTTATCACTATTGGTATTGCTACCATGGCGGTAAAATGCGGCCTCAGAGCAAGGGCATTTGACTGTGCCCTCGAGTTCTCAGGCGGTACATCTACAGAAGTGGTATTTAATAATGGTAGGTTCCGGGAAATGATGAAATCAGAAACTGTAAACAGGGTTATTCCTTCCATCAAATGGACGTAACACAGATAGTTGCTGAGGATGCCGTAGTTATCAAGACCAAGTCACTTTACTGAAGAGGAGAGAACAAAGCTTCGTGAGGCCTTTGTTGATAAATACAAATCTAATGATGATATCAACAACGAGAACATCTCTGGTGCGTGAGTGGTGAGATGAGACTTCAGCTCTTATGGCAGTTATTGCAGCTACAATCTGTATGCTATTTACATCATTATCAGATTTGAAACGTTGCCTTTGGTCAAGTGCCGTAATAGCCTGGCACGAGTTCTTGTGCCACCATGCCTCTACAGAATGAACGTAGGTAATACCTTCATTGCCTGCATAGTTACTCATCAATGCAGCCATCATTATCTGAATGATCAGAGAGAATCTTGAAGAACGTGGTGATACAGCTGCTCTGAGTGAGTTGACAAATCCATTACACGACATTCTCAAGAGTATCAATACCACAGTTACACTTACTCACTCGTGTTGTTACTCTTTATTAGGTGTTAGCTATGAAGAGTTCTCACTTCCCTATTATTGGGACTTATCATCAGTTCCTGTTCATCTATCTGCATATTACAGGTATTTATGGTCATCTTTGCTAGTAAAGTATTGAGAAATAAAACCAAATGACAGACTTATAATTCAAGTTAACGACTTGTCTGCACCTAAAGATCAGGAGGAAATATTTCATGGGTTATGCCTGCAGGACTGTATACTACGTTTAGAGTGAAGATGAAGCCTCATCTGCGTTCAGGATATGGACGAGGATGATTTTTATAAGGTAATGTCGCAGTGGAATTTAGACTGTCCTTACTACAGGTCAGGTGACTGTATAGTGAACGGGGTCAGCACATGGCAGATCATCTCGTTCTCAGCCTTGACATTTGAAGGCTGTGTATAGACTAAATGAATAGATGACGCTTATATTCTAAAGCTTAGATATGGTATTATATACACGTACAGTCTTGGGGGATGATATGAGACAGAAAAAGGTTTTACTCGTTGAGAGATATTTCTTGTTATGGAAAGTGCTCTACAACTGCAGCCTTCCATACTCTTCAGTTGCAGGATTTATGAAACCTGTCCTACTACCATATTTTTCAGCCAGCATACAGGAGGCCCAGTAGCACAGATATTGCATTTTGGATTTTTCGGGAGGATGAGGGATAATAGACTCGAGACTATGGATATAAGCTATGATGCAGTTCTAATTGGCTATTCGTTTTGGAAAAAGGCAGCTTGAGATTCTTACAGGTTTTGGAAAAGAAGAAAGCCTAAGATTGTAGTATTGAGATCCTGCTATGCTGAGAATGGCAAAGTTATATAGCAAGCTTCCTGAGGACTATCCTGTCAGCCATGAAAGAGTTAATTAGCATTGTGATTATCTTACTCCCAATATAACCGGGCCTTTTATGTTGGCGGAGAAGCCTATCACGAAGGACCTTATGATAGAACCGATATAGTGGAGATATCCTTGAGCTATGGAGACCTACCGTAAAAGGTCATAATTACAGGTATTGAGGCAAAGGGATAATAAAGCTGATGGTAATGGCTATAGATGACTGTGGTGATATCTATACATACGAGACTGACAAGGTTGGCAAGAATTATAGCGGAGCAGGATGTCTACGCTGCACTTTTACTGACGGACTTCTTAAGGATAGAGGCTGAAACATCTGTGAAAGAGGCAATGGAGCTTAGCAGGAGCTGTAATGCTAAGTCATGGCGGGAAACTATGAAGAGCTATATTTTGAAGGCATGCTGAAAGATATATAAAGGAGACAGTATGGAGGCTTACGGAGAGAATAGTTATGCTTGATGATGCTGACAACACACAGATAGGTAAGCTTGAGAGATGTGATGCGAAGATATCACACATGGAAGAATAGGTAGAAGGGCTTATGGCAACTGGCGCAAAGGACACTTAAGAACTGGGGAAAAAGAGCTTAAGAGACTTGCTATAAAGCCCGAGCAGCAGTTTGACTATGTAAACAGTAAAACGCGCAGATATGACTCTTGTAATAGATACGATGAATCTCTTACATAAGGACATATGACGGCTTCGTTATAGTTACAAGTGACAGCGACTATACACCTCTTGCTATCAACTCTCACGAATCCGAGTATACGTTATAGGGGTGGGTGAGAAGAAGACACCAGGCCTTTAGAAATAGCTGTGATGAGTTTTATTTTCCTTGAGAACCTGGGAAGGACAAATGAACTTAAGCTCCCTATTACTAAAGAAGATGATGAGGAAGAAGAGTACTATGAGACCGAGGAAGATGATGATATCGAAGATATCACAATCTCTTAAAGATAGCCTGGGGATAAATATCAGGATGATGAGGGCTATGTAAATGTGAAAAGCTCTGCCGGACAGTTTGCATAAAGCGCGTGCACGTCCTGACTTTGATGTGCGTACCTTCGGATTTATCAAGCTCCAAATCTACAGAAAGCCTTTCCTGACAGATACGAGATAACTAAATATCAGGGTAAGGCACGGTTATGATTGTAGCTTACAGATTAAGTGACCAGATGGGAGAAATATGTGACTTTTTGCATTTCACAGTTCAAAACCGGGCAGAATATAATTTGTTTTTGGAGGAAAGAGGCATGTATGGGAATTTCTTTAAGAGATGTTGGACTTTATCTTATCTAGATAGCTGTGTTCTCCTCTTTCCTTACTTTGTTTCTAACCATCTAGAGGAGCCTTTCTAATGGAGGCAATCCTTTTTACAAAGAGGCCGGGAAAGACGATGCAGATATTTAAAGCTGGTCAAATTTGGGAGTATGAACAATAAAAGGGATGAGGAGAGCTGCTTCCCGATGAGAAGAGGCTTTACTCATGCGGAAAAATTCGTTAGAAATACCTCTCTTGACGAACTTCCAGAGCTAATCAATATACTTAGGAGACTATGGAATGAGTAGGCCCACGTCCCTTCTTGTCAGGTGACCTTACAATACTAGACCCAGGCAAGAAGGCACGAGGGTAGCCCCGGACTTCCAGGACTTGCCCAGGTAAATGGAGGAATACTCATAAGCTGGGAAGAAAAGTTTACATAGTGTAGAATATGGACAATCTAAGCCTTACGCTTGATATTAAGATTATACTTATGACAGTACTGAGTTGTAAAAAGAGAGCAGAAACGATGAAATTCTGCAACTATGGAAGAATTTGATGGGACAGCGGGAAAAAGATGAATAATATAAGTTTGAAGAAAAATTCATAGAGCTCGAGGGTTTTTATACTATGATACTGGCTATAGCGGTGCCCTATCATGGTTCAAACGAGTATAACCAACTTTGTCAACATGATAGAACATAATATATGGTTGGCGTGCCGGACCAATGAAATGAGCAGGCCATAGTCAACCAACTTATGTAGTATTCAATCTCTGTACCTTTGGAGGAGTAGCAGAGGCCGGGATGTTCACAGCACAGTTTCACCGGGCACAAGATACGAGAGAATCAGATACACCTTCCGTTCACAAGATAATATAATAATAGTACTATAATTAAGTTCTAGCTATAATATCTGAGGCTTTGGAGGGACTATACAGGCTTTATCTCCACGGTGAAGAAGCAGCTCAGGAGGAGGCTATTGCAGAACTCTTCACAATGCGAAAGGTGTCTTGGCGTTATGCTTATAGGGCTTCCTCCTTTTGCCATATCTCAAGCATGCAGCGACACACTAAGATGTTCTGAGGAGACCATAGTACCTATGAAGGCGGGAGTTGTCCCTGTCGTCGTCAATCTCTCTAAACTATGTGACTTATCTGTGCGCTAGGGCTCCTGCTCTTGGGTGGCAGTGCCGCCATTGCTACAATCATAGCAAGATATGTTGAGATGGCGTATGTGGTCGTATGGACACATATGCCCACAGCAGGCGCCAGCATTGTGATGGTGCATTTAAGAGCTTTAAGATACCGCTTTCACTTGGCGAGGACATGTTGGCAAAGGGTATGCCGCTCATTCTTAATGAGACCCGCTGGTCTAGATGGGCGTAACGGCCTCTTCAGAACTATTCAGTCAGAGGAGGCTTGCTGTGGTTGGTGCTCTTAATATATCGCGAGATGTATATCCACCTCTTTCAATGTAGAGCATAATCGCAATGGGCGACACAATCTCCATAATATTGGGCAGGAGACTAGGTGCAGGAGAGATGGAAGAAGCAAAAGGAATATTCAGTCAAGCTGATATTTTCACCGAAATCATCTGTATAGGTACCTCGACCTACCTCTTGTTACTTGCACCTCCAATGATATACAATACTACTGACGAGATGAAGAGCTTGCTACATCGTTTATCAGGAGTTTGGCAGCCTGTATGCCTATATGTGCATTTGAAACCTGCTGTTGTTTCACGATACGTTCAGGAGGCAAGACTCTTATTACGTTTTTGTTTGACAGTGTATTTATGTGTGTATCTGTGCCTGTAGCCTATGTATTGGTACATTTTACACCACTATATTGTTGTGGTATTTCCTTTGCGTACAGCTTGTAAGCCTTATCAAATGCGTGATTGGCTTTGCTATGGTAAGGTATCTGGTTAAATAAACTAGCTTATTAAGATGGAGGAAGAATAGTATGAGACTGCAGTAATAATACTTGTGTTTATTATAGTTGCACTAGTAAAAACTACGCAAATAAAAATAATGCAAACAAGAATATCGGAAATCAAGCGGAGCCAATGTTGCACCTAAGAATGATAACACTTACTATACAGCCACACAGGAAACAGTCAAAAATCAGCCAAACGCATTTAAGAAATCTGCTACCTATCAGACAGAGCCAGATGGTAAATGAGCCCTGCTAGTAAAACAGAGATGCTACAGTTGATGTAATTAACGAGTTTACTAAGTCTTATGAGAATAAAAAGGCTCAAAAATGGCTTAAAAAGCCTAAGCCTGCAAAGGGAAGCTGTCATAGACAGACGGCTCCTTCTTCTCCTTATGCCGCCTCTAAGCCTGTAAGGGGTGAGGAAAGAGTGCAAAAGACAAGAGCCATGGATGGGGAATGTTGATGATTTTGCAGCCTCAGATGCACTTTATCTGGCGAGAAAAAGGCGATGGAGCTGAGGAATTTGGAAAAAGGTTTCACTAACTATATATTAAACATAGAATATACAGAGACCGAGAGCTTATCCTTCGGTCTCTTGTACGCATGAAGCAATATGAGTATATATAATGAACTTAAAATCATAGTGAAAGTGACTTTTACCTTTCATATGCCGGGACATAGAGAAATACTGAAAGCTTATAAAAAGATACGGACTTTGGGATGAATGCGCTTACTCTATGATCATCGACATGAAATAGATCATTTCGACAATCTTCGCAATCCTGGAAGGGATAATAAAAGGACGAGAGAGACTGGCTGCAGAGCTATAGTGAGCAAGAGAAGCATATACTCTGTAAATACGAGCTTTGCAGGAACCATACTAGCTGACGGCCTTGTATACGATGAGGGAGAAAGCATTGCTTATGGCGAGAAACTGTCATGAGATCAGTCTATCATGGGTCGAACTCTATGGACATTTCCCTATTGACCTTGAGAGAGAGACAGACCGTCTTGGTATATATCTAAGCATAAGCCTAAGAGAGTGGGGGAGGCCTTGAGAACATCTGCCTTTCCTATCGAAGATTTAGATAAAGAAAGAAATGCTGAAAATCCCGAATAATTCAGGGGATTAGCTGGTAGTGCTTCTCCAACCTATGAAGAGTAGTCTCTGACATAGCGGATATGAATTATCTGCCACAGATATAGTGCTTTTCTCCCTGTAGATGAGGCTCACGGGCTCACTGGCTGATGACTGCTTTCCGTACATCTGACCGTGGCCTTGAGACGTTTGTAGTCAAGCTTTCATAAAAAACCTGCGTCCTACTACTCAGACTGCTGTACCTTACATTTGTGCTGAAAAGAGAGAAGATTATAGATGAAAAATACGAAGACAGTTTAACCTGATTGAAACCTCAAGCCTTCCTACATTTTCTTGCACACAGGGTATGGAAGCTCACTAAATCTTATTAAGAACTACAGGAAAATTATTTGGGCCTATAAAGCGAAAGGCTATGATGGTTTAGAAAATGCAGCCACTTAGAATATAAGAGTTGCCTAAAAATGTCTATATGACTATATAGACAGCTGTCATAACAGCTACGGATAACTCGGTGCTAAACTTTACTCGACTATTACGATATACATCATCTTGTTATGGAAATGAAGTCGAAAGGACGCTATGTGACTGCCATAATCAGTATTTTTCGATACTGATGACGGGTTTATAGATTATTAAAGGCACTATGGAACTTGACGAGGATGAAACATTCTTTACATGATAATAAAGCAAATTTTGATTATACTTTAATGGACGAAGATGGAGGGACTTTTGCCTGAAGAAAATATATTCCTTTATGAGGCTGTGAAGCTGATACTGCGGTAAGTACAGTATATGAGAAGTCACAGGAACTTTTCACAGCTATGTATATTTTCTATCACGAGATTCTCTTTTGCGGGTGCGTAGTAGAGAGTTATTGAGAGGGATGTTATTCATCATATAAAGAGCTGCAAGAGCTTGCCGGTATAGAGGTGTATGGAGGAATAGACGGAAATGGGATATTTTGTATGTGCTGATGGGCAAGAGTGCAACAGGCAAGGATAGCATATAGTAGCTATCGAAAGACGGAGTGAGGCTTGGTTTAGAAAGAGTTTGTTATCTACCACAAGGCCTATGCAGTAGTAAACGGATTGAAATTTGCAACTTTGTGACTGAGGCCGAACTGCAAAGTGCTTAGAAAAGAGGAAAGGTTATGAAGAGCGCTGCTTTAACACTATAGACGGACGCTTGGTACTGCTTTACAGTGAATGACGGCAGTATGGACCTCTCACAGGCTGACTACATGTGCATCAATACTCTTGCGGTTATAATCAGATAAAAAAGCTATTTTCGGAGGATAAAAGTAAGGACCTGTTTACATGAGGGTTTCTGACGTTGAACTTAGAAGCCATAGAGGCGTGGAAGAAAAAGCAGAAACAGCCCAATGTAGCCGAGTTGTGAAGAGATTCCTATCTGATAATAGTGACTTTTAGTGAGGAGAATCTCATAGCTCGATATGATAAAATGCAGATTTTCAAAATAATTTGAATATCTGCTGCAGAAATAACCGCTTTAAAGGAAAACTGATATGGATATAAGATTAAACCTCCTCCCTGCTAAGGCTCGAGGTGGAAAAACAGTCAAACAGGATGACGAGCAATTTAAGTTCTGTATAAAGAATATAGAAGATAATTCTTTGGCAGAAGTTAAATGCAGTAGTGGCTCTATTACTCATGGAGGTGAAAAGCTCACACATGGATATAGGGACATAGAGCATTACAGAGAGGCTTATCAAGAATTCTTAAATGAAAGAGTCCCCTCCGAGCCATAATTTTCAGGGAGAATTACCTTGACAGCGTGGAAGACTGAGTATATGGTATAATAAGGGTAATCAGACAAGAACGATGAACTTGCGGAGGAACATAAAAGATGAAAAGGATGAAACAAGCATACTTGGAAAAGATTGATGAAATTCAGGACTTTTTACGACATCTTTACCTAGATGGGGAGCGGATATGAATACAAATATTTTAGGGAAAGCCTTGTAGAATATGAAATGACGGCGGCTGCAGGAAGAATTTTTCCATACTCTATATCTTTTGAGTGAGAAAGACATGGAAGCTCTTTATAGCAAGGGTTTGTAAACCTGATACTATGTGCCGGGAAGAAACCTGAGGAGAGGCAGATTGTCTGCAAACAGGTGAAAAGTGGCAACAGCCTGACATTATCTACATAGAGGCCCGACAAACCTACAGTCACATAAGTGTAGAAGAGATACGTACCAAGCTTGTGGGGAACAAGCGATATATTCCTATGGCAAATACAAGGTATACACATAGTTAAGAGGCTGAGAAGATGAATGAGACAGGCTCAAAAAATGCTCTACTGTAAGACTATCGAGGAGCCACCTGAATATGTATAATTATTCTGCTATCAGCCAATAAAGAGAGGCTTTCTACCCTACAATGAGTCAGATGTGTGATCTTGATGTAGAAACCTGATGATACAGCAAAGATAAAACAGTATCTAATAGAACAGTACAGTATAGTTGATTATGTCTTTCAGAGACCGCAGCTAAGTTCTCTGCGAGCAGTAAGAAAGCAGAGCGATAGAATATGCATAGCAGACTTTCCTTGAGATGAAAGGCGTAGTTGTAAGGATGTGGGAACCTCGATAGGGAACATAGCTGATGAGATAGCTGGAATAATGCACTTAGAGGCTATAAGGAAAATAAAGATTGTATAGACCTTATGATGCACTTTGGTTTAGAGTTTTGCTTGCATGCCCAAAGGCTACAGGAGATGCAGAGCAGGGTGTTGTTTAGAGAAGGATATAAAGTGCCAATGAACAGATAGCAAAAGCGTGAATATGGCAGCTCAATAAAGAGCCATAGAAAAGCTATGGAAAAAGACCAGAAAGCACTTAGATACCGCAAAATGTGGTTTGATACCGCTCTTGAGATTATGTTTATGTATGTAGGATGAAACCATAGCGGTGCGTCATTTTGCTGAAAGGTTTTCAGTTGAAAGCCTTACAGGACGTTTTAATAAATTTGGATCAGATGAGAGATATGGTTACAGTGTGGGAGTTAGATTTGAAAAGGAGCAGGAAAGATATCTCTTTTTGACCCGGAAAATCTTGATATAAAACGAGGATGCACGCCTGGTTGTTGAGACTAGAGGGCATAGAATACGGACTTGTTATTTGGAAGAAAGAATGAGGAGGACAATAGTTCGGCCTCTGAGAGTAATCAGAATAGCTACGCCTGAAGATGACGAGATGAACAGAAAAAACAGGATAAAGGAGGAGCCTTTGATATCTGTCTGAAAGATACACTAGGCTTTGCAATGAGCAATAACCTGTCGAATATACGCTGACAATAACAAAAGTTATGTTTTATTTACTACTGATGGAAGAATAGAGCTTCAGAGAGCTGCGTAAAGGACACAGCATATAATATTTAGAACGAGGATGAGCTTAAGACAGATTGGTGTAAAGATGAAGCCAAGATGAAGATTGGAATAGGTAGCATGTGGCAGACCTCTTTTGCTGCAGTACCTTCCTATCTGAGTTCATACCTGTTGCATCGATAAAGATGAAATGAGACCAGAACTTCTCCCTCAATCCAAGCAAAGATATCAGGGAGTCTGTGGAAACATGTGCTGTCTTGAAAAATGAGAAAGCAGCCTATGAATATCTTAACTCCACTCTTCCTGATGTAGGAACATTGTGACTACTACAGAAGGAATTAAGGGATGAGTTAGCTCTGTGAGAGTGCTTAAAGCAACATGGAGCTTATATGTTGAAAAAATGAAAACGGAACAGAAATAGAGAATATAAGAGCAACGAGAGCTTAGTTTAAGCCTGAAAAGAAAACGTGACAAAGAGGTCGAGATCCTCTGGATAAAGGCTCTTGAGCACTGGAAGGGCTGAAAGATGAACACGTTTGGACTAAGAAGGATGAATAATGGAATTTGAACTTAGGACGAGAAAAGACTAGATGACCTTGAGATAAAGCGGACTTCATATTATGCAATCGCCTGATAGGGATTCTGCTTTTGGTATGGATGCAGTACTATCGGGCTTTGCTTATACCAAAAAGGAAGACAGGGTTATGAGATCTGGGGATCGGGTACAGCCATCCTTCCTCTTCTTCTGTGGGCAAAGACAGGGAGCACTAGGAGCCTTGAGACAGGGAAGGAAAGTGCTGGTAGGTGGCGAGGCGGGCGTGAAGGTGATTGGCAATATAGATGTCATGAGAAGGCGATATCAAGGGCTGGCAGAGACATTTAGGAAGCTAGCGACCGACAGTTTACCTCAAACCCGCCCTACATGATAGTGAGCACGGAATAGCCAACCCTGATGCTAAAGCGGATTGCAGAACACGAGATTCTTTACTAGCGGATGTGGTTAAGGCGGCTTCCCTGGCCACTTAAAGAGGCGGAAGATTTTTCCATGGTACATAGGGCCTGAGCTGCCTGAAAATATTTGAAAATCTTAGAAAATACGGAGCTTGAACCAAGAGGATGAGGAGCTTGTCATCAAAGTTGACAAAAGAGCCTAATATGGTGCTTATAGGGGCTGTAAAGATACGGCAATCCAAAGACTTACCATAGAAAGCCTCTCGTTGTTTATGATGAGAAATATGAAGAGTATACCGAGAAGAAATGATGAGGGATTACCAATACTAGAAAAGGATAGAACATAATGAAAGGATTATATCTATGTGCTCACACCGATTGGCAATCTTGGAGAGATATTACATTTCGTTATAAGAACCTTGAAGAGGCAGATGTGATAACTGCCGAGATACGAGAAATTCTATCAAGCTGCTTAATCATTTTGAATAAAACTCTCTTTACAGCTATCACAGGTTCAACAAATACGACAAAAGCTAAAGTCCTTGTATCATGGGATATTAGAAGGACATGCAGCCCTTATAACGGTATGCAGGCACTCCCGGTATATCAGACCCGGGAGGAGCTTAGTCAAACAGTGCTACGAGGCAGGAATAGAAGTTACGTCCTTTGCCCGGTGCCGCTGCCCTGTACCTAGCCCTTACTCTTTCCGGGCTTTCTACAAGGAGCGCTTTTGCTGTTTGAGCGCTTTTGCCAAACGATAAAAGGAAAAACGACTATCTTGGAAGGGCTAAAGACAGAGCAGGACTATCTCATCATCTATAGAAGCCTCTGAGCTTAAAAAGACTATGGAAGACTTTTTCTGCCCTTAGCAACAAGAGGATGACTGCTGTAAGACACACCAAACTACCACAATGTATTTTAACAAACTTTGAGATGCTCTGAATTTTGTATGAAAATAGACCTCGTGTGAATATGTGTGTGGTTATGAGGAAGAAAATAGAGGGAGATAGAAGGAAAAAGAGGCCTCCTACAAAAGAAATGGACATAAACGAGCATATATGGCTTTATATGGACAAGGGAATGGATAGAAAACTGCGCATGAAGGCAGTGGCAGTCGATGAGGATGCCTAAGAAAGTAGTATAAAATATTGTTGACACGTATAGACGCGTAGTATGAATACTAAAGATGCAGGGTTTATATGGGAGGTTGTGATATGACTGATAAAAATCTAAATATAGCTTTTCCATTTATATTTCATAAAGAAAGATGATGGTGGATGTTTGTATAAGAATGTCCTGATATGGAGCCGAGTTTATACAGGGATTGATGAAGATGATATTGCATATGGGATGAGTATGGCTGAAAGTACTTGGAATGACACTTGCTGATATGCTGAAAAGGGTGAAGCCATTCCTAAACCAAGTGGCATCAAGAACTAGCTGCGATGATGGCTTTGTTACGCTGGTAATGGTGAGATGTCGAAAAGTACATAAGAGATCGACTCTTGTTAGATTGAAATATTCTAAATGGGCCAATGATTTGGGAGTGAGGCTTGGTGTTGATTTTCAAAGCACTCGACTGACACCATCTCGGCATAAATGGCTGTAACCAAGTAAATACCGGAGGTCTGTTTAGAAGACAACTGCCAAGAAGAATCATATACAGGGGTTCTCTTTTGCATGATTTCTAAACAAAATTAAAAACTTAAAAATGCCCAGTATTGTCACTTCTAACAGTGAGACTTTGTCAACACGGTTATAATATCAAAATCAATTCGTACTAAAATGGTAGGGTAAAATCGTTGATTATATATTAGGGAGGCATATGTCAGAATTATTAAAAAGTTAACAAAGTTTATCAGCAGCAATAGATGATACGGAAATACTAAAGAATATCGACTTTACTATGGGAAGCAAATTAAAACCGTGTTGTATGGGACCCTAACAGGTGCAGGAAAGTCAACACTTCGAAGCTTTTACCCTTATGGGAGAACCCTACATGCAGATAAAGAGCCGGAGATAGTATAGCTTGAAGAGAGGCATCATAGAAAGATGAGAACAGACGTTAGAACCAAAGAGGACTCTTCTTTCATTTCAGAGCCCTTATGAGGTGGCAGGCATCTCTCTTGAGAGCTTTCTTTGAAATGCAATCAGACAGATTACAGGCAAACCACTCAGATTATACGGTTTGAGAAGGACAAAAGAAAGCTGAGAAATCTGCCAGATGGATGGGATCACTACCCTTTACAAGGGACCTAAATGTGAGCTCTCAGAGGTGGTGTGAGAAGAAAAAGTCTGGTTTACAGATCGCATGCTTCGCCTAAGCTAGCCATCACTGATGAGACAGACTCAGGACTTGATGTGGATGCGGTTGGGACAGTTAGCCAAGGTATAGAGAGCATCAGAAGAATAGAGACGGTTTGCTCTTTTGAAATAGTATCACAGCACAAGAATCTTGAAACCTTAAAGGTAGATTATGCACATACTTGTAAAGGGAACGAGCTTGTCGAAACAGGAGATGGTGCCTTGTGAGAGATAAACAATAACGGCTTTGCCCGCTTTGAGGAAAGTGGGGAGTAAAATGGCTGAATTAGAATAGAATGAAAAAGACAGTAATAGATGATATAGATGGTTCGTTTTACGACTTTGCAGATATGACGAAAATGAAGAGGACTTCTTAAAACTTGACAAAAAGCTTCAACAAAGAGATTGCTGCTTCAGATATCAAAAGAAAAGAATGATCCTGAGTGGATGCGTGATTTCAAGACTCAGGTCCTTAGACATATATACTACCTACAGGTTCCTGCTTGGCCTTCAATTGATGGGACCCGATATGGATACAATTATGACCTATGTGCGTCATAAGGAGATGTGAGAGGAAAACTGGGAAGAGTGCCACGAGGACATCAAAGGATACCTTTGAGCCTCGGCATACCAGAGGCAGAGACTTTTCACTTGCAGGTAGGTGCTCAGTGCGACTCCTGAACATACAATGTTCATGGAAAGTGGCAGCCCTCGGTGTTATATACGAGACCTTGAATCAATATGCATAGGCGAATACGGCGACATCGATTCACAGAGTATTTTGTGAAGCTGCTCCTTCAGACCACAAGTTTGCAGCCTTCACGGTAGCGAGGTCTGGTCAGGGGCTCCTTTGTATGTGCCAAAGGGTTAAAGGTGGACATACAGCTTTACAGTCGTATTTCAGGCCTAATGCTGCCAGGAGCAGGACAGTTTGAGCATACCTGATCATGATTGATGAGGGCAGACCTTCATTTCATGAGGGGCTGTTCTGCGCCTACAGTACAATATGGCAGAACCTACACGCAGGCTATGTAGAGCTTTTGTCAAGAAAAATGCTGAGACACTTAGATATTCTACATAGAGAACTGGTCAAAGAACATCCGCACGCCTCAATACAAAACGTGCCATAGTGGAAAACGGCGTGATTAGGTGGGTTTTCAGGTTCATTTGCTCACATATCTACCTCTATCCTATAGGCATCTTAAGGAAGATGGCTCAAAAGCAGTTTCAGAATCAACCTTCAGGCAAGGGACGGAACCTAGATACAGGTTGAAGATGAACGTTTATGGGAGAGGATACCTCTTCAATCATCAAACAAAGTCAGTATCTAAGGGCGGAATCCAGCACCTGCAAAGTATGATTTACAGTTCGTGAAGGGTCAAAAGCGCAGCAAAGGCTTTGTCTCCTGCCAGTCGCTTATGCTTGACAGCGACAACGATTCGATACCATACCCATTTCTATGGATATAAGGACGACGATGCGAGACATCGGACACCGAGGCTAAAGATAGGAAAGAATCGTGATGATGCGGTATTTTACCTTATGTCAGGGAATAAGCGAGGAAGAGGCAAGAGCTATGATAGATTTAGCGGCTTTGCCAAATCCTGTATCAAGAGCTTCCTCGCGAATATGCAGTTGAAATGAATAACCTCATTCAGCTTAGAAATGAAGGGAGGTATGTAATAAAGTTTGAATTAAAGGAACTGTAAACTATCTTCCTACATACCTATGCAAGATGAAGAACAGCTATGCAGGATATAGATTTAACTTATGAGATAAATAGAGACAATGATATGACCTTAGACTTCGGGAGGGGTGGAACGTGCTTGCGGCATGAGTCTTTTTGGAGAGATAGTAGCTAAGAGCAGACTGTTAGACAGTTGTGGGCTCTTAATCTGAGCTCAAAGGCAGACGGAGACAGCTGGAGAGAGAGAGAACAGAGAGAGATAGAGGATGCCACCTACAGATATGGTGAAATGCCATCAAGCGGGCAGCATCCCTCTTGAAAGGTGATTACCACCAAAAAGGAGTAAGGTGAGATAAAGCCTGTTAGGATAACCTACAGGGCAGGAGAGGATAATTTCAGCAAGCAGCCATGTGTATATGTTGGCGAGAGGCTCAGGAGCTTACTTATTGAAATGTTGAATCTGAAAGATAAGAGACAGCTTGGACTTCAGACCAGAGTGTATGTCTGCGAAAATGCAAGTGATGAAACGCTAAGGAGTGAATCTTCTTTCTGAGAGTACGGACCATTTTGAGTGATTTGGGCTTTCACGCTTGAAAAAGATGATGCAAAGGCTGAACTCGTGCAACCAGAGCTTGGAGAAAGCGCTCATGCGTGGGAGTTAGAACGGAGCTTGTGGGAAGAAAAAGTGAGTATGGGGTGCCACAGGCTACCTGCATGTGAGGAGACAGCCTCCTTGACTGAACTGTTCGCCAATGAATGGGGAAAGAAGGTCCTCCTCAAACATGGATGCAGCGGTGTCCTGCTTGACAATTCCACCAAGGTCTATCGTGGAACCATTGATTTTTCAAGGAAGGAGCAAAGGGCGCAAGCGGCTTTGAAGAAAGATACCCTCCTCTTTGGCCCTAATCATTATCAATAAGTCAGTTCCTCTTATCCTCTGTCACGAGGAGGATGATGAGAAGCGACCATCGTTGCTAGCATAGAGCAGAACAGATGAAGCTTTTATTTCTACATAAAGAGCAGGCACGCAGACGAAAAGGCTGCAAAACAGCTATGACTCAGAGGCTTATATCAATGCAGTTACCGAGCAGATTGGTGATGACGAAAGGCTGAGGTACAAGATTATAAAGTAGTACAGTGAGGTTTTAACGATGAGACAGTGATTTTTAGGAAGGACTTTAAGTTTTTCAGTGAATATCCTGAGTTTAGTTTATTTTGACAATGCTGCGACACCAAAAAGCCGGATGTGGTACTAGAAAGAATGGTGAATACTATGAGAGCGAGAATGACCAATCCTCCGTGGTGTATATGACCTTTCTGTCAAAGGGCTACGACAGTTTATGAGGATGCAAGGGAAGAACCGCTCGGTTTATTGGTGCATCATCTCCTTCCTGAAGTGTATTTACAGAAATGCAACCAAAGCCTTAACTATATAGCGAAGCTACGGAGAAGCCTTTATCAGGAAGGATATTGTGCTCACTGTTATGGAGCATCATAGCAACACTCCTTCCGTGGCAGGATGACAGCAAGAAGACCGGGTGCAAACCTTGGTTTTTCTAACTCCTGATGAGACAGGCTTTATATCGGATGAGAGAAATAATCGCTAAAGATTACGTCAAAAGACAGCCCTTGTAAAGCTTGCACATATTTCAAATATGTGTGGAAGAAAAGAATCCTGTGGAAGATAATAAAGCAGCTCACGTAGTAGGGCGAGTTGTGGTTGTAGACGGAGCTCAAGAGCAGTATCCTCATACAGGGGTGAATGTAACAGAGCTTGATGCAGACTTTTATGTATTTTCAAGTACCAAAAGATGCTTGCACCTGTAGAATTGGGTGCGTTTGACAGAGAAGAAGCTGCCTAACAAAGATGCCTCCTTTCCTTACAGGAGAGATGATAGAGTACGTGAGACTCGGCTCCAGCCACCTATGCAGAAGTTCCACATAAGTTTGAGGCAGGAACTGTCAGCAGTGGGCAGTGCAGCGGGACTTCACGCTGCTATGGATTATCTCGACAAGGTAGGTTTTGACTGTCATATGAAGAGACAGAGCGGAAGCACAAGAGGCTTGATTGAAGCGATGAGGGCTCTTCTTATCATCAATATCATGAGCTCAGACAAAGCGGATGAGCATCACAGGTGTAACCTGTAAATCAGATGTACATCCACGACACGGCTTCAATCTTAAATGAAACAGGCATCGATGTCGAGCAGGACTTCCTGTGCCCAGCCTCTGGTGAGTTCTTAAAGCTAATTCGACGCTAGGGCAAGCCTGTATTTTGCAACACAGGGAAGAGGTTGACAGATTTTCAGATAGTTTGACAAAGGTAAAGAGCTAGGTTGTAGACTTAGAAAGCATATATAACGAAATGCTTACGGACATAATATGCATCCAAAACAATAAGCACGAGATAGAGCATCCAGCAGTGAGCTTAGAGGTGTCAGCCCTGGCTGTGGTGATGATATTACAGCTTCAGCTGGATGGGGGACGTGGTGGTTGACGGAGGCTATGCAGGTACGAGCTGTGCTATATCACAGGCATCATGCGACATGTAGCTGGACCTCATCATAGGCAGAGGATAAGGAGGAGGCACTTCAAGGCTTGAGTGAGCTTTTATGGGCATGATTAAAGGGTGGAGAGTCAGAGGATGAAGCCTTGAGAGAGCTTGATGAAGCCATAGCGCTGAGACATATCACATGCTATGCCAGGAGGGGAGTGTGCAGTGCTGGCTGGAGAACCCTTTTCTCAGATGCTTGATAAGGAAGAAGTGGGTTTATGATGGTCTGGTAAAATCAGGTATTTTTACCAGTGACTGCACGACTTTCACAAAAATCAAAAATGAATTTCAACAAAGTTACATATTGCAATAATTGTGACAAACGTATATACTAATTGCATAAAAAGAAAAAGGAGAGAAATTCATATGGATAACTTTTTCCCAGTGCAGAAACTTAGCATTATAAATGAAAGAGCTTGAGAGATGGAACGTTCAGCAGTGGAAAAAGAACCGGAAGATACTGAAATGAGATGCTTCGCCAAGAAGATATCAGGAGAAATAATAAAAAGAAACATAAGGGTGACTGTCAAATTTCACTTGGGTTTAACTATACATTATCTGAAAGTAATAGATTAAGAAAGTTGTTGAGGTGTTTTCCTAAAAGCAATATAGAGTTATTTTGTTCAAAAACACCAAACAGTGAAAGCTTAATAACATTTAATCATTCTATTGTAAAATAGGTTCTTTTAGTGTACCCAAAAATCAGTTAAAGAAAGGTGATGTTTTATGTGCGGGGAATTCTTACTATTTATGATAGAGGAAGAAAGCTTATGTAGAGCGCTTTCAGACTATCTCCAGCACATAGACTTGGGCTTGTGACTGTTGCCTTTTCAGATGCGGATAGTTTGTTAACATAGAAAGTGCAGAACCGGGTTTTGTTAGCGAGTTGTAGAGGCTTTGACGTACATAGGATAGAAGGAAGGGTTGACAAAAGACACGGATAATCAACACTGGTTACTACTAGGAAGACGACAAAAACAGACACTTGGATATTTAAGTATCCAGTCAGCAAAAAGCAATAGTAGGTGAACTTAGCTCAATAATAATGAGTGAAGATGAGGCATTGCTTGATGACAACAATATACGCGTATATTTTTCGACGAAAAGCGAGTATAGAGCGAGGAGAGTATGCTAACCTCCTGTATTGCTTAAAACAAAGGCTCGGTACTTTACATAGATATGGAACCGTTTAATGGCGAATGCAGGTAGAATGGGGACGGGCAGAGGACTATCAGAGCTGATTTTGCTTTCTTAAGCGGGGTGGAGACAAGCTGAAGTGGAAGTTCAAATCACTGGTGGAAAGAGAAGATATATCAGGCGGGATACTACCGGTATCAAGCCCTTTTGACTGGCAGAGCTGACAGAGAGGATGTCAAAGAGCTGTTAAATCTTAACAATAAGCTTAGATGAATATGACTTTCATTCTTACCTGAAATCTTGAGAATCATCTCCCTTGCGTCATTTGAGACTTATGAGCGCATGCAAGCCTTGTGAAAATAGTTCGTAACTACTCAAAGGAGGAGACAGAAAGTGCGAGAGAATTTCATATCAAAAAGCTGAGCTTATGGGTATGAAGGATGTAGAAAAGAAGGGTTGAAATAGTAGAATTTGGAACAGACATGGATATAGAATAAAGAGATATTGGCGAAGACTGAGTTTCTCAGGGAACTAACCGATGAAGGGGTCTTAAATGAGATTGAAGAAAGAGTGTGATCTGAAAGTACAGAAGGATATCTAAGCATTACTGAAAAGAAGAACCTATGTATAGAGATGTTTAATTCTGTTAGAGACTGAGGTACTTCAGCAACTGATGATGAGGAGCATATCTGAGAGTTATGGTAAATAGGGGCACTGATATTATAGTTTATCGAAAGAGAGGACATATTCAAAAATTCGATGGAAAGATGGCTGCACGAAGAAGCTGGAAGATATCATCAAGCAGATAGTGTAAAAGGTAAACCGTGCTGTAAATGAGGCTGAACCTCATAGTGGATGCAAGGCTTCAAAGATGGTTCAAAGAGTAAAGCGTGGTGCTGCCGCCTGTTGCAGCTGTGGCGCAGTGGTTACAATCAAGAGAAATTTCCCAGAAAGGTGCCTATGACGATGAAAGACTCGCTTGAATACGAGACCTTATCAAAAGGGGCTGCTGACTTCATTAGGATACTCGTGGAAGCGAGCTGACATCATAGTTAGCAGTGTGCTACTTCCTCGAGAGCAAGACCTCCTTTTCTTAATGCACTGGCGGATTATATTCCGAGGGAAGAAGTAATCATAATAGAAGACTCTGCAAACTTCAGCTCTTTTGGCATACCTAACTGGTGCAGATTGAAACCAGAAATAGCTGCAATGTCGAGGGAAGGGGAGAAATAGGCATGGGACACTCTATCAGGTCATCCCGCTTAGAATGAGGGACTGATGAGATCCTTGATAGGAGAAGTAAGAGATGGAAGGCTGCAATGTATGCTGCAATGCCTTTCAGCTATCACGGGATCACTACGGAGAGTCGACGCATTCATCGCAAACTCAGCAGGGACACCATCTCAAGGCTTAGAAACCCTCGTGCTTCAGGAGCCAACATCCATTAGAGCTGCACAAGAGACAGTAGTCTCTGCCACGAACTATAGTCTGACGAGAAGCTCAAAGACGAGGACGTAAGTCCTTGAAATTAGCGAGGGTGTATAAGGATGATGGAAGGAAATATAGCATAATCGAATATTTAGAATACAGAAGCTGATAAGGGGTCTTATAAGGCGTGGTTCTCCACAAAAGAATGTCTAAGTTTGAAATGGCAGGGTTTAACAAAGATGAATTATTTGGTATATAAAAAGGTACTACAAAAGCTTGAATAGGCAAGCTTATAGCCATCTGGCTTTACGCTATTTCTGTAAAGTTTCGACTTGCTTTTTACCAATCTATGATGGGCGCTAGTCATTCTACCCTTTGGGATGGTTTTTGAAAAAGTGAAGATAGAAAAGAGCATAGAAAGAGACGAGTGTCTTCTCAGTTTGTGAGAATTCTTGCAGGTAATAATGACATCACTAAAGGCAGGCTCCTCTCTTGAAAGGGCGGTATTGTCGAGCGAGGAGAAGACTATACAGTCTATATAACAGAGATTCTGTGATAATAAAAGAGCAAGTGATCTATGGAAAGCAGTCTCAAAATGAACATTCCCATAGAAGATATTTTATATGACTTTTGGAAAAAGCAAAGTGAGATCGAGGACATCAATCAATTTGCCGAAGTCTGCAAGATTTCTAAAAAGGGCAGGTGGCAATCTTATAAAGGTTATGGAGCATACCATTAGGTGTATAGTGGATAAAAATGAAGATGGAAAGAGATAACTGCCTTAATAAGCGGTAAAAAGCTTGAAAGTAAGTTTATGACACAATACTTCCTGCTATTTTATTATACTAAACTTCTCAATGTCTGACATGATGAAGAGCCTGTATGATGGGGCGCTTGGGAAGAATCATAATGAGTGTGGTGCTTGTCGTGCTACGTTTCTGTTGCCTGTGGTTTGACAAAATAACTGATATAAGGTGTGAGATGAGTATATACAAATCATTTGATAAAAACAAAGACTAATCATTATTAATTGCTTCTGTGATATCCATCCTTTGCATTATAGCGAGGATTGTCTATGACAGTGGGCTAACAGGGTGAGACTTACCACTATTAGCAGAGTAGAAAGCCGTATGGAAGAAGCGAGAGAACATAGCTTTGGTGTGAGAGTAGATGGAATTAAAGCTGATGAAGAGCTTACCTACGAGGGACAGATAGGCGTTAAGAAGCTTGAAGAAGGAAAGGATAGATGAATATCTATCCAGAATACTTTGGACACTCTTGAAAGCCAATATGTACCAGGAGAGGAGAAGGAAAAGAGAGGGGTAACTACAGGATTAAACATCCCGGTGAGGGCTTACGAACAACCCTGTGGACATTAGTTTTAGTACGGACGAGGGAGGTATATTGCTTGATAACAGCGACCCTAAACTTTGACCTGATTAAAGAAAAGCAGTCGGTAAACTCTTAAGCTGACAGCAGTCTTATGGGAAAGGGAGATGAGCAGAAACCTTGTAATAACTGTATATCCAAGGACGCTTACTGAGGAGGAGAGGGTCAAGCTTGCAGTCAAAGAAAAGCTGAGACTCTGCCCTTTGGACGGAGAAAATGAGACCATTACCCTACCGGCAGAAGTGGACGGAAAAAAGAGTGAGGCATATTTCCCTGGAAGAAAATAACAGGAAATCTAGTAGGCTTTTGCACTTGCAACTATCATTTGTCTTTTGTAGTTTTTAACGAAAACAATAAAAAGAAAGATTAAAAAGACAGAGAGGAGAACTAAAAATGGCTATACAGAGTTTGTGGGACGGTTTGTGATACTGCTTGGAGCGGGACTTAATATACCTGCTATATGGAGAAAAGCTGAAACAGGCTTTGCTTCCAATAAAAGCCTCACAGAAGAGATAGAGGCTTACTTTATGGGAGGTGGGCAATGGCAAGACTGAAAGGGAGACTATGAAAACTTTGGTCAAAAGAATAGGCGGAACACAGTATGCAAAGTTTGTCTCTGTAATTAACCAAAGCCTAAAAGCTAGGTCAGGGACAGCTTTTATCAGGCTTGGAAGCAGAGTCGAAGCATGCTATGTTTGAAAGAAGAAATAAAGCTAAGGTCATGAGGAGGTGGCTGACACCAAGATGCTTATGCCTATGATGCTGCAACATGACTGATTATGTTGATTATTAGTAGTTACCTGCCTTACTGGCGGTGTGAAGGAGAAGATATGAAGTTATTGATAAGATGAAAGACAAGGCAAATGACTATTTTGCAGCATGAAGTAAAGAAAATGCTTACAAAAGAGATTAGAAGAAGCAAAGGATGACAATAGAGGTATAGCGGTTATTGAGATTATCCTGATACTTGTTATTGTACTTGGACTCATAATTATTTTTAGGAAGAGCTTAAAAAGAGATGATTGATGAAATCTTTCGAAAATAAGGGAAGCCAAGGCAGATAACAGCACCATTACACCTAAGACTAAGGAGGGAGAATGAGGGTTAAGAGAAGCATAACCATATTTTTATCTTTGAGCTCTCCTCTTTTGTGACAGCCTTAATAGGAAGCCTGCTTGAGTCGGCGAGGGTAACAGTTGCAGGCGAGATAGCTTTAGATAACTCTTACCTCTGCTGAGCAGAACATCCTTGCCAGAGTATCAAAAGAGAGCTATGGAATGATTACCATGTGTTTTTGTAGACGCCTCTTTACTTAATGGAGAGGAGGGGAGCATTAAGCTTGCCAATTCTTATATGGATAAGATGATGCCGAGTGGAAAAAGGTGATTATCTGGGGACTACAGCTAGTTTTACAAACAGCTTTAAGGAAAACATGACAGAAGAATGACTGTTGCTACTTTGCAAAAGCAGGCAGCAGCCTATATGAGTATGGTGCTGCGGCAGGAGTAGATGAAGCTGATTAGCAATGCAGAATCTCATTAAAACGGGTGGAAGACGGTACAGACACCCTAGAAAGGGTCTCAAAATCAAAGTAGAAGCAGAGAAGAAGTTAATCGAGCTTGAAAGAGAAAGAAAAAAGCTTGAGGAGAAGGCAAAATGATATTAAAAGGTGCGAAAATATAAAAGAAATCATAGGCACAGAGGTACAGCTCAGTCCTAAGTCAGGCTTACTTGGTATGAGAGGCCAAAGGTCAGAATCATCCAATCAGATACATACAAAGATGGTCGAAAAGCCTAAGGCTATGGCAAAGAAGATGATACAGAAGTCAGAGTGCAAAAAGCCCGCTGAGCAGAGTGCAGTCGAGTACAGATCGGTACCCAAAGAGTACACTGAAAAAGGACAGTGACAGAGTGCAGACTAGAAAAAAAGTACAAGGAAAGCCAGAAAACCTAGATGATGCCACAGGAGATGGAAGTGCAGGGAGGACCTGGAGCTTTCATATCAGGTGACAGAAGATATCAAGAGCAAAGATAAGCGATACCTCATGAGTGATGTACAGACAGAGAAAAGAAGAGAAAGACAGACTTAGTAGAAAAGGGGCTGTGATTCTCTATGCTAGGCGCATTTTAGAACTTTCTATCAAAGGGCAAAGGAAGATGATAAAGAAGAGCTCTTAGATATGGATTAGAGTACCTTATAGCCGGCAAAAGAAAAGCGATGAAGCCAATCTAAGCTCTGTAGCCAACAGAATATTTGGACTTAGAACTCATAGTCTGGTATGGATATTTCCTTACAAGGAAGGACAAGATGGCAGAAGCAGAGGCTGTGCGAGCTGCCATTGCAAGTGCTGTGCGCTTCCTGCTGCCATAGAGATAATAAGTACAGCATTGTCATGGGCTGGTCGATGGACGAGGCAAGAAAAGAGGTAAAAAGCCTGTTAAAGGAGAGACATCCCTCTTTTACCAGGTAAATCAGAAGGGTAAAACTAAAATACCAAAAGCTTCTTAGATTCATTTCTTGTAATTGCCTCAGGCAAACTCTCCCTATCAGAATGGTAAAAGCTAATGAGAGCAGAATATCAAGCTAAGATATTATCAAGGATTCAGGGCTGACAACATGCATATGCGGGTGAACGGTGAAGTGAGCGTAAAAACTCATGCCAAGGATATTCGAGGCTTGCACCTTCCTCGATGGCATAGTTCAGAAAAAACAGATAACTGGGAAGCGAGGCTTACGAGTTATCACTAAAGCCTTGCAGAGAGTAAAGGCTGCTGCAGGAGTGCTCATATATAGTAATAAAAGAAAGGAGTGTTGTTGGTGGATCGGGAATGAGTCGCCTCAAAACCACATTAGAATATTTTTGCTTTACCTTTTTGGTGAAAAACATTATCTTTTCTAAAATAAAATTTAGAAATCCCAATAAAAGAGTAGAATCAAATAAACAAACAAACACCAAGTAAAAATATTCGATTATATTTGTATTAGTATATGAGCAGTCTGGAGCAGAAGAGATGAATTAAGATGAGGGGTAAGATGAGGTAGAAAGTGAAACAGTTAAAAAGGAAGCCTCACTATAGAGGCAGCGCTAATATGCCGTTGTTGTACCATGTAACACTAATCATATTTTGGACAAGTTTCCTTCAGACTCAGGCAGGTTAAGTGCAAGGGCGGCGAGATAAAAGCAAGAGAGATGGCAGAAAGCTGCATACATAACTGAGGAAGAAGATGGCAATAGCTAAAGCTATAGAAATAGCAAAGGGAGAGCTGCTAAACGGTGCTTATTTTTGAGAGCACTTGCTGTAGCAGTAGCTTTGCAGGAGGTATTACAGTGAGGCTAGAGGCAGATAATGCAGAAGATAATAGGATAGTATTTGTCGCAAAGACAGGAGAGGTATATCATACAAAGCAATATTTGCAGATCATATAAGTCTATCCATCAAGGGAGGTAGACTATACCTCAGTAAATAGCCTTAGAAACAAGGGTGGGGCAAAATACTACCCTGTGAATACTGTGCAAGGGGACCTGACAGGGATAGTATATATAACTGATGGAAACAGGATACATAAGGATAAAAACTGTTCGTATCAAAGAAGTGTAAATACGATGAAGAAGGCAGATGCAGAGCAGCAGGCTATAGGCCCTGCACAAGATGTGGGAGGTAGATGATTAACATGGTTTTATTAAGTTTGCTTGGGTGTCATAGATGCAGTGAAAAAAAGAGATGCATATTTTTATCATCCTGCCGATAACGCTTATTTGGCTGTTACCTCGGTATATAACAATAGAGTGGATATCACTGCCATAGCGGCTGCTGCTATACTAATAGAGCTTAAGCCTGATTACAAAGGCAGGCATTTGGTATAGTTTGATGCCATAGTCTTATCTCTTATTTCCTTTGAAAGCGGAGTCATGTACTATGCTTATGGTATTTTCTTTCAGACTTATTATTTTTGGTCTTTATCGTAGCAAAGTATGGTTTTAGGCAAAAGGAACAGAAGCTTTCCACTCATCCATTTATCTGCGCTGTATATATCATAGCCAAGCTATTTCTAAAGGAGGTTGTATGAAGCTTAAAGGAAGTCTGGTAATAGAAGCAGCAGTTATATTTCCGACTGTTATTATAGCTATGTTGCCATCATTTTCTTTTTGCGTATTACGAACACGACATAGTGGTTCTAAGAAGTGAAGATGAAGTGAGCTTATCAGGGTATACAGCGGAAAAATACAGAGGAGAGTGGACTTTCTCTGAGAAAGGCAGGAAACCTTGTTTTATTTAACTTATGAAGACATGAAAGCTATAAGTCCGGTGGAAAATGGCAGGTAAATGCAGATGTGGAGTTTAAGATACTTTCCATTTGTGTCTGAGTATCTGGACAGGGATTTAACAGATGGAAGCTTTTAAGGAAGAGTATAAAGAATATGTACCAGGAGAGTTTGTTAGAAGAATTGCTCTGGAAAGCCTTAGTAAAGTGAAGAGTAGTCATGAGGCTAAAACACTGTACTAGACAGCACATTTGATAGGAAATGGCAAAAAGTTAGATATAACAATTGCAGGCACAATAGCAGTGGATGAGTAACAAGTTGGATGAGTAACGAGGTTGATGGTAACGAGGTGGATTTAATAAGGTGGATGTGCAAAAAGTGTACTGAAGATGAACAATCAAGATATTGAGTGTTTGCTTAATTATGGTATATGGAGGTAGTTTGGTAAGATGGAGTTTTAGCTATGGCATGACAAGGGGAAGGAATTATCTTAAGTCAGAGCCTGTTGGAGAAGTCGACTACATCGTAGGGATGTTTGCTCATAATGATATCCTGCGTTTGTTCCGGTTAGCTTTAAGAGCCTGAACCTTGAGAATTATTTTTGTTACAATATGAATGAGCTTATACCTATAAACCAAAAGCTTTGAGATGAATAAGCTGACAGTAGACAGGATGAAGAGCCTTTTTACGCTCAATTATAAAAAGTAGCAAAAGAGCATGGAGGAATTCCTCACTGCCTTTTTGACAGACTAATTACTGATGAAGCCTACATCTATGAGACTTAGGCAAAAAGACGAATTCTACTGGATATATGGTATTGATGGGGAACTGTACGTTTCTGGGGCTGTTTGAGAGACTTCTTGACGGGGTTGACTATAAGGATGACAGTGCAGTAAAGATGATATATTCACTATACAGGCTGCAAAAGAAAGTGAAGGTATAGGGCGTAAATGCAGTGTGGAAGCCTCCAAGGGATAAGGGAAAAAGGCTGAAGAGATACTATCAGCTCCACATATGAGCCTTGATATGCAGTACCAGGAACCAATTAGGGCGGAAAAATGAAAGAAACAGTATCAAGAGTTTAAAGAGCTTTGAAGCGGAGGTTGGAGATAAGCCTTTGCAGGCAAGAGATGAGGAGGTGCAGACAGTATGGCAAGAAGATACAGGGGCAGAAGCAGAGAGTAGAAGGCAAGAACACAGAAGGGCAGACATAGAAGAGACACCTCAAAGCAAAACCTTCACTATTTAAGAAAAAGACAGAAGGAAGAAAAATCAGATAAGACATTGTTTGTTAAGTCAAAGCTTAAAAAGGTATGGGATTATCTTAATTCAGATATAGGAAGTAAACCTGAAAAAGCTTGTTGAACTACAGGCTGTAGGAGAGAATGAGATCTCTTATAATGTGAGAGAGGTTAGACAGCCAAAGCCAGAGTCAGACGGTGATGTTAGTGAGGCTACCACTCTTCTTACCGAGGGCTATGATAAGAAACGGCATATACTGCTAAAGCCCGAAGATACAAACGATGATAATATACTGCTTACAGAATTCCCGTTCTTTATAGGCAAGTCCTGTGATAAAACACATCACACTATAGAGGACAGCACAGTAAGCAGGGTTTCACGCAAGGATAGACAGAAGAGGAAGAGTTATGAAACACGGACCTTAACTCCACCAACAGTACCTTTTAAATGGCATTGAGGCTTATGCCTTTTTGGAAGAATGAGGGTAAATAAAGGAGATTCCATAGTTATATCAAGAAAGAGATACGAATTTAAATACCTCGTCTAGCTTGTATTTTATACCTCAAAGCTATATACTTAATTCAATTGTTGATACAAATATCTATCACATAATATGATGTGGGTGTAAAAGCGCAGCTGTAGCAATCCTGTATCATAGAGTGTCAGATGCCATCGACACATACATCATAGAATCAGGCTTTGAGGTATGAGATGAAGAAGATAGTACTTACAGGGGGAAACTGTAGGCACGTAACCCCAATATAGCACTTATCCCGCACTAAAAAAGAAGGCTATGAGATACACTATGTAGGCACCTGTGATGGTATGGAAAGGTCTATGATTGAGAGCCTTGGCATCAACTACATGGGCATTTCCTCAGGGAAGCTAAGAAGATACAAGAGTGTCAGAACCTTACAGACCCGTTAAGGGTGCTAAAAGGCTTTGGCGAATCCCTTTAAGATACTTAAGAGGCTTAAGCCTGATGTGGTCTTTTTCTAAAGGAGGCTTTGTCACCGTCCTGTGGTATTTGCAGCAAAGACCTGTAAGATACCTACTATCATCCACGAATCAGACATGTCACCGGGACTTTGCTAACAGGCTATGCATACCAAAGGCAGACTATGTACCTGCAAACTTCCCTGAGCCTGTAAAAGCTCCCCTAAGAATAAAGGTAGATTATCAGAGTGCTCCTAAGAGAGGAGCTCTTTGAGGGAGACAGAAAAAGGGACTAAGGTTTTTGTGTGGTTTTAGCTGAGAGAAGCCTGTCCTCCCAGTAGTGGTGGAAGCCTGGAGTGCCTCTGCAGTGAAAATGAAGCTGTTAGGAATATCCTTCCTAAGCTCACCGAAAAGATTCGATGTGAGTCACCCATGCGGCAGGGTAAGGCTAAAGAGGAGTATAAGGATGTAAAGGACTACGTGCAATTTGAATACGTAAGTGACGAGATGAAGGACATATTTAAGATAACAGACATCGCACTTTCAAGAGCAGGAGCCAACGCTATCTGTGAGCTTTTGAGCACTAAGGATACCAAATGTACTCATACCGCTGTCTGCTAAGGCAAGCAGGGAGACCAGATACCTAACGTGATTCCTTTAAGAAGCAGGGCTTTTCAGAGGTCTTATATGAAGAGGGATATCACTGAGGAAGGACTGTGATATCATACTTAGAACCTATGAGAACGAGACAGGAATACATAGACAATATGAAAAACAGCCCTCAAAAAGGATGCGATAAATATCATAATGGAGCTTATCAAGAAACTGACAAAAATCAGACTGATAATAAACTGACTAAATAGTGTCGATAATCAGCTTATTTGTATCTGATTAAAAAGTAGATTAAATCAGACATCAGCTAAACCACCATAAATACACTTCTAAATGAAAAACAGTTGCTATGGAAAGCCTTGGAATATCTATTCTAAGCGCCATAGCAACTGTTTTATTATAATCAAAGAAACTTGTAAAGATATAGTCATCAGTCTAACAGCAGTATGTCTAACTAATGCTATTTTGCTACAACTAACAGCTATAATAATTCAGCAATCTTCTTAGCAACCTCTGATGCCTCACTGCATCCTCGTAGGGAAGTAGGTTTCCAAACTATAGTGCAATCATCATTCTTGAAGCGTGGTATTACGTGTGCGTCGGGAAGTGAAATACGAGTCTGTCCTGCGGCTTCAGCCATTATTTTGAAGGATATTCACACCGTCACAGCCTGTGAGCTTCTTAAGTGCCACAGCCAGTTTCTTTATGCCAGTACAAAAGCCCTGCTTACATATTCGTCATCAAGCTCGCAGATATCCGCAGCGTGTGACTTGGGTAAGATAATGATATGCCCTTTGTTGGCAGGGGCAGCATCCATTATTGCCCTTAGATACTCATCCTCATATACAGTAGCAGTAGGGTATGTCTCCGTTAGCAAGCTTACAAAAAAATACAATTTTCATCCTTCATAGTATCACCCTTTTCAATCTTATTGTTCTTTCTGAAAACTGGAATATAGTATCAAACATCCTAAGTGTCTTAAAATTACCCTTGGCAGCCAGGTCTCCCGATCATAAATGCCCTCTGGAAGGTAATCTTTCCGGCTATTATATTGTCAAGGACTTCGGTGGTCGTCCCTGAAGAAACATCTGTATTGTCAAGCTCTCCATAGTAGCATTTTTAGCTCGTTTGAGTTAACTTCCACTATTATAGAGCGTGACTGGTCAGACAGCTCTATCTTGTAGGTAGCCTAAAAGTCCTTCTGAGACTGAAGTGGTTTCTAAACTGCTTTATCTTGTCTCCCTGGTCAGTGCCTTCATTGCCAAAGCATTTCCCCAAACATCTGAGAAAGCTCCTCTATGTCTTCCTTCTGCTTCTTCACATAGTTGTCATCCGATACATAGACAGAGAGCTGCTCACTCTCTTGAGGAGTGAGAGAAGATTGCTTCTACCACTGTGTTGCTCTATGGTTAACTCACTTGAAGGAAATACGGTTAGGTTTTGATTGATTGCCCTATAAAGGGTCTTCAGCCAGCCTCTCTATCCTTCTTGTGCATACTGCCCGTTTAACTCAAACTCTGTATGGTCCTTCCACGTAGGAGCTAATGCCCTGACAGGTCTTACCTCCAAGGATTTTTCCAGGGCTCTTATAAGGCTTAGATAAGATTCATCTTCTCCAAAAGCTGTGGAAGTGACCACAGAGCATCATCGTAAGTACCGGCTATCTTTTGACTTGTCTGCGTAAAGCCAGCACGCATCAAGGAATTGCAGCATATAACCGCCTATTCCCAAAACCACTCAAGACTTGGAAAGCAAGGATAATGCCATCTGCCTCCTTAAGAGTCTTTGGAAGCATGCTTATGCTGTTTTTTTCTTCATAGAGGTTATATCTCTTAACCTGTACCCCTAAAGCTCGTCAAAGCACCTCAGTTATCTTGTCACATACGTAGATGGTCGGGTCTTCATGAGTCCCTGCCCAGCTCATAATAAATGTTAATATTCATGCCAAATACCTTCCTGACTGTCTGATTGTCCTGTTATAAGAAGACCGATTAAAAGAGCCTGCAACAAATCCACCCAGATGGGCTATGTTGTCTGTGCTTGTACTTCTAAAAGCCAGCATAAAGAGAGAACAAAGCAAAGCAGTATCATTTGTCTTTTTGTTATCGTTTTAAGCTTATCCCTGTATTTTACTACGGATGCCACAGAAGCCCCGATAAGGGCGAATATTGCACCCGAAGCCCCAAGGGAGACGATTTCATTTCCCATATACATATTATAAGACAAAGAAGCTATGCTTGCAAGGATTCCGCCTAGAAAATACACCAAAGCAAAGCGCATCCTCCTCGCTGTCCTCATACCTTTTTGCCTGTTATGAAAAGTATAAAACATGTTGTTTTAGAAGATGGTCCCAAATCAGAGCATGAAGAAACATAGAGTAAAGATCCTGTAGTATTCTCCAGTGAAACTTAACGGTCCATCCAGGAATTCTCCAGGTGAGATATCAGTCTATTCCATTTTGAAGTAAAAACATATTAAGTACTATGTATATTACCACATTAGCCCAATTACTATGAATGTTAACAATGTGTTCTCCTTTTAGCTTTAAATCTCATTCAAATATACCAAAATACAAGATGGGTTGTAAAGTGAAATAGCCTGCAAAAGTAAGAAAATAATCTCACAAAAATCTCGAAAAAGCAGGGAGGATACTTGTATTTCAAAGTGATTTAAGGTACAATATAGATGTTTGTTATTTGATTTTTGGGATTGCCTGAGAGGTAATCTTTACTTTTGTTGGGCAGAAACAGGGAATAGCTTTTGTTTCTGCCTACTTTTGGCTAAAAAGGAGGAAGAATGAAAAAGTAGGGCTGCAAGTACTTGTGGTTCTGCTTTTATTGGGATAGCTGGGGCTGTTTTATGTTTTCCGGGAAAAATGAAGGAAAGAGACAGGTCTTAAGGTAGTAGAAGACATATCGCAAGGCTCAGCAGACTACTCTAAGTCTGATTATGATAAGACTGCGGACTTGACAGATGTAGATAATAAAAGAGGAGTTTGCTAAGAACTACCAGGGTAAGAGCTTGAGACATACAACCTACGGCTGAAGAAAGTCCAAAATGTAGTGACTGGTAGAATCTTTGTGCACGTCTGTGGTGCCGTGAGAAGAGAGGGAGTCTAACTGAACTTCCGCCTGATGCAAGGGTGGTAGATGCAATCAGGGCAGCAGGCGGCTGTACAAAAGGCTGCAAAGCTATGGCATCAATCAGGCAGGAGGCACTTTAAAGACGGAGTACAGGTCTATGTGCCAACAAAGGCAGAGTTAAAGAAAGAGACTAATGGTGTGACAGAGCCCTCGCATCCATAGGAGTGAAGGAGTGCGTACAGGTCTTTCTTCACAGACGTCTAACTCTGGTGAGGGAGGAGATGCACTTATCAATATTAACCTTGCACGCAAAGAAGAGCTTATGAAGCTAAATGGCGTGGGAGAAGCTAAGGCAGAGCTCATTATCACCTATAGGCAGGCAAAGGGCAGTTTAGGGACATTAAAGATATTATGAAGATTAAGGGCATTAAACAGAAGTTTTTGATAAAAATTAAAGATAAAATATGCATTTGAGTGACATCGTGGATGCTTATTAAACCAGCATTAAATACGTATTTAACCGGTATTTCAGATCATGCATTTAATTGGCATTTTAATTGGCATTATGGAAAGGATGGCAGTATGGCAAGGAAGATTCTTGTTGTAGATGATGAAAAAGCTTATTGTAAAGGGGATTAGATTCGGCTTAGAGCAGGATGGTATGGAGGTAGACGCCTATGACGGAGAAGAAGCCTTAGAGTACGTGAAGGCTAATTCTTATGATATGATACTCCTAGACCTTATGCTCCCCAAGATGAGCGGCTTTGAAGTATGCCAGCAGATAAGGGAGTTCTCAGATGTGCCTATCATTATGCTTACGCCAAGGGAGTATGACAGACAAGATAATGGGGAGCTTGAATACGGCGCTGATGACTATATGACCAGAAACTGTTTAACATACTGGAGGTAAAAAGCCAGAATCAAGGCAATCCTTAGAAGAAATGAAAAAGTAAGGATAGTCAAGGAAGCATCAGGCAAGTCTGTTTATGGGGATTTGTCCATAGACTTTGAAGGGCGGAGAGTCTATATCAAAGATAACGAAATCAACCTTACAGCCAAGGAATTTGATCTCCTGGAACTTCTTGTAAAGGATGAAAATAAGGTCTACTCAAGAGAAAAAGCTCCTTGACATAATCTGAGGGTTCAGACCATCCGGGGATGTAAGGACCGTTGATGTGCATATAAGGGAGACTTCGTGAGAAGATAGAAGAGACACCGGGTGAGCCTAGATATATCCATACAAAGTGGGGGGTGGGTTATTATTTCAAGAATTAAACCGCTTATCCAGTTTGTAAGGAGCTTAAAGTTTCAGGGCTTTATGGTGGTGTTTTTCGTTACTCTGTGTTCGCTTATCATATACTCAAGGATACATGCGGCATCCTACGATAAGAATGCCTATGACTACAGAGTGTCAACTATAAGGGGTACGGAACTACGATTGCTCACATAACCTAGTGTACCGGGCTCTGTGACGAAGGACTCAATTACCGAGTATGAATCTGAAATCAAAGCACTCTTCCAGTATGTATGATGGACGAATCTCGTTATAGACAAGAACCTGAGGGTGCTTTTTGACACCTTCGGTCTTGAAAAGGATAAAACACTTATATCAGAGGATGCGATTGCCAGTCTTGGCGGCAAGGAAAGCTATATCGAAACAGCGACAAAAACTCATGTAGAGCTCATCCCAATCACCAATACAAACGACAAAATCTGTTATCGAGCATACTGGTGTTTAGTTTCTCTCTAAGGCACCTATGTCTATAGGAGATAAGCTGTCGTATACCGCAAGTACTATACTTGGATTCTAGGTGTATAGTAATGATAATTGCATTTGGATATGCATTTGGGTATCTAAGGCTCTAGGTAAGCTCTCCTCAGAAATCAGACAAGATAACTGATGGCAACATAGAAGAGATTGATTCTGTATACAGCCACACAGAGCTTGAAGCTGTATCAAGCTCATTTAACAAGATGCTAAAAAGGCTAAAAGCTTGAGGGAAGCAGACAGGAGTTTGTATCTAAACGTATCCCACGAGCTTAAGACCTCCATGACATCTATGAGAGGTGCTTGCAGACTCGCTGCTTAGCCAACCGGATGCGAAAGTGTTGAGATGTACAGGAGATTTACGGATATCAACAATGAGATAGAGGAGAAGACAAGAATAAATGACCTCCTCTCCTGGTCAAGTTTGACCGTAAAAACAGGATACTATCAATGTGAAGCCTACAGACCTTAACGAGCTTGAGCAGATACTTAAGAGGCTTCGCCCCATTGCAGTTAAAAACCACGTGGAGCTGATATTTGAGAGCTTTTAGAGCTGTAACCGCAGAGGTAGATGAGGTCAGCTTTCACTTGCACTGTCTAACCTCATAGAAAATGCTATAAAATACAACAAAGAGGATGGATGGGTCGGGGTGTCGCGTAAATGCCTGACCACAATATCTTCTTTGTAAAGGTGGTCTGATTCAGGAATAGCACACCTGAGAGAGTTTCAGGATCAGATATTTGAGGTTTCACAGAGTCGATAAGGCGAGACAGGAACCAGGAGGAACAGCGACCCTGGTCTTTCCATAACTAAAAATGTAGGATGATGCACCACGGAGGATTGCCTATATAGCAAGGAAGATGATGGAACTACATTTACCGTAAGAATCCCTCTAAGCTACATCCCTCCAAAGCCGTATACAGCCAAGAAGAAAGGTGGTGGATTTAGACCTGTCAGATTGTAAGCCTTTAGCTCTTGTTCTGCCTGCTCTCGCTTGCACTCACAGGCTGTGGCAGCAGTGCAAATGATAATATTAAAGAAGCAGAAAACATATAAGATATACTATGTAAAAAGTGTAGTTCAGAAGACAAACTGGTATCAGAGGACCATGTGGCAAAGGAAGAAGAGACTAATAAGTTAATAGGGCGAACTTATAAAGCAGCTTAACAATGTCCCTGATGGAACTGCTCTTAAAAACCGATACCGGATTCGAGTGGACTTTAAAGAGCAAAAAGCCTTAAAAGACGGCTGTCCTTACTCTGATTTCTCAGAAAGCTATCACCAGCTTACAGGGGATATCCGAGATACTAAGGCGTGCATCTGTAGTAAAGACTCTTTGCCAGATAAAGAAGTCAAAAGGTAGAGCTACAGGGTAGAAAATCAGCCCCTTATGTACTCTGAGTTAAAATCCTGTAGGAGCTATGTCTGCGGATGACTTTTATAGACAATACACGGGTGGTGAGACCACTTACTACCAGACAGATTTCAGGATAAGCCTTTTACTATACTAATGCTGATGGCAAGAAGCTTTACCAGACCAGACACAACGTAGAATTTGGATGGGAACTATTCCACATGAGAAGAGCTTTGTCATAAGACAGCTTATGGCAGGACCACTTGATAATGATAAGCTTGCGCCTGTTATGCACCCGGAACCAAGTTAAACAAGGTGACCTTAAGGATGGTATCTGCTACGTGGACTTAGCAAAGAATTTCTTGAGGGTAGGGAAGGAGTATCTGATGAGGTGCATAGTATATTCTGTAGTCAATTCACTCTCGAAATCGCTCTGTGACAAAGGTTCAGTTCTTTATGAGATGGCAAGCCTGTTAGCTCTATAGAGATCCCATCCCTATTGATTTACCTGTTGAAAGGAAGTTAGATAATATGCGAGAATTAAAGACCGCTTGCAGCTGCGGTACTGTTTTGTTATACCTCTAATAATGGCTTATGACAGCCTAGGTAAAGATGAGGGTTTTGCCTATATTGGCAAGACCCTGAGCCTGACCGGAAGGATAAAGGAGATAAAAGCTACGATGTGCCCTTTTGGTGAGCTGAAGCTATAGGCTGGAAGGAATAAAGCCGATTCTGATGAGATAAACGCCTTCATCCTTAAAAATAAAAAGAAAAGTGATCTGTTTGCGGGCTGTAACCTTCATAATGACGTGGATATAGATTTATCTGAGCTTTCTAAGAGTCTATATGGCAGGAAAACAAGCTGCACCGGGAAGCTTTGAAGCCTTTTGACGGAGAGCTAAACCCTGGCAGTTTGACGCTAACGCCTACTATAAAAATGAAGGCTATACCGGTATTCTAAAGATGCAGAAAAGATATAGGATTTAGGAAAGAAGAGGAGAGCTTTTCTCCTGATATATATCTACATAGATTAAATCTGGCAATTTCTGACAAAATATAAGAAAGATTCTGGTGATAAAATGCAGGAAAGCCTTTTCGGCTATGGTTTTAGGTGACAAAAGAGGTCTGGATGAAGAAATAAAAGAACTATATCAGGAAAATTCAATAAAGCCATCTGCTCAATCTCAGGTCTGCATATTTCTCTGTTAGGCGGTGCAGTTTTCCTCTAAGAAGGTTGAAAGGTCAGCTTTAGCTTCCCACTCATTGCATCAAGCATTATTTTTGATTATCTATGGAGCATTTACCGGGTTTTCAGTATCTACGTCAAGAGCCATTGTAATGATGAGCGTACTGTTTATTTCTTTTGTTATAGGGAAAAGCTATGACTGCTAAGTGGGATTGGCACTCTTGGCTCTACACTACTTATTGTGATGAATCATAGAGCCATATATCAAGAGTGGTTTTTGCTTTCATTCTTTTGCGGTTATAGGAATATTTTATAATGCCTGAATTGTTATATATTTTTAAGGTCGACATCTACCATAAAAAGGATAATAAAGGACTACACCTCTTCTTGCCTCCATCATATCTTCCATAGCATCCTGCTTGCCACACTCCCCATAGTACTAAATAACTTTTTAGTGAGGTTTCACTTACCGGAATCATCCTAAACATTATAGTTATTCTCTTATACGCTGGTTGTTATCACAGGGCTTTCTAGGGAGGCTTTTGTGGCACTTGTATCTGAGACTTTTGGGAAGCTTCCTCCTTGGCATCACACATTATATCTTAAACTTATACACCCTTCTATGCAGGCTGGGAGACAGGCTTACCTTCCTTAGACTAATCATAGGAAAGCCTGATAAATGGCAGATAGTACTGTACTACTCTAATACTTGTGATAGTATTTTACCTTCTAGCACTAAAGCGAAGGGAAAATAAGCTTTCGAGTCACTAAGAACAACCTGTCTAGAGGATATAATACATCCAAAAAGAATAGTCAGTATACAGGGCTCATGACCTTTACCTCCTTTTAATTATTGCACATAAACCAAGAGAATTCTCCATCAAATATGTTAGATATAGGACAGGGTGACTGCTTCGTAGTAATGATGGCAATAACGATATTTATATCTCGGACTGTGGAGTACAACAGTACAAAACGTAGGTAAAACAAGGCTTTTTACCCTTCTTAAAGTCAAAAGGCTGGGGAAGGTAGATACGATTTTTATATCTCAAGATGGATAAAGATCATCGTAATGGAGTAAATGATTTGCTTAAATGTGCCGAAATAACTATTGGTAGAATAATTATCTCCGCAAGCTACAAATCAGATAAGCTAACTGTGCAGAGCTTGAAGAGCTAAAGGAGCTAGCTAAAATACGTGATATTAAGCTCTTTTACATGAAAAAGGAGATGAAATTGTAGGTAAAGATATTAGCTTTAGATGTATCTGATCCGACAGGAGAAGAAGACATTGAAGATCAGAGACGAAGCCTCCATTGTGATGAGGATGGATTACTAAGGATTGTCGATGCTCTTTACAGGAGATATAGCAGGCTCCACAGAGGAAAAAGATAATTGACAGCTCTGACAAAGACACACTTGACTGTGACATCTTTGAAGGTTTGCCATCACGGAAGCAAGAATCTTCAACAGATGACTTCCAAAGAAAGTAAGCCCGAAGCTTTATCTTATAAGCTGCACCTATGAACTGTTATGGACATCCTCATAGAGATGCTCTATCCAGGATGACGGAAGAAAGGTGACAGGATACTAAGAACCGACCATATGGGAGGAACGCAGATAAAAGCTAGCGGATGGAAAAGCTTATCATAACCATGGCAGGAAAGAACTTACAGGCAAACGCTTTCTCCGGCAGTCGAATGTGACTGTGAAGACTGCGAAAGGATAAAAGTAAATACTCACCTTGTTAAAACCATAAGAAAAATTTGGATTAATTATCCTTGAAAAATCTTATCGAGTATAATCAAAGTAACAGGACAAGATGACTTTAGATAGCCTCGGAATGTTCGATAATTTCTGATATTTTGAACCTAAGATGACTTAAAAGGGATTCCTATATCCATATTTTGATGTCAGTACCTCATTTCGGTGGAAGGCAGATGAATATGTGCGGTTGCCCACCTAGTAAACGCTAGAGTCAAAAACAGAAACCGGTACATTTTAGGCTTATTTTATCTATAAAAGCGAGATTTTAAAATAATTTAAAAAGTACTTGCATTTGGTTTCAAAATGGTGTATATTATATTACAAACAAATCTTAAAAACGCAACCAAAAAGGAGAAAAACGTGTGAACAGACTTTTCACAAATACTTGTTTGCGTTAAGCCTGTTGTTACTGGCTTTTCTGGCAAAACCCCGATAAGGCACTCCCAGACAGAGCGCAACTATAGAGAACGCAAACGATGGAACAGTTAAACTTGTCTACAACAACGACAATGACGTAAGGGGTTAAAGCTTCTGTTCCAGCTTACCGGAGGCACACAGTATAAGTATGACATCCCTAAGAAATGTGAGACATCAACATCCCTCTTACTCAGGGAAATGGTGAGTACAAGCTATCTTATGTAGAAATATCTCAGGTACCAAATATGCGTAGTGCAGACAGTAGCGTTACCCAGAGACTTTAAGCGACAATGATGCTTTCCTCTCATCTAACCTCATTATAGACTGGAATATCTACCAATGAAGCCATCAAAAAGGCTCAGGAGTTAGCAAAAGAAAGGCAGAAGCAAGAAGATTAGTACATCTATGACTTTGTAGTTAAGAATTACTCTTATGACTATGACAAAGCCAACAACATCAACGAGATAGCAAAGTACTCACGGTACATTCCAAAACATCAAGAAGATATATACAGATAAGAAAGGTATCTGCTACGATTATTCAGTGCTCTTAGCTTCGATGTTAAGAAGCGGGAGTTCCCAGAAGTAGTTACAGTGATGATACCGTCAATGCCACAGTATATCACGCTTGGAACAATGCTATGACAACTCCCAAGTGGAACGTGAGTTGATGCAACCTACGATGCACAGATGTACAGAGCAAAGAGAAGCTACGTATGTACAAGAGCTTCAGTGATTATAAAGGACATCGTATATACTACTACCACCATCACAGCACCACATTAAACTTGTTTAGTTCTTCCTCAAAAAGAATAAATAACATAAAAACTCTACTTGGTACTAGGGGATTTTGCAGCTCAATCACAAGTACTACCCAGTACCACCTCTGCAGAAACTCTTCTTACCCTTTCTTACATAAGTCCATCGCCCTCAGCTCATCAGGAGTGAAGAGTGTGCGGCAAAGACTCGTTACTGTTGTCATTTACAACCACTCTCCCTGCTCTACAGCACTGTCCCGCCCTCTGAGCGTGCAGCCATCAAGACCTGACTAGTGAAGCATGGTGCATGATGTCAAATACACCGTCTCTTGCATCCTCCATTTGGAGATAGCAAAGGAAGGCATATGCTCGAAAGGCTTCCGCCTCCTGCAAACAAAGCCTTCGCAGCAGACTGAGCCTCACTCGCCTCCATTTCCGTGCACTAGCTCAGTAAGCCTCGAAGGCAAGGATTTCCTCTGCTTCTGTTTAACTTCGCACCTCCCAGGACCTGAGCATAGGGATATCCTCATAGGCAGGAAGGTAAGGAGCTTAAGACACTTAAGTACACCTGTGTCATCCACATTTCTCCAGTACTGGCAGAACTCATAAGGGGTAGTCTTAGTGTCAAGCCACACAGCACCGCTTGCAGTCTCACCCATCTTCTTGCCCTCAGAATTAAGCAGGAGAGTGATAGTCATAGCGTGCATCTTGCTGCTTTCTCCTTATAAGCTCAGTTCCGCAAGCATATTGCTCCACTGGTCACTCTCCGCCAAACTCCATATTACAGCCGTATTTCGGTATAACATATAGAAATCACAGCCCTGCATAAGCATAAAGTTAAACTCAGAGCTAAGCCCTTCTCCATACGCTGCTTGTAGCACTCCGCCGTAGCTATCCTGTTTGACAGAGAAATGAGGCCTATATATCTCTTAAAAACTCGATATAATTAAGGTTTAATAGCCAGTCACGTTATTTACCATGATAGCCTGTCCTCGCCAAAGTCTGTGAAGCGCTCCATCTGCTTCTTAGAAGCACTCTCACAGTTAGTGCTCTAGTAGTCTCCTTGTCATCATGGTCGTATATCACTCCGCCGGAAGGGTCGCCCATCATACCGGTACCGCCACCCATAAGTGCTATAGCGTCATTACCTGCCATCTGGAGGCGCTTCATCAGGCAGGAGCGCATAAATGTCCCACATGAAGGCTGTCTGCAGTAGGATCAAAGCCTCATATAGAACACAGCCTTTCCCTCATTTATCATCTTGCTGATTTCTTCCTCGTTAGTTACCTGGGCTATCAGCCCCTTGCCTTAAGTTCCTCGTAAACCGTCAGTATTATCCTCCTTAAATTCATATCAAGAAAAGTTTTTGTTTCTCTGAAAACCAAAGCATTTTCCTTAACAAAAGAAAGCTCATCCCTAAAGGACGAGAGCGTAAGCTTCGTGTTACCACCTTAATTCACAGAATATATCTGCCTCAAACGGGTACAACAGTTCTATACCCTGACTCTCTAACGGAAGTCTGCCGTCACAGCCTACTAAACAACGCTTTTCAGTGTGAAAACCCGGGATGTATTCAACCAGACTCTTTCTTTCGCTCTCACCAACCAGTTTTAATCTCTGTAAGTTACTCTCTGATTTACTTCTTTCCTTTCACAGTTTGTAATGACAGATTAAAAACATAAGAATAACAATTTGTCTAAGCCATGTACTGACACGATATGAAAAGCGAAGCTGTAGCAATACTGCATCAGTGGATGTCACATACTTTTGATACTCACATAAAATGAGTATACAAGCACCTGTCTCACACATAATAGCAGGAATCAGATGACTATAACATATTATGAAATATCTGAAAAGTAAAAGTCCATATAATTGTATAAGTTTCATAAAATACATAAATGACATTAAATAACTAATTTGTAACACGATTGTAACCGAAATATGCTATAAAGATACGTATACATTAATTTGGGTGCAGTTACCCGGTAATATACTGATAATATGATACAGGCGTCAAAAGATAATATACCCCTCAAGTCGTATTTCACGCCTGATTTTATACTTTTGGTGCAATATATCATAATGCTTGATATATAACTTAAGGCTATATCAGCATATTCTTTTATTCGATATTAGTATACTTATATATGTAGAAAAGAGGCTATATATAGATTTCTATAAAGAAGCATGTTAATAGAAGACGAATGGATGCTCGAACTACATATTAGGGTTATTCTGCTCTGTGCCTTCCTTAAGGCTTTAATCAAAATGAGCGTATGCGATATGAAGAGGAAAATGTACTATATAGAGGACTACAGGGAGAACCACAGGGAGGAAAGAGATATTAGAATACGATAAAGTGATACTATAGGAGGGCGTAATGCTGGTACGTAAGGAAGAAGAGAATAGGCGATATTCTGGTAGAAGAGGGATACTTACAGAAGAACAGCTTGAAGAAGCTCTAAGGGTGCTAAGCAGAGAGAAGATAGGTAGGGACTCATAACTGACTTAGGCTTTGCTAGTGAGCAGGACATAGCTGAGGCTCTTTCTTCACAGTTAGGGCTTTTTGAGTACGTGAACCTATCGATCAGTTCATATCCCGACAACGTACTAAGCCTCATAAACTGAAAGGTACTAAGGAAGGCATCTGATGATACTATGCCTTCGTACACTCACACCATCAATCAGGTAAAGGTAGCTATGGTAGACCCTGATGGACATAAGCCAGCCATAGATGACTTTAGTATAGTGACCAATCTCCTCGTAGTACCATCAGTAGCTACTACACGTGACATCCTCATAGCCCTTGACAGATACTATGGAGATACAGAGACCATAAAGGCAGCCCAGGAATACGCCAGAGAAAGAGAGGACCTGGCGGCTAAGCTTGCAGAAGGTGATTTGTCAAGCCAGGACGTACAAAGCTCTCCTGTAGTACAGCTTGTAACCTCTATGGTAGAGCAGGCTGCCAGACAGAGAGCCAGCGATATACATATAGAAGCAAAAGAAGATTCTGTACGTGTACGTTTTCGTATAGACGGCTCACTTTATGAGAAATTCACCTATTCCATCCACCTCCTTCCTGCCATTATGGCAAGACTTAAGATAATAGGCGGTATGGATATCGCAGAGAAGAGAAAGCCTCAGGATGGAAGGTTCACCATCATGGTAGACAAGAGAGAGTATGACATCCGAGTGTCTGTACTTCCTACAGTATACGGCGAAAAGTGTGTTATGCGACTTGCCCAGAAGAAGGCTACTTACCAGAAACAAGAGTGAACTGGGCTTCTCTCCATCAGAGCTTAAGGCCTTTGACGACATACTTAAGAACCCTAACGGTATCCTACTTGTTACAGGGCCTACGGGAAGCGGTAAGTCTACCACGCTCTATACCGCACTTTCAGAGCTTAACAAAGAAGATGTAAACATAGTTACTGTTGAAGACCCGGTAGAGGCAAACATTGACGGCATCAATCAGGTACAGGTAAATGTAAAGGCTGAACTTACCTTTGCGAGTGCGCTCCGCTCTATCCTTCGACAGGACCCGGACATCATCATGATAGGAGAGATATCGAGACGGAGAGACAGCTCAGATAGCGGTACAGGCCTCCATCACAGGACACCTTGTAGTCAGCACCCTGCATACAAACTCAGCTGCAGGAAGCATCAGCCGTCTCATCAACATGGGAGTGGAGGGCTACCTCCTTGCAGACTCCCTGGTAGGAATCATAGCACAGAGACTCGTAAGAAGGCTCTGCCCGTACTGTAAGAAGCCTCACTCAATCACCGATACCGAAAGAAGGATAATGGGCATAAGAGCCGATGTCAATCCCGAGATATATGAGCCGGTTGGCTGTGAGCGCTGCGACAACACAGGATACTCAGGGCGTATCGGTATATATGAGATAATGAAAATCACACCTCCTCTTAAGGAGCTGATATCAAAAAATGCCTCCGTAAGTGAGCTAAAGCAAATGGGAATGCGTGAGGGTATGCACACCTTAAGGCAGAGTGCAACTATGTTGGTAATCAAAGGGCACAACCTCAGTCCACGAGATGATAAAAACGACATCTTGAGAACTAACACAGTGACTAGGGTAACTAAGCCCTGAATACAGAAAAAGATATGACAGCCTGTGATACAGGAGAGAATCGAAGCTTTGTAATACAGAAAAGATATGACAGATTATGATTAAGGACTTAGGCAGTGAAGCTTTGTGATACAGAAAAGATATAACAGACTAATATCCATAAATGCAGTAATGAAACTGTACAATAAAAAAAGAAATGTGAGGGTAATATGACGATAGAAGAAATACTTAGACTTTCCCAGGAGAAAAGAGCATCAGACATACATCTCTCTCCGGGAAGCCCGCTTATGTTTAGAATAGACGGTGAGATGGTTCCACAGACTGACTACCATCTCACCCCTGGAAAGAGACCTGGGGAGCAATCTCCACGTAATGAGCGAAGATGACATACGTAACCTAAAGGAGGCAGGAGAGCTTGACTTTGCCTTCTCCCTTCCGGGACTTTTTAGAGTACGTGTCAATGTATTCAGCCAGAGAGGCACCTATGCGGCGGCACTTAGAATACTTAGCTTTGAGACACCTACTCCTGAAAAGCTTGCCATACCACACTCTGTAGTGCAGCTTACCCACAAGAAGAGGGGGCTCGTGCTGGTTACAGGAGCTACAGGAAGTGGTAAGTCCACCACACTTGCAAGCCTTATAGGAGAGATATCGGGAAGAGATGCCAAGAACATCATCACACTTGAAGACCCTATCGAGTACCTCCACCCACATAAGAGATGTATAGTAAGCCAGAGAGAGATAGGCTCGGATACCACCTCGTACGCAGCAGCACTGAAGGCTGCCCTTAGAGAAGACCCTGATGTCATCCTGGTAGGAGAGATGAGAGACCTGGAGACCATCGCCATCGCTATCACAGCGGCTGAGACCGGACACCTTGTCTTCTCGACTCTTCATACCAACTCTGCGGCTGACTCCATAGAGCGTATGATAGACGTATTTCCTCCACACCAGCAGCAGCAGATAAGGGTTCAGCTTGCAGGAGTACTTGAAGGTGTAGTCACACAGCAGCTTCTTCCAAGGATAGAAGGAAAGGGAAGGCTTGCTGCCTACGAAGTCATGATAGCCACCCACGCCATAAGGAACCTTATCAGAGAAGGAAAGACCTACCAGATACCTTCCCTCATCCAGACAGGAAAGAAAGACGGTATGCAGTCCATGGATGATGCCATATACGAGCTGTATGTGAAAGGAAGAATAGACGAAGAGACTGCACTTAGACATGCTTTCAGCTTTGAGAGGATGAAGCAGAGAATCGGAAGATTTTAGGAGGGTAAGAAGTGGCAGATTTTACATATCTTGCGATAGACAACAAAGGAAAAGAAAAGAAGGGTACCATACAGGCTGAAAACAAGGGTGAGGCGGTCACTCAGATAAAGAAAAACGAGATGACGCTTATCCGCATTGAAGAGGCGAATATCCTTACCAAAGACATAGAGTTTAGCTTTGGAAGTGGTATTAAGATAAGAGACCTAAGTGTGTTCTGTAGGCAGTTCATCAGTATGATAAATGCTGGTGTAACCATCATAGATGCTTTAGAGATGTTGTCTGTGGCTACAGAGAATAAGACCATGGCAAAGACCATAGTAAAGGTAAGAGCCAATATCCAAAAGGGTGAGACCCTCTCGGAGTCTATGGCAAAGTACCCTAAGATATTCCCTTCCATCATGATATCCATGGTGGCGGCAGGAGAGGCACTTCAGGTAAGCTTGAGGTAGCCTTTGAGCGTATGGCGGAGAGATTCGAGAAGAAGGCTAAGTTAGATGCCATGCTTAAGAAGGCATCTGTATATCCTACCATAGTTATGATAGTGTCTGTTATAGTCATCATAGTGATGCTGGTGCAGATTATACCTACCTACAAGTCGATGTTTGACCAGCTGGGAGCAGACCTTCCTATACAGACGGTGCTTGCAGTGAAGCTTAGTGACTTCATCATAGCCAGGTGGTACGTGCTTGTAGGCCTTCTCATTGCCTTCATTGTGGCTGTGAATGTATACAAGAAGACGATACCCGGTCAGATAACCTTCGGTACCATAGCGAGGAAGCTCCCTGTATTTGGTATCATCAATGTAAAGAATGCCGCGGCAAACTTTGCAAGAACACTGTCAACCCTGGTATATGCAGGACTTCCTATGGTGGAGGCACTTGAGATTACCTCCAACACCATGGAAAACTACCTATATAAGGAATGTCTTAAGAAGGCAAAGGAAGAGGTAGTAAAGGGTGTGCCTATGTCAGAGCCTATACAAAAGAGCGGCTTTTTCACTCCTATGGTAGGCTATATGACAAGGATAGGAGAGGAAACAGGAGACATAGAAGGTATGCTAAGTAAGCTCGCCGACTACTATGATGAAGAGGTAGAGATGGCTACACAGACACTGATGGCGGCCCTTGAGCCTATGATAATGCTGGTGCTTGCAGGCATCGTTATCCTCCTCATATCCGTAATTATGGGACCTATGATATCCATCTGTACGGAGCACTTGACAACCTGTAATTGCATTTGTGTACAAACCTAAGAGATATGCGTAGTATGAATATATATCGCTTTTTACGATAGGGTGAATATAAACTATGAGGAACTGCTACAGTTTAGAAAATAACGATATATAGGCTGTTTGTATGCTCTTGACTATATTTTTGTACTTTTGTAGCTAAGCTGTAGGCAAAAGAATTTTTTGATATTTTACCTCTTTTACTAGTTAAGAAGTTTGTGAATACATCCGATATCTTTATTATAAGAAGGATAGCAAACTTGTAGTTATAACAAATAAGTTGCTGATATGTGATATAAGATATCATAAAAAGCAAAAATAATAACTAAACTTTGTAAAATATGAAATCAAAGTATTGAATTAGCAAAGTTGATATGTTATAATAGCAGCTATAAGACATCAGCCTCGCTACTTTGAATTAAAAAGCACTTATGAGGAGTGTTTTAAGATATAATAATTTAATCAAAAGGAGAAAAAAACATGAACCAGAGAAAAATTAAACAATAAGGGATTTCTCCCTTGTAGAGCTTATCATCGTTATTGCTATTATGGCAGTACTTATCGGACTTCTTGCACCACAGTTCATTAAGTATGTACAGAGATCAAAGTACTCAACAGACGTTAAGAACGGACAGGAGATTGCAACTGTAATTCAGACACTATTGCTGATAATAAGTTACCACAACCTATCATCAACTGCTGCTGAATAGAAAGAGTGAGTCAAGGATATGATAATAGCAAAAAGATAGTAATCTATTAAAAGAATTACCAGGGTTAGTAAGGTATTTTCAGAAAAATCATTTCTTTGCTTATGATATCAAGAGTGGTCAGGTAGTTATTACTATAGGTAAGACAGCTGGGGCTACTGACAATTCACAGCTTTATCCTGAGCTTAAGGGTGAGTACAAGACCAAGATGACTGAGTAATCAGGACTATACATTTACTACTGAAAGGAACATTATGAGCTACGAGACAATGACCTACCTCATCTATGCACTTATCTTTCTCTTCGGTATCACCATAGGCAGCTTCTTAAATGTCTGCATCTATCGTATACCAAGGGGAGAGACAGTGGTGACTACACCTTCGCATTGTATGACCTGTGGTCATAAGCTAAGTTGGTTCGAGTTGCTTCCTTTGTTTTCCTACATCTTCCTAGGCGGAAGGTGTAGGAGCTGTAAAAGTCATATTTCACCTCAATACCCTATAATTGAGGGGCTAAATGGCTTCTTATACGTACTTGTATTTGCAGTAAACGGATTGAACGTAATATCCATTATTTATGCATTATTTACGTCAGCACTTATAGTGCTTACGGTAATAGATTGGAGGACTTATGAGATTCCAATCAGTATTAATATCTTCATATTGGTACTTGGATGTCTTAAGGTGGTCTTGGATTTTAACAACTTCCCTGACTACCTTATAGGCTTTTTTATAGTAAGTGGTTTTCTTCTTATTCTGTATATGGTAACTGGGGGCTAGAGCTATAGGAGGAGGAGACATTAAGCTTATGGCTGCAGCAGGACTCTTGCTTGGCTGGCAGTTGATTGTACTGGCATTTTTTATAGGCTGTATACTAGGCTCTATGCTTCACCTCATACGTATGAAGGTGCAAGGTGCAGAGAGGATGCTTGCGATGGGCCCCTACCTCTCGGCGGGATTATTTATAGCTATGCTTTGGGGCAATGGTTTTATAGAATGGTATTTAAGCAGTTTTTGATATAAACAATAAACTTTAATTTGGAGAATAACATGGAAAACAGAGTACTAAGTATTGAATGCGGACGAAGCCTCGTTAGGGTTCTTGAGGTATCCTGCGGAGGAAGGGAAACAAAGATATACAACTCATTTTTGTTTTCTACGCCTAACAATATGTTCGAGCAGAATGACTCAGAAGAGTTTGCAAGCGTATTGCAGGCAGAATTGAAGAGAAGGAAGATAACCACCAAGAAGGTAGTCTTTGTCATCAATTCAAGCCGTATGGCTACCAGAGAGGTTATCATTCCTGTAAAGGAGAGCAGGATAGATGACCTTATTTCAGCTAATGCCTCAGAATACTTTCCGGTAGACCTCTCCCAATATGTACTCGTACATGAGATTATAGAGAAATTCACAGAGGGGGAGACAAAGAAGTACAGGCTAAACGTCCTGGCTATTCCCCGCGACATCATAGAGTTCTATGAGTGCCTGGCAAGGGACATAGGACTTAGCCTATACGGTATGGGCTATACAGGCAATGCCTCAAAGCTTCTTATGCAAGGTGAAAGTGCAGAAGGAGTCAGGGCATTACTTAAAATAGACGGACGTTCCTCTATACTTACCATAATGGATGGTGATAGAATTGAACTCCAGCGTCATATAAGCTACGGTGTATCTGAGGCTGTATCCATAGTGTGTGAAAATGGAATGTATGGCCGTCCTGACTTTGCCAGCGGACTTGAGGTGCTATATGATAACAACCTCCTCTTTGATGAGGCAGTGGATGCAAACGGAGACGGCGTATATGAAGACTACGAGGTGATCAAGTCAAATGCTGAGTATAAGCTAAAGGAGGATGTCACCGAAAGCCTTAGGATGCTATCAGGCAGTGTAGCCAGAATCCTCGACTATTATCTCTCAAGGATTCAGGGAATCAAGATAGAGAAGATAGATGTAATCGGTATTGGTGCCGAGATAAAGGGCTTTATGGAGTTCCTTACTTCTGAGTTTGGCATTCATACTGGAGAAGATGCCTCCGCTTAGGACCTTCCACATAGTGAAAAATGAAGAGGAGGTAGAAAAGCACCTTGCAGCATATTACTCCTGTATCGGTGTGACCCTTAAGGGAGGACTCCTTCCTGCTATCAATAAAAGAAGGCTTGAGGCCTCTTCTAAGTCAGGTGGGGGTGAAGCCACTACAAGCATAGGTGCATTGGTTATCCCTTCAGTTATCAGTGCTGTCTTTGTAATTGGAGCGGCGGCTTGGTTTATACTGGCATACTTTGATTACAATTCAGCCAAGGAGAAGAATGCTTCGCTTAATACACAGATAACAGCCTATTCTTACATAGAAGAGGTTGAAAAGGCTAACCTCATCGCCAAGGCTGACTACGACTGGATGAGCTCTGCGGTTAAGCTTACAGAGTCTAACAACAACGGCTTAAAGTCCCTTATAGAGGAGCTTGAGAGAAGGATGCCTTCAGAGATACGTGTGCTCTCCTTCAATGCTTTGCCTGACAGGATATCTCTTAATATAACCGTCAGCAACAAAGAAGCTGTAGCAGATATCATCAAGCGTATGAGAGAGATAAACAATGTAATTGTAACCAATGTTTCTACAATTTCAGAGACAAAGGGCAAGGGATGACAGGGTAGAGGTTAACTTCTCACTGGATGTCATATACATAAATACTGACGCATGGCAGGGCTGCTGAAGACGCAGTTAAAGCAGAAGATAGCGCCGCTGCCAGGAGCAGAAAGCACAGATACTGCTGCAAGCAGAAGGTGCTGTAACAGGTACAGAAAGGCAGCAGATAGTACTGCAAGTGAAGGTGCTGTAACAGGTACAGAAGGTAGTGATACACTGCCACAGACAATGCTGCTTCAGACACAGAGGCTTCTGACAGCGCTTCATCAGATACAGAAAGTGGAAAGGGGGAATAAGAGATGTCGATATCAGAAAGAGATAGAAGATATTAATAGTATTTGTTGGCATTCTATATTTGCCCTCGTGTATTATTTTTCCTATAAGAAGTTATACGGAAGACGCAGAAAGCTAACATACGAGAATGTGGTACTACCGCAAAGCTTGCAGAGCTTGAGGCAAAGGTCAGCAAGGAGTCTGAGATAAAGGCTGAGACTCACCAACTATGAAGCAGATACCTTGGCTATGGTAGCAAAGTTCCATCCTTCTTACAGGTTTGAGGAAATGAGATTATGGATATAGTAGGACTTGAGAAAGAGCTTAAGGTAGAGGTTCCGCTCATTACCGTCAATCACCCTGTAGAGATGAAGGGCTCCGATGCGCCTGGAAGCAGAGACCATAGAAGCTACCGAGTGCGCCACAGGAAGTGGCTGAGGGGAGCCCCTGAGGAAGCCTCTACTACAGAAGCTCCTGTGGCAGATGAGACTGGGGTGGCACCTGCTGTGGCAAATAAGTATAAGCTCTATGATATGTCTACCAACATCAACTTCATGAGGCGGATACGACAGCCTTAAGAAATTCCTTGACAAGATAGCTAAGTCTACCGACAAAAAGAGCATCAACTCGGTATCACTTGCAACTTTAACAAGACAGGAATCTGGACAGCAATATAATACGATTCATACTTCCTGCAGGGAAGCGACAGACCTATCGAAGAGATTATCACCAAGACTATCAGACACGGCACTAAGAACATATTCGGAACTGTAGATCACATCTAAGGCAAAATAGCGATGGAGCAGCGAATACAGCTAATCAACGAAAGTGTCAGAGTTTGCGGTATGGCTAGTTAACATACGCAAACCTGATTGGATATAACATACATATAAGGAGAGGAAGTGAGGATGCAGAATATGAAAAATCATAAAAATATGCTCTGACAAAGGTTTTTCTGCTTTATAGAGATTATAGGTACAATCAGCTATGCTTGCAATTATTACTCTCCCTTTATTAAATGCATTCGTAACCTCATCCAAGATGAATGCTCTCAGTGAATAAGCTCTTGCTATAGAGACAGAGCAAGAACATAATGGAGGAGATGAAGGGCTACATCATGGCGGACATATTAAGTTAGGCTCACCTAATATCACCTCTCCTACTATATTTAGCAATACAGGCTTTTTCGAAGAGCTTTGACTATAACCCTGCTGGCTAAGTACGTAGTGGCTAGCGCATAAAAGCCTAGACAAAGCCACACAGGTGGGGATCAGATTTTTACCCTAAGGCAGGCGGTAAGTATTTTTTACTTAAAAGAACATAGCAAGAGAGAGGCTTTACGACTAATGCGCTTATAACAGCGTTAAGCCTTCCATTACCGCAGATAATCAGACAAAATCACACCTGTAAGTACAGACAAGGATATACTGATTGATGCCACACTTAGTGCGGCAGATGCTGCCACCAAGATGACTAAACGATCCCTTTACTAAGCTCTGGTTAAGCATAATGTGAGTGCAAGCACCCTAAGAGGGAAATCACATATAACTGTTACAGGTACGGATATTGTCACAGTTAAGACTGAATTTTCATCTATTATGTAATCGGGTACGTCCTGTCACAGGACTCTAGTGACTTAAGAACTGAAGAAAGTGACCCTAAGGATGAGCTAAAGAAGCATATATTCTATTCTTAGCGCCTTGGAATAACTCGACAGGAGATGAGAAGATAGTTATAGACAATCCGTTAAATAAAAAGTTCAAGCTCTGACATTGTAAAGCAGGATACAGGAAACTTAGGAAAATCAGATGATAATCTTAGATGTGAGGATGGAAATAATAACTCTGCAGAAAAGAGCCCTGTTAAGGTATTTACCAATGTTGCAGACACTAACTTTAGATGCAGTATTATCGTGATTCCCAGCCTTATACTCACTGATAAAATTGATGTGAAATATGTCTCTTGTTAAAGCAAGTCTGCTGATGAGGTAAACAGCTTTCTGCAAGGTTATATGATATCAGAGGTTAAGGTATTTAACTCCAATGTGGATGAAAATGGCATTGCAGGTGCAGAGCCACCAATGACATTGACAGGAGGTATGTCCAATTGATGAAAGAGAAACGACAACAGAGGTTCTTCGATACTTATGGTTATCCTGGTGGTAGCTGGAATAGGCGTGATGGCTGCCATTGCGCTCTGCTATCACTCCGCAAATGTCCAGATGAAGACCACTGATGCCGAGATCAAAGGAAAGCTTCTACTCCGCAGAGGGAGTGCTCGAGCAGGTAAAGGCGGGAGTAAAAAGAAAAAGGCTGAGGCTGCATACAAGGAAGCAGTGACCAAGGACCTGGAAAACTGCAGCTATGGTAACAGCACTCAGCACGTCCTGTGGGTGGAGGTGTCATCGTCAGGCAGCATCTGAAAAGGCACGCAGGGCAGAAGACTTCAAGAAGAACTTTTAAGGATACTTTTTAAGAGAAGTATTGATAGAGGTACAGCAAGGCGAGTATGATGATTAAAGTCTATCAGCAACCTCGTAGATCAGAACCTCTTAAACAGTCCAACATATCCCTTATGCTGTTGTATCTGCAATGAATGAGCCGGATTAGCAGGGATGATAGGTATACTAAAAGGATGAAGATGATAAGCTTTGTACTTAAGGGTATCAGAGTAAAAGATATGTGAGCGAGGACGAACAGGTATCCGAGATAGTTACGGACATTACAGTAGCTGTTCCAAAGCCTGATGTGGTTGCCGCTACCTCTGACCTCGATTTGTTTGAATACGCCATCATAGGCGATAAGGGAGTAGAGGTTACAGCTGGTAATGTAAATATAAAAGGCAGTGTGTATGCCGGCTTTAGTGACTCTCTTAATACAAGCAGGCTTTTGTAACCGGGCTTCTAATACTAATGGGACTTTATGACAAGACCCTTATAGCCAATGGAACTATTGATATGAAGCACAACGCAAGCCTTAAAGCTTCTCCAAATCAGAAGATATGGGCAGGTAATATACTGCTAAACGGAGGCAGGGCTGAGCTTACAGGTGCAGCCTATGTAGCTGACGACCTTACTCTAAGCGGAGATAGGTCCAGTGCAAAGATATCCGGTACATACAAGGGCTATGGCAATGATAAAAATGTGGCAGGCTCGTCAGCCATTATCATAAACGGCAGAGACAGCTCCATAGACCTGAGCCGGTGCAAAGGAAGTTGCTCTTGCGCTACTCTTATATAGCTACAGGAAATGAAAAGCTTCGTGATCGTTACTCACAGGGGAATGCAAACAACAATGTGGATATCAAGATGGGTGAGTCCATTGCGCTAAAAGGGCAATCAGATAGCCTTATGCCAGGTATCTGCTTCATAGTTGGTGAGTCTCAGCCTTTATCTCAGACTCCTTGGAAGGCCTTTGCCTAGCTCTGCAAGCTTTGCATTAAGATACATTCTCAGTATTTAGCTTCTCTGCATCTTCCATTATAACTTCTTATGGGAAAATAATACACGGGCAAATATAAGAATGCCAGCAAATACTATTAATATCTTCTTATCTCTTTCTGATATCGACATCTCTTATTCCTTTCCACTTTCTGTATCTGATGAAGCGCTGTCAGAAGCCTCTGTATCTGAAGGCACGTGTCTGTGGCAGTATTACCACTACAGCTATTGCCTGTTACAGCACCAGCTTCACTTGCAGTACTATTGCTGCCTTCTGTACCTGTTACAGCACCTTCGCTTGCAGCAGTATCTGTGCTTTCTGCTCCTGCCCAGCGCTATCTTCTGCTTCAACTGCGATAACTGGCAGCCTGCCTGCGTCAGTGTTATATATGACATCAGTGAGAGTGCCTCTACCTGTCATCATGCCCTTTGTCTCTGAAATTGTAAAACATTGGTTACAATTACATTGTTTATCTCATGCTTGATGATATCTGCTACAGCTTCTTTATTGTTGCTGACGGTTATATTAAGAGATATCCTGTCAGGCAAAGCATTGAAGGAAACACACGTATCTCTGAAGGCATCCTTCTCTCAAAGCTCCTCTATAAGGACTTTAAGCCGTTGTTGTTGAGCTCTGTAAACAACCGCCGAGCTCATCCAGTCGTAGTCAGCCTTGAGTAAGGGTTAGCCTTTTCAACCTCTTCTATGTAAGAATAAGGCTGTTATCTGTGTATTAAATGACATTCTTCTCCTTAGCTGAATTGTAATCAAAGAAGTATGCCAGTATAAACCAAGCCGCAGCTCAATTACAAAGACAGCACAATGTGAAAGGATAACCAATACTATGTAGTAACTTCACCCCACCTGACTTAGAGGAAGGCCTCAATAACACTTTTTATTGATAGCAGGAAGGGCCCTCCCTTAAGGAGTCACACCGATACAGGAGTAATGTACTGCAGATGTTTTCTACCTCCTCTTCATTTTTCTGTGGAAGGTCCTAAGCATCTTCTCAGTATGAATACCAAACTCAAATGAGAACTCCGCAAAGCCCCTTTGTCTCGGCACAATACCGATTACATCTATCTTCTCTATCTTGATTCCTGAATCCTTGAGAGATAATAGTCGAGGATTCTGGCTACACTGCCTGATAGCATCCTAAGGCTTTCGGTGACATCTCCTTTAGCTTATACTCGGCATTGACTTGATCACCTCATAGTCTTCATATACGCCGTCTCCGTTTGCATCCACTGCCTCATCAAAGAGGAGGTTGTTGTCATGTACCTCAAGTCACTGGCAGGGAAGTCGGACGACCATACATTCATTTTCACTATGGATACAGCCTCAGATACACCGTAGCTTATATGACGCTGGGTTGAATTCTATCACCATCACATTATGGGTAGTATGAGAGGAACTCCATTATTTAAGTAATGCCTGATTCCTTCTGCACTTTCTTGCTTGCATAGAAGCTTGGAGGCATTGCCTGTATAACCATACCGTATAGGCTAAGTCCTATGTCCCTTGCCAGGCACTCATGGGAACTCTATGATGTCGCGAGAATAGCCAGGACGTTTAGCCTGTACTTCTTATCTCCCTCTGTGAATTTCTCTATAATCTCATGTGGTACATGTGGGAGGAGTCTACCGGAAAGTATTCTGAGGCATTAACGGAAATAAGGTCATCTATCCTGCTCTCCTTTACAGCAGGAATGATATCTCTAGTATACATACGACTTGAATTGATGACCAAGACTACCTTCTTGGTGGTTGTCACATCTCTGATTCTTACCAATACGCTGCAAACTCTTCTAGTCATTCTGCTCGAACATATTGGCGTGAAAACAAAAATGAGTTGTATATCTTTGTTCCTTCATCACAGGATACCTCGAACCTAACGAGGCTTCGTCATTCAATACTTAGTACTGTTTCATGTTATTTCTCCAAGTGAAGTTTATTGTTTATGTCAAAAACCTTAAATACCATTCTATAAACCATTGCCTTTAAAAGCATGGCTATAAATAAATCCCGCCGGTGGGGCCCATCGCAAAAGCATCCTCTCTGCCTTGCCTTCATACGTATGAGGTGACATAGAGCCTAGTATACCAGCCTATAAAAATGCCAGTACAATCAGCACCAGCCAAGCAAAGGTCGCAAAGCAGCCATAAACAATGTCTCCTCCTCCTAGCTCTACCCCAGTTACACAGAATAAGAAAACCACTTATATAAAAAGCCTATAAGGTGGTCAGGAAGTTGTTAAATCCAAGACCAACAAAGACATCCAAAATACCAATATAGAATCTAGTAATACTGATTGGAATCGCAGAGTCACTCAATCTATTACCGTAAAAGCACTATGAAAGTGCTGACATAATAATCACATAAATAATGGATATTACGTTTAATCCGTTTACTGCAAATACAAAGTACGTATAAGAAGCCATTTAGCCCCCTCAATTGTAAGTGTTAATTGAAATATGACTTTACAGCTCCCTACACCTTCCGCTAAGAAGATGTGAAAACAAAAGAAACAACTCGAACCAACAACATGACCACAGGTCATACAATGCCGAAGATGTAGTCCTGCTATCTCTCTCTTGGTATACGATAGGTCTTGTTGAAGCTGCCTATGGTGATACCAAAGAGGAGAGGCATCATAGATGAGGTAGGTCGCTGTCTCATGGCTGTAATGTTCCTTTCAGTAGTTAATGCCATGGTTCTGATTACTCAGTCATCTTGTCCTTGTGCTCACCAGTAGCTCAGGATAAAGCTGTGAATTGTCAATGGCCCAGCTGTCTTACCTATAATCATACCTGACCCTCTTGATATCATAAGCAAAGCCAATTTTCTGAAGATACCTTACTAACAAGTAATTCTTTTAATAAATTACTATCTTTTGCTTTTTTATACTTCCTTTGATCGTGTTCAATAGCTACTTGTTGATGTAGGTTGTAGTAACATTATCAACAATAAGTGTCTGAATTACTGTTGCAATTTCCTCCAGATTCTTAACATCGGCTGAGTGCTGATCTCTATGCATACTTATGAACTGTGGTGCAAGAAGTCCGATAAAATTACTGCCATAATACTTAATAACGATGATAAGCTCTACAAGGAGAATCCTTATTGTTTAATTTTCTCTGGTTCATGTTTTTTCTCCTTTTTGATTAAATTATTATCTTAAACACTCCTATAAGTGCTGGTG